>ORJL011389135.1_pt1 | contig 10187 bp, 7 predicted proteins | sample 1779941 | NCBI WGS metagenome assembly ORJL01 (sample SAMEA104232317, study PRJEB22302) | groundwater metagenome | biome: forest; feature: aquifer; material: groundwater | place: USA | collected 2011-08-07 | depth 5.8 m | reverse complement strand
CGCGCCCCGGGGGGCGGGCGACGGGCGGTAGCGGGGGCCGGGAGCCCGCAGTCTACTCCGCGGGCGACGGCACCGAGCCCGCGTAGCGGGCGACAGGCGGTAGCTGCGGGCGCGAGCCCGCAGTCTACTCCGCGGGCGACGGCACCAAGCCCGCGGAGCGGGCGACAGGCAGTAGCTGCGGGCGCGAGCCCGCAGACTTCTCCGCAGGCGACGGCACCGAGCCCGCGTAGCGGGCGACAGAGCGGTGCAGAAGCGGTCATGCATCCGACCCGCCGCGCAACGAACGCGTGACAACTCGCATCCCTCCCTCTACGCTCTGCGGGTCGCCGGGAAACGGGGAATTCGCATGTCCTACGCTCGACAGATCGGCCTCTCCGCGTCCGAGGATCGCCTGGAGAAGCTCATCGAGGAACGCGTCAGCCCGGGCGCGAACAAGGAGCAGATCGACGAGAGGATCTGGGACCTGTTCGGCGAAACCTGGGCCGTGATGTTCACGGACCTCGCGGGATTCTCCCGCTCCGTCGCCGAGTTCGGGATCATCCACTTCCTGCAGATCATCCACGAGTCGCAGAAGGTCCTCGTCCCGTGCATCGACCGCCACGACGGGATCCTCCTCAAGATCGAGGCGGACTCCATGCTCGTGATCTTCCGGAACGTCGCGAAGGCGATCGACTGCGCGGTGTCGATGCACGCCGCCGTGCGCGGGTACAACGTGGGGCGGCCGGACGCGGAGACGATCCTCCTCTGCCTGGTCCTGGGATACGGGCGGATGCTCCGGATCGGCGACCAGGACGTCTTCGGCGCGGAGGTGAACGCCGCGAGCAAGCTGGGAGAGGACATCGCGAAGGCCTGGGAGATCCTCGTCACGGACTCTGTCCGCGACGCGGCCCGCGACGTCCCCGGCCTGCGCTTCGAGCCGATCCCCGACGCGCCGCCCGGAGCGCGCGCCGCCTTCCGACTGGTGACGGGCGGGGCATAGCGCCTCACGGCGGACGAGCCCCCACGCGTGGATGGGAACGGAAGCAGAGGGAGTCGCGCGCGCATGGAGCCCTCGAGCCCGCCTGAGAGCCGTCCGTCCCCGCCAAGGCGCCCCTGGAAGAGGCGGCTGCTCACGCGCGGGCTCCCCGCGATCGTCGCGCTCTACCTCCTCCTCCTCATCCCAGACGCCGCTCCGGCGCCGCCGCGGCTCCCGCCCAGGAGCGCCTTCGCCTGGAACCAGGGCGAGCGGTGGAAGGCGCTCGAGGCCAGCTTCGTCGCCGCCCGCGCCGAGGAGCCTGGCCACCTTCGCCAGGCCGTCCGAACCGCGCTCGAGGAGGGCGAAGCCCGGGTCGCTCGCGTCCGTCGGGAGACCCTCCCCGCCGCCGACCCCCTCTTCGATCAGGTCGAGGAGGACCTCCTCACCCTCGCCCCGCGGATCGGCGCATGCCCCGAGGAGCTGCCCTCCTTTCTCGCCTTCGCGAACGCGATGCGCGAGGCCGTGAAGGAACAGTCGCTGCACTGGGACATGACGGCCGCCGCGACGAGGGCCAGGCTCTACCGCCTGCTCTACGGAGGGCGGGCCGCCGTGGAGGAGGCGATGCTCCAGGCGCCCCCCTCGGCCGTTCCGGCGCTCTCGCTGTGCCGCGACGAGCCGTCGCAGGCCCCGAGCGCGAACGTCCACGGTGTCCGCGTGCGCAGCGGCGACATCCTACTCTCCCGTGGCGCAGCGCCGATCTCCGCGCTCATCGCCCGCGGCAGCGACTTCCCGGGGAACTTCTCCCACGTCGCGCTGGTGCACATCGACGCCGCGACATCGAACGTCTCCGTGATCGAGGCGCACATCGAGAAGGGGGTCGCGGTCTCGACCATCGACGACTACCTGGGCGACAAGAAGCTGCGCGTGATGGTCTTGCGCGCGCGCGCGGACCTGCCGCAGATGGTCGCGCGACCCATGCTCGCGCACGAGGCCGCCTCGGCCGAGCTCGCGGACGCGCGGGGGCGCCATATCGCCTATGACTTCGCGATGGACTTCGGCGATCACTCGCGGCTCTTCTGCTCCGAGGTGGCCTCGGCCGCCTACGAGCGCGTCGGCGTCACGCTGTGGATGGGGATCTCGACGATCTCCTCGCCGGGCCTCGGTTCCTGGCTCTCGGCGTTCGGCGTGGAGCACTTCGTGACGCAGGAGCCGTCGGACCTGGAGTACGACCCGCAGCTCCGCGTGGTGGCGGAGTGGCGCGATGCGGAGGCGCTGCTCCTGGACCACGTGGACAACGCGATCACGGATGTCCTCCTGGAGGGGGCCGAGCGCGGGGAGGCGCTCGAGTACGCGCGGCTCACCCTGCCATTCACGCGCATCGCGAAGGCGTACAGCGTCGGGATGAACCTGTTCGGCGGGATCGGCCCGATCCCCGAGGGGATGAGCGCCTCCGCGGCGCTGAAGAGCGAGTCGCTTCGGAAGCGGCATGAGGCGCTGCGCGGCCGGCTCCTCGAGGGGATCGCGGTCTCGCGCGCGAAGCGCGGCTACACCCCGCCGTACTGGGAGATGCTCAGGCTCGCGCGCGAGGCGAGGGAGTAGCGAGCGCGACTCCACACTACGAGCGACGCCACCACCGGCCGACCGAGTACCGCGTGTGGCGATCGGCTCATGACGCGCTAGAGCCGTCCAACGGGATTACTCCGACACGTTCCTAGCACGCAGCATGTCCGTCGCGCTTCGACTCCGACTGGCCCAACGGCGGAAGTGGCGCTAATGACTGCCCGCTGCGTCGAGCAGCCGGCCGAGCCGCGTGGGGTGAACCGTCTCGAAGAACCCGTCGGCGTTCTCGTCGCGGAAGTGGAAGACCACGGGGTCTCCGCTGTCCAAAGCAGAGCCGATGCGCCATCCCAAGACAAGGCCTCCGTTTACCGGTGCAAGCGTCGTAAGATGACGCAGGTCGAACGCAGGCGGAACTCGCACGAAGGACCGCGTTAGGTCAACCTGGTCGGGGACCCCGTCGGTGTGGCTTGCCGTGATGGGATACAGAGCGCTTGCAGAGACGTCCCACACGTAGGTCTTGCCGTCGGACGTCGTGACGAGCGACGTTGGGTGGATCAGGAACGGGTTCGAAGCAACGACCGTGGTGTACTGGACCGCCCCCACCGGCACGCCCGTCTCATCGGTCATGGTCCCTGTTCCGCCCCCGGTCACCGCGCCGCCGCCGGCCGTCGGCATGTCAAACCAGCGGATGATGCCCTGTGGATGGTCGAAGTTGGTGACGCCGCAGACAAGCAGTTTGAAGCTCCCGTCGTGCGCCTGGACTTGGAGGACGTCCTGTGGATGCGGGATCCCCGTTTCGATGAAGACCGTGCCGCCTGTCGAGTTGTCTATCCGAAGCCTGGAGTCCTCGGAGTCGAGACCGATGATGTCCTTCATCACGTCGCCCGCGATCTCTTTGAAGCTGTCATCGTCGTCCAGCGACAGGGCGAGGGCGGCATCCTGGTCAGGATGGTCCCTGCGCTTTGCCTCGTAGGTGGCCTTCAGCTCCTTGGCCCTGATGATGATCTTGTTCTTGGAGGTGAATATTAACTTGGCGGCCGTTTCGAGGACATCGAGCTGGTTCCGCGGACAGTCCTTCCAGTGAGTCGCCCAGGCAGGTGCGTTGGCCGGGTTGGCCTTTATGGCCAACAGGGCGTCGATGATCTGAACCAGCAGTCTGGCTTCGTCTTGGTGGGCCTGGATCTCGTTATCGAGGTCACGCAGCTTGTCGTCGAAAAGCTGCGTCGCCTTCTCCGGGGTCTCGGTCGCGTCCTTCAATCCCTTCGCGTCAGCGGGAAGCCCGCCAGCCACCTGGTTCAAGTGCGTCGCTTCATGCAGAAGATTCCTGAGGAGGCTAATGAATACAGGATTGCATCCGGTCGCGTTCTCTCCGACCAGCGGTGGGTCGAGCAGAATCCGGTTAGGGCCAAGACCCTTCTTTGTCCTGTCGCCCGGCTTGACGGGGTCGCCGTTCGCATCCAGCTCCTGCCCAGGCCCAACTTGCGCTCCACTTGCTCCGGCGGGAAGGCCTCCTGTCAATACCCTTGCGTGATTCTGCTCGCCTACCCTCGTATCGAAAACGCGACGAAGGGCCTTGACAGAGTTTCCGAATCGCTTGACGAACTCCGGATCGACACCATGCTCGGTCGTCAGGAACAGAGCCTTCGCCTCGAGGACCTTGATGGCCTCGTCGACTCGACCTGCCTCGTCCACGAAGAGTCGGTCCTGTCCCAGGACCCGGGTCTGCCCCCAGGTGAGAACCACGAGAAGCAGGCCAAGAGCCCCAGCAACGCAGCGGTTCATCTTCGTCCGGCGCATGCCAACTTCCTCACTTTGAGTGAGACACTCACGAGGGTGTGAAGTCTAAGACCCCCCCCCCGCGTGTCAATGTATTCCCAGGGAGTCTCCTACTCCCATCTATCGACTTCGTCGAATCGCGCCCACACTGCCGGTGCTCCCCGCGGGGCGAATTCCCCTCGGCAGCCCTGTAGCAATCTGTCTTCGGGCCAGCCCCGCGCGGCCAGCGATAGGCTACGCGAGAGCCACCCACCGGGTGCATACGCTGCACGGAGCCTGAGTCGTCGCACAGCCCCACTTCCGACACCTATCCTCCGTAGACTGGGGGTGTCAGAAAAGGCGACTCTCAAGCCAGGATGGTGATGGGATATGGATCGGCACCATAAGTTCATGCAACGTCATGCGTTCAGACGTGCGCTCGGCCCCAACCGACGGAGGGACAGGCCCGGGCGCCTCCGGCGGGTGTCGGCCGGCACATCACTCAGACTCGCGGCGCGCCGTTCGCGCTTCGGTGGAAAGCATTTTCAGGACACGGGTTGCGGTGAATCGATCCCCCGAGCTCCGCGCTGGCACGCACATTGAACCTACCAGCCCTCTCATCCAGTCCCCGCTTTCGCTTGAGAGGAGCCTCTCATGGAGCCCATCACCCCCAACACCGTCACCCGAAAGTACCGCAAGTCCCTCCTCACCTTCGACGACATCCCCACCCAGGACGACGCCTTCCGCCGCCGCCTCGATCGTCTCCAGCGGTTCGGCGCACGCGACATCCCCCTCCTCGTCCTCGGCGAGAGCGGCGTCGGAAAGAACGTCGTCTGCCAGGCCGTCCATAACGCCTCCCGCCGCCACGCGGCCCCGTTCCGCGCCAAGAACCTCGCCTCCCTCCGCATCGAGACGATCGAGTCCGAGCTCCGCGGCCACGTCCGCGGCGCCTACACCGGCGCCCACGCCAACCGCAAGGGCCTCTTCGTCGCCGCCAAGAGAGGCACCCTCCTCCTCGATGAGCTCGGCAAGGTCGCCCTCCCCCTCCAGTACACCCTCCTCGATATCCTCGAGTCGAAGCAGCTCACACCCATGGGCTCCGATGACCCCGTCGAGGTCGACGTCCGCCTCCTCTTCGCCGCCAACCTCACCAGAGAGGACCTCCGCCGAGAGGACCTCCTCTGCCCCGACCTCGTCGCCCGCATCGGACAGGCCGTCTTCGTCATCCCCCCGCTCCGCGAGCGGATCGGCGACATCCCCCTCCTCGCCGAGCGGATGCTCGCCGAGATCGCCGCGCAGGAGCGCCTCAACGCGCCGCCCGAGCTGTCGCCAGAGGCCCTCGCCGCCCTCGCGCGGAGGCGCTGGATGGGGAACCTCCGCGAGCTCCGCTCCACCCTCGCCTGCGCCGTCGTCGAAGGGGGGACGCGCGTCATCCGCGAGCAGCACCTCCCGTCGGAGGAGCAGTCGATCCGATCGGACCAGCCGCCGCGCACGTTGGTCGAGATCGAATACCAGATGGTTCAGCAGGCGCTCAGGTCTTGCGACGGCCTCCACAAGCGCGCCGCGCGCCAGCTCGGAGTCGGCGTGAACCGGATCCGAAGGATCCTGCGACGCCGCGCATAGCGCGAGCGACTCCGCCAACCCGTTACGCAACAAATCCGATCGGTTGAGCAACGGATTCGATCGGATCCGCGGCTACGCGAGTCGTTCAAGCGCCGAAATCGACCCGAGGGGGTCCATTTCGGATCCCCTCAGCCGCTCGCACAAATCGTTCGACGGCGAAATCGACCCGCCCAGCCGCCGGATCGATCGCGCGCGGCGCTCAGCGAGTCCGGATCGGCGCAAAACGAATCAGTCGAGCCGATGAGCCGACCCGATCACCGGCTCGTCGAATCGGGATCGGCGCTCGGACGATCGATTCAGCGATTCAACCGATCGGTTTCGTTGCTCAACCGATCGGAAAAATCGCTCAGCGGGTCTGCGACAACGCCGAGCGAACTCCAAAGGATCCGAATCGGATCCCCAGGGGATCCATTCCGGATCCCCTCAGCCCCGGATCGCGTCGCACCCCGAAACCGCCGCATCCTCGCAACTCCTTCCGCGACGGCCTCGTCATGGAATCAGCCTCCGCTGGCATCGAGGTTGCAAAATAGATTCCCGTGCGGACCGCGGCACGGCGGGACCCATGGGGCCGACCGAGGGTGGTCCTCGAAACGCCCCGTCCTCTCGTGCAAGAAAGGTAGGCGATCCATGAGTTCAACCGTACCGAGCAAGCCGGCCTTGCTCACGGAGTTCCTGAGGCTTCTGGCCGAAGGGGACGAAATGAACAAGGCCAGGATCGCGATGACGCCCTCGCTGCGAGCAGAGCTCGACGCGATCCGCACGGTCCTCGATGGGACGATCTCGAAGTCGCAGATGGCGAAGGCCGCCAGCCGCGACGCCACGAAATCGAACCGCGAGGCCGTGAAGAAGGCTCGGGTCATCGCGCGCAGGGTGCGCGACGCCGTGTTCTCGATGTACACGAAGGATGACCCGCGCATCGGCGACTACGGTCTCTCGACGCCGGTGAAGCACCGGTCGAAGAAGGACGCGCAGTCGGAGCCGAAGTCCGAGTAGGACGACCCGCGGAGGCGCACCGGGCACGACCGTGCGCCTCCGCACACCCACCCGTGCCTGGCAGCCTCGCAGGAACCTGGGTAGGTTCCTCTAAGTTTTCCGGGATGCGCATCACGCGGGCACTGGAGTCGCGCCCGCAAGAGCGCGGTGGACTGACAGCCGCAAGGCTATCAGTCGCGGTACTATCGCCCTTGCGGGCGTTAGTCCACAGCGCGCTTGCGCGCGCTACTCCATGGCTCGCCGTATTGCAGTCGCAAGTCATCCCGAAGCCGATAGTGCGAGCTACTTAGCAGGCTCCTCGCGCGTACCCCCGAGGCGTCCGCACGGTGTTCTTGTCGGGCGACCTCCTGACAAAGGCAAACGACTGCGTGAACGGAGACAATTCTCCATTGCGTCGGCCTGGGGCAAGGGCGGATGCTGCGGATCGGCGACCAGGACGTATTCGGCGCCGAGGTGAACGCGGCGAGCAAGCTAGGGGAGGACACCACGGAGGCCTGGGAGATCCTCGTCACGGACTTCGTACGCGCCGCCGCCACCGGCCGACCGAGTACCACAAGAAGGACCCGAGGCCGGCGAACCGGTAGGTGTCGTCCACGTAGTGCTGAATCACGTAGAACGCGAAGTAGTACGCGCGAGCGAACGACCAGATCGCGATCGACAGGAGCAGCGCCACCCTCATCGTCGGATGCTCGAGGAGCAGCGTCGCGGCCGCGAGTGTCCCGAGAAGGAGGAACAGGGCCCCCTTCAGATACAGCGCCTTCGGACTGCGGAGATCGCCCATGGGCCACGAGCCTCGAGAAGAGCGCCTGCACTCGAACGAGCGACACGAGGTATTCAATTCGCAGCGGAATCCAGTCTACTCTTTTCCCCCCCACCCCGATGACAGGAGTGGTTACCCACCCGTCGGACAGGAATCGCTTGCCCTCGGTGACACGACGGAGTACGTGAACAGGCTCCGGTCTCGAGGAACGCAGCGGGAGTTCCCGTGAAGCTGGCCGCCACGATGCGGGGGACGGTCCATCAGTTCGGCTCCGTGAAGGAGCTCCTCGCCAAGGCGAATCCGCCGAAGTCCGGGGACGACCAGGCGGGGATCTCCGCACGGACCGCCGTCGAACGCGTCGCCGCGCGCGCCGTCCTGGCCGGGCTCACGCTGCGCGATCTCCGAGAGAACCCCGTCGTCCCGTACGAGCAGGACGAGCTGACCCGCCTCGTCGAGGACACCCTGGACGAGGCCGCCTATGCCGCCGTCAAGGACCTGACCGTCGGCCAGTTCCGCGAGTGGCTCCTGGAGCCCTCCTCGACGGGCACGCGCATCCGTTCTGTCTCGCCGGGCCTCACGCCGGAGATGGCCTCCGCGGTCTGCAAGCTCATGTCGAACCTCGACCTCATGGTCGTCGGCGCGAAGTGCGAGGTCGTCACGCGCGCGAACAACACGCTGGGACTCCCAGGGCGCCTCTCCTCGCGCGTCCAACCCAATCACCCGGCCGACGACGTCGAGGGAATTCTCCTGAGCGCGCGCGAGGGGCTCTCCTACGGCTGCGGAGACGCCGTCATCGGGGTCAACCCCGCGACCGACACGCCCGAGTCGACGGCGCAGATCCTCCGGGCGCTGGACGAGCTCACGCGCCGCAACCGGATCCCGACGCAGCACTGCGTCCTCTCGCACGTCACGGTGCAGATGAAGGCCCTCGACCTGGGTTGTCCGATGGACCTGATGTTCCAATCGCTCTCGGGCAGCGAGCTGGGCAATCGCGCCTTCGGCATCTCCGTCGCGCTGATGGACGAGGCGTACGAGAAGATGAAGAGGATGGGGACGGCGCGCGGCCCGAACTGCATGTACTTCGAAACGGGGCAGGGGTCGGCGCTCTCGTCGCAGGCGCACCACGGAGCCGATCAACTCACCCTGGAGGCGCGCTGCTACGGCTTCGCTCGCCGCTACCGCCCGTTCATCGTCAACACGGTCGTCGGGTTCATCGGCCCCGAGTACCTGGAGAACGGCCCGCAGATCACCCGCGCCGCGCTCGAGGACCACTTCATGGGGAAGCTCCTCGGCCTGCCGATGGGATGCGATGCATGCTTCACCTATCACGCGGACATGAGCCAGGACGAGCTGGAGAGCTTGAAGGTGCTGCTCGGCGCAGCGGGCTGCTGCTACCTGATGTCGCTTCCCGTGGGGGATGACATCATGCTCAACTACCAATCCACCTCGTACCACGACATCCCCTCGGTGCGGCGGCTGCTCGGCAAGCGGCCCGCGCCGGAGTTCGACGCATGGCTGCAGGAGGTCGGGATCCTCGACGGCGAGGGGCCCGGCGAGAGGTTCGGAGACCCAGGGGTGATTCGATGAGCGTGACGGCGACCCTAGTCGAGGCTCTGCGCGCGCGGCTCGGGGTTGCGGACCCGCTGCCTCCCGCGCCCGTGCTCCCGCCAATCGAGCCTCCGCCCGCGCGCGTCTTCCCGTCTCCGCGGACGCGGGGACGCTTCGCCGAGGAGGCCTCCAAGCACACGACCGCGCTCCTCGGAATCGGGCACGTCGGGACGCGGTACGCAACCGATGTCGTCCTCCAGTTCCAGGCGGAGCTGGCCGTGGCCCACGAGGCGGTCGCGACCGTGCTGCCCGACGAGTGGGCGGAGGCGCAGAAGCTCCTTCCGCTCCGGTCGCGGGTCCGCGACCATCACCAGTTCCTGCTGCGTCCCGACCTGGGCCGACGGCTCGACGACGACTCCGTCCAGCTCCTCCGGCAGAAGGCGGCCAAGCCGGTCGACGTCCAACCGATCCTCGCGGATGGCCTCTCGGCGGTGGCCTGCATGGGCTCGGGCATGGCGCTCCTCGGCGCCTTCACGCGGGAGTGCGAGGCCAGGGGCTGGCGCGTGGGCACGCCGATCTGCGCGAAGTTCGCACGCGTCTGGCTGGAGGACGAGATCGGCGAGGAGGTCGGGGCGAAGGTCGCGGCGATCCTCCTCGGCGAGCGTCCCGGCCTCGGGACGGGAGACGGCCTCTCGGCCTACCTCGTCTTCGAGCCGCGGGTCGGGAAGACGGACGGCGATCGGAACATGATGTCGAACATCCACGCGCGCGGCACGCCCCCCGAACAGGCCGCGAAACGGCTCGCCCTCCTGGCCGGCGCGATGATGGAGCAGCGGACGTCGGGGGTGCGCCTGGACCTCTCCGCGCTCCGGGCGGAGCTGGGCGAGGCGGCGGGGACGGGATACCGCGCGCCGCAGAAGCGCGAGCGGCTCGTGGGGGGCGCGCCCGGGTCCTCGCGCCGATCCCGCCCGAGGGCCTCGCCGGGCGGCGCGT
>ORJL010438731.1_pt1 | contig 10187 bp, 7 predicted proteins | sample 1779941 | NCBI WGS metagenome assembly ORJL01 (sample SAMEA104232317, study PRJEB22302) | groundwater metagenome | biome: forest; feature: aquifer; material: groundwater | place: USA | collected 2011-08-07 | depth 5.8 m | reverse complement strand
TTCCGCCGGATGGTGCGCGAGACGCACCTGAGGGTGGATGATTTCATCATGCCGTTCTTCGTGGTGCACGGGCGGGACGTGCGTCGCGAGATCGGTTCCATGCCGGGCAATTACCACCTCTCGGTGGACGAGCTGGTGAAAGAGGCGAAGGAGACGGCGGCCCTGGGCATCCCGGGGATCCTCCTCTTCGGCCTCCCTGCCACCAAGGACGCCGTAGGCTCCGAGGCCTACGCCAAGGACGGCATCGTGCAGCAGGCGGTGCGGGCCATCAAGGATTCGGTCTCGGACCTGGTGGTCATCACCGACGTGTGCCTCTGCGAGTACACCAGCCACGGTCACTGCGGCGTGGTGGAGCGGGGCCGGGTCAAGAACGACCCGACGCTGGACCTCTTGGCCAAGACGGCCGTGTCCCACGCCGAGGCGGGGGCCGACATGGTGGCACCCTCGGACATGATGGACGGCCGGGTGGGGGCTATCCGCGAGGCGCTGGACGAGTCGGGCTACGAGGAGACGCCGATCCTGTCCTACGCCGCCAAGTACGCCAGCGCCTTCTACGGCCCCTTCCGCGAGGCGGCGGAGTCGGCGCCCCAGTTCGGGGATCGCCGCGCCTACCAGATGGATCCGGCCAACGCCGACGAGGCGCTCCGCGAGGTGGGGCTGGACCTGGAGGAGGGGGCGGACATGATCATGGTCAAGCCCGCCCTTCCCTACCTGGACATCCTCTGGCGCGTGAAGGCGGAGTTCGGCGTGCCCGTGGCCGCCTACAACGTGAGCGGCGAGTTCGCCATGGTGAAGGCGGCGGCGCGCCTCGGCTGGCTGGATGAAGAGCGCGTCATGCTGGAGATGCTGACCGCGATCAAACGTGCGGGAGCGGACCTCATCATCACATACTTCGCTCGCGACGCCGCTCGTATCCTGCGGCAGCAAGAACGGTGAGGCCGGCAGCGGCCTGGCCCGGCCAACGTGATCCCTGAGGAGGGTCATCGCCCCCGTCACCCGGGGACGGGACGCTCCTTCCGTGTTGTTCGGTCCTCCGAAACATTGTGTGGCCAGCCTTGACAGGGCCGGGACCGCTCACGTTTAATGACCGGGTTTCCCACCGGCCAGCCTGCCTCTGGGAGGGGATTTTTTCATGGGGGACCGCTCCAGACAGTTGTACGAGGACGCCAGACGCTTTTTCCCCGGGGGGGTCAACAGCCCGGTGCGCGCCTTCCGTGCCGTGGGAGGCGAGCCCTTCTTCGTGGCCCACGCCAGCGGCAGCCGAATCACCGACGTGGACGGGAAGAGCTACATCGACTACGTCGGATCCTGGGGGCCCATGATCCTCGGCCACGCCCACCCGCGGGTGGTGGCCGCCATCCAGAAGGCGGCCGAGGCCGGGACGAGCTACGGCGCGCCCACGGAGCTGGAGACGCGCCTGGCCCGGCTGATTCAGGCGGCCTTTCCCAGCATGGAGCGGATGCGCTTCGTGAGTTCCGGGACCGAGGCCTGCATGAGCGTCCTGCGGGTGGCGCGGGGATTCACGCGGCGTGACGCGATCGTGAAGTTCGAGGGCTGCTACCACGGCCACGCTGATAGCCTCTTGGTCAAGGCCGGGTCCGGCGCGTTGACCTTCGGCGTCCCGGACAGCCTGGGGGTCCCCGCGGATCTTGCCCGGCACACCCTGACGCTGCCGTACAACGACCCGGACGCGGTCGCGGCGGTGTTTGCGGAACGAGGGAAGGAAATCGCGGCCGTCATCGTGGAGCCGGTGGCGGGCAACATGGGGGTCATCCCGCCGCGGCCCGGGTTCCTGGCGGGTCTCCGCGAGAGCACGCTCCGCCACGGCGCCCTCCTCATCTTCGACGAGGTCATCACCGGCTTCCGCATCGCCTGGGGCGGGGCGCAGGAAACCACCGGGGTGCGGCCGGACCTCACCTGCCTGGGAAAAATCGTCGGCGGGGGCCTCCCGGTCGGGGTGTACGGCGGGCGCGCCGACATCCTGGACCAGGTCGCGCCGCAGGGGCCCATCTATCAGGCGGGGACGCTGTCGGGGAACCCGCTGGCCATGACGGCCGGCATCGAGACCCTGACGCTCCTCCAGGCGCCCGGCTTCTACGCCGACCTGGACGCCAGAGGAGCGCGGCTGGCGGACGGCCTGGTGCAGGCGGCGGCCGCGGTCCGGATTCCCGTGCGGACCAACCGGGTCGGGTCCATGCTGACCACGTTCTTCACGGCGACGCCCGTCACCGACTGCACCACGGCCAAGACGGCCGACACGCGGAGCTACGGCGCCTTCTTCCGCGCGATGCTTACGCGTGGGGTCAGCCTGGCGCCGTCGCAATTCGAGGCCGCCTTCATCTCCGCGGCCCACACGCCCGAGGATCTGGACGCAACCATTACGGCGGCGCGGGAGGCGTTCGGCCTTATGGCCGGGTGATAACCAATTCCCAATGACCAATGACCAATGACCAATCCAGGATAGGCTGGATGTGACCGCTGGTGGCCGCGCGCATCGTCGGCACCCCATTGGTCATTTCGACGGAGGGAGCATGGGATCGCTGGCGAGTTCACGACGGGGCTTCGTCAACTTCTTGATGGGGAGCGGGTTCGGGGCCATGGCCGTTTGGATGCTCTACCCCGTCATCCGCTTCCTGATCCCGCCCAAGAGCGGCGAGCCGACCATCGCCAGCGTCCCGGTCCCGTGGAAGCCCTCCGAGATCAAGGCGAACTCGGGGAGGATCTTCAAGTTCGGAAGCCAGCCCGGCATCCTGGTGAAGACCCCGGCGGGGGATCTGCGAGCGTTCGCCGCAACCTGCACCCACCTGAACTGCACCGTGCAGTACCGGGAGGAGAAGCAGGACATCTGGTGCGCCTGCCACAACGGGATCTACGACCTGAACGGCAAGAACGTGAGCGGCCCGCCGCCGCGCCCGCTGGAGCCGTACAAGGTCAATGTGAAGGGGGACCAGATCGTGGTGAGCAAGGGGGCCTGAGGATGGGGCGATTGGCGGACTCCTTGGCCGGGGTGCTCAAGAGTCTGAACGCCTGGGTGGACGAGCGGATCGATCTCTCCGGGATCCGCGAGCTGATCCGGCACAAGGTCGTGCCGGTTCACCGGCACACGGTCTGGTACTACTTCGGGGGGATGACGCTCTTCCTCTTCATCATCCAGGTCCTGACCGGGATCCTGCTGCTCCTGTACTATCGGCCCAGTGCCGAGGAGGCGTTCGAGAGCGTCCAGTTCATCGTGACCGAGGTAGAGTTCGGCTGGCTGATCCGCTCCATCCATAGCTGGTCGTCCAACCTGCTGGTCGCCACCATGATGATCCACCTGTTCAGCGTGTATTTCACCCAGGCGTACCGGAAGCCGCGGGAACTCACCTGGCTCAGCGGGATGTGCCTCTTCGGGATCTTCCTGTTCTTCGGGTTCAGCGGGTACCTCTTGCCGTGGAACGAGCTGGCCTACTTCGCCACCAAGGTGGGGACCGATGTGGCCGGGCAGGTCCCCGTGGTGGGGCACCTCATCGCCCGGATCCTGCGGGGGGGCGATGACGTGACCGGGGCCACCCTGTCACGGTTCTACGGGTTTCACGTGGCCATCCTGCCGCTCCTCACTACGGCCATCCTGGGCCTGCACCTGTTCCTGGTGCAGAAGCAAGGCATGAGCGTCCCGCCGGAGATCGAGCGGAGCGGGCAGCCGCTGCGGACCATGCCCTTCGTCCCCAGCTTCCTCCTCCGCGACCTGGTGGGGTGGCTCTCGGCCCTGGCGGTCCTGGGGGCGCTGGCGGCCTACTTCCCGTGGGAGCTGGGTGTCAAGGCGGACCCCTTCGCGCCCGCGCCGGCGGGCATCCGGCCCGAGTGGTACTTCATGTACATGTTCCAGACGCTGAAGTACATCCCGGCCAAGATTGGGCCGATCGACGGCGAGATCGTAGGGGTCCTGGGCTTCGGCCTGGGGGGCCTGTTCCTGCTCCTGGTCCCGTTCCTGGACCGCAAGACGGCCCGGGGGGAGAAGAGCCCGCTGTTCTTCTGGATCGGCGTGGGCATCGTGACCTACATCGTGGTCCTGAGCGTCCTGGGCTACGTGGCGCCGGGGGGGAAATAGGATGCGGGGTGCATGGCTCCTGATGGCTCCGGCGCTCCTCGCCGGGTCGGTCCTCTTTGCGGGGAGCCAGGCGGCGGCTCAGAAGCTTCCCGAGGGGAACGCCTGCATCGACTGCCACCAGGGCATCGGCGATCCCCGGGTGACCCCGCCCGCCGAGAAGTTTCCCCAGGACATCCACCTGGCCAAGGGGATCCTCTGCCAGGACTGCCACGGGGGCGACCCCAAGAACTTCGATCCCCAGGGATCCATGAATTCAGCCAAGGGCTTCATCGGCAAGCCGAAGCACCAGGCCATCCCCCAGCTCTGCGGCAAGTGCCACAGCAACGCCACCTACATGAAGAAGTTCAACCCGACCATCCGGGTGGACCAGGTGCAGGAGTACTTTACCAGCGTCCACGGGAAGAAGCTGCGGGAGGGGGACCAGAAGGTCGCCACCTGCATCAGTTGCCACGACGTCCACAAGATCCGGGCCATCAAGGATCAACAGGCCTGGACCTATCCGGCGAAGGTGGTGGACACCTGCGGCCGGTGTCACGGCGACGCCAAGTACATGCAGGGCTACAAGATCGCCACCGACGTGGTGGAGAAGTACAAGACAAGCATCCATTACGAGTCCCTGACCAAGAAGGGGGACCTGTCGGCGCCGACCTGCAACATCTGCCACGGCAATCACGGGGCCACACCACCCGGCGTGGATTCGGTGGCCAACGTCTGCGGGACGTGCCACAGCCTGACCGCGGACCTGTTCAACAAGAGCCCCCACAAGAAGGCCTTCGCCGCCATGGGCCTGGCCCCCTGCGTGACCTGCCACAGCAACCACGACGTGATGAAGACCACCGACACCATGGTGGGCACCGACGAGAAGGCGGTGTGCGTCAACTGCCATGACCCCAAATCACCGGGGTACCAGAAGGCCGCGGCCATCCGGGCCTCGCTGGACGAGCTGCGCGGGGCAGTGCAGCGCGCCGGGGCGACCCTGGACCGGGCCGAGCACGCCGGGATGGAGGTCAGCCAGGCCAAGTTCGAACTGCGCGGCGCCACCGACGCCCTGCTCAAGACGCGGGCGACGGTCCATCTCATCGATCCCGCCGCCATCAAGACGCTGACGGACGAGGGGGTCCAGATTGCCAACAAGATGCACGCGAAGGGCGTCAAGGCGATGGAGGACCTCACGTTCCGGCACCGGGGACTGTGGATCTCGGTGGGCATCATCCTGGTGGCCATCGTGGGCCTGGTGTTGAAGATCCGGGAGATTGACCGGCGCCAGGGGTAGCAGCCGGGAGGCAGTGGAAAATTGAAAACTGACAACCGGCAACGGACAATGGATCAGGGAGGGGGCGACGACAGTTTCTCTTCGGTCCCACTGGTTCCATGCCGTGCGTCGTCCGGTTGTCGGTTGTTGGCGTGATCCTGTCGATCACTGTGCGGTCTCTTGTGAATATGCGGACAAGGCCGGTCGTCTAACGCTGCGACACGGCGGCCGGCGGTGAGGGGAGAGCGCTCGGTACCCGAAAGGAGGGGAGTCGCGTGAGGCTGACGTGGAAGTCAACTCTGGTTCTCGCCGCGGTGATCGGGCTGATCGCCTTCTTCGGCGCCATCGTGGCACAGAAGGCCTGGGCCCAGGCCAAGGGTCCCGCGGACTTCGATTTCGATGGCAAGGGCTCGGGCAAGGTGGTCTTCAGTCACGAGAAGCATGCCGCCAAGAGCCCGAAGTGCACCGACTGCCACACGAAGGTCTTCAAGATGGCCAAGGGGCAGCGGACCGCTCTGAAGATGGCGGACATGAACACCGGCCAGGCGTGCGGGACGTGCCATGACGGCAAGGCCGCCTTCAGCGTGAAGGACCAGGCCACCTGCAACAAGTGTCACCTGAAGGGCTGACGCTTTCCTCGTTCTCCGGAATTCCCTGTTTCTCGAAGCCCACCCCGCCGAAGGGCGGGGTGGGCTTCGGGCTTTTTCAGACCCGCCCGATTCCCCCGGAGAGGCCTGCGCAGCCGACATCTCCCGCCGCCTGATCCCGGCGAAATCTTCCGGGATCAGTGGGAAAAGGCACAATTCCAAATCCGGGTGAGACAACTCTGCGGGAATCTTCTCAGGTTCCTGACAGTTTCTTTCGGGTGGCCTTTCTGTGGAATGGGGGCAAACGTTGTGAAATTCATCACCAGGAGGATCGGACTGTTGCGAGGGAATCGGTCCAGAATGGGAGGGCCTGACGGCACACAAGTTGCTGCCCCTTCAGGCGGTTTTCGAGTTCTGGATCGGATTGGTGTGCGATGAGACGAATCCTGGGGATGATGATCCTGCTGGGGCTGCTCTTCGGCCTCTCCATCGTCGGGGGCGCGCTGGCGGCGGCGGGGCCCACCACCCAGGACTGCCTCGGCTGCCACGGCGACAAGGACCTGACGAAGCTGGGTGCGGGGAAGCCGGTCTCCCTCTTCACGGACGAGGCGCTTTTCAAGAAATCGGTGCATGGTCGCCTGGAGTGCACGGCCTGCCACACCGGGATCTCCGAGGTTCCCCACCCCGAGCAACTTCCTCCCGTTTCCTGCCAGAAATGCCACGCCGGCGCCGCCCGCGCCTTTGCCGCCAGCATCCATGGGCGCACGGGAGGCACGGCCAGGGTTTCTTGCCAGAATTGCCATGGGAGTCACGCGGTGGCTCCGGCCGCCACGCTGGGGGCGGAACCCTGCCAGGCCTGCCACGGCCCGGTCACCCGGGCATACCTCACGAGCGTCCATGCCCGGGCGCTGGCCCGGGGGATCCAGGACGCCTCGCTGTGCTTCGATTGTCACGGCGAGGCGCACCGGCTGCGCAGCCACCTGGTCCCCGAATCGCCCACGTTTCACGCCCGCACGGCCGAGACGTGCGGCCGCTGCCACGCCGACCGCGCCCTGGTGGAGCGCCGGCACATTCCGATCCCCCAGGCGTACCAGCTGTACCAGAAGAGCGTGCACGGCCGGGCCGTGGCGGCGGGCAAGCCGGCGGCCACGTGCAACGACTGCCACGAGAGCCACGACCTTCGCCGGGCCAATGACCCCAAGTCCTCCATCTACCGGGAGAATATCCCCAGCACCTGCGCGAAGTGCCACGCCGGGGAGAGTCGAGCGTATATCGAGAGTATCCACGGGACAGCCATGGCCCAGGGGGTAACCAAGTCGCCCGTCTGCACCGACTGTCATGGCGAACATTCCATTCGCGCGTCACGGGATCCTGCGTCCCGGGTGAACGTGGCCACGGTGTCCAAGACCTGCACGAACTGCCACGAGGCGGAGGGGATCAGCGAGAAGTACGGGATCCCGGGCGGGCGGCTGGAGACCTATGCCGACAGCTTCCACGGCCTGGCGGTCCGGGGCGGATCCAAGGTGGCGGCGAACTGCGCCAGTTGCCATGGGTTCCACGACATCCGTCCTTCCAGCGATCCGAGGTCGGCCATTCACAAGGACAACCTGCCGGCGACGTGCGGGAAGTGCCACCCCGGTGCGGGCGAAAACTTCGCGAAGGGCGCCGTGCACGTGGCCCTCACCGCCCGGGACGAGCCGATCCTCTTTTATGTCCGGAACTTCTACCTCTTGCTGATCGTGGTCACGATCTCCGGCATGGGGGTGCACAACGGCCTGGACTTTCTGCGGAAGCTCCGACGCGAGTATTGCCGGCGCAGCGGCGGTTCCGCCACCCTCCAGGCCGGCGAGCTCAACGCGAGCCCGCGCGGGGCACAACGCTGGGTCGAGCGCCTGACGCTCTCGGAGCGCTGGCAACACGGCTTGCTGGCGGTCTCGTTCATCGTCCTGGTCTATACGGGCTTCGCCCTCAAATTTCCCGACACCTGGCTCTTCGCCTGGTTCGTGGCCCTGGAGAAGGGGTATGCGCTGCGAAGCTGGATCCACCGGGGCGCGGCCCTGGTCATGGTTCTGGCCTGCCTCTTCCATCTTGCCTACTTGCCGACGCGTCGGGGGCGAAGCCAGCTTGTGGCCATGCTGCCGCGGTACCAGGATGTCAAGGAGGCGCTGCTGAACCTGGGGTACCTGCTGGGCCTCCGGTCCGAGCCGCCGGCCTTCGATCGCTTCAGCTACATCGAGAAGGCGGAGTACTGGGCGGTGATCTGGGGCTCCGTGATCATGGCGGGAACGGGCTTCATGCTGTGGTTCGAGAACCTGACGCTCCGGTTCCTGGCCAAGTGGATCCTGGACCTGGCCACCCTGGTTCACTACTACGAGGCCTGGCTGGCCACCCTGGCCATCCTGGTCTGGCACTTCTACTCGGTGATCTTCAATCCCGACGTGTATCCCATGAGCTGGACCTGGCTGACCGGAAAGATCTCCGAGGAGAGCCTCCGGCACGAGCACCCCCGGGAGTATGAACGGCTACGGGAGCGGGGGGAACTGTGATCGTGAAACGTGAAACGTGAAGGGTGAAACGTGAGACGGAAGGCGGAAGGCGGGAGGCGGGAGGCGGAAGGGGACAGGTGACCTCCGGCATATGGCGTCTGGCGTATGGGGTATGGCATATGGTGCGCGCTGATCGCGTCGTGGTGTCAGCGATGCGCCATACGACATCCGCGGGCCGCATCCTGATGGCCGTAGGTGCCCTCGCGGGCCTGCTGGTGTTGTGGCCCGAGGGTGGCACGGCGGCGACCAGGGGGTCGGCGGGCCTGACCGATCGGGAGTGCCTGCGGTGCCACGGGGACCCGGCCCTCACCCGGGCCCAGCCCGGCGAGCGGGGCCGGACCATGTACGTGGACCCCGCCGTGCTGGCGGGGTCGCGCCACGGCACGATAGCCTGCACGGGCTGTCATCCGGGGATCGCCAAACTTCCGCACGAGGCGAAACTCCCGCGGGCCGACTGCACCACGTGCCACCAGCGGGAGGCGAAGGCGTATGCGGGCAGCATCCACGGGCGGGGCCTGGCCAAGGCAGATGCCGATGTGCCGACCTGCCAACGCTGCCACGGGGGGCACGGCATCGTGGGGGCGAAGGACCCGGGCTCGCGCGTGCAGCCCCTGCACCAGGCCAAGATCTGCATGGAATGTCACGCGAACAGCCGGATCACCGCGCGGCATCCGGAGATGCCGAGCGTCCTTCTCATCCGGGCCTACGCCGACAGCGTGCACGGGCAGGCGGTGACCAAGAAAGGCCTGGCGGTGGCCCCTGCCTGCACGGGCTGTCACGGGACGCACGACCTCACGCCGGCCGACGATCCAGGCTCTCCGGTGCATCGCGCGAACGTGGCCGAGACCTGCGGCCGCTGCCACCAGGGGATCCTGGCCGAGTACCGCGAGAGTATCCATGCCGCAGCCCTCGCCAAGGGCGTCCCGGAGGCCCCGCCCTGCCCCGGCTGCCACGGCGAGCACACCATCGCCGCGCCCTCGGATCCGACGTCAAAGGTGGCGCCGCGAAACATCCCGAAGACCTGCGGCGCCTGCCATGCAGCCGAGCGGATCGTGCGCGCCTACGGGCTGCCGACCAAGCGGGGGGAGACCTACGCGGAGAGTTTCCACGGGATCGCCGCCAAGTTCGGGAACCGGGAAGCGGCGAACTGCGCCAGTTGCCCCGGCTTCCATGACGTGCGGCCATCCAGCGACCCCCGCTCGCGCGTCGCCAAGGCGAATCTGCCCGCCACCTGCGGCCGGTGCCATCCGGGGGCGGGGGCCCGGTTCGCCGAGGGACCGGTCCACTTCGAGAAGACGAAAGAGAGCGCGCCCGGCGTGTTCTACGTCCGGACGTTTTACACGTGGTTCATCGGCATCCTGATGGCCTGCTTCCTCGGGTACATGGCCGTCGAGATCTACGGGTACCGACGACGCCGGCGGCGCTAGGCAGGCGGCATACAGCCCTGGGGTGATCGTGTCCAAGGCAATGGGAAAGGCAGAGGTCGGGCGGTTCACGCTGAACGAGCGGCTGCAGCATGCCCTCCTCATGGTCAGCACGCTGGTGCTGCTGGTCACGGGCTTCAGCCTGCTCTTCCACGACGTCTGGATCGGGCGCTGGCTGCTCTGGCTGGAGGGGGGAGTCCAGGGCCGCGGGCTGATTCACCGCTGGGCGGCGGCGGTCCTGATGGGCGTCTGCGGGTATCACCTCCTGTACATCCTGTTCACGGAACGGGG
>ORJL010312439.1_pt1 | contig 10187 bp, 10 predicted proteins | sample 1779941 | NCBI WGS metagenome assembly ORJL01 (sample SAMEA104232317, study PRJEB22302) | groundwater metagenome | biome: forest; feature: aquifer; material: groundwater | place: USA | collected 2011-08-07 | depth 5.8 m | reverse complement strand
GGGCAGCGCTCGGGGGGAGCGGAACGCGCCGCGCACGCCGCCCCGCGCGCCCGCGGCCGCGCCCGCGACCGCGACTCCGGCTCCGCCCACCCTAGGTCGGACGGGGCACGGGCTCGCGATCAGAGGTAGATGAACCAGCGAGTCACGAGCGCGAGGCTCCAGTTGCCCGCGGTGCTCGTGACGTCGTCGAACTGGAACTGCCCGCCGATGTCGCCGACGGGGTGCACCGTGCCGCCGCCGATCGCATACCCCGCGAGAAATCCGACGGGGATCTCTTGGCCGCGCGCGTCGAGTCGCACGCGGAAGCCCGCATACGGCCCAAGGAAGAAGCGCGGCGTCGCGTTGATCGTGAGCCCGAGGGGAAAGCGCACCCACCAGCCCAGCGGATCGGTCGTCTCGAGCTGCAGGAACGCGCCGAGGTCGAAGCGCACGACGCGTCCGACGTGGATGAGGATCGGAAGGCCTACCTCGAACAGAGCGTGCTCGGCGTCGTTCGTCGGAAACATGACCGAGCCCCGCACGGCGACCTCGGCCGTCCCGCGCACGAAGCGGCCCTGCACGTAGAAGCTCGGCTGCAGGTAGTCGACGTCGGGCGCGAGCTGGAGCGGAAGGAACGTCGCGCCGAGCTCGAAGTCCCGCGTGATCCCGATGCCGAGCCCGGCGTCGAGACCGAACGTCTCGTCGGGCGGGCCCGCACGATGCCGATAGATGGCGTCCGCGTCGAAGCGCAGCATCGCCCGGTCGAGCGTGAGCGGACGCAGCACGTAGCGTGTCGGGTACGCCGTCTGCGCCTTGACTCGCGATGGCGCCGGCGCCGCGAGCGCGACCGCCAACAACGTTCCGAACGACACCGCCCGTGAGAGGATCGAAATCGCCCGCATGAAGCTCGAAGTGCCACGAACCCGTGTGCGTGCGCAACCGCCGAGGAAGGCACCGCGCCGACGTGTCCCTCGCGATCCGGGTGTGAGATTCCCCCACCCGCCACGACCGCGACCGGTCTACTGCGGGGGCGGTTGCGTGGTGCGGCGGATGATGCGGTAGATGCCGAGGCCTACGAGGAAGGCTCCGAGCGCGACGAGCGGCCACTCGGAGCTCGTGCCGATGAACACGAAGTTGCCGTTCAGGGCGCCGCCGATCATCACGAGGCCGAGGAGGATGTTGATGCTGGGTCCGATCACGCGCGTATTGTAGCGCGGGCGACGTCGACGGGGCTCGCCGAAACGAACGCCGCGTTTACGTCGTAGGTATGCTGAGCTACGAGCAGTTCGTCGCGCGCGTCCTCGAGGGCACGGGGGACGCCCACAAGGACGTCGCCCGCCGCGCCATCAACGGCACCGTCGAAGCGCTCGGCGAGATCCTGCTTCGGCCCGAGCGCGCCGCGATCGCCGCGAGCATCCCGGCGCAGCTCCGGGCCGTGCTCTTGCGGCGTGAGCTCGCGCCGGAGCTCGACCTCGCGGGCTTCTACGCCGCGGTATCCGAGCGCGCCGGTCTCGCCCCGGCATTCGCGATGGAGCATGCGCAGGTCGTGTGCGGCGTCGTCTCCGAATGCCTCGAGCCCGAGCTGCGCGAGCGCTTGGCGCGCGACCTGCCCGACGGCTTTCGCGAGCTGTTCGCGCCTCGGCATCTCGTGGCCGCGTTGCCCGCGCGAATGCACCACTCGCCTTCGAGCACGCCTCCGGCTGCCACGCTCGCCGAGGGCCGCCCCGGCAGCGCGCGCCCGCTCAGCGAGTCGTCGCCCGAGCGGGCGCACGAGCAATCCGTCGCGCGCTCGCGCGACCCGCACGCCGGCACGAAGATCTCGAGCGCCCAGGGCGAGGAGAGCGACGCGATCGCCGATGCGCGCTCCCGCGGCAAGCGCCCCATCTCCGGCGGCTGACGGCCCCGCGGGAGGCCTCAGCGAACGCGCAGCTGAACTCAGTGCTTGCGCTCGCGCGCTTGCGAGAGAACGCCGCGAGCGAGGGACACGAGCTGGCCGGGCTCGAACGGCTTGCCGATGAAGCCGTCCGCGCCGAGCCGCGACAGCAGCGCCCAGTCCGTCGGCCCACCGACCGCGCTGGCCACGATGATTGGAACGGTCGCGGTGCGTGAGCTCGCGCGCAGCGCAGCCGTTGCCTCGATTCCGTTCAGGCCGGGCATGTCGAGATCGAGGACCACGAGCGATGGTCGATCGTGCTCTGCCGAGCCCACGGCCGTCTGGCCGTCTGGCGCGCATTCGATCACGGCGCCCGGAAACGCACGAGCGAGCACGTGTGCGATGAGATCACGGTACTCCGCGTCGTCGTCGGCGACGAGCACGCGGATCGGCGCCGCCGGGGACCGCTCCGCCTCGCTCGCAGCCGCGAGCGCACGCCGGAAGCTGTCGGCCGACGCGGTGCGATTCTCCGGGTGCCGGGCGAGCGCGTCGAGCAGCGGTCCGTCGAACGCCTTGGGGAGCAAGCGGTTCACGTGGCTCGGGATGGGCGGCGAGATCTCGTCCGTGACCAGTCGCGCGAGCTCCTTCGGCGAGCCCTCGACGGGTAGGTGCCCGGTCAGCAGCTGGTACGCGATCACGCCGAGCGAGTAGACGTCGGCGCGCGACGCGAGCTCGCCGGTGACGGTGATGCCGAGAAGAACCTCCGGCGCCATGTAGCTCGGCGTGCCGGAGAAGCCGGGCGCCGTACCGTCGACCTCTGCGATGGCTCGCGCGAGCCCGAGGTCCGCGACGACGACCCGAAACCCCGGCCCGATGAGCACGTTGCTCGGCTTGAGATCGCGGTGCAGCGCGTTCGCCGCGTGGAGCGCGCTCACGCCGCGGCAGATCTGATCCACGATGCCGACTGCCTCGTCGATGCCGAGCGGCCCCTGCCCCCGCTCCGCGATGAAGCGGTCGAGCGACATGCCCGGCACGTACTCCATCACGAGGTACGGTCGCTCGCGGAACTCGCCGAGGGCGTACACGTGCACGACGTGCGGGTGCCGCAGGCGCGCCATCGCGCGTGCCTCGGACAAGAACCTCCGGCGTGCCTCGCTCATCTGCAGCAAGCCCGGCCGCACGAGCTTGATCGCGACGTCGCGCGCGAGCCTCACGTCGCGCGCGAGCGCGACGACGCCCATCGCACCGACGCCGATCACGCGCTGGATGCGATACGTCTCCTCGATGAACGTGCCCGGCTCGATGTACTCGTCCGAGCCGTAGTCACCGCGGCTTCGAGCACGAACCGCCGCTGGCGTCGACGGCCGCGTCGTCGAGTCGCTCTCGTCGAGCACCTCCGTCGGCTCGGTCGGCACGCTGGGTCCGAGCGGTTCCCAGCGATCGTCGTCGCCGACCGCAGGGGCTCGCGGAGCCTCCATGCTCTTGGGTGTCGGGGTCATGCCGCCACTACCCTTCGCGTCCGGCTCCGGGCGGCCGTCGCCGCCGGAACCGTGAGATAGAACGTCGACCCTTTGCCGAGCTCGCTCTCGACGCGGACGCGACCTCCGTGCGCCTCCACGATCCGGCGCACGATCGCGAGGCCGAGCCCGGTGCTCTTCTCGCCGCGCGTTCCGCTGCGCGACTCCTTCGCGAACGGCTCGAACAGGTGCGTGAGGAAGTTCTGCGTCATTCCGCGCCCCTCGTCGCGAATGGCGAACACGACCTCGTCCTGCCCCGCCCGCGCGACGTCGAGCCAGACGTGCCGCCCCGGATCCGAGTACTTGATCGCGTTCGTGATGATGTTGTCGAGAGCCTGCTCGAAGCGGACCGGGTCGACCCACACCTCGGGGACGTCCTCGGCCACGTTCGCGACGAGCTCGATCTGCTTTTGGCCGGCGAGCGGCCCGTTGACCGAGAGCTTCTCGCGCATGACCGCGCGCGGGCCGACGCCTTCGCCCTGGATGTCGAGCGTGCCCGCCTCGATCGCCGCCAGATCGACCAGGTCGTCGACCATCGCGCGCATGAACTTGCTCTGCTTGCGAATGCGCTCGAGCGAGTCTCGCAGATCGTCGACGTCCATCGTGCCGAGCCCGTCGAGCGCGTACGTGGCAAACCCGAGAATGACTCCCAGCGGGTTGCGCAGGTCGTGCGCGGCCATGCCGAGCAGCTCGTTCTTCTGCGCGTCGAGGCGCGCGAGCTCGACGTTCTGTCGCAAGAGCTCGGTGCGCGCACGCTGGAGCTCGCCGTTCGTCGTCTCGAGCTGGCGCGAGTAGCGCTGCAGCTCCTGCTGGTCGTGCGCGTGGCGCACGGCGTACCGGATGCTCCGCTCGAGAAGGAGGGCGTCGATGCCCCCCTTCACGAGGTAGTCGTAGGCTCCCGACTCGAGCGCTGCGCGGTCGATGACCGGGTCGCGCGTGCCGGTGAGCATGATGACGGGCACGTCGCAGCCGAGCGTTTTCGCCTCGCGGAGCAGATCGATCCCGGAGTCCGCACCGAGCCGGTAGTCGAGCAAGCAGACGTCGTGGCGTGCCTCGAGGAGCGCGGCGAGGCCGCTCACCGCGTCGCGTCGCACGTCGACCTCGAACTTGCACTCGGTCGCGTCCGTGAGCAGCTCGCGCGCGATGAGGACGTCGTCGCCGTCGTCGTCGATCAGCAGTACTCGCAGCGTGCTCACGGTCGATTCTTCCTTCCGTGCGGCGGCAGCTCCACGATGTCGAACCAGTAGTGGGCGAGCGACCGAACCACCTCGACGAGGCGGTCGAAGGACAACGGCTTCACGATGTACGATGTGGCACCGAGATCATACGTGCGCGCGATGTCCTCCTCGGCCTTGGACGTGGTCAGCACCACGACCGGAATGCGCGCCAGCGCCGCATCCGCCCGGATCGCCCGCAACGCGTCGCGCCCGTCCCTGCGAGGCATGTTGAGATCGAGCAGCACGAGCCCCGGGCGCGGCGCAGCGTCGGGCGCACAGTAGCGGCCTTGATGCTGGAGGTAGTCGAGCAGCTCCTCTCCGTCGCAGACGAATCGGAGATCGTTCGGAAGGCCCGTCTCCGCGAGCGCCTCGGCGACGAGCAGGCGGTCATCTTCGTCGTCCTCGGCGTAGAGAATCGTGAGCCGGGCGCGCGAGTCGTTCATGACGCCTGCTCTCTCCCGCCGTGAGCCGCGATCGGCACGGTGAACACGAACGTCGAGCCGTGTCCGGGTTTGCTCCGTGCCGTGATCGTCCCACCGTGACGTCGCACGATCTTCTCGCAGATCGCGAGGCCGATCCCGGTGCCCTCGTACGCGTCGTGCGGGTGCAGACGCTCGAACACCGTGAAGATGCGGTCCAGGTACTGCTCGTCGAAGCCAATCCCGTTGTCCTGCACGTACACCGACGCCATCTCGTGGTCGCCCGGGCCTGTGGCGAGCACGGAATAGACGCGGATCGCCGGCGGCACTCCCTCGCGCGCGTACTTGAGCGCATTTCCGATCAAGTTCTGGAACACCTGTCGCATCTGAACCGGATCCGCGTCCACGATCGGTAGCGGCGCGACGTCCACGCTGCCGTACGACCGCTCGAGCGCGACCTCCATGTCGCTGAGCACGTTCTTCACGACGCGCCCGAGGTCGACCCTCTCGAACGGCTGGGCGCGCGTCGTGAGCCGCGAGTAGGCGAGGAGATCGTCGATGAGCGCTTGCATGCGCATCCCGGCGCTCTGCATCCGCTCGATGTAGTCGCGTCCCTGCGCGTCGAGCTGCGGGGCGTACTTCACCTTCAAGCGATCGCCGAACGCCACGATCTTGCGCAGGGGCTCCTGGAGGTCGTGCGATGCGACGAACGCGAACTGCTCGAGCTCCTTGTTGCGCTGGCGGAGCAGCTCGTTGCTCGCCTCGAGCTCGTGCTGGAGATCGGCGCACGAGGTGTTCGCGAGCTCGACTCCACGCGCGTACTCCTCGAGGCGGTGCTTGCGCTCGACCTCGTCGGTGACGTCGCGCACGACGGTGAGCACCAACGGCTCCTCACCCTCCAAGACCTGCGAGAGTCGGACGTCGATGAACACCTTCGTGCCGTTCTTGCGGATCGCCGCGACCTCGACGCCTACGTTGCGCTTGCCGGGCGGTGTGGCGAAGTAGCGTTCGCGGATCTCGGCGTGTCGCCCCCGGTGCGGCTCCGGGACGAGCACGTCGACCTGTCGTCCCACCAGCTCGTCGCGGGCCCAGCCGAATACGTCCGCGGCGCCCTGGTTGGCGTACACGATTCGCCCCCTGCGGTCGACGAGGAGCACGCCGCCTGGGGCGGCCTCGATCATCCGGGCGGCCAGGTCGCTCCGCAGCTCGCCGTTCAACCCGGCAAGCGGCGAGACCGCCCCCCCGCCCGAGGAGTTGCGGGGATCATCCACGAAACGGTACCTAACCGCGGACGCGGCAGATCAAAGCCGGGGCGGCTTGTCCGTCGATTTGGCCGAATGCGCGCGTCCTCTCAGATAGACCGCCCAGTACACGAGGCCGACGCAGGCCACGCCGCCGATCACGTTGCCGAGCGTCACGGGCAAGAGGTTGTGCAGCAGGAAGTCGTCGACGCGCAGCATCGCGTACGTGTCGCGCGTCTGCCCAATCGTGACGAAGAACGAGTCCGGCGCGAGCTCGTGCACGAGCATCGCGTAGGGCACGAAGTACATGTTCGCGATCGAGTGCTCGAACCCTGCTGCCACGAAGCACGCGATCGGCGGCACGAGCGCGAGGATCCTGTCGGTGGTCGTGCGCGCGCTGAACGTGAGCCAGACCGCGAGGCACACGAGCGTGTTGCACAGGATCCCGAGCGCCACCGCCTGCAGAGGCTCGAGCTCGACCTTCGCGCGCGCGATGGCGAGCGCGGCGGCGCCGACCGCACCGCCGCCGAAGCGGTACTGCCCGCCGACGAACACGAGCACGGCCGTCGCGAGCGAGCCGACGAGGTTGCCGACATACACGACGGCCCAGTTGCGAAGGAGCGCCACCGTCGTCACGCGCCGGCTCGCCCACGCCATGACGATGAGGTTGTTACCCGTGAACAGCTCGGCGCCTCCGACGATGACGAGCACGAGCCCGAGCGAGAACACCGTGCCCGCGAGCAGCCGCGTCACGCCCCACGGCAGGGTGCTCGCCCCCGCGGACACCGTCGTGGCGAACAACGCGCCGAACGCGATGAACGCGCCCGCGAGCACCGAGAGCGCGAACGTGCGCGTCAGCGTCATCGACGCCTTGCTGACGCCGATGCGCTCGGCCTTCTCGGCCATCTCTTTCGGCAGTAGTGCGTCGATCTCCATGGTCCGCCGCGCCACCTAGGCGCGCGCGCGAGTATCGCACGGTACGAGCCGCGCCCTCGCCAAGGCGGTTGGGCGGCTCTACGCTCCCCGTCCCTTGGCCCGCAGGCGCTCGCCGTTGCTCGCGATCTTCCTGGTCGTGCTGGTCGACGTGCTCGGCCTCACGATCATCTGGCCGCTCTTGCCGTTCTACGCAGAGCACTTCGGCGCCTCGCCCTTCGTCGTCGGCGCCATCGCGGGCACGTACGCGACGTTCCAGCTCCTCAGCGGACCGCTCCTCGGGCGGCTCTCGGATCGCTTCGGTCGCCGACCGCTGCTCGTGGTCAGCCAGGCGGGCACGCTCGCGGGCTTCCTCGTGCTCGCCAACGCGCACGCGCTCTGGGTCGTCTTTCTCGCGCGGGCGCTCGACGGTGCCACGGCCGGCAACCTGTCGATCGCGCAGGCGTACATCGCCGACGTCACCGAGCCGAAGGACCGCGCCAAGAGCTTCGGCGTGATCGGGATCGCGTTCGGGCTCGGCTTCATGGCCGGCCCCGCGCTGAGCGCCTGGCTCGCGCCGATCGGCCTCGTCGTGCCGATCTACGTGGCCGCCGGCTTGTCCCTCACGAGCATCCTCGCGACGACGTTCCTGCTCCCCGACGAACGCGACATCCGGCCCGCGCAGTCGTTGGCGACGACGGGCGACGCAGGCCCCGCCGGCCGGCGTCTCGGCTTGTTCTCGTTCGGGGCGTACGCGCCCTATTTCCGCCGACCGGGCCTCGCGGGCGCGCTCGTGCAGTTCTTCCTGTTCGCGTTCTCGTTCTCCACGTTCATGTCGGGCTTCGCGATGTTCGCGGAGCGGCGCTTCCGGTGGAACGGCCATCCGTTCGGGGCGCGCGAGGTCGGGATCGTGCTCGCGTACGCGGGGCTGCTCGGCATCTTCATCCAGGGCGGGCTCGTCGGTCGCCTCGTCCGCGCGTTCGGCGAGCGGCGCGTCGTCGTGGCGAGCTTCGCGCTCTCGGCGGTCGGCTACGCGCTCACCGGCGAGGCGTTCGGCTTCGCGATGCTCGCGCTGTGCACGACGCTCTCGGCCTTCGGCACCGGGCCGCTGCGTCCGGCGATCACGGCGATCGTGTCGCAGCACGCCGATCCGACCGAGCAGGGCGTCGTGCTCGGCCTCACGCAGTCGCTCCAGGCGATCGCGGCGATCACCGCGCCTCTTCTCGGCGGCCTGCTCATCGACCACGAGCTCCTGCGGGCGTGGGCGTGGGTGGCCGCCGGCGCCATGTTGGTCGGCATGCTCCTGGCGCTGCGCACGCTACGCGCGCCAGCCCCCTTGCGCGCCGCACCGACGACACCACCGGCCGCCTGACGGTCGCGCCGTCGCCTCACTCGCTCGGGGGCGCCTCGATCACCAGCGTCGACTCCCCGTGGGGACCGCGGACGTCGAGCGCGCCCGGGCCCCCCGCAGGTGTCGTGTCGCGGAGCATCGCCGCGTTGGGGGACATCCGCGTGCTGACCAGCTCGATCACCGCGACGACCTCGCCGTAGGTCAGCGAGCCGTGTGCGACCACCCCCATCTCCCTCACCGTCGACCAGGTCCGGTGCACCGCGTCGAGGCACGCTCGGATGGCGCCGAGATCGATCTCGCCGTCGCGCGCCGGGGCCGCGTGCTCCGTACTCTCGGCCCACCGGGTGCAGTCGGGCGTGAGCGGGCAGTTCTCGAGCCGGGCGTGCACCGTGCGACGTGCATCGAGCTCGAAAGCCGCCACGCGCGGGGGCGCCCCACCCGCCGCGGTCTCCTCGTCCGTGCGGGGGCGCAGGCGCGCGCCGCGGCCGCGCTCTGCGCATGTCGGCTCGTCGTCGTAGCGAGGACGATCTCGAACGGGCGCCGGCACGCCGAGGGCGACACCTCCGTATCGACCGTTCAGCTCGTACTCGCGCGTGCGGAAGCCGGCCATGAGCGCCGAGAGGTCGGCGAGCTCGATCGTCCTCCACGACGTCGTGCGGGGCGCCGCGATCCGCCACACGTCTCCTCCCATCCGCCGCGCGCCGAGAAACGCCTCGCGCAGCGCAGGAACGTGGGGGCCGCGGTCGTCGATCGGCGACCCGAGCGGAACGACGGACGGCGGTGCGCCGCGCACCTGCACCACGTAGCTCGTGCCGCGGACTGCGAGAGAGACGGTCGCCGTCAAGTGCGGTAGGTCTTCCCGCGTCGCGCTCGGCAGCGCGGTGGGATCCGGCGGCGGCGGGGCGCTCGGGGGCGGCGACGCCGGCGCAGAGACGTGCGGGGCGGGGGACGGCGCCGGCTCGGGATGGCCGCAACCCATCACCGAGAGCACGAGCACCGCGACGAGTCGCTTCACCTCGCGAGGGTGCCAGTCGAACCGCGGCTGCCGCAACCGGCGCGCACTGAACCGCTGCGGGCGCGCCGAGCTGCGCGGGTGCGCGGCAGGCTCGCGGGGCGTATGTTCGCGCCGTGGCCAACCTCGTTTCCGTGCTCTCTCGCAAGCTCGGGACTTCCGTGGCGCTCGCGATGGCCGCGATGCTCGCGAGCGCGTGTGGCGCGTCGAGCGCGGGGCGCCCGCACCCGCGTTGCGCGTGCCACATGCCGCCGCACGACATGCTGTCCGACGAGATGGCGTCCGACGAGAGGTCGCCGGAGGACACGTTCGCGGAGGGGGTGCCGCCGAACGGCATGCCGCCAGGCGAAGGCGAACCTCCCGAAGGGATGCCTCCGCCCGCGATGCCGTTGCCCCCCGCCGGAATGCCCCCGGGCGCCATCGCGCCGGGCGCGGTGCATCCGCCGCCGGGCGGAATGCGGCCGGGCGGGATGCCGCCGCGCGCGATGCGCATGCGCGCGATGCACATGCGCGCGATGCACATGCGCGCGATGCAGATGCGCGCGATGCACGCAATGACTTGTCACGGTCGCCCTCCCGACCCGCGCCTCGACGACGAGCCTGCCGCGCTCGGTCCCGGCCCCGCCGCTGCCGACGCCGACGCGACGCGCGCGGCGCGGCGCCTCC
>ORJL010002984.1_pt1 | contig 10187 bp, 8 predicted proteins | sample 1779941 | NCBI WGS metagenome assembly ORJL01 (sample SAMEA104232317, study PRJEB22302) | groundwater metagenome | biome: forest; feature: aquifer; material: groundwater | place: USA | collected 2011-08-07 | depth 5.8 m | reverse complement strand
CCCCAAACACATCCTTACCCGCCCCCCCCCGGTGAACCCACACCCCCACCCCCGGCCCCCCAGGACCACCACCTGGCTCTCCTGTGGTAAAGAGGACCGGGTGACGTTGAGCCTTGGCTGGGCTGTTGCGGCCCTCGCGCCACGTCCCATTGGTCTTTTACCGGGAGAGTGCGGGTTTGGCCCGCAGCCCACCCGCCGGTCTGGATAGCGCGTTCATCCCCCTCGGCATGATGGGTTTCCTGGGTAGCAACGTCTTTGGCATCGGCGTCCACGCCCTGACCCCTTTCATGAGCCTTCAGCCCGGGCGCCGGGGCGTGGGCTGGGCGGCCTTCGGCCTTATGAATATCGGCGTGCTTTGCTTCACCCTGGCTGCGCTTCTAGGACTGCCTGCCGCCTGGCAGGCCGCCGCGTGGACCCTGGAGTCCATTGCCGCCGTCCTCTTCATCCTCGCGCTCCGGATCTTCGAACCCCGGCCCGCCAAGCGTCCCTACGTGCCCGGCACGTACGCGCGCTACGAGTGGTATGTCCGGGCCAGCTTCACCTGGTTGGTGGCCGGCCTGGGGCTCGAGGCCTTTGCGGCGTGGGACGGGGCGCTGGGGACCTTGGTGGTCCCTGTCAGCCATGCCTTGCCGGTCATCCACGTACTCGCATTGGGCTTCATCACCATGGCCATCCTAGGGATGGCGGTGCGGATGTTGCCTATCTTTGAAGGCGCCGAGCTCCCGCATCACGGCCTCATGGACGCAGCATTCTGGCTCCTGAACGCGAGCGTGGCGCTGCGACTCGCCTTTGGGGTCCTGCCGTTGCCTGCCGCAGAAGCGGTACTGGCCGCCTCCGGCGCGATGGGCCTCCTCGCGCTCGTCCTGTTCGCCATCGTTGTCCTCCAGGTCCTGCGCCCGGCGGCGCGAGAGGCCTATCACAAGCGTCTGACGCGCATTGCCCAGCAACGCGCCCCCCAGACCGCGCGCAGAGAGATACCGCTCCGTCTCGGCTGAGGCAAAGCCTAGATAGGGCGATCCGGCCAGGCCGTGCCCAAAATGGCCCGTCGAAGACGAGATTTGGTGGGTTTGTACCTGTTGCTATCCTCCGCGCACCTTATAGTGACAGGGAAGTCAGGCTGCGCATAGGCAGCGGGGGCTGGCCGGATGGGACGCAGGTAGCGCCGCCATATGAGCCATCGCCCCCGTCATCCAGTTCCGCGGCCGACCTCCATCTCAGCCATCGGCAGCGCGTGACGCCGTAGGAGCGCCCTCGGGCGCTCGCCAAGAGGAGGCCGATATGGCCGTCAAGATTGTGCTCCTGGAGACGGGCCAGGAACACGTTGGGAAGTTCGCTATCGTGGACAAGGGCATCGTGTCCCTCTTCGCCGGGATCGCGGCGAGGAAGCATGGCGGGTATCGGGGATGCAGCAAGAAGCAGAACTTCCCAATGTCCGCCGTCTCGCTGACCGCCGATGAGCCGGCAAAGGAAGTGGAGGTCCACGGCGGCGCAGGTCTGTAGCGCGGTCCCCACCGTGCAGGTTGGCCCCGCTCCAGGGGAACGGCCACCTGTGCTCATTCCCCGTCTCATGGCATCACCACGCCACGGCGGCGGGGCGCCGCAGGCCGCCCAACGTGTTGCCCGATTCGAGCTCTGGTTTCAGGCCCGACCTGGCATGGGCGCGCGCGGGCGCGCGGAGGCCTCACGAGGCGACCACAGGGTGGCGGGCCTGGTGGCCTTCTGGCTGCCCGCTTGACATCTGCACCTGTTGTTGGCCACCCTCTTACACAAGATGAAGAGGAGGTGGCTTCATGACCAGCGCCCATACGTCCGAGAGGCCGAAGGGCACCCTTGTCGCCATTGGCGGCGGGGACTACGAGCAGACCGAGCTTATCGACCGCCACATGCTGCAACTTGCGGGCGGCCTGGATGCGCCCGTGGCCTTTCTTCCCACTGCGCGCCCCTCCCGCAAGATGGGCGACAAGTTCGTCGAGTACTACGGCTCGCTTGGCGCGAAGAACGTGGCCGTCGTGCCGGTGAACGAGCGAGAGGACGCCTTCAAGCAAGAGCATGTGGACGCATTGCTGCGCGCCCGACTCATCTTCCTCTCCTGGGGCGTTGGCAGCCGTCTGGTGGAGACCCTGACCGGCACCCCCGTGCTGGAGGCGCTTGGCCGCGCCTACCGCGAAGGCGCGGTGATGGCCTGCATGAGCGCCGGGTCCCGCGCGGTGGGAGAGCTCTGTATAGCCCGTGGCACGGGCATGGAGGCGCTGCGGGAAGGCATCGTGAAAGGGCCTCTGCGGGAGGAGGCCGGAGGCAAGGGCCCCGTCCAGTTCGTGCCCGGCTTCAACTGGGCGCCGGGGATCGTCTTTGAGCCGCATCTGAGCGAGTACAACCGGTACGGGCACTTCCTCCTGTTGACCGCTCTCCGTCCGGACATGACGTGGATCGGGATAGACGAGCGCACCGCTGTCATCGTGCACCCGGATGAGCGGGTGGAGGTGATCGGGAGCAGCAACGTCTTCGTCTCGCGGAGGAGGAAGCCCGCGAAGGTGATCCCGCCCACCGAGGGGCGTCCGCTGGAGGCCTGGGACCTGCGCATGGACATCCTGGCGCATGGCTCCCAGACGACCCTCAGGGAGCTGCGCAGGGAGCGGTAGACGCGCGCCAGCTCACCTCCTGGCGGGCCAAGGTGGGTGGGTCACTTGGCGGCTATCACCAGCGGGATGCGCATCTCCTGGGGGGACAGGCCGGAATGGTGGGCCGCGTGGGACGCCAGGTGGCCGGACCCGTTGCCGCCCCTGTACTCGATGACGTCCTCTCCCAGGGAGAGCGCAAGCACGTCTCCCATACGGACTCTCGCCTCCGGCGAGGCCGTCCCCGGCCCGAAGAGCCCCATTTGGAGCGCCTCCTCCACTCCCAGGACGGCAAACCGCTCCCCTAACCTCTCTTCAAGGGCGCGGCACACCTTGCCCTGGGCGTCCTCCCGCACGTGGAAGTACATGGCCCGCGCGTCGCCGGACGGCGGGCACCGCAGCATGTCCATCAGGGGGTCGGAGAACTTGACTCCGCGACGTCCGCCGTCGGGGATGTCCAGGAAGCCGTGGTCGGCGGTGAGGGCAAGGGTCCCGTGTCCCTTCAGCCCCTCCCACAGCCGCGCCATCTCCGCATCCAGCCTTTCCAAGGTGCGGGCTATCTCTCTATGGGCCGTGCCGGACCGGTGGATGGCGGAGTCCACCTCTTCGTAGTAGAGGTAGGTATACGTCGGCCTGTGTGTTGTCCGCACGCGGGTCAAGATGGTGTCCACTGCTTCCGGTAGGGTCGAGTAGGCGCGATGCGGCTTTCCCCCGCAGAAGTAGGTGGAGTAGACCGTGGAGGCCAGCTCCTTCGGGAGCAAGGACAGGGTATCCCGCGTAGCCCTCCCCATCCAAGAGTCCACAGGGAAGGCCTGCTGGGCAGTGACGCCCATGGCGGATAGCGACTTTCCGGAGGAGCGCGCTACGAAGTGCAGGATGGCCGCCGTGTTCTCTATCTCCGGGACATGGGTCCACCAGCCGGTGATCCCATGGCGGAGCGGCCATTCACCTGTCGCCAGGCTGGTCAGCGCCACCGCCGTAGTGGAGGGAAAGACCGTGCGCATGGGCAGGGCTAGATGGGTCGGGAGAAAGCCGGACGCCGGTATCTTTTCCAGGAGGCTCATGCCCAGCCCATCCACCAGCACGAAGACCATGTGCTCCGGCTGGCCGATGAGGCGGGCCAGCGCTGTGGACACCTGCGTGCTTTCCACGCCGTGCGCTCCGGCTATCCCGGCAAGCGCGCGGGACAGGTCCACGAGGTTAGGCCCATCTGCCGTAGGCGGCAGCAGCGCTCCGCTTTCAAAGGCGGCCAGAAGCCGCTGCGCGCTGGTCATAGAGCCGCGGTCATGCAAGACCGTTGAAAAAGCGTAGGCATCGCATCTCCGGTGTGGCAAACTGGGACATAGAATCATCCCACAGACCATCAAGAGGGGTCATCCCCAAAGGTACACGACATCATAGGGTAGGTTCCAGTGGAGCACCGCGCAACAGACCCATCAAAAGACGCCCTCGATATCCAAGGTCTCCGGCAAAGTCTGGGCGCGAGCTATGAGCGCTTCAACTCTGCGGACCGGGCCGCGCACCTCCGTCTCCTCCAGTCCCTCCGCCGCCCCGAGGATGTCGCCCGGGACACCCAGCCGATAGGAGACGAGCGCTACACCTTGACTGTCTGCGCCACGGACTGCGCCGGCGCCTTGTCCGTGATCGCCGGGCTGTTGACCGCCTGCCGGTTCCGCATCCTCAAAGCCGATATCTTCACCGTCCACAGGCCTGCCCCACCCCCCGCACCCATCCGGCACAGAGCGGGAGACGAGCTCCACCGTCGCCGTCCGCCTGCCCCGCGGCCCCCCGGGAGGGTGCTGCTCGACATCTTTGAAGTGGATGCCACTGAGGTGGCCGACCCCGAGGTATGGACCGAGTTCCAGCAACAACTTTCTCAGCTCATGGCCCTGCTCGTGGTGGGGAACCGGGACAGCGCTCGAGAGTACGTCATCGACCGTGTCAGCCGCGTGGGGGGGTTGCTGGAGGAAAGCGCACAGCTGTTCCCCCTGTCCATCCAGGTCTCCAATGACGCCTCCCCAGAGCACACCCAGCTGGTGATCCGCTCCACGGATACGGTAGGCTTCCTTTTCGCGTTCACCAACGCTCTAACGGCGCTGAACGTGAATATCGACCATGCCGAGATCCGCACCATCGGCAGCGAGGTCCGAGACACTTTCTGGCTCACGGACTTTCGGGATAGGAAGATCACCTCGCCGGAGCTGCTTGAGGACCTGCGCGTCGCCATCGTCCTCATCAAGCATTTCACCTACCTGCTGCCGCGCGCCGCCAACCCGGCCCAGGCGCTCCGCCAGTTCAACTCCCTCACGAGTCAGATGTTGTCCCGCCCGGACTGGACCAGGGAGCTCCGCGACCTGGAGTCCGCCCAGGTGCTGGAAACGCTGGCCCAGATGATGGGCATCAGCCAGTTCCTGTGGGACGACTTTCTCCGCATGCAGCATGAGAACCTCTTCCCCGTGCTGGTGGATGTCCCCGCGCTGGCGGAGCGGCGCTCTACGGAGATGCTCCGCGCCCTCCTGAGGCAGCAGCTCCAGGGCCTGCCGGATCTTGCCGCGCGGGTGCGCCAGCTCAACCGCCTCAAAGACAAGGAGATGTTCCGGATAGACCTCCGGCACATCACCGGACGCATCGGGTTCCGGGTGTTCTCCGAAGAGCTGTCCGACCTTGCTGAGGCGGTGGTGGAGGGCGCCGCCGCCATCGCCTTTGACGACGTGGCCCAGCGACACGGGACGCCTCGGCTGGCCGAGGGCGTCACCTGTCCCTGGGCGCTCTGCGCCCTTGGCAAGTTCGGCGGGCGGGAGATGGGGTTCGGCTCGGACATCGAGCTGCTCTTCGTCTATGCAGCCGAAGGGACTACCGAAGGCCCTGCCGCCATTGAGAACTCCCGCTTCTTCAGCGAGGCGGTCCACGTCTTTCGCGATGTCATCACCGCTCCCCGGGAGGGCATCTTTGAGATAGACCTCCGGCTGCGCCCGTACGGGAACAAGGGGCCCCTGGCTTCCACCCTAGCCGCTTTCCGCGCGTACTACGTCGAGGGCGCGGGCGCCCAGCAATTCGAGCGCCTGGCCTTCGTGAAGCTCCGCTGCGTTGCCGGCGACCCCTCTTTCGCTACTAAGGTGATGCAGGCGCGGGACGCCTTCGTCTATTCCGGCAAGCCGGTGGATGTGGAGAACATCCTGCACCTGCGCCGCCGTCAGGCTCTTGAGTTAGTGGCCACCGGCGCGGTGAACGCCAAATATAGCCCCGGCGGTCTTGTGGACGTGGAATACTTCACCCAGGCGTGCCAGATCACCGTTGGCCACGCGGATAGCGCGGTGCGTGTGACCAACACGTTGGAGGCGATCGATAGGCTTTCCCAGGCCGGTCATGTGGCCTCGGACCTGGCGGACCAGATGCGGACGGTGTATGGCTTTCTCCGGCGACTCATCGACGCTCTCCGCGCCGTGCGCGGGCACGCAAAGGACCTGACCATCCCACCCACGGATTCCCAGGAGTTCGCCTACCTAGCCCGCAGGCTGGACTACGCTTCGACCGCCGACCTTCAGACCGCCATCGCAGAGCAGATGTCTGTTGCCAACCGTCTCTGGACCCAACCCTTACCGACAAGTAACCAGCCTCTTTGACCTGCTGCGTGTGACGCTACCCGTTTGTCCCCACTACCACGGTCCATATGACGTGCGGGGGGATGAACGTCATGTCGTGCGACACGATTTGCCAGCTTTCCTGCTCCGTCGTCATCATCTGCTCGGCGATCTGACCCAGGAACTCTGAAAGCACCGCGTCCAGAGACCCCGCAAAGGCATCCGTGGGTATGCGGTCCAGTTGCGCCTCGATACCCATGTCCGCCAGGCTGACCCCTTTGTTGAAGACCCGGTACTTCATGCGCCGCCCCCATGGTTCTTTCAGAGTTCTCCCCGCCGTCCCAAGGATAGCAGAAGGCCCTGCTTTAGAAATGCCGTTCCAGGCTTTTCGTCCTGCGCTCCTCCGGGCGTTGAGCTTTGCGGCAGCGCTTTCTCGGCGTGGCGGGGGAAGGGCACTATCCGTTACACCGTGGAAGCCTGCGCCCAGAAGGGGGCGTGCCGAGGCAGGCAATCGATCTCGGTGAAGGCTGGAATGACCCAGCGCCGGGTTCCTATCCGCCCGGAATGGCGAGAAACCCCGTTGACCCGCTGCCCATTTGTCTGTTCGGATTACTCAATATGTGATAAGTTGTGTCCAGAAAAGCCTTTCCCGGTAGCGTGCACTATGGGCCAGAGCGTGTTGTTCAGGGCTGCAGCCGTCATCGTCTTTATTGTCGGCCTTATCTACCTGCTGTCCGTCGTCTTGTCCATTGTAGGGTTCCTTTCGGAACTCATCCTCACCGTCTTTTTTGCATGGATCGTCGCCGCCAACATCCACCGGCTGGCGCTTTGGGTCAAGCGATTCGTTCCAGGCGGTCTTGGGAGCGCGGTCGCCGTCGCGTACCTTGTGGTCCTTGTCCCCACCATCGTCTTCCTGGCGTTCATCGTCCCCGTGACCGTCGGGCAAGTGATCCAGCTTGCCGGTTCGCTGCCCGCTATGGTGGAGAACGCTCCCCGGTTCCTGGAAGGCATACAGAGTGTCGCCACCAGGCTAGGCATCCAAGTAGACCTCGCCTCCGCGTACCCGCAGGACTCTTTGACCGACGCGATGAACGGGCTAAACACGTGGATGTCGGATAACGCCCTTGCTATCGCAGGCGGCACGCTTGGCCTTGTGCTCCGCGTCGTGCTCATCCTCATCCTCTCCGTGTATTTCGTTGCGGACGGCACCCGCCTCGGCGGCACGCTCCGGCGCCTCCTGCCTGATAGCTGGCATGACGAGGCAGACTTCATCTACAGCGCGATGAACACCATCTTTCAGGGGTGGTTGCGCGGTGTTGTGGTTGTCTCGGCAGTCTTTGCCATATTCACCCTGGCCATCATGCTCGTCCTGGGCATACCCTACGCCGTGCCTATCGCCTTGATGTGCGGCCTGATACTCATACTCCCCTTGATCGGGGACCCCATCGCAATATTCCTGCCCGCCGTGGCCGCCTTGCAGACTGGCAACTATGGCGCGGCAGCGATCATTGTCGTCGCTCTTTTCCTGATCGATAGCTTCCTGATACGGAACTATCTGTACCCCCGTGTCATGGGAAGCGCCGTCAATTTGCCGGTCAGCCTTGTCTTTCTTTCCGTCCTGTTCGGGGCGCAGATCGCGGGGCTGTGGGGCGCAATGCTGGGCGTCCCCATTTTCGCGATGGTCTACTCGTTAGCGATCGCGTTCGCTGACCGCGCCAAAAGCGGCGCGGCCCAGCTCCAACCCGTTGCGGACGACGTCTAACAACGGCTGCCGCGTCAAGCGGAAGGGAAGCCTCGCCGCTATCCGTCAGGGCCGTCCCTCCGCCCTTCGGCAAGCCCAGGACCAAGGCTCAATGGTGTCCTGGAGCCATATAGCCTTCGGAGCACTACCCTGCCCTGTCTTCCGATGAGAAGAGGTCACAGCAGGAGAAGCATTGCTCGCTTCACTCGCCTGTAGCAGTTCCGGATCAGGTGTTGGATCCTCCGCTGCGCTGCGATCCCCTGAGAAGAAACGGACTCCGAAACGGGATGACCCTTCGACAGAGTTCCCGGCGAAGCGTCGGGAACTCGGATCCACCCGCCCCTGAGGACATTGCGACAAGGTCACGGGCCCGCCGGAGCGTCCTCCGTCACCTAGTCCAAAAAGGTCGATTGTGGCCACACAACGAGTCTGACGCCTCCACAGTAGCTCCTAGTCCTTTTCAGCGCCACCGGTCTCCTATATGCTTCCGGTAAGAAAGTGCACGCGCTCCGCGCCTAGACCCGAGGTAGACGGTCCGTGGACAGCAGACAATTCGCCCGCAGACTTGCTGGCCAGGCCGGCGTCTCCCTTCTTGAGGTCGTCATCGCCACGGCCATCCTGGGTACGGTGGGCGCCGCGTTCCTGTCCGCCATATCAACTGCGGTCGTGTCGAATGGCAAGCTGACGCAGGAGACCACCGCCGTCAACCTCGCCCGGACGCAAATGGAAGACATCAAGGCGCAGCCGTTTGTAGACCCGCCTGCATATGCCACGGTCACTCCTCCAACCGGGTATTCGGTCACGGTCACCAGCACCACCCTTGTAGCGGGCGCCCTGGAGCAGATCACCATCACAGTGAGCGGAGGAAGTGCAATGGTGACTCTCACGGGGTACAAGGTGAACGTGCAGTGATAGGCGCAGGTGTGTCTAGCCGCACGAGCACGGAGAAAGCCCCCTGGGTCCTGCGGCAAGAATCTTCGCCCGATGGCTCCCCGGCTGTCTCAGGGGCTGTGCTAGCGGGGTCTGGAAGGGAGAAACCCTTCTACCTCCAGCCTCAACTTGCCCCGCTGCAGGGGAAGGGGCGGAAGGGGCAGGGCGACGGCCACGGGAGTGCACTCTCCCTAGGCCGAGGGTATAGCCTGATCGAGGTCATGGTGGTCATGGCTGTGATCGGGGTGATCGGCACGCCTCTGACCTTCCTCCTCTTTCAGATCATCACCCTGCCCAAGGAGCTCACGAACGACCTCTCGCTCAGCCAGAGCGCGCAGCAGATCGCCCACTGGCTGTCCAAAGACTTTCGCATGGCCCAGGACGTTACGGCGGGCGCGGACCCCGACTATGTCACCCTGACATGGACGGACTACGCGGAGGACCCTGTACAGTATTACACCGCCCGGTACTATTGGACGGGGAAGAGCGTCCTGCGAGAGGTGGAAAGAGGCACGCTCGAAGAGGTGCTGGGAGGCACGGCGGCGGTATCCACGACTGCCGTGGCAAGGAACATCCCCACATACGCATCCATCACCATCCAAGTAGATGGCCGAGAGGTCACCGTCCAGGCCGCGCCGGGCATAGGGTCCCAGACCGCCGGACAGCAGGCCGCGGATATCCGCGGCGTCCTACGGCCTTCCGCGGACGCTCCGGCCCCGGCTTCTCCCGTCCAGTATGCTGTCTGGCCTTTTGACGACAGCGGAGACTACACCTTCGATGGCGACAAGGTGGAGGTGACGGGCGGGCTGGGGCGCCTCAAGGCCACATTCCCGTGGTGGGACACCGACTGGACGCGCCGGAGGAAGGTGTCCGTCACCAGCGCCGCAGGGGACCTGACGGACTACCCGGTCTCCATGGCCATCCCGCATGCCGCCCCCATGCAGGACGACTTTGAAGATGTCCGCTTCATCGCCTCCGACCACGCGACCGCGCTCGACCACTGGCTGGAGTCAAAGACGGATGGCGTGACGTCCACATTCTGGGTCACCGTGCCGTCCATCCCCGGCAACCCGCTGTCCGGCTGGACGTACAGGGCGCCCTTCACCATCGAAGGGTCCACCACGGCGCTCACGGACCGACCGGTGAGGGTCACCATCCCCTACAACGCCAACATGCGGACGGACTTCGCGGACGTACGCTTCGTGGCCGCAGACGCAGCTACCGTCCTGGACTACTGGCTGGAGTCCAAGACCGACGGCGTGACCGCGGACTTTTGGGTGAAGACGCCTTCCATCGCGGCGTGCAGCGGCCGATGCGGCT
>ORJL010880471.1_pt1 | contig 10188 bp, 13 predicted proteins | sample 1779941 | NCBI WGS metagenome assembly ORJL01 (sample SAMEA104232317, study PRJEB22302) | groundwater metagenome | biome: forest; feature: aquifer; material: groundwater | place: USA | collected 2011-08-07 | depth 5.8 m | reverse complement strand
TGTCCATACACCTTGATCTCGCTTAGTTACCTCCTTTACAATCCATTTTATCTTCTTCTGATTTAGTTTTTTCATAAAATTCTGTTGTTTAACAGAGCTTATGTGTGTTATCGAGGTAACCTTATTTCTGGATAACACATGGACTTAATAGCATAATAATATTTATATAGTAACCTCTTTTATATAACAAATGGTTAAGGCTTTGGATTCGCATGTACTTGCTAAGGCAATAATTGATGATTTACATTTTGAATATGGAGAGCATTTGGAAATGAGAGCTTCTGAAATTGCTAATGCTGATGGAAGTTCTATATTTGAAATAAGACATGTAGAATTAGCTGCTAAAGAACCTTATGTTTCTAGCCAGTATAAATAATTCATAAATCTTTTTGCTTAATTAGAGATTAATACCTTTATGTGATATAGTTCCTAAAAAGGAAAATTGAGAATTAATATTATTTACCCCTACAAAATAGAAAGATTTAAATATATGTAGGGTTATAAATAATTATGGTTAGTATTACATATAAAACTATTAATGGAAAAAAATATCTTTATGCAGAACATTCTTTTAGATTACCTAATGGAAAAATTAAAAAAATATCAAAGTTGATAAAAAGTGAAGATAATAAGAATAGTAGAGAAATAAAGGATTACTTATTAAAAAAGCAGATCGAGGCTCATCAGGATTATGCATTGAAAAAATATAAGATAGACAGCATATTTACAGAGGAACAGATAAAAAAATTAGAGTCTATTAAGATAGAATATAGGAAAATAATCAAAAGTTTTACTAAAAACCAGATAAAGGATATATTAGATAGGTTTACTGTAAATTTTACTTATGAGTCTAATGCTATTGAGGGCAATTCTTTAACCTTAAAAGATGTAACACTTATTTTAGAGGAAAATATTGTTCCAAAAAATAAAGATTTAAGAGAGGTTTATGAAACAAGAAATACAAGAGAATCACATGAATTATTATTCAAAGGTAAGATAAAGATAAGTATTAAAGATATAATTAATGTTCATTCTATTTTGGTCAAAGATACAGGAGTTCAATTAGGGTTTAAGAAAATTCCAAATTATCTTGCTATGAGAAATTTGAAGACGACTCCTCCTGAAAAAGTTGAAGAAGAAATGAGTAAACTACTTTCCTGGTATGAATCTAATAAAGATAAAATTCATCCTTTAAGATTGGCAACCGAGTTTCATGCTAGATTTGAAAGGATTCATCCATTTGATGATGGGAATGGCAGAACAGGGAGAATTTTGTTAAATGCAATACTTTTGGAGTATAATTACCCGCCTTTAATTATAAGAAAAACTTCAAGAATAGCATATTTTTCTTCATTAGGGGCATTTGACAAAGGACATAAAGCCAAATTGGAAAGATTTTTACTTGATAAAATAAAAGATACGTTTGAAAAATTCTTTAAGGTTTATGTTAAGTATTTGTAATTGCTAATTTTGGCGCCCTAAGAATATGCTAAGGGATTAATGCCCCAACTTTTTTCTCAAGTCTTTTAACTTTTCATTATTTCCTTTATAGAAGAGATTAAAACTTCTTGAGTGTCTATTAGAAAATCATCTTTTTCTGTTATATTTGCTAAATCTGTGCAAGCAAGAATTACTTTTTCAGCTCCTCTTTTTTTAAGATTTGAAATAATATTATTTATCTCTAATTTATCTGTTTCATTATAAGACTTTCTTATAATCTTAATTATAATATGAGATATTAGATCTTGTTCTTCTTTTGTAGGATAGATTATTTCTGTTAGATTAGCAAATTTATCATAGATTTTTGATTCTTTTGTTCTTGTAGAAGCAAGTATTCCTACTTTAGTGTATTTTGTCAATATTTTTGATGTTTCATCAATTAAATCAATAACTGGAACTTTTGTTTTTTCTTTTAAAATTGGTAAAATCTCATGTAATGTGTTGCATGGTAACACTATAAAGTCTGCCCCTGCATTTTCTAATTGTTTGATAGATTTTAAAATATAGGGAATCATTAACTTAGAATCTTTATTTTGTTCAATTATTTGTTCTTCTATTATTTTTGGAAAAGATACATTAGAAATAAGAATGCCAGGGATATTCCTTAGTGCTATTCTCGATAGCCAAGGCTAAATAAATCCTTGCAGTTGTTTCTGGTCCAAGGCCTCCAATTATTCCTGGTGTTTTTGTCATGTTTTCCATAATAAATTTAATTTTATAAATCTATTGCTTTTAGTTCAACTCTCTTCCGAAGCACTTAACCATTTAGTAATACTCTCCGAAGAAGTGTTGCACCATTTTGCTCTCAAGTTATTCGGTTTATGTAGGAGATTTAATCCTAAGGATAAATGCCCCCACGAGATGTTTAATTTATTAAATATTCATTAATAATCTTCAAACACTCTTTTTGATTTTGCCAGGTTAGTTTTTTTAGCGTTTTTTCATAAGGGAGCCACATATATGAAGAGTGTTCTCTATTATCAACTATTGTTTTTTTATCTGGCACTTCTGCTGAAAACAAATAATATGATTGTCCAATAAATGGCCTATCAGGAAGTTTTTTTGAATATTCATACCTTCCTTTTTTTCTATGATTAATAATTCTTATTGCTTCTAAACTTGTTTCTTCTTTTATTTCTCTTTTAACAGTCATTTTTTTAGTTTCAAATAATTCTACTCCACCTTTAGGAAATTCCCATCCTGTCCAATGCATTTTTCTTTTTAATATAAGATATAGAATTTTATTGTTAATTTTCTTGTAAGTTACAATAAATATAGCTTTTCTGTATTTCCCCCTATTAATAATATTAATCATATATAATTAATATCTAAAATGCTTATAAACCTTATTTTTTATATTAAGATATGATTTGTCTTAAAGGAAAACTTGAGAAAGTTAGAATAATTGAGCAATGCTCTGAAAGATGTTCTTTAGGATATGTAAATTTTAATGATAAAAATGAAACAGAAGTAATTGTTTCTGATTCAATTAAATATTTAGATAAAGATATATTGGCTCGGTTTAATAATTATACTAAGCATGGAAATATACTTCCTTTAGGAAATTTTATTAGCTCTCAAGTACCTAAAGATTTTGAAAGTTTTTATTCTGATGAATTTATTCTTTTGGGTAAATGGAAGCTTGAATGGAATATTCCCGATAATAATAATTTTTATCTGCCATTAAGTCATGTAAATAATTATTATGAACCTGGTAAAATGGGTTCTGCTTTATTTTTTAAAAATAATGGTGATAATAATCTAGTTTACCAGTTATTTCCTAATTCTTATGATGAATTAGATAATTCACAAGATATAGAATTTTTAATTCATGAACATTTGCCTAGCCCTGAATCACATCCTAGAGTAATTCTTTGTGACTCTCAAGATTACATTAAAATAATTAAAAAAGATATAAGAAATTTAGAATTAGAGCCTGTAGAGATGGAGCCGTTGACTACTAAATCTTTTTTATCACATCGAAGATATTAACTTTATCAAATTTAAGAATTGAATGATCATCATCTGAAATATGTATTTTTATTATTCCCATATCAGTTGTAATACAATTTAAATTCCATATTAATTTTCCATCTAATTTATATAAAACAGCTATTATTTTTTGAATTTTTTTTGTTACAGTGTTATTTTTCATTTCATCTTCGACAATTCCTTTAAGCGTGTCTAAATCAATATTTATTTTTTCACTAATTTTATTAGGAACTTTATCATTTGATGCATCCCCGGGCTTTAATTCAACTTTATCTGAATCTAAAACAAAAGTCATCATCTTTTTAGTTTCTGGGATGAAATAATCTATTTGATGAATATTCTTTTGATTTTCAAGATCTAATACAAAGAATCCGGCTGAGAAATATGCTTTAGGATTTTTTTCTATAAATTCTTTATATTCTTTTGAATTGTTTAGTTTGTCTATATATGGTTGTATTTTCATTTTTTTAGTCCTTTGATTTTGTAACATGAATTGATTTTCTTGAATTGTAAAGGTGATTTAAAAGTATAAAATCTCTTCTATCACTCTTTGCCTCTCTTTTAGTTTCATATTCTGCACTTTGTTCAACATTAGTTACCCATGGTTTAGATGGATTTCCTGTATAATACTGTTCACTGGTGATATTTCTAATATGATATGTCATAAAATTTACTCTTTTATTTTCTCTCTTTAATTTCCTCGGAAATTTCTTTAATAAACTTATCTATGCTTAGTGATTCAATGTTTTTTGACCCTCTTTTTCTTAATGCTATTGTTTTTTCTTTTTCTTCTTTATCACCTACTACTATAATATAATTTATACGTTGCATTTCTGCATCTCTAATTTTCCCGCCTAAAGGAACAGAGGATAAATCAGAATCTACCCTTATTCCTGATTCTTTTATTTTTTCAATTATCTTTTCAGCATATTTATTATTTCTATCTGTAAAATTAATAACACGAACTTGGATTGGAGAAAGCCAGGTTGGGAGAGCGCCATTTGTATGCTCTAATAAAATACCGATGAATCTTTCAATAGCTCCATAAATTGCATTGTGAATCATAATTGGTCTTTGTTCTTTATTATTTTTATCTATGTAGACAAGCTCGAACCTTTCAGGCATTGAAAAATCTAATTGAATTGTTGCACATTGCCAATTTCTTCCTAATGAATCTTTGATATGGAAATCAATTTTAGGTCCATAAAAAGCACCATCTCCTTTGTTCAGCTTATAGTTTACTTTACTTTTTTTTAATACATCCTCTAATATTTTTTCAGCCTTATCCCAGGTTTTTATCTCCCCAATATATTTTTCAGGACGTGTTGATAACTCTACAGAATAAGAAAAATTAAACTTGGAATATATTTTATCTATTAAACTTAGAATGTTTTTTATTTCAGTTTCTATTTGATCTTCACTACAGAATAAATGGGCATCATCTTGTGTAAATTGAATTACTCTAAATAAACCTGCTAAAACTCCTGATAATTCTGTTCTATGAACAACTCCTAATTCACCCATTCTTAAAGGAAGGTCTTTATATGATTTTGGTTTGTTTCTGTAAATCATTATACCTCCGGGACAGCTCATTGGTTTAACAAGAAAATCTCTTCTCTCATATTTTGTTGAAAAATTATTTTCTTTATATTTATCCCAATGCCCTGAAATTTTCCATAATTTTGAATCCATAATTTGTGGTGTTTTAACTATTTGATAATCTTCTTGTTTGTGAAGTTCAGTCCAGTAATCTGCTAGTCCATTGTAAATTACTAAACCATTATTATGCCAAAAAACCATGCCCGGAGCTACTTCACTAAAATTAAACAAGTCAAGTTTTTGACCAAGTATTCTATGATCATTTTCTTTTAATTTAGTTGTATCTAACTTTGATTTTGATATTTCTCTTAGAAGTTGTTTATGATCATAAACTTCTTCCTTACTAACTGATTTTTTATCATCTTGTTTAATCTCTTTTCCACTTATTTCCCTTTCTCCAATTTCCCTGCTTAGTTCTGAAAGAGGATGGCCTTTGACTTTTAGCTCAAACTCTTTGTAATATCCAAAAGGAGCTCTTGTGACTTTGTATTTAGCTTTAGATAGTTCTATTTCTGTTTTTTCAAGTATTTCTAATGCCAATTTAGGATTTCCTAATTGAGAAGATAAATGCGCATAAGGATAAAGAACAATATTTTTTGTTTTTACTTGATTAGAAATATCTTCTATATTTTTAACTAATTCATTTACTAAGTTTATTGAGTCTGTTTTTTCTACGCTAGTTAAAATAACTAAACATTCATTAACTTTAATTTCTTTTTTTCTTTCTTCAGATAATTCTTCAGGTTCTTTTAAGGCTTTTTTTAGAGGTTTGAATGTAATATAATCACAGTGTAATGATATAATTTTCATATTTGGAATAATGATTAAAGGTATTTAAATAATTCGGGAAATTTTTATTTAATTTTAAAATATTATTATGGACATTCTTTTTGTTACCCTTTTTTAGTAATAATAATGGAAAGGTTTATAAATGATAATATTATGAGATTTAATTTAAACATCAAAAATTAAAAAGAAAATGAAAGATAAAATACCAAGTTTTGAACCAAGCTTGAGAGATAGAAAAGGTAGAAAATTAAGCCTTGATGAAACTCTAGATGGAACTAGAGTTGAAATTCCTAGAAGGGATTTTGTTTCAGATTTTGTATGGGCTGGAATTACACTTTTTGGAGGTAGTCAAGCTTATGCTATGAATTCTGCAATTAATGAAAGAAAAGGTTATGAAAGAATTCATGATGAACTTAATCAAGAATTATATAATCTTAATACTAGTATTGGCAATAAAAGAAAAGCTAGAGAAGAAGCAGAAAGGATTGAAAGAGAGAAAAGAGAAGAGGATGAGGCTGAAAGAAAGGTTTTAGAGGAGTTAAAAAAATATGAGCTTAATAATCCTGGTAATATACCAATTGAAAAATCAAGTGATAGACTTTTGCTTGCAAAAACTATTTTTGCAGAAGCAGAAGCAGAATTTGAACATCCAGAATATATGGCTTATGTAGGGACAACTCCATTAGTTAGAGCAAATCTTAAAGGAAGGAGCTTGTTAGATATTGTTAAAGAAAAATACAAAGGAAAAACAGGAGTTATAAGTTATGCTTATAGTTTTTTAATGCCTGGAAATGCAAGAAATGACGATTTTTTAGATCCATTGAAAAAAACTAAAGGATATAAATTAAGAGTTGCTGCATGGAATAAAGCTTATGATATTGCAGACATGCTTACTAGTTTATCTTTAGATGAAATTAATCCACATTTGACTCATTTTTATGTAAATACTGTAAGTGAACCTAAATGGGCTAATGGAATAACTCCTGTTAAGAAGATTAGTTGGAAAGGTAAAACAACTAGGTTTTATTATATTCCAGAGCACTTTAAGAAAAAAGCTTATAGTTAAATTAATTATATTTTCTTGTTTATTATGTTTCTAACAATTGTTTTACATGAATAACTTATACCTACATTTATAGCATAATAGAAACATTTATAAATATGTAGGTATAAGATAAAATATGGTTAGCATAACAAAAAAACAAGTTGGCAATAATACTTAGTTTTATCTTGGGTATACTTATAGAAGCGAAGGCAAATTGAAGAAAATTGAAAAATATCTGGGTAAAGAAATACCAAAAGATATTGAAGATCTTAAAAAGAAATTTATTTTTGAAGTCTATAAAGAAAAATGGTTTAAAATATTTGAGAATATAAAAGAAAGATATAAGAAAGAAAAAAAGATTATGCCACTTTCAGCAAAAGAGAAAGAAATTGAAAACTTCATAATTAAGTTTACTTATAATACTCAAAGAATTGAGGGTTCTAAGCTAACTTTGAAAGATACTGCTAATCTTCTTGAAAAAGGAATTACACCTAACAATAAACCTTTAAGAGATATCAAGGAAGCAGAAGCTAGTAAAATGGTTTTTTATGAAATGTTGAATTATGAGAAAGATTTATCTTTACAAATAGTGCTTTATTGGCATAAAAAATTATTTGAAGATACTAAAGAGGATATAGCAGGTAAAATAAGGGAACATGGAGTTCAAATATCTAGAAGTAAATTTAGTCCGCCAACCCCTGTAGAACTTCAAATCTTATTGAAAGAATTTTTTGATTGGTATAATCAAAATAAAAATAAGGTTTTTCCCATTGAACTAGCGGCACTTGTTCATTTAAGATTTGTAACAATACATCCATTTTCAGATGGAAATGGAAGAATTTCTAGGTTAATGATGAATTTTGTCTTACATAAATATGGTTTCCCAATGTTGGATATTCCATATGAAAAGAGAACAGGATATTATAATTCTCTGGAAAGAAGTCAAGTAAAGAAAAATGAACTTATTTTTCTACAATGGTTCTTCAAGAAGTATGTAGAGAGTAATAAAAGATATTTATAATTAATAAAGTTTTTAGTTTCTCAATATTATATATTAATCAGCAGATATTTTTTTCAGGTACTCTGATGGTATCAAATCCACAACTAATTGTTTTGTTTGCTAATCCATTTTCACTTTCAGTTATTAATTTATTTGCCTTGAAAATATTGTAGCTTTTTGCATAGATAATATCTGAAACCTTAACAGATGCAAATGATTCATCATTTCTATCTCCTTTTTCTAAGAAATAAAACCTTATTTCAAATACACCCGATATTTGTTCATCAAGGTTAGTTACTGTTAAACTACAATCTACTTTTTTATTAAGACATTCACCATTTACTTCTTGATTACATGTTTCTATAACATCTAGATATTCTAAAGAATATGCAACTTGGCCATCACATGATACATTGCTTGGAGTTTCAGAGCTTCCTGTTCCACCAGCTCCAGCACCTCCGCCTGATCCTCCTGTGTTGTTCTCAGTAGAGTTATTAGTTTCGTTAGATATTATATCTGTATTATCGGTATTTACAAGTAAATTATTAATGTCATTTTCAGAATTATTATTCGAAACATAATATTTATTATATAAAAGATAAACATCAATTATTCCAAATATAACTATAATAATAACAATTGTCCAGAACATCCCACCTTTTTTTAACATCTATAACTATATTATTTTAAGTTTATAAAATCTTCTTCTATATGAAATAATTGCTATTTTTATAAAATTTATATTATTAATCCAAAATTTATTTTTATTTTATTAGCTGTTAATATGTAATCAATTACCAAGATTATGCTACCATTAAATTAACTTATTAGTTTATGTTTCATTCAAGATTATTAGTATTGCAATTTATATCAACTATTTAAAAGAAAAAAATAAGAAAAAAAGAAAAAGTTAAAATAAAAAAATTAAATAAATTTAAGCTCCAATTTTTCCGTTAATTGTACCAGAAGCTGTTTGAGTTAAACCACCAGTTGAAGTTGTATATGAGATAGTTACATCTGCATTCAATCTACTATTAGCTACTAAGTCAGCAGCTGCACATGCTACTTTAAATTGTTGATTAGCAGAAACTCCAACAGCAATTGGTAAAGCACCTGGTGTTGGAAGTAAATAAGTAGTTGTTCCAGTACATCCTGTAATTGTTACACCAGTTACTGTTACTGTTTTTCCTGCTCCATTAGTAATATCAATTGTAACTCCATTAGCATCTGATAAAACCATTGCATTAGCAACTAATGGCGCTGCCATGATAAATTTATCTCCGGCGAGATTTGAAGGATTTCCTATAAGGAAGTATAAAACTCCTATTACTATAACAGCTGCTAGAATAGCCCAACCATAGGTCATTAGAAATTCTAAAGCTGCTTGTCCTTTCTTTTTCATTTCAAAATACCTCCTTTCACTCCTTTTTTATAATAATTATATACGTGAAATATAGTTTATAAATATATCCCTTTAATTTATATTTATTGTTAATATATAATCACTTTCTATTACTTTTCATATTATGCAAGTAATTTATTTTTTGTTTGAGATATATTAATATCTAATATTTTTTTCAATAATCAATAAAGATGGATTTGGTTATTTTTAATTATGGGGGAATAATTGTAATATTATATTTGACTTTATGGTTCCCCAAATCATCAATTTTAAACCATGTTGGCATTTCAGTTACAGTTGATGATATAGGATTATTTGATGGATTGAAATAAATATAATCTACAACTGACTTATCAGATGTTGGAATTCCTTGCTGTGATAGAGCAGACAAATCAACTAAACTTTCAATTCCATTAGGATCTGAAGATAAATCTCCTTGAAGTCTTTTAATGAAATTTGGTGCACTTGGATTTTCAGAATAATATCCTTTTTGAGTATGTAATAATAAATTTGCCGGATTTCCTTGATTTATATATATCCCATCATAAATTGTTTTATTCATTCTATGGATAATTTTTGAGTTTGTATTAACTAGATATACTGGATCTTCAAAACTATTTATTGGTAAGTAAGTTGTAACTATTTTTTCCTTTTCCCATGAAGATATTCCAGATAAATCATCCATTTTTATTGTAACATTTAGAGTTAATTTAATATTCCAAGGATCATCTTGACTAATATTAATTGAAGCATTATAAAATTTTATATTAATACTTAATTTTTTTGCTTTATCATTAATTTTACCTACTATATCACTATAATTTGCACCATTCATAATATCTTGATGAACTCCTTCTATAG
>ORJL010649860.1_pt1 | contig 10189 bp, 3 predicted proteins | sample 1779941 | NCBI WGS metagenome assembly ORJL01 (sample SAMEA104232317, study PRJEB22302) | groundwater metagenome | biome: forest; feature: aquifer; material: groundwater | place: USA | collected 2011-08-07 | depth 5.8 m | reverse complement strand
GGCGGAACGCGGCCCCCGGCGCGAAGGCCGAACCATCCCACGCGAACGAGGCGACCTGCCCCTGCGACGTCGCGTGCGCCCCGAGGCCGATCCGCACGGGCGGGCGCCGCACCGGCGGGGGCGGCGGGCTCGGCGGCACGGGGGCCGACCCCTGGGACATCACCCACAGGTACGGGATCCCCTCGCGCGTCTCGCGCGAGAAGACCTTCTCGTCGGAGTTCGGGAACTGCGAGCTCGCCCAGCCCCAGGTGTCGAACGCGTCGCGGTTGCGGGTCTGCCGCTCCGGCCAGGGCGCGTAGTACTCCGGATAGAAGACCCCGTCTGCCCACAGGCGGTGCGCCTTCGCCACGTACGCCGCGTTCCCGTCGACCCAGCCGACGTAGGCGTAGAGGCTCGCCGCGAAGCCGTTGAAGATCGTGTCGGTGTCCTCGGGACCCGTGGCGGCGTCCCAATCCTCGGCGATCCTGGCGGGCTCGTACGACGTCCCGCTCCCCTGCGCGTCGACGACGTCGACCTCGTACGACGCCCGCAGCATGCCGCGCATCATCGCGAGGAGGTCGTTCTTCAGCGCCTGGTTCGTGCACACCTGGTGGAACCGGACGAGCGGCTCGCTCGCGTAGTGGCTCATGAGCGACCCGCCGAGCGTGCGAGGGTTCCCTCCCTCGAGGTGGCCCCACTGCTGGAACTTGTACAGGAGGCAGCGGACGATGTCCTCGCACCCCTGCATCCAGCGCGGGTCGCCTGTCATCGCGTAGACCTCCATCCAGTTCTCGAGCGTCCACGTCATGTGCCGCGTCTCGGCGAGAGGCGACCACTCCGTCAGGCTGAAGCTCGTCGGCTGCGTGATGTCGAAGCCGTCCTGGAAGTAGCGCCATAGCGCCTCGGCATTGAACAGCGCGGCGTCGCGCGCGGCCGTGTCTCCCGTGAGCCAGTGGTAGAGGACGAGACGACGGATCCAGTTGTGGCTCGCCGAGGGGCGCTGCCACTCGGCGGCCAGGCCGTGGCTCGTCTTCTCGTAGAAGGAGATCGACGCGACGTACGGATTGGCGTCGATCCCCCAGTTCTGGCCGTACTCCGTCGCCTGCCGCACGTGGGCCTCCGCGACGTCCCAGAAGGCGCGGTCTCCGAGCCGCAGGAAGTGCGTCATGAGGAACCCGGGGAGGTCGTAATGGTTCGAGCTGTAGCCGTCTCCCCAGACGTCGTCTCCGAAGTTCGCCCAGCCGTACCAGTCCATCCAGGTGCCCGGGCCCTGGAAGCGGCGCTCCTTCGCGTCGACGATCGTTCGCACCGGGTTCTCGCGTCCCGCATCGGGCGCGACCGCGCCGACGCGCATCCGCATCAGGTCGTTGTAGCGGCGGTAGGCGGCATTCATCCGCGCGTCGTCGCCGGTCCCGCTGAAGGCGAGGTCGCCGGGGTCGGTCATCCCGAGCGCGCCGGTCTGGAAGTACCACCTCGGCGCCGCGCGCGGGACGAGAGGCGATGCGAGGCGCCGGGCTTGCCCCGCCGCGTCCCCGGCGAAGGAGAGGAGGACCTCGTGCGACTTGTGGCGGCCTCCCTCGAAGAGGTAGCTCCCCGTGCCGGTGGGCCAGCTCCCCTCGGAAGGCCACAGCTCGATCGAGAGAGAGGCGCGGTCGGCGCGGAGGGCCTTCTCGTAGTTCTGCCAGAACCAGCGGACGGAGGCGGAGACGCTCGAGACGCCGTCGGTCACCTCCAGCCACCCGTCGTGGCGGGCGCCCGAGGCGACCTGCGTGCCGTTCCGCGTGACCGCGTACGAGAAGTTCTGCGACTCGTCGTCGTCCGCGACGACCTGGTGACTCTGGTAGACGCGGAAGGCGTCGACGGCACCGGCGGTCGACTCGTATCCCTGCGTGCGCACCGTCCGCGCGTCGGCGAGGGCGAGCGGGAGGTCGAGGCGCAGCGAGTCGAAGCGAAGCGCGGAGGCCTCGTTGATCGCGCCGTCGAAGTCGCCGTAGACGCCGTTGTTCTGCAGCTCGGCGCGCGCGCGGAAGAAGGGACGGCCTGCGTAGAACGTGAGCCGCGTCACGACGTGGACCTCGCCGGGGTGGAGCACCGCGCCCGAGGAGGTCGCGAGGTCGGCGTCGACCCGCACGACGAGGCGCATCGGCCCCTGCTCCTCCAGCACGACGCGGCACGGGGCGTTCGCGGTGCGGTAGATCGCGCCGTTGCCGTCGACGAGGGTGACTCCCGAGAAGGAGCGTGCGGGGGAGGCGTCGTCGAGGATCACGCGACCTCCTAGCACGACGCGGTCGACGATCGCGCCGCGGGTCGTAGGGATGCGGACGTCGATCGCGCCCGTGCGGACGACCCAGGCGGCGGGGTCGCTCGTGTCGAGGGAGAGGCCTTGCGGGCCGGCGTTCCCCGCGCCCGTGTCGCGGAGGGTGTAGATGCGTGCGCCGTTCGCGGCGAGAGTCGATTGGAAGTCGACGAGGACCCAGCGGATTGGCCTGGAGGTGTCGCTCGCGAGGCCGTCCCACCGCGAGAGGACGCGGAACTGCGCGGGGACCGCGACGTCGCCGTCGAAGAGTCCAAGGCGGTCGACGGAGGCGACCCCGCCGTCGCGCGGGAGGGGGACGCCGACGGTGACGGGCTCGGCCGTCCGGGCGATGCCGGCGGGCTCTTGCACGGTGAGGGGGACGGCGAGGCCCTGGGCGGAGAGGGAGGCGGAAACGGCCAGGCAGGCCCACAGGGCGAGCGATGTTCTCATGGTGACCTCCGGTAGCGAGCGAGGGAGTCCACTACCCTGAGACCGGGCGACGACAGGCCCTTTTCGCGATTCCGTACACGTAGATGGAGAGGCTCGCGTAAGCGAGCCGTGGAGGGCTCGCGTAAGCGAGCCCGCCCCGCGGCTGTCTCGCTTACGCGAGCCCGGCCACCGCGCGCTCACGCGCGCCTCTCCAAGGCTTCTGCAGTTGAGGTCATGCACTGAGGGGCGCTGGCCCCCTCCACTTGGGGTCAGTCGCGTGATACACTCCTATCGTTCTGCGATGGAGCCTACCGCATGGACGAAACCGACACCCGCATGATGCGGCGCGGAGGCGAGTTCCCGCAGACGAGCTGGGGCCTCATCCGCCTGGCCCGCGACCCGGACGCCCCCGCGTACCGCGCCAGCCTCGAGGCCCTCATGAAGAAATACTGGGGGCCCGTCTACCTCTTCGTCCGCCGCTCCTGGTCGCGCGACACCGAGGAGGCCAAGGACCGCACCCAGTCGTTCTTCCTCGCCTTCCTCGAGAAGGGATTCCTCGGCTCCGTCGAGGCGGAGAAGGGGCGCTTTCGCAGCTTCGTCCGCGCCGCCCTAAAGCACTTCCTCACGAAACAGAAGCGCGACGAACGCGCCCTCAAGCGCCGCCCGCCCGGCGGCATCCTCTCTCTCGAGGCGGAGTGGGAACGCGGGAAGGTGATCGACCCGCCCGCACGCGAGGGGGTCGACCCCGACGACGAGTTCCGCGACGCCTGGCGCCGCGCGGTGCTCGAGGCCGCCCTGCAGCGCCTCCGCCTCCGCGCACAGGAGTCGGGGAAGGAGGTCTGCGTCGAGCTCATGGCCGCCAGCGACCTCGACTACGCCGAAGGGAAGAAGCCGTCGTACGACGAGCTGGCGCAGCGGTTTTCCCTCACGCAGTTCCAGGTGACGAACGGCCTCCACTGGGCGCGGAAGGAGTTCAAGGGGCTGGTCCTCCGCGAGATCGAGGACCAGGTCGCCACGCGCAATGACCTGAAAGAGGAGGCGCGCGAGCTGTTCGGGATCGAGGTCGAATGAGCGGCGGCGTCGCCGACCACGTGAGGGCCGTGCAGATCGCCTGCCAGATCGGCGCGGTTGGAGTGGACCTCGCGGATCGCGCGCGCAAGGACCTCGAGGAAGGGCGCCTTCCGCCCGAGGCCTCCGCGGTCGCGGCGCGCATCGGCATCCCGCCCCGCGCCTTCGACGCGCTCCTCGTCCTCGCGCGCACGCTGCCCGCGACGGAGGCGGAGGCGTCCGTCGGCGGCCTCGGGGCGCAGCTCCGCGCCCTCCGCGACCACGGCCCCGCCCTTGCCGAGGCGGCGGCGAGGAAGACCGAAGTGGACAACGCCTCCCAGGCGACCCTCGGCGTCCCCGAGGAGGTGCAGCTCGCGCTCGCGACCCCGCAAAACCGGGTCGGGCGATATGTCCTCCTCGGCCAGCTCGGCGCCGGGGGGATGGGAGTCGTCTACCGCGCCTGGGACCCCTCCCTCGCGCGGGTCGTCGCGCTCAAGATGCTCCGCGGCGAGCCGGACCGCGTCCTCCGCGAGCGGTTCCTGCGCGAGGGGCGCGCCGCCGCCCGGCTGCGCCACCCGGGGATCGTCGCGGTGCACGACGTCGGCGAGGAGGCGGGCCTCCCCTACCTCGCGATGGACCTCCTCCCGGGAGGCTCCCTCGAGGGCGCGCTCGCGGCCCTCGCGCCCGAGGACCTGCGCGGCCGCGTCGCGCTCGTCCGCGAGGTGGCGGAGGCGGTGGGCCACGCCCACGCGCAGGGGATCGTGCACCGCGACCTGAAGCCCGAAAACGTCCTGCTCGAGGCCGGGGGGCGCCCGGTCGTCACCGACTTCGGCCTGGCGAAGGAGCTGTCGCGCGACGACGCCCCCCTCACACAGACGGGCGCGGTCCTCGGAACGCCGCGCTACATGTCGCCGGAGCAGGCGGGCGGGCTGGGCACCGCAGGGGCCGCGGGGGACGTCTTCTCCCTCGGCGTCATGCTCTACGAGGCGATCGCGGGGCGGCCGCCGTTCGAGGGCACCTCCATCCCCGAGATCCTAGCGAAGGTGATCGACGCCAATCCGCAGCCGCCCAGCCGCTTCTCGCGCCACGTCCCGGTCGACCTGGAAAGCGTCTGCCTGAAGGCGCTCGAGAAGGAGCCGTCGCGGCGCTATCCCGACGCGCGCGCGTTCGCCGCCGACCTCGGACGGTGGATCCAGGGGGAGCCGGTCGAGGCCCGGCCGATCACGTGGGGCCGGCGCATCGTGCGAATGGCGCGGCGGCGCCGCTGGGCGACGCTCGTCGCGACGGCATCGCTCCTCGCCGTCGCGACGACGGTCTCCGTGTGGGCGGGCCGCCGGGCGCAGGCGGAGGCGGCGGTCGCCGGCGCGCTGATGCGCGCGCGGCAGGCCGTCTACGAGGCGCGCCAGGCGAGACGGGTGGCGAACCATGCGCGGACGCAGGCCTCGGCCGCAGCGGTCGAACGGGAGGCCGGCGCGGCGATCGGGATCGACCCCTCGTGCGCCTCGGCGTACCTCGAGCGGGGGCGGATGAAGGCCCTCCTCGGCCTGCACGAGGAGGCGCGCTCGGACCTCGACCGCGCCGTCGCGCTCGCCCCCGCGAGCGCCGAGGCGCGCGTCGAGCGCGGACGGATCCTCGCGACCCTCTACCGCAGGGGGATCGAGCGCGCGAGCAGCGCGTACGTCGTCGACCGGCGGATCGCCCCCGACGCCGCTGCGATCGAGGCGGCCGACCCGTCGCTGCGCGCACTGCGCGAGGCGGCCGAGGCGGACCTCTCCTCCGTCGAGGGGGCCCCCGCGCCGGAGGCCGAGCGTGAGCTCACGCGCGCCTACCTCGCCTGCGTCCGGCGACGGTGGGACGAGGCGCTTGCGGCGACCTCGCGGGCGCTCTCGATGGACCTCTCGGAGGAGGCCTGCTGGCTGTCGGGCCTCGCGCAGCTCGGGAAGGACGACCCGGAGGCGGCGCTCCCGGAGCTCGATCGCGCGGTGCTCGTCGGGGCGGGGTTCGGCGACGCGTGGCTCGCGCGGGCGGAGGCGCGCTTCCGCCGGGCGGACTACCGGAGCAGCTTCCCGAATGCGGATGTCCGCGACGACCTCGCGCTGGCGATCGCCGACGCCGGGCGCGCGACCGAGGAGGGGGCGGACGCCTCGATGGCGCGGCTGCGGATCGCCCAGGCGCTCTGGAAGTGGGGAGAGGTGAACCGCGCGAGGGACGAGCCTTCGGAGAAACAGTACCGGCGCGGGATCGACCTCCTCGAGGGCGGGCGGGGCGGCTTCGACGACGTCCCCTGCCTCTACCTGCGGAGCGCGCTGTGGGACGGACTCGCGTGCGCTGCGAAGCGGGAGCCCGCCAAGTCGATCGAGGCGGGGAAGAGGGCGGTCGAGCTCATCGAGCAGGCCGTCCGGCGGGAGCCGGGGTATCGAAGCGCGTTCGTCCGCCTGGGCCACGCGCGGTACGACCTGGCCGAGATGGAGGGGGCCGCGGGCGTCGACCCCTCCGCCTTGTACGAGGCGGCGATCGAGGCGTACACGCAGGGGCTCGCGCAGGGCGAGGACTGGTGGGCTCGGCTCTACCGCGGGACGTCGCAGTGGACGCTGGCGTGGCGGGCGCGGCAGGCGGGCGGAACGGCGCGAGCGCGCCTCGGGGCGGCCATCGCCGACTTCGAGCTCCTGCACGCCAGGCCGCCGGACATGGTCACGCAGGACGAGGGGACCTGCTGGGCGGCGATCGGCCTGGAGGACGCGGACGAGGGGAAGGACGCGCTCCCCGCGATGACGCGAGCGGAGGAGGAAGAGCGCCGGACGCTCGCCACGAACCCGCAGCTCGAGGTGATCCTCGCGATGCACGGCCAGATGCTCCTCCTGCGCGCGCGGGCGGAGGAGCTGGCGGGCAAGCCGTTCGAGGCGACGTGCGCGGAGGCGACCTCGGAGCTCGCCGCGACGCTCGCGAAGCAGGGAAACTACGCGGAGGCCCTCCTGGGGCCCGCCTACGTCGAGTGCGCGCTCGCTCGAGGGGACCGCGCCGCGGCGCGGGCGTGCGCGGGGCGGCTCGTGCGCGCGTTCGAGGCGCTGCGGCGGTGGCGCCCGTGCGATGGAGAGGGACTGGTGTGGCTCGGCGAGCCGTTCCTCGCAGTGCCATTCGCCGAGACGCTCCTCCTGGCGGAGGAGGCTCCTGCGGAGGGGTGGCTCGACCTCGCGCGGCTCCTCGCGTGCGCTCATGCGGGACACGCCAGGGTCGCCGGCGGGGAGAGGCTCCTCGACCTCGCGTTCGCCGCGCTCGACCGCGCGAAGCCGCTCGATGCGCACGCGCTGGTCGACGATCCCCTCCTCTCGGCCCTCCACGACGACCCACGGTGGTCGGCTCTCGTCGGGCCGAGGTAGCCGGGCGCCCACAGCCCCCGTCCTTGCCCTCCCGGAAGGACCGGCCGTAGAATCCTCTCGCGATGGACACCTCCGACCCAGCCTTCGATCGTACTCTCCCTGCGACCTCGGCCTCCGAGCCTACCGTGGTGCCGCCGTCGCTGACCGACTCCGAGCCGACGATCGTGCAGGGCGCCTCCCCCTCCCCCCTCGGCGTCCGCCGCCTCGGGAAGTTCGTCCTCCTCGAGGAACTGGGCTCGGGCGGCATGGGGACGGTCTACAAGGCGAGGCAGACCGACCTCGACCGCGTCGTCGCCCTCAAGGTCCTCCAAGGCACCGCCGCCGAGGGGGCGGCGATCATGGTGCGCTTCCAGCGCGAGGCGCGCGCGTCCGCCCGCCTCGACCATCCGGGGATCGTCCGCGTCTACGAGGTCGGCGAGGCCGACGGCGTCCACTTTTTCGCGATGGAGCTGGTCGACGGCGAGAACCTCCTCGCGCGGGTCCGCCGCTCGGCGCCTCCCCTCCCCGAGCGGGTCCGCTGGATCCGCGACGCGGCCCTCGCCATCCACCACGCCCACACGCACGGCCTGGTCCACCGCGACGTGAAGCCGCACAACATCCTCATCGACGCGCACGGCTGCGTGAAGGTCGCCGACTTCGGCCTCGCGCGCGACGTCTCCGCCTGCCCTGGCCTGACCGTCTCCGGCGAAGTCATGGGGACGCCGTGCTACATGGCCCCCGAGCAGGCGCGCGGCAGGTGGGACGAGGTCGGGCCGAGGTCCGACGTCTACTCCCTCGGCGCCACCCTGTACGATCTGATCGCCGGCGCCCCGCCGGTCGACGCCGACGAGGTCTACCTCCTCCTCGAGAAGGTCGCGAAGGGGGACCTCGTGCCCCTCCGCACGCGCGCACCCGAGGTCCCGCGCGACCTGGAGACGATCGTCGCGAAGGCGCTCGACCACGACCCCGCGCGCCGCTACGCTACCGCCCTCGCCCTCGCGGAGGACCTCGACCGGTTCCTCCGCTTCGAGGCCATCACGGCCCGCGCCGGGTCGCTCCTGGAGAGGATCGGCCGGCGCGCGCGGAGGCACCGCCGGCGCCTTCTCATCGTCGGCCTCGTCGCGGCGTGCGTCGTGGGTGGCACGCTCGTCACCCGCTGGCTGGGCCGAACCGCCCAGCGGCAGGGAACCGCGGCCACGGAGCAACGCGCAGTGATGAAGGCGACCGAGCTGTACGAGCACGCGATGGACCCCGACTACGTCCTCGCCCACGGCGGCGTGAAGGCGGAGGAGGAGCTCCTCCGGCAGGCTATCGCCACCTGCCCGTCGCTCGCCGCGCCGCGGTACCGGCTCGGCCTCCTGTGCGAGTGGACGGGTCGGGAGAAGGAGGCGCTCGCCGCCTACCGCGAGGCGGCCTCCTGCGACCCGCGCTTCCTCCAGGCGCGGGCGCGGATCGCGACCTACCTGATGTTGATCGGGAGCGCGCGGAACGATCCCGACAATCCCTGGAGCCGCGGGAAGCGCGAGCTCGATCGGCTGGAGGCGGAAGCCCCTGCCGAGCCGTGCGTGGAGCTCGCGCACCTGACGCTCGAGGCCGTCGGCTGGCCGGGCTCGACGATGAGCCGCGAAGACGTCCTCTCGGGCATCCGGCAGCTCGCGCCACAGCTCCCCGACGCGCGCATCCTCCTGGCGGGCGTGCTGGGGTTCTACTACCACCCGCTTCACCAGTTCGGCTTCATCGACTTCCTGAAGTTCCGCGACCTCGGCGCGGCGTTCGAGCAGCTTGACCTGCTCGTCGCCGAGGACCGGTTGAACGTGCAGGCGCTAGTCGGGCGCGGGCTCATCCGCTACGAGTTGGGAGACCTGGAGGGAGCGGAACAGGACCTCCGGCTCGTCGAGAAACAGGCGCCCGACTGGGATGTCCCCCACTACTACCTCGGCCGGGTCCTCTCGAGCCTCCAGCGGTACGACGAGGCCGTGGGCGAGCTGCGCCAGGCGGTCGACCGGGTGCGCGAGTTCCGCCACCTCAACTACCTCGGGATGGTCCTCGGCCTCCAGCAGAAGTACCAGGAGGCGCTCGACCTCTTCGACCAGTCGCTCGCACTCGAGCCGGGAAACTCCGACGGGATCGCGCTCCGGGGGCTGGCCCTGTTCTGCCTCGGGCGCGAGGACGAGGCGGCCGAGTCGACGAAGGCGTACCTCGCGGCCGAGCCGGAGTACGTGGAGACGCTGCGCGCGGTGGACAAGGAAGTCTCGCGACCGGAGATCCAACTCCTGCTGAAGGCGGTGAGGCAGCACCTGCTCGAGTTCCAGGACATCCTCTTCCTCGAACCGAAGGAGAAGCAGGCGATCCGCACGGCGCTCCTCCTCGCGGGGAGGTTTCCCCGGCTGAAGGAGATGACGGAGAGGTACCAGGCGGTCAACTCGGTCCACTACGAGATGCAGGACCTCCTGCTGAACGCGGGGCGGTACGAGAGGGAGATCCCGCGCATGGCGGAGTTCTTCCGCTGGCTCGGGAAGCAGATCGGCCTGCGGACCGACATCCATTCGGGGAGCGTGCTGACGCAATTCTGGGTGAAGTACTCGCGAGACGGGGAGCTCGTCCGCTGGTCGCGGCTCCTCACGGCGAGCGACTACCTGTGGCGGGCGGGGACGCGGTACCGCACGGGGGCGTTCGACGCGGCGGAGGCGGACCTCGCCGCGGCGCTCGCCCTGGACCCGCACAGCGCCCGGGCCCGCTACGGTCTCGCGACCCTCCGCGCGCTCCGCGGCGACGCGGCCGGGTGCGCAGCGGAGTTGACGAAGGCGCGGCAGGACGGCTGGGAGAATTTCGCCTGGATCGCCGGCGACCCCGACTTCGCGAAGGTGAAGGACGATGCGGAGGTGAAGAGGGCCAGGCAGGGGGAGTAGGGCACATGGAGAGGCGCGCGTACTCCTGCAATGCCAGTCCAGGGCGCAGCCCCGAAGGGGCGACGAGATTGTAGCCAGGGCCGAAGGCCCTGGAACCACCGGGCCAAGCCCGGGGCGGAGCCCCGAAGGGGCGACAGAAGGCGCGTTCTGTCGCCCCTTCGGGGCTCCAAGTC
>ORJL010503333.1_pt1 | contig 10192 bp, 6 predicted proteins | sample 1779941 | NCBI WGS metagenome assembly ORJL01 (sample SAMEA104232317, study PRJEB22302) | groundwater metagenome | biome: forest; feature: aquifer; material: groundwater | place: USA | collected 2011-08-07 | depth 5.8 m | reverse complement strand
GTCCGATGTGCTGGAAGCGCGGGAGACCGCCGAGGGCCAGGCATTCGCGCTCGGTGAGGCGGCGGTAAGTTTCGGCAACCCAGAACGAGTCAACACTGACATCGCCCGTTTGCAGGCCGTGACCGCCGCCGACGTGCGGCGCGCCGCACAGAAGTATTTCACGCTCGAGAACCGCGTCGTTATCCGCTATGAGAATGGCAAGGAAGAGCAGGGCGGGCAGAGTAACGCCCCGAAAGCGGCCCCAGGGACCACCCCCGAGGCATTCACGCCGCAGGAAACGCCGCCCGCGCCGGCCGCTCCGCGCCCGGTCACCTTCCCGACGGCGATAGAGAAGAGACTGCCAAACGGTGTCCGCGTAGTTGTTATCTCGCGCCCTGGAACGGGTCTCGTCAGCCTCTCGGCGGGAGTCAAGGCGGGCAGCGTATTCGACCCGGTCCACGCGGCGGGCCTCGCGGATTTTACCGCGTCGCTGCTGACCCGCGGGACCAAAACGCACACCGCGCCGCAAATCGCCGAAACTGTTGAAGCCCTTGGTGAAAGGCGTTGGATGCCGGAGAAATCAACCTCTTTTACGGGAGCCGCTATCGACCGCAGAATACGGTATTGGTCTTCGGCGGAGACATCACCCCGGACGCCGCCTTCGCGTACGCAGCGGAGTATTTCGGCGGTTGGAAAGTGCCGCGTATCGCCGTGTTGCCTGCTCCGCCGCCTGCCGTACCGCAAGAAGGCGGGCGCGTGGGGGTAGTGGACAAGCCCGATGCCGGCCAGGCAGCGGTGTGCGTCGCCCGCCCGACGATTCGCCGCGCCGATAAGCGGTACGCGGTCGGGCGCGTGGCCAATGGCGTGTTGGGCGAGGGATATTCCTCCCGACTGAATCAGGAAGTCCGCATCAAGCGTGGCCTGTCCTACGGCGCAAGCAGCGGCCTGGGCGCGCGCAAAGACGGCGGGCTTTTCTCCGCGTCCGCGCAGACGCGCAACGACGCCGCGCCGGAGGTGGCGAGCCTGCTGAAAGCGGAGCTGACCCGCTTGGTGACAGAAGCGGTCGCGGCTACCGAACTCGTCCCGCGCAAGGCGGCGCTCTCCGGCAACTACGCCCGCGCATCGGAGAGAGGCGCCGGGTTGGTTTCCGCCGTCCTCTCCCTGACTGACTACGACCTGCCGCTGTCCTCCTTGAATGACTATCTCCCGCAGGTGCAAAAAGTCACTGCCCCGCAGATTCAGCGGTTCGCCGCGAAACATCTCGGCGCAGGCGCCGCCAGCATCATCATCGTCGGCGACGGTCGCCAGTTCCTGCCGGAGTTGAAGAAGCGGTTCCCGAACGCCGAAGTGATTCCGGTAGATAAACTCGATCTGAATAAAGCGGGTCTGGTCAAACCCTAGGGACCTGTCCCGACGGTCTGGTTTTTCGGCTGCTGCGCACCACAAAGGACTGAATAAAATAGCAGGATTCCCAAGGAATTCCTAGCCAAACGCGAGTTTTCGGACAGTACGGATTGCCGATAGAGTCGGATTTCCGCACATTTTCGAGTTCCGCGGGGCGAATCATCTGAAATCGCCACGAACCTGGCCGCTTCTGCCCCTTGGCTCCCCGGGACCACCGTTAGCCTGACATACACTGCGCAGCCCTTTACCCTTCCAAAGACCATTGAGTCCCCTCGCTTCCTCCACACGTTGGTCCAGGTGCAAACATCGATCAGCAGTTTCTTTGCCTGGCTACCCCTACTCGCCATTACTCGTCAACAACTCCACCACTACCCGTCAGAGAATTGGCTTCAGAGGTAGGGCTCGCGTCTGTTGTGGCCCTGTTTTATTGAGCTTTCGGCGTGAATCTAAAGGGTCTTCGGGCACGGATCAAGCTTGCACTTCCACTATTGGAACTCGAACAACGGGTCGTGGTTGACCGATTTTTCCGGCTGTCGTGCGATACGACGAAATCCAACGCGGTTTGGTCGAACACGTCATCCGTGTCACGGTGAGGCGTACTAGGCCGGCATACCTTGGTGGAAAGCCTCGTCCGATCTGGTAATGAACACAGCGGGTTGGGCCTCCCACAGGCGCGCACCTTCACTCACCATCGAGCTACCAAGTCCATTTTCCTCCCCAAAATCGTTTGTGCAACAACCCCCCATCGACAGGAATGGCCCAACGTCATTCGAAAACATTCTTCTTGCGTGAAGCGGTGCCGGATCCCAATGTGGCGACGCACTCCGCTACTACGAACATAATCAGGCCTGATCCGGTTAGTGCTTGGGAGATGATTCTATGAAGCAATGGATTAATCGTCGTGAGTTTATAACGGCTTCGACGGCGGTCGCGACCGAGTTGAGCTTTGGAGCCGGCTCAAGCGCCGCGCAGACGCCAGCGGGACGCCCGGGAGGCAACCTGACCATCGCCCAGGGGCCGGCCACTCCGGTGGCGCGGCTAACGTTCAAGACGAAACCGCACAAGGCGCTCATCGCCCGGCCGACCGAAGACGACTTGAAGCGCTTGAAGGACGTCGGGTTCGAGGGCGTGGAAGGCCGAAGCAGCGTCAAGCCGGACGAAGCTGCGAGGATACGTGCCGTCGCCAGCAAGCTCGGTATGCGCATCCACTCGGTGCTGATCGACAACTGGGGTGAGTTCAACAGTCCCGACAAGAGCGTTGTCGAACGATCGCTTGCCGAGAGCCAGGCGGCGCTGCGCACGGCGGAAGCCTTTGGCGCCGACACCGTCTTACTGGTTCCAGGCCGTATCGGCGGTGGTGGCGGGGGGGGCGCGCCGCAGGCGCCGGCCCTGCGGATGCCGCGCCCATGGGAGTTCCAGATCGAGTTCAACGAAAAGAACGGACATCTCCTGCGCGCGGTCTGCGGCGACAATGCGCCCTACGCCGACTTTTTCAAGGCCCACGACGACGCCACGGATAGAACCGCCGAGGCCCTCAAGCGGTTGATCCCGTTTGCCGAGAAGGCGAAGGTTGTCATCGCGGTGGAGAATGTCGGCAACAACCTTTGGGTTCAACCGAAGATCTTCCGCCACTACATCCAGTCCTTCCAGAGCCCGTGGATCCAGGCTTACTTCGACATTGGCAATCACGTGCGGTTCGCGCCGCCGGAGCAGTGGATTCTCACGCTCAACACTCTCATCGCGAAAATTCACGTCAAAGACTACCTGCTCGATCCGGCCGACCCGAATGGGCGCGGCGCGGGCGTGGACCTCCGTGAGGGCAGCGTCCGCTGGCCCGTCCTTCGGCAGGCGATCGAGGCGATCAACTATAATGGGTGGATGACCATCGAGAGCAACGCCAGCCTCTCGTATGAAGAACGCAGCCGCCGCCTCGACTTAATTCTGGCGGGCCAGTGAGCTGGATAAACTATTGGCATCAGGAACCCCGTTACCCATACACCGTAGCCCATGAAGCAAGACGCGAATAAGACGCGATCGCGTGAGATAACGCGGCGCGAGTTTGTCGGCAAGACCTTGTTGACAGCCGGCATGATCACCGGCGCGCCCGCCTTTTTGCGCGGCCAGAACCTGAACAACAAGCTCAACATCGCGTTCATCGCCTCTGGGGGGCGCGCAAACGCCAGTTTGAGCGAACTCACCCTCACGCCGGGACGCAGCGACCGCGCGGCTGCCGACAGACCCTCCGGTCCGCATCCGGACGAGAACGTCGTCGTCCTGTGCGATGTAAACCAGGTGGCGCTGGACTCGGCGTCCCAACGGTACCCAAAGGCGAAGTGTTTCAATGATCTTCGGCGCGTCTTCGATAGCCCGAACGACTTCGACGCTGTCGTAGTCTCCACAACCGAGCACACGCACGTTTTTGCCACCTACCTGGCGCTGACGCACGGCAAACACGTCTACTGCGAGAAGCCGCTCGCCTACAACATTTGGGAAACCCGCCTCATCCGCGAGACCGCCGCGAAATACCCGAATCTGTCGACGCAGATGGGCAACCAGGGGCATGCCTCGCCGGTTCGGCATAGACGACAGCCTTCTTTTCAATGATCCTGGTGTCTTGCGCGGAAGCAACTGACAGCAGCGCAGTGATAATAAGCAAGGAGGAGATGGCGTTCATAACATGAGCAGGGTTGACCCTATGCGACGACGATCTGATACCAAGGCGCCCCTTGAGGATGATCGGCGCGTGGTCGCGGGATTTCGTGGGCGTCTGCACTTCATTCCACCTTCACCTTGCTGATTTCATACCGACCCTCGTTCTCGGGCGCGGCGATTGCCAGTCGCCAGGGGCGGCGCTGGGCGCTGGGATCCACGAGCGCAAGTGCTACCGGGTAGTCCCCGGCTTCCACCGCAGCGGGGATCGGAACCGACTCGGTGAGAGTATGTTCGCCTGGGAGCCAGTCACGTGGATCAGCTTTGGCCTCAGCGCTGAGGAAAGGTTTGCCCGTTCCGTCAAGCAGGTACAGGCGGAGCGCATAGAAGTGGTGAAGCCTGCCTACGCCCACGTTGGCCCATTTCATCCGGAGATTCAGCGGCGTGCCGCGCTTGACGGTTTTCTCATGCGCCAGTTCGCGCAGGACGAAACGGGCCCCGGCCAGACGAGCCAGTTTCTCCAGTTGCGGCATCGCTTCGAGGGGCACGTGCCCGATATTGTCATTAATCAGAGTGACGTGGTTGTTGAGCATGAAATCCACCGCGGCGTCGAACGACCATTGGCGTGACTGGAGGTAGGCGTAGTCGCCGAACCACTCAAACACCACTGGGGCACGCTTCCAGGTCTCCGTCATGCCTGCAACGCCGGCGTACTTCTTCGACCCGATCCAGTTCTGTTCGTGCCAGGGCGAACCGACACCGTCGCGTCGGAAACCGGTGCCGTGGGCGAGCGCGTAGTTCAGCACCTCGGCATCGTCGGACATGAAGAGCAGCGGTGTTTTACGGAAGGCGCGCAGGTAGAGATCGACGATCGCTTTCCGCACGGGCAGAGGCGCAGGATGCTGAGTGTGCCATTCGCCCCAGACACCGTAGGAGCCGATGTCGAGGAACTCCACGGCCGTCCGTCCGTCGTATCGTTCGCCCAGCGCCTTGAGAAACGCGCCGTGCTTCTCGAGGTAGATAGGGTCGGCATAGTCCGGCTCAATGCGCGGCACGCGTTTGCCGCCGCTGGTCGGATCGTCACCGCCGACGAGATACTCGAAGCTCTTGCAGCCAGCGTCGAAAAGCCACTTGGGCGAGGTGTAATAGCCACTGCTGTGGGCGTTGCAGGTCATCACACGCATGGCCACGGCAGCGCCGCGCGGTTTCCAGGCGGCGATCACGTCGTCGATGAGTTTCCAGTTGAAAGTGCCTTCCTCTGGCGCGGCGTCGGCCCAGTTAAAGCGGATATACACAACCGAGCAGGGAAACCGCGGCTCGCCCCGCGGGCTGCGCTGTTGGCTCATCCAGCCCTGGCCGGGATTGGCAAAAAGCGTGTCCACTTCGCGAAACTGAACGCGGACAATGTTGGACTCACCGGCAGCGCTAACCAGCGGGGCGAATGCGAGCAGCGCGGCCAGCATAGCAGTGGAAAGTGTGGGCAGGACGGTTCTCATGCTTGGGTTCAAGGCAAAGCTCGCTCCACAAGGTCAGCATTGGCCCCGAGAAGGTAGATCGGTGTTTCGCTCAAAACAGAGACTTTGGCCTCGATGGGATTGCCCATGATATCGCGCACGTCAACCCCAGGGACGCGCTTCAGCGGGACTTTGCCTTCGCTGCTGCGCCAAGCGATTGCGACCGTCCTACCGACGGAGCGGAAGAAGTAGGCGATTGCGCCCTCGCGATTCACCATCCGCTCGCACGTCCCCGGCACACCCAGGAGCTTCGTTAGCGCGGCGACGCCCGCATACATCCGCCGCGGCGCACCACCATACTCAAAAAGGACGCCGCCCGCATCTGGTCCGTTGATGGTGCCGCAGGTCCCGGCGTGGAAAAATATCTTTCGCACACCATGCGCAAAAGAGACGGCAGTGAACTTAACGATGTGCTCGGTGGCGGCCCGCTCGCTCGGCCAGCGGCAGCGGTTCATGGTCGCGTCGCCGACGGTTTGGGGGACGCACGGCGGGTCATCGTCGGCATAGCAACCCCATTCGGTGATCCACACCGGCTTGGGGCCGCCATGAGCGCGCATGAGCTCTTCGAGCGAGCGGAACGAGTCTTCGAAGCTCTCGGCAGCGCGCGCGGGATCATAGTTGTGGAGGTCGAGCACATCGACAAAGCGAAGCCCTCCCCTCTTCACAAAGTCAGTCGTCCAGCCGGACTCCAGGCCCGCGCTGATGCCGCCGACGACCACAGCCTGTGGATCAGCAGCCTTGACCGCGCGATAGGCAACCTCCAGCAGCCGCAGATAATCCTCCAGCGTGTAGCCGAACTGCAGCGGCAGCGCGTAATCGGTGTAGAGCGGCTCGTTGAGAATCTGGAAGTGCGTGACGCCGCGCGGTTCGCTGAGATGGTGATGGCGGACGGTCTCGGCCGCGTAACGGCCGAAATCGCTCAGGTCCCTTGGGGCGTAAGCCAACGGCAGGCGCGCGCGGAGATAGCTGTCCCCGCCCGCCGCCTTCGCCACCTCGTCGGTCCGCGCACTGGTGGACCAAGAAGCCGACGGGAATGGCAGCAGCCCCTCCACTTCGCCGTTCAGCCCGAGCACTCGGCCGATTTGCTGGTCCGATACGGTCCAGTCGAACTGATCCTTTTTCGGCTCGACAGTCTGCCATTTGGCGGACCAATCGCGCCACCAGACGATGCCCGCTTCGCGAGCGAGGCTGACCAGGAAGTCCCAGGGATAGGCGTGATTGAAACCGAGCGGTGAATCGGCCAAGCGCTCATCTGCGGGTTCGATGATCGCACCGCGCAGAGATTGGGAACTCTCCTCGGCAGTCCAGTTTGCCTGAAAGAAGCCGCGTCGGTTGGAACTGATGCGGTTCACGCGGAGGCTGTCGCCGCCATGCGCGGGCAACTTCATTCGGTACAGCTTGGTGAAGACACCTTGGTCGAAGAAATCCGTTACCGTCAATCGGCCTTGGACCTCGGCTGAGGTATCCGTGTTGTTGTAGGCGCGCGCCGTGAAAGCAGCGCCCTGGGCCAGGTTGGTAAAGATATTGCCCACCACACCGGTTTCGATAAACGATTCGACTGGCCGGCGCGGCTCGTAGGCGGTGGGCTGGGCCCCGCGCTCCAACTGGATAGCATCGACCCAGAGGGTCGCTGCCGTGCGCCGCGAAGCCTCAAGGTCCAAACCCACCGCGATGAACAAGAATGGCTGAGAGGGGACAAAACTGAATTCCTGCCGCTTCCACTCGCGGCCGACGCTTACGGCCTGGCGAGCGGTGTGATCGCCCGGTTCGACGGCAACGAGCTGCGCCGTTACTGGTTCCGCATCGGCGCGGAGCAACGCAGACAACGTGAGCCGCTCGCCGGGCTTCACGCGGAACCAGCCGCGATTGGCCGCCAGGACGCGGCAGACGGGTTGGCGAACCGGCTCGTAGTAGTCGAACCAAAACACTGGCAGCGTCGCGGGATTGAGTGAGATTCTCAGCACGTGCTGGCCGTGCTGGGCGACCGCACTGTCCAGCTCACCTTCGAGCCGGTAAAGATTTCCCGCCCAACCAGCCAGTCCCCAAGTGTAGCTACCCCAACCCGCCGTGCCGCACTCGAAACTGCTGTTCGGCACAAAGTTCTTCACATTCTCGGTCGCAATCTGCGGAAACCATTGTTGACCCTCGGAGGACTCGGTCAGTTCCACCTCGTCCAGCCAGAGCGTGCCGGTGCTCTTGAACCAGAATTGGAGCCGACTCGTGGCGGCGGGCAGGTCGAACTTGGCTCGGAAGAGAAACTCGAACTGCTCCCAGCGCGCGCTGGTTCTGAACGCGTCGGCGAGGCCGGCGTTTTCCCACGGACTGGTGTTGCTTAAAGCCACTTCTACCGCACCGCCTTTGATGCCTTGGCCTTTGGCCCAAAACGCCAGCCGATACCACTGACCGCGGTGGACGCTAACGCGGCCTACCTGGCAGACCATCGCGTGATAGTCCGGGCCGTCGCCGGTGAACTCAGTGCATTCGAGCTTGGCGGAGAATTTGCCATCATGACCAGCATCGCGGGCAAGTCGCTGCTTCACAGTGGGGTTGCCCGCCGCAGCCCAGCCGTCCGGCGCATCGGACCTGAGCACGTTCGATTCAAATGAGCCGTTGAAGACGAGGTTGGTTCCGGAGGCCGCACCCGCAACGGGAGCACAGATCACGAACCCCAACCCGAGGCACCAAGCCTTCATCAGCAATCTCATGGAACGTAAAGTAATGCTTTTGGACATGGTCTCCGGCAATGGCTCGAATCCTGGCCCAATCACAACCCGATTATCCTCCGGGAACACACCCCTGCACCAGCAAATTCCGTCGAGGACAAGGAAGTCACGTCGTTACTCCGTCAACTTGCTGCGGACGGACTGGCCGATGACACCATCGAGTTTTTCTAGCAGACAGCATTCCTGTGTTGGCAGGGGGGCGGGTTTGGAGTAGAACACTCCTGACAACGAACCAATGAGTGCGCCAACAAAGAAAACTCCCCCTCCTGCAGGGCAACAGGAAAGCAGTAGCCTTTCATCCAATATGCGTGGCCGTTTACGATTCGCGTTCCTGGCATTGTTGCTTCCCTTCTGCCAATCGTTCGCGGCTACTTACGATTCCTACGGCGGTTGGCTGGAGTTGAAAGGCAAAAAAACCGGTTTCTTCCACACCGAGCAGATTCAGGGACGCTGGTGGCTGGTGCCGCCGGAAGGAAACGCGTTTTTCTCGAAGGGTGTTGACCATGTTGCCTTCGCGCCGGAGTCCGATTCCGCGCCGAAAGCTCCGGAGGATCCGGCAGCGTGGGGGAAAACAACGGCCGAACAATTGCGCGGCTGGGGCTTTAATACCCTGGGCGCCTGGTCCGCTCCCCAGACCTACAGCGTCGGCCTGGCCTATGCGCCGATGGTGGATGTCGCCGCCTCCGCCGGGCGTGATGTGTGGCTCAAGGGAGGAGTCGTGGACTACTTTAGTCCCGAGTTTCAACGGGCGGCCGAGCGCGCCGCCCAAAGAGTCTGCGCCGCACGCACCAGGGATCCCTGGCTGCTCGGCTATTTCACGGACAACGAACTACGCTGGGGAGCCGATTGGCGAAACACCAGCAGCCTGCTGGAAGCCTACTTGAAGATGCCCGCGGATTCCGCTGGTCACGAAAGAGCGATCGCATTCCTCAAATCCCGCGGCCATGGCCCCGAGAGCCTGAGCGCCGAAGACAAGAGCGAGTTCGTGGGTCTTGTGGCTGCCCAGTATGCACGCGCCGTCACCGAGGCGATTCGCCACGCCGATCCCAACCATCTCGTGCTCGGTTGCCGATTCGCATTGTACCCGGGCGACACGGTAATTAAGGCGGTAGGCCGGTATTTCGACGTGCTTTCATATCATAGCTGAGACAGCAACTACGGCGTGGTGAAATTAGACGGGACTCCGTGGGAAACGCTCACTACTCGCATGAAGCAGGTCAACGCCGACATCGAGGTCTTGCACGCCAAAGCCCCGCTGCGCTGACCATGGCCGACATTCGGAGTGAGATTTCTGGGCGGAATGGGATCAAACCTGAGCGGGCTGGTTCGAAAGCACAAAACTCATCCCCACGCCTGGATGACAGATGATGGACGTTGTTTCGCTAATCGATCTCCGAGTCGGGCGCAAGTAGAAAATGTCGCTGTAGTGTTAGGTTAAGAATTTGCTTGGATTAAAAGGATGGTGACAGGTCTTTCTCGATCCCGGACCGAAGCTGCTGCAACGTCAGGTAACCGCTTTTATCAACGTTCCACGCGTCGAATAGCCTGGCAAAGCCTTGCGTGAACTCGACCTGTGTGACCGAGGCATCTTTGTTTTCATCGAGCACCCGCACAAGAGTTCGGCTGAGCAGCATTCCCAGGCCAGAGCCCCCAGCCCGGCCCGGACCGCGTCCGCCTCCCAGCCCGCCGCCCGCGGTGAGTCCCTCGGACTTCCCAGCCAATTGCTCCTGGACCGATTCTGTGCGCACGATCGTAAACGGCTTGATTGGCTTAACTCGACCGCCGCCGAACGGAGGAGCTCCGCCCCGCTCCAGGGTCTGCCCAGCCACCAACTTGTCCAAACGGTCCAGTTTGGATTCCGATTCTTCCCGCACTGCGGCCCGGACGACCGCGGCGACCTCATCGACTTTGCGGGCGGGCCGC
>ORJL010345606.1_pt1 | contig 10194 bp, 8 predicted proteins | sample 1779941 | NCBI WGS metagenome assembly ORJL01 (sample SAMEA104232317, study PRJEB22302) | groundwater metagenome | biome: forest; feature: aquifer; material: groundwater | place: USA | collected 2011-08-07 | depth 5.8 m | reverse complement strand
GCTCCTCGCCCCTCGCCCCTCGCCCCTCGCTCCTCTACAACAGCCGCCGCGTCAGCTCGTCCGCGACGGCGCGCCCTGTGCGCGTGAGCGCCACGCGCCCCTCCCCCACCGCGGCGAGGCCGCCCTCGGCCATCTCGCGGAAGACCCCCTGCCTCGTCTCCCGGAGGTCCTCGCCGAAGCGGTCGCGGAAGGCGGCCAGGTCGAGCCCCTCGCGCGTGCGGAGGCCGAGCCAGAGCGCCTCGAGTCGGGCCTGCGCGGGGCTCACCGTCTCCCGCATCTCGCGGACATCCTCTCCTGCCTCGATGCGTCGGACGTACCCCTCGACGTCGCGCAGGTTCCCCCACCGCTCGGGGTCGAGGAAGCCGTGCGCGCCGGGGCCGATCCCCAGGTACTCGCCGCGACGCCAGCAGGCGAGGTTGTGTCGCGACTCGCGACCGGGACGCGCGAAGTTCGAAATCTCGTACTGCGCGTACCCCGCGCCCTCGAGGACGTCCATGACGCGTAGGTACATCTCCCGCTCCAACTCCTCGCGCGCGCCAGAAACCCGCCCCGCCGCGATGTGCGCGGCGAGCGGCGTCCCCTCCTCCACCGTGAGGCAGTAGGTGGAGACGTGCTCGGGCGCGAGTGCGATCGCGCGCGCGATCGACGCCTCCCAGCGCTCGATCGTCTGGCGCGGGATCGCGAACATGAGGTCGACGTTCAGGTTGTCGAACCCCGCGCGGCGCGCCGCGAGGATGCTCCGCTCGGCGTCGTCCGCCGTGTGCGTCCGCCAGATCATCCGGAGCTCGTCGTCCTGGAACGACTGGGTCCCGATCGAGAGGCGATTCCCCCCGGCCTCGCGGAACTCGGCGAGCTTCGCGTCGTGGAGCGAGCCGGGATTCGCCTCCAGCGTGACCTCGGCCCCCTCGGCGACGGGGAACAGGCGCCGCACGTCGTCCAGGATCCCCTTCGCCTGGGGGCCCGAGAGCGCGCTCGGCGTCCCCCCGCCAAGGTAGATCGACTCAATCGGGCGGCCCGCGACTCGCGGGTCCTGCGCCCAGCGCGCGAGCTCCGCCCGCACCGCGCGGACGTACCCCTCGTGGAGATCGCCTCGCCGCACGACGAAGTAGAAGTTGCAGTACCGGCAGGCGACGTCGCAGAACGGGACGTGGATGTAGATCCCGATCGGTTCCACGGCTATTTCCCCGTGACGAGCCTGATCATGCGGAGGAGCCCCTCGTCGGTCTCGCGCGCCAGGGATGTCTCGAGGAGTCGCTGCGCCTCGTCGGACTGCATCTGCCAGAGGCCGAGGTACGCGGCGTACCGGACGACGGAGAATTCGTTCGTGACCGCCGCGCGCAAACGCGCGAGCGACTCGCTCCCCTGGAGGAGGACGTAGCCATAGAGGCAGGACGCGGCGACGGTCGGACGCGGGTCCTCCAGCCCCCCGACGAAGGCGCCGAGCGCCTCGGGGTCCGCCTTCCCGACCAGCCCCTGGATCGCGGCCATTCGGACCTCCGCGACCTGGTCGGAGAGGCCCCGTCGCAGCGCGGGGACCGCCTCCGCGGGCGGGCGGGAGGAGAACCAGGCAAGCCCCTCCATCCTGCGGAACGGGTTCTTCTCGTCGAGCAGGCGGGACGCGGCGCCGGCGTCCTCGATCGCAGCGACCCTTTTCGCGGAGATCCCGTCGAGCGCGCGGTGCATCCTCTCTTCGGCGAACGGGCCGTCTTTCCCCTCGCGTCCATTCGGGGCGCGACGGTAGGCCTGGTAGGCCGCGTGGAAGGTCCCGTCCAGGTCGTCGAGCTTCTCCTCGTCGAGCGCGGCGATCCGCGCCCAGACGCCGGGGAGGGCGGGGTCGGCGGCCACGGCCTTCGCGAAGGCGTCGCGCGCGCCTTCCCAGTCGGAGGCCGCGAGGCGGACCTGCCCCGCGCACTGCCAGAGGGTCGGGTCGTCGGGGTGCGCGGCGAGGGCCTCGTCGACGGTCCGCCCGGCCTCCTCCGCCTTGCCGTCGGAGAGGAAGTTCGCGCCCTGCTGGGCGACGAGCGCAGGGGCGCGGGAGGTCGCCTCGAGCGCCTTTGCAAGGAGCGTCCGCGCGGAAGCCTCGTCGTTGAGGCAACGGAGGACCTGAAGGTGGGCGAGCCAGTCCTCGGGCGTCGCCTGCCCCGCGTCCTCGAGCGACGAGAGGTAGCCTCGGGCATCCTCCCAGCGCGAGAGGGCGACGGAGACGGAGGCGGCCTCACGGAGGGCCTCGGGGGGCGCGCCGCCCGCCTGGATCACCGCGCGCAGGGCGTCGAGGCGTGCGACGGAGCGGTCGGGGACGGGCTTCAGGCGGCCGTAGCCGTCAGCGGGGAAGTACTCGGGGACCTTTTCGGGCCAGAGCCGGCGCGCGAACTCCCACGCGAGGAAGGCGGCCTCGGGCTCACCGGACCGGTCGAGGACGTGGCCGATGAGGAACCAGACGTCGGGGTGGAAGAAGTCGTCGACGACGGCCTCGGAGAGGGCCGTGCGGGCCTTGTCGAGGTCGCCGGCGAGCAGGGCCTCGCGAGCAACGTCGCGCAGGTCGCGTGCGCGCTCGAGAGGGGTCTGGTCGGCGACCGCGAAGGAGGCGCAGAGAAGCAGCCATGCGAGGAGCCTCATTCCACGAATGGTACGACGGCGAGGAGGCGGGGTCAAAGGCGTCGACCCGCCGCAGTGACTTTGCATTGCCAAGTCCTCTGTCCCGATGTACGCTCCTGACGTTTCGAGGAGGGCATGCCATGGACGATCTCTGGGTCCCCCGCGACCTCCGTGTGGCCCCGCGGCTCGCGCCGGAGGTCCGGCCCCCCGCGCCGAACGCGCGCTTCGCGCTCCTCATCAATCCCTTTTACCCCAAGGACGCCCACGCGAGCTTCGGGAAGCATGTCCTCACCCCCTCGCTCGCGCTGACCAGCGTCGCAGCCAGCACTCCCTCCGGGTGGCGGGTGGCGTACTGGGACGAGAACATCCTCCAGGGTCCCCCGCCGTGGGACCCCTTCCCCGCCGTCGTCGGGATCACGGTGCATCTCCTCATCCGGCACAGCCTCGTCGCCGTCGCCTGGCGACCGCTCGTCGAGCTGACGAGGCGGCGGCATCTGCGATTCCGGAGGCGCCTGGCCGCCCGGGCGCTCGCCGAGGAACCCCTCCGCGCACCGTCGGTCGTGTCGGCCGGGGTGTGACGCGAAGGGGGATCGGGGCGGAATAGGCTTTGTAGTGCAAAGGACATTGCCGATACAATCCTGTGGCACCTGGGGGAGGCCTCGATGGGCGTCCGAAACGCGCTGGCAGCGGTCGCGGGCAGGATGGAGGACGTGATCCGACGCCCGGATCGCGTCCTCGAGGGGATCTCGGAGGGACCGGGCGCGGGACGTCGGCTGACATCGCTCCTCCTGGTCGTCGTCGCGACGTCGCTCCCGTTCGGCATGGCGACCGGGGCGTACGTCGGGGGTCGCCAGGTGTGGATCACCGGTCTCAAGCTCCCCGCCCTCCTCCTCTCGACGCTCGCGCTCTGCGCCCCCGCGCTCGTCCTCGCCGCCCCCGTGCTCGGGGGGCGCCTCGCCCCGCGACGCGCCCTCGGCATCGCCCTCCTCTCCGTGGCGGCGACCTCGGTCTGCCTCGGGAGCCTCTCCCCCGTCGTGCTGGTCTTCAGCCGGACGCTCCGACTCTGGAACCACACGCACTACGTCTTCCTCGTCCTCCTCCTCACCCTCGCGACGTCCCTCGCGGGGGCGGTAAGCGTGGGCTACCTGTGGCGCGCGCTCGGCCGCTCGGGCGTCCGCGAGCGGCGGCTCCGTATCGTCGTGGCCTGGCTCCTCCTCTACCAGTTCGTCGGGGCCCAGATGGCGTGGATCCTGCGCCCGTTCGTGGGCAGCTCGTCCGACACCATCCGCTTCGAAGGGAACATCTACGAGGCCCTGCCGATGCTCGTCAGGGCCTTCTTCCGAGGCCTCCTGTAGGAGAACTGCGATGGATGCCGAACAGGGCGCGGTCCCCTCCCCCATCGTCCCGATTCCCGCCGACGCGCGGCTCGACGAGGACCAGTTCGACGACGCGCGGCTGCGGAGCGGTCTCTTCGGCCGGTTCGCGATCGTCGACGCCCTCGTCACGCGTCCGGGCGCCGTCTACCGCCAGATCTGGCGTGCGGACGCCCTCTCCCTCTACATCGGCAGCCTCTTCCTCGCGAGCGCGGCGTGCGCCGCGGGGTACGGTCTCCTCATGGGGTGCTTCGGCGGCCCGCGCCAGGCGCTCTACTGCGCGGTGAAGGTCCCGATCGTGCTGCTCGGCGCCCTCGCCGTCTGCCTCCCGTCGTTCTACGTCTTCGGCGCGATCCTCGGGGCGAAGAGGTCGTTCCGCCAGACGGCCCTCCTCCTCCTCTGCCTGACCGCGTCCACGGCGGTTCTCCTGCTCGCGCTCGGGCCGATCGCCTGGTTCTTCACCGTCTCGACCGAGGCGACCACGTTCCTCGTGGCCCTCCACATCGCCGCGTTCGTCATCGCGACGCTCTTCGGCATCCACTCCGTGCACATCGCAACGACGTACGTCGCCCGCCTCGCGCAAGAGACGGAGCAGCCGGGGAGGTCGTTCGTCACGGCATGGACGGTCGTCTACGGGGCGGTCCTCTGCCAGATGGTGGTCTATCTCGGCCCGCTGATGGCGCCTGGCCCGTTCTTCACGGGGGAGAAGCGGCTCTTCCTGGAAGCCCTGTTCCGTACGTGGTAGGCGACGCATGACCGCGTCTGCTCCGCGCTACCGCCCGCTTCGCGGGCTCGGTTCCCGACTTCCGTCGCGGTGACCTCGGGCTGTCGCCCGAGGCTATTCCCTTCCGCCCGCTTCGCGGGCTAGGTGTGAGCGCACGCAGCGCGCAACAGGCAGTAGCCGCCCGATGCGTACGCTGACGACCAGCCCGCGAAGCGGGCGACAGGCAGTAGCCTGGCGCGTAAGCGCCAGGATCAGCGCAAGGAGACCGCTTTGAGCCCGCGGAGCGGGCGGCAGAGCACCCCAGAGGCGGCATGCACCCGAGTCGACCGCGCGACCCCACGGAGGCGCCCCATCGTGCTATGATACGGGTTCGCTCGGAGGGAACCCGTGGGTCCAACGTCGATCGTCGTGCGCGGGGCGCGCGAGCACAACCTGAAGGACGTCACCGTCGAGATCCCGCGCGACCGCCTCGTCGTCATCAGCGGCGTGAGCGGGTCGGGGAAGTCGTCCCTCGCCTTCGACACGATCTACGCCGAGGGTCAGCGCCGCTACATCGAGAGCCTCTCCTCGTACGCTCGGCAGTTCCTCGGCCAGCTCGCAAAGCCCGAGGTCGATTCGATCGAGGGGCTCCCGCCGACCCTCTCGATCGAGCAGCGCACGCACGTCTCCTCCCCCCGCTCCACGGTCGCGACGAGCACGGAGATCTACGACTTCCTCCGCGTCCTCTACGCCCGCGCGGGCGAGCCGCACTGCCCGAAGTGCGGCGACCGGATCGCGCAGCAGACCCCGCAGCAGATCGTCGATCGCCTCCTTGCCCTCCCCCTCGGAAGCCCACTCGTTCTCCTCTCCCCCATCATCCGCGGACGGAAGGGGGAACACCGCGAGGCGTTCGACCGGATGCGCAAGGAGGGCCTCGTCCGCGCCCGCGTCGACGGGAAGCTCGTCGAGGTCTCCTCGACCAAGGGGCTCGACAAGCGGAAGAAGCACAACCTCGAGGCCGTCGTCGACCGGATCGTGGTCAAGGACGGCGTCCGCTCCCGCCTCGCCGACAGCGTCGAGACGGCCCTCCGCCTGGGCGAAGGGGTCCTCTTCGCCCAGGTCGAGGAGACCGGCGACCAGCTCTTCTCCACGCACCTCGCCTGCCCGCGCTGCCAGGTGAGCCTCGGCGAGCTGTCCCCGCGCAGCTTCTCGTTCAACAGCCCCTACGGCGCATGCCCGAAATGCGACGGGATCGGAGCCCAGCTCGAGATCGACGAGCAGCTCCTCGTCCCCGACCCCGAGGTCGCGATCGAGGACGGCGCCCTCCCCCTCCACTCCGCATCGCTCGTCTCCGAGTTCGCCTACGCCTTCGATGCGGACCTCGAAACGCCCTTCGCGAAGCTCGAGGAGCGCCACCGACGGATCCTCTTACACGGCACGAACGCGGAGGACCGGGAGGACTACGGCTGCACGTTCGAGGGGATCGTCCCCAACCTGAAACGACGCCTCTCCGCGACGACGAGCGAGGCGGTGAAGGAGCGGATCCTCTCCCTGATGAGCGAGGCCCCCTGCGAGGTCTGCCACGGCGCGCGCCTGCGACCCGAGGCGCTCGCGGTGACCATCGGCGGGAAGGGGATCCACGGATCGACGCGGCTGACGATCGACGCGGCGATCCCCTTCTTCGAGGCCCTCTCGTTCGCGGGGCCCGAGGGCCAGGCCGCGCGTCCCCTCCTCAAGGAGGTCCTCGGCCGCCTCCACTACCTCCGCGACGTCGGGCTGGGATACCTCTCGCTCGACCGGAAGAGCGGATCGCTCTCGGGCGGCGAGGCGCAGAGGATCCGCCTCGCGAGCCAGGTCGGAGGAGGCCTCGTCGGCGTCTGCTACGTCCTCGACGAGCCGACGGTCGGCCTCCACGCGCGCGACGACGCAAGGCTCCTCTCCGCGCTCCAGCGACTGCGGGACCAGGGGAACACGGTGATCGTCGTCGAGCACGACGAGCAGGTCCTCCGCGCGGCCGACCACCTGATCGACGTCGGCCCGGGGGCCGGGGCGCACGGGGGGCGGATCGTCGCGGAGGGGACGGTCGACGAGGTCCTCCGCGTCCCCGACTCCGTCACGGCGAAGTTCCTCCGCGGGGAGCTCGCCGTCCCCGCGCGCGAGGCCCGCCGCAGGCCTCGGATCGGCCATGAGATCATGGTGCGCGGGGCGCGCGAGAACAACCTCATGGGGATCGACGTCGAGATCCCCCTCGGCCTGTTCGTCTGCGTCACTGGCGTTTCAGGCTCGGGGAAGAGCACCCTCGTCTGCGACGTCCTCCACAAGGGGCTCGCGCGGGCCCTCTCGGGGGCGCGCGCGCGGCCCGGCGCGTGCGACGCAATCGAGGGGACCGGTCGCATCGACAAGGGCGTCAACATCGACCAGTCCCCCATCGGGCGGTCGAGCCGCTCGAACCCGGTCACCTACACCGGCGCGTTCGACGAGATCCGCACCCTCTTCACGCAGACGAAGGAGGCGCGGGCGCGCGGCTACGACTCCACCCGCTTCAGTTTCAACCGCAAAGGGGGGCGCTGCGAGGCCTGCGAGGGGCTCGGGACGAAGGTGATCGAGATGCACTTCCTCCCCGACGTCTACGTCACCTGCGATGCCTGCGGCGGGAGTCGCTACGACCGCGAGACGCTCGAGGTCCGCTTCAAGGGGCTCTCGATCCACGACGCCCTCTCGCTCCGCGTCGAGGAGGCGAAGGGGATCTTCTCGGGCATCCCCCGCCTCGCGCGGATCCTCGCCACGCTCGACGAGGTCGGCCTGGGGTACGTCGCCCTCGGCCAGCCCGCGTCCACCCTCTCGGGAGGCGAGGCGCAGCGCGTGAAGCTCGCCGCGGAGCTGGGGCGCGCGGACACCGGGCGGACGCTCTACATCCTCGACGAACCGACGACCGGCCTCCACTTCGCGGACATCCGCAATTTGCTTGCCGTCCTCGACCGGCTGGTGCAAAAGGGGAACACGGTCCTCGTCATCGAGCACCACCTCGAGGTCATCCGCCTCGCCGACTGGGTGATCGATCTCGGCCCCGAGGGGGGAGACGGCGGCGGGCGCGTGGTTGCGGCGGGGACGCCGGAGGAGGTCGCAGGGTGCCCGGAAAGCCACACCGGAAGGTACCTGCGGGAAGCCCTCGCGGGGCGGCGGTGAGCGAATCCAGGCGAGTCACGATCTCGAACCGCCAGCGCGTCGCCCCCATCCGCGCGCGGCAGGTCGAGGTGACGCTCCTGGGCGTCCTCCGCCGCGAGGGATGCGGTCTGAACCTCGAGGTCGTCTTCGTCGACGCGGACGAGATCCGCTCCGTGAACCGCCGCTTCCTTGGGCGGACGGGCCTGACCGACGTGATCGCCTTCCCGATGGCCGATTCGTTCGACGCGCCCGGCGAGTCGATCCTGGGCGAGGTGGTCGTCTGCGTCGAGAAGGCGGTCGCGGAGGCGAAGCGCCGGAAGCTGCCGCTCGACCGCGAGGTGCTCCTCTACGCGGTCCACGGCACGCTGCACCTCCTGGGGTACGACGACCACGCCCCCGCGGACGTGGAGCGGATGCGCGCGGCCGAGAGCCAGGCGCTCCGCTCGGCGGGATGGAGCGGCCGATGAGCGGATCGCTACGCGCCCCCGAGGACTTCATGGCGCTCGCGACCCAGCTCGCGCGGCAGGGGGAGGAGCGCGTCGAGCCGAACCCGCTCGTCGGGGCGGTCGTCGTGAAGGAGGGCGAGGTCGTCGGGCAGGGGTTTCACGAGCGCTTCGGCGGGCCGCACGCCGAGGTCGTCGCGCTCGCCGCGGCCGGCGCGAAGGCGCGCGGCGCGACGCTCTACGTCACGCTCGAGCCGTGCGCGCACCACGGGATGACGCCTCCGTGCGCGGAGGCGGTGATCGCCGCGGGGGTCCGCGAGGTCGTGGTCGGCTCGCGCGACCCGAACCCGCTCGTCGACGGGAAGGGGATCGCGGCGCTCGAGGCGGCGGGGATCCTCGTCACCGCCGGCGTGCTCGGCGCCGAGTGCCGCGCCCTCTGCCCGTGGTTCTTCAAGGCGCACGAGACGGGGACGCCCCTCGTCACGGCGAAGTGGGCGATGACGCTCGACGGGAAGATCGCGACCTGGACGGGCGACTCGAAGTGGATCACCTCGGAGGCCTCGCGCGCCTTCTCGCGCACGCAGCGCTCCCGCGCGGGGGCGGTCATCGTCGGGATCGGCACGGTCCTCGCGGACGACCCAGGCCTCCTCGGCCCGACGGGGGCCTTCCGACAGCCGAAGCGGATCATCGTCGACAGCCGGGCCCGACTGCCGCTCACCTCGCAGCTCGTCCGCACGATCGGCCAGGCGGAGGTCTGGGTGGCGACGACGATGGACGCGCCGGCGGAGCGCGTGCGGGGCCTGGAGGGGGCCGGCTGCCGGGTCCTCCTGCTCCCCGCGGAGGCGCGGCGCGCGGAGCGGCGCGTCGACCTCCAGGCCCTCGCGCGACGCCTCGTGGAGTTGGGCGTGCAGAAGGCGGTCGTGGAGGGCGGAGGCGAGATGCTTGCGGGGTTCGTGACGGCGGGGCTCGTCGACCGGGTCCTCGTGTTCCTGGCGCCGAAGATCACCGGCGGGCGGGGCGCGCGGACGCCCGTCGAGGGGGAGGGGTTCGACCGGATCGCGCAGTCGCTCCCCGTGCGGGGCCTCCAGGTAAAGCGGATCGGCGACGACCTCGTCCTCGAGGGGATCGTCGAGGGCCGCCCCTGAGACCCATGGCCAGAAGAGAACACCCGACGGGACCTGGACACCGACTCTCCAGAAAGCCCCGAAGGGGCGCCCCAGGGCAGCCAGGGGCGAAGCCCCTGGAGTGAGTGCGCCCCCACGGGTGGAAGCCCTGAAAGGGCGACCCATTCTCGGCGGCACCCCTTGAATGGGTCGCCCCTTCAGGGCTCCCATTCCCTTCCTACGCCTGCCCCAGGGGCTTCGCCCCTGGCTGTCTTGATACGCCCCTTCGGGGCTTCTTTTCGGGGCTTCTCTTGGTGGCGACGCCCCCGAGATCCACTTGACGGTCATGACGCACCGCGTTATGATCCTCCTTGTGGTTGGAGGGTCCCTCATGGTGCCGTCCCCCGTGGCCCACCGCTTCGAGGTCCGCGCCGCCGACAAGGACGACGCCGAGCTGCTCGTCAAGCTGACGCTCGACTTCCTCCGCGAGCAGCGGATCCCGCCCGACCGCGCCCGCGTGCGCAAGGCGTACGAGGAGTCCCTCGACCGCGCGAAGGACCTGCCCGCGTTCCTCCTCTTCGACGAGGACGAGCCGGTCGGGTACGCCCTCGCCGCCGTCCGTCCCTGCACGCACCACGGCCGCGTGATGCGCGTCCACGACCTCTACGTGGCCCCCGTCGTCCGCAACCTCGGCGCGGGACAGCGGCTCGTGGAGTGCCTTGTCGAGAAGGCCAGGAAGGCCGGCGCGGCGCGTGTCGAGATGGAGCTCGCCGACGCGAACGTCGACGCCCGCCGCCTCTTCGGCCGCCTCG
>ORJL011741024.1_pt1 | contig 10195 bp, 8 predicted proteins | sample 1779941 | NCBI WGS metagenome assembly ORJL01 (sample SAMEA104232317, study PRJEB22302) | groundwater metagenome | biome: forest; feature: aquifer; material: groundwater | place: USA | collected 2011-08-07 | depth 5.8 m | reverse complement strand
GACTCTTGGTGGGATCAATCATTACCGGAATCTTCATCGCAATCTCAATGACCTCGGGCGGAGGAGCATGGGATAATGCCAAGAAGTATATAGAGAAGGGAAACTACGGCGGAAAAGGGTCGGATGCCCACAAAGCCGCGGTTACCGGAGATACGGTTGGCGACCCCTACAAAGATACCGCGGGACCAGCCATCAACCCCATGATTAAGATACTGAACATTGTTGCGTTGCTCCTGATTCCGTTTTTGATATAATGGAATAGCTTTTAGCTTTTAGCTTTTAGCTGTTAGCTTTTAGCTTTTAGCTTTTAGCTTTTAGCGTTTAGCGTTTAGCGTTCTTCTCACTATGGATCCAATCACTCCCAATTCCAAAACACCTCAAACTCCGCTACGGGCGGAGTTAGCTTCACCGCCGACTCCTCCCCTTCTCACCGAACACACGGAGGAGAAGCACAGTTCGTTCGGGGCGTTCGTTGGTATTATCATCATTCTTGCGGTACTCATTGTGGGAGCACTCTATGTCTGGGGCGGAAGACTTGTTGAAAAGGAATCATCTATTCCTCGTGAGCCACAGACTGAAACGTTGTTACCGTAAAAGTTGCTTCATGCGGATTTTGTAACTTTGTTTCGATAACTGTGCAAATCCGTATTTTGCGCAGTTTCTCTCGTTGTATGTCATACACTGTCAAAGAAAAAAAGTCTCTCCCAAAATCGGAGTTTCTGCTCGTGCTTGAGCTTCCGACCGATGAAATCTCCGCGAAACAGAGAGGTGTCTTGTCTCGTCTCGCCAAAGATGCCGAGCTTCCCGGTTTTCGGAAAGGGCATGTGCCGGAAGATATGATCCGTTCGCGTATGGGAGAAATGGCTCTCTGGGAAGAATCCGCCGAAGAAGCGCTCCGAGAAGCGCTCTCCGATTTCTTCAAAACAGAAAAGATGGATGTCATCGGACAACCGCAGATACAGACACTCAAACTTGCCCCGGAAAATCCCGCGGAATTTAAACTTACGCTTTCGCTCTACCCGACCCTGACACTCCCCGACTACCGGAAAATCGCCGGTGAAGAAAACCGAAAGCCGGAAGAATCTTCGGATGTATCCGAAAAAGAGGTTGATACCGTCATCGCGGAGATTACCAAACAGCACACGAATAAAACTGGCAAAAAAGATTTCTCACTAACCGAGGAAACCGCGAAAGAGCTCGGGGAATTCGGGAGTGTCGCAGACCTCCGAAAGAAAGTAACCGAGGGGGTTACGGGGCACAAGCGCGAACGCCTCAAAGAAAAACGCCGAGCGGAACTGCTTGACCGTATCATCCGAAAGGCGGAAGGAGACATTCCCGAAATCCTTATTGAAAGCGAGTTGCATCGCATGGAAAACGAGCTCAAAGGAGAAATTGAACGCTTCGGTGGCACTTTTGAGGCATATCTCAAGGAAATAAAGAAAGACCCCGAAACAATGCGGAAGGAGTGGCGCGAAAGCGCGGAGAAACGCGCGCGTCTCCAGCTCGCGCTCTTTCAGATAGCGAAAGCCGAGAATATTACCGCGCCGAAAGAGCAAGTGGATGCGGAGGTGAAACATCTCCTGGAACACTACAAAGACGCGACCGAGGAAAACGCCCGCAGTTTTGTTGAAACTACTATTCTCAATCAGCAGGTGATTTCCTTTCTGGAACAGCTTTGATCCCATCCTCCGTACGGTATTGTATAAATTGAAGAGCGACACCGGAGTGGAATAATCGCAGACTTGAGGTTTTATTCGTATCCATTGGTATCATTCGTACCATTTGTATATTGGTATGTTCATCTCCTTAATTCGTATTTTCGTATATTTTTTCCCAATCCCACTTTTTCTTTCCCGAGCACAGGTGTAAGATTACGGTGTGAAAACCTCTCCTCTTTTCAGTCGGATTTTTTCCACGGTGGTATTTCTTACCGCCCTCGTGCTTGTTGCAGGAGTCTTTTCTTCTTTTAAAGAAATTATTCCGTCAGAATCGGGCGTAAACACCGCCGCGGTTATCACCGCGTTTACCGGAACAGATTCCAACAGTAACTCTTCCGCGAGACCGACCAACTGCTACCTCACCGTCAAAATCAAAGAGTATCTCGGCAAAAAACTGGAAAACGGACAACAGATAGACGCGATTCTTTTCTCTCTCATAAACGCTACACCTTCGATAACCCGTGTGCGACACCGAATATATCCGTACTACGAGGGAGAGGAGGCGGACTACTCGCTTGACGCGTTTGGGGAAGACGGCAAGCTTATCGGTAAGTATTCCCTCTACTCAACGCTGTTCCCTATTATTGAAGGCGGTCCGATTGTTATCCTACCGGAGGGCACCATAGAAACCATCATTCCTCTGACGAGCGACACCTACCGTCTCGCGGTGCACACCGAAGCCGGTTCAACGAATATCTGGCGCAACACCTCCGAACGGTTCTCGTGTCCGCATAGCAGAGTCAATTCAACCGTGGTCGCAACAACCACAGCCGTAACCCAAGCCCCTCCGCCCGCGGGAACAGTCGCTTCAACCTCATCGCAACGAGGCGCATCCTATAACCCATACCGATCAGGAACATATGATGATGTATCTCAATCAGACGAATACAATTTCTCCGATGTGGACGCGTCCGACGACTCTTTCCTTGATGAATATGACTATCCGGACTGGGATACCTATGATGACTTTTCGTTTGATGACTATGTTCCACCCGCGGATGAAAACAATGAGAACGCGGACAGCGCGACAATCCCAAAACCAACCGTGTCGCTCCGTGTCGCTCCCACAGAAATTACAAATGGCGGAGAGGTGAAACTAACATGGATAACCGTGGACGCCACCACCTGCTCCGCTTCTTCACCGAACGGCTTGTGGACGGGGGCGAAACCAAAGAATAATTCCGAGGGGGTAGTCGTTAAACCGGTAAATAGCGGAACCTCTCCCATTATGGTGAACTACACACTCACCTGCACGAATTCTGCCGGAAACACGAGCGGTACCGCTTCCGTACGGATCAACCCAACTCAAATAACAACCGCGACTCCCCCCACAACACCAACGGTAACAGTAATCTCACCATCATCTGGGCATGCGGGCATAGAAATAACCATTACCGGAGTAAATTTTGCTCCAACGGGTAATGTGATTCAGTTCAGCGGTGGTGGAAGACTCATACCCTTCGCCAACATCAGTTCATCCGATGGCAAAACTCTCAAATTCACCGCTCCTAATTCTTCCCTCGGAAATTACAAAATTGCCGTATCTAACGACATCAATGGTTTTGGCTCGCTATCATCCGCCCTATTTACTCTTACTGCACCACCACCTCCACCACCCCCTCCCCCCACCGTTACCCAAACCTCCGTCACAAACACCACTTCGGTAACTTCATCCGGACCAACCATAATTTCCACCCCTCCTTCAGTAGTAGTACCAGCTCCCACCGCCACTCTCACTGTGGAAGGTCAAAAGAGCTTTATCTACAACATTACAGACACTACTCACTATGCATGGTCATCAACTAACGCTGATACTTTCACTTCCAGCTTTAGTTTCCCTCCCAGTAGTGTAGTGTGTGCTTCAGGAGCTTGGTCAATTGGTACCGCCCAAGGAACAAAGAGCAATACTATTACCTCCGACCTAGCTAGCTGTGTCTGGACCATTACTTATACCGCCAAGAACAGCAAAACCGGCCAATCCGCCTCCGATTCGGTGACAGTTACTGTTGCTAATTCAACAACGGGTGGAACTTCAACAGGCGGAAGAAATATGTCCATCAGTGTGTTTAACGCCTTCACCGACTCCAATCCGCTTCGGAAGATGTATGATTTCTTTGGAGTGTTGTTCCGATAAATAATGACTGTACCAGTCAACCTGCCAGGTTGACTGGTATATACCGCAAACCTAGTCGTGATGTGCCTATGCAGATAGAGAGAAATGTAAGGTTTGGCAATTTATCCACATATAGTAAATGACAAGCTCACTGATTTTGCTATAATCTGGTGAGTTGATTCACCGAATTAGTAATAAAATGGTGAATCCACCAAAAATATGGAAATATATAGATATTTACAAGATAAAATTAAGACAAATCTTGGCAAAAAAAAGATACTCATAATCTACGGGCCTCGGCAGGTCGGTAAGACAACTCTGGTAAAGAAATTTCTCTCGGCTCGGAATAGTGTCTATTATAATTGCGATCAAGAAGAAACCCGTATGTTATTCGGGGAAGCAAACCTGGAAAAACTTGGCTCCTTAGTTAGGAAGTACGACACGGTCGTCATAGATGAAGCGCAAAAAGTCGGTGGAATTGGATTATCGCTAAAAATTATTTTTGATAATTTCCCGGAGAAAAATTATATTGTAACCGGTTCCTCTTCTTTTGATTTAGCGCGGTCAGTATCTGAACCATTAACTGGCAGATTCTTTTCGTATACCATGTTTCCAATTGCAGAAGTAGAGCTTGCGGACAGTAAGAATCCTATTGAAATCAAAGAATCATTGGAAAGTCGCTTGATTTATGGCTCATATCCAGAGGTTATTACTACTCAAGATTTTGAGACAAAAAAAGAAATAATAAAAAATATTACGACAAATTATTTATTTAAGGATATTTTAGCTCTTGGAATAATACGGAATCCTGATGATTTGAGGAGGTTGCTACAGGCCTTGGCCTTGCAAAGCGGTAACGAAGTTTCACATTCCGAACTTGCCAAGACGCTTGCTATTGATAAAAATACTGTAAAAAGATATTTAGAGATATGTGAAAAACTTTATATATTATTTTCTTTATCACCATATACTTCTAACAAACGTAAATCTATATCAAGGCTCAAGAAATACTTCTTTTACGACGTGGGCATCAGAAATGCTCTCATTAATAATTTCAATCCTCTCTCTACGAGAAATGATGTTGGGTCACTTTGGGAAAATTATATGATTCTCGAAAGAATGAAATTCAATCTTTCTAGAGGATTTGATCCGGTTTATTATTTCTTTCGTTCATACGAAATGCAAGAAATTGACTTATTTGAAGAAGCGGGTGGCGTAATCAATGGATATGAATTTAAGTTTAGCAAAGATGGTATAAGTCGCGTGACGAGAGAGATATTTGAGAATGATATCAAAGGAAAAGAGTTGCATGTGATTAATAAAGAGAACTACTCCCTATTTATTGGTGGATAAGGTATCTAGAACCCATCTCAATAATAACCGCTCATGGTATGAAGAAAATAGCAACCGTTTTTTGTACTACATTGCCCATAAAAGAGCTTGGCTACCCAAACGCCCAAATTTCGCCTGCAAAAAGCTCATCGCTCGTTGACATAGCTCACTATGCCTCCTCCCGCTTCGCTTTTTTCGGCAGAAATTTGAGCGTTTGTCTTAGCCATTACTATTGAGATAGGTTCTAAAAAAATGAAAAAAACTTCACTCATTACAATTGTCTCTCTCGCTCTATTCTTTCTTCTGTCCGTTTCTACAGCGCAGGCAGGCGTACGCTACAAGATGTCGCAGGAGTTCTGCAAAAATGACAACGGATGCGAAAGTTACCGATGGGTGCCTGATGACAGTATTGACTATGAACCGTTCGGGGGATACTGCGACGTAACGGGGATTGCGGGGGGTCAGGCATGTAGCGCCTACACTGAAAGCGAGTTCACCAAACTTACATGCGGAAAAGCGCCCTGTCTTACCTCCGGTATTTGTGTTTCAAACCCCAATAGAATCAACGAACAGGAGAGAGGTATATGCAAACTTGAGCGATGTACTACCGACAAAGATGGAGACGGTTCTGCCTATTGCCCAACCGCGGTGCTCTTAAACTCAAACGGTCTCTATGTCGCTTCCGACGTTGGCGACTGCGATGACAACAACCCGAAGGTGCAAGATTCCTACAAGGTGTCGGTAGCCGACATCCAAACTGCCAAGGTGTACTTTGACCCGAGCTATGTGAATGAAATGAGGACAACGAGAGCGTTCACACCTTCTCTTCCACCAAGCGTTATGGATGATATCAATATAGGGGTTACGTTCAAAGAGAGCGGTCGCTGTAATGTGCAGTGGGAAGCGTCGGAAGATGCCAAAGTGGAAGTGATGGTCGGAAGCAAATCGGTCGGCTCGTTTCCGTTAGAGACTCGTTACTTTATCAATACGGAAGGGAAAAATGAGCTCGGCATACGGATAGGCAAGGTGTTCAAAAAAGTCACTGAACTGGAAAAAGTGATTGATTCAATTTACCCGACCGGTAATTTGACCTTCCGTCTGAAGAGCAAGGACCCTTACACCAAAAGACCTGTCCAGAAAGATGTCGCGGTCAAGATGACCGACTGCGCTCGCACCTACGGCAACGGAGACATTGGGATTGTTACTATGCGAGGTAAAAGTGCTGGATTCTCGGCTATAGATCCATTCGGAAGAAGTGCTATGGTAGTTGATGCTTTCAACAAAATTGAACCTTTGAAAACGTACACGAACAGATTCCGTTTTTATGCCGACTTACGACAGCATAATGATACAACATGGCCAATGATTTCAATCGGTGGGGTATCTATATTTCGCCAAACGCCTGAATTAAAGACTCTCTCGTCCTGCAAAGCGGGAAACAAGTATGAGCTCTTGACCGGCAGACTTTCCGGCCTAGGAGGATACGTGATCGCAAAAAGTGCCAATAATATCTTCGTTAAACCTTCCGAGGGTGTTTCCACCGATATCCATGAGCTTGGTCATGCGGTTGCCGGTTTGAGTGATGAGTATATGAAACAGCTTGGCAATCGATCGCTATTTCAAAAAATCCTTTTCCCAAATTCGTGGTTTGCTCCAAACTGTCAGAAAGAAAAAGGCGGGGATTTTAACTTCTCGGTTCCAGGTTGTACGTTTGGCGAATTTCTTAAAACAACATCTTCAAGTATCATGAATGGCAGTTCTGGCAATTTCAATCTCCTCAGCTGTAGCTACTGGCTGAAGGCCATCAAAGGCGGTTCAGTCAAATCGCACATAGCGGAATGTAGTGCCATGGCGGGAATTATAAAGTCTTGAGTACTGTGAACTATGCAGGGTAAAGAAAAACCCCGTCACGCGCAAACGCGACGAGGTGTTGAAGTGCTTGAGACTATCTACGACATAATCATCGGAATCTCCCGATTCACAATGATGTCGGTAACACCGATTTGGAGGAGTCCGAAAATAACTTCATGCTCCTTTTCTCTCGGAACCACCGACTGCAGAGCAAACCACCCCGCCGTGGTGAGCGGTGAACGCGAAGGACCCTTGAGTCCGCCAATGATGCGCGCCGCATCATCAAGAACTTTCTCGGGCACATTGGCAGTGAGCAGAACATACCGTGATGCCTCCGACGCTCCCTTAAGGAGCCGCGCAAAACAATCAAGGTACGGCCGTTTGAAATCATCCGCGAATGAACTCGGATTTGCCACGACCACCGTGTGCGATTCCATAATTTGGTGGATCACGTAAAGCCTGTTTTCCCGCAGAGATTCACCACTCTCGGTTACATCCACAACCCCCGTGGCTCCGAAATGGACTTTGTGCTCGGTGTTGCCGCATGAGGGAATCACGCGGATATCCGTTCTGTCCAAACCGGCAAAAAACCGATTGACCAACTGGACATACTCGGTGGCAACATCGCACCCCTTCGGCAAATCCGCGACAGTTGAGAAACCGCTTGACTCGCGTACCGCGAGGACAATCTTGACTGCCTTGTTCCCTCCACGACCGATGGCGAGCTTGAGTAAAACCGGGAAATCGTAACCCCAGTTGGCGATCCAGTCCTCGCCGACGATAGCGAGGTCAAAATGCCCTGCGTTGAGATAGTGCGGAATCTCCTGCGGTCGCTGGAACGCGACACGGTCAATCCATGGGACCGCGATCCTCCCCTCCTTTACCCGCTTCTTCCCCACAATTATCGGTAATCCCGCTTTCGCCAGGAGACCGGAAACAACCTCCTGCATGGAACCGTCAGGAAGAACAATGTTAATCGGAAGTATACTCGGATTCATCATACCGTATCTCTTTCTCTTTGACTGTTTTGTTCAAAAACTGGGCTTACACTACAAGATTTGCTTGATTTGTCAATTCCTTCTCTTCCTGTTATACTTTCCCTGCTGACATTATTAACGTTATAAACTTTTTACTTTTTACTTTGTACTTTTAACTTTTTACTTATATGTCTATCCTCATCCCCACCGTTATTGAGAAAACAAGCTACGGCGAACGCGCCTATGATATTTACTCGCGCCTCTTAAAAGAGAACATTATTTTCCTCGGTGGTCCGATTGACGACCATGTGGCGAACATCGTGATTGCGCAGTTGTTGTTCCTGCAATCGGAAGACCCAAAAAAAGACATCAACATTTACATCAACTCTCCCGGTGGTTCGGTTACGGCAACGCTCGCCATCATTGACACGATGAACCACATCAAGAATAACGTTGCCACTACCTGCATCGGCATCGCGGCGTCAGGCGCCGCAATGGTGCTCTCCGCAGGAAAGAAGGGCAAGCGTTTCATTCTCCCGAACGCTGAAGTGATGATTCATCAACCGCTCGGAGGCGTGGAAGGTCAAGCCACCGACATCGCCATTACCGCCAAGCACATTCTCCAGACCAAAGAGAAGCTCAACAAAATGCTTGCGACGAACTGTGGCAAACCTCTGCCCCAGATTGAAAAAGACGTTGAACGAGACTTCTTCATGACTGCGGAAGAAGCCAAGAAATACGGCATTGTGGACAAAGTGCTCCAGGTGATTGAATAACATACCAATCCGTAAGACTTCGCCTTGCTAGCCATCAGCGCGCTATGTTGATGTTTATTAGCGACGTAGAGCGAGAGGAATGAAAAGCCCTCCGTTTTCATTTCCGAGCCGAGCCTGCCTGACGGCAGTCAGGGAGCTACTGTAGTCCAATACTCATATGCTACTTCTCTGCTATAGCAGAGAAGTAGCATATGGACGAGCGAAGCGAGTTCCGATATTACCTCGGGGCTTGCCCCGAGGGACTATATTTACAGGTATTCGCAGATTGGTACTCATTCGTTGATTGGTATCTCATTGGTAGTGGTAGTTTACATTTTTATAGATACTGTGGTATGCTATACGCATTAGCATTTTGAATTCGGGATTTCGTTTTTTAACGCCACTTTTCCCCTTTTTCGACTGAATGTTTCTTATCTATGCGGTATCAATCACGTTCTCATTCGGTAGATTCACGGTTAGCCGTTAGCACCGTTGCTCGACTAACAACAACAGGGACGGAACGAAGCTAAAAAAGCGAAGTCTTTCTTAGTATGGAAATCAAACTCGTGGTTCTCCTTGCGAGCGCCGCGGGTATTCTTGGAATCGCACTGGGGTACTATCTCCGACTCATCATTTCGTTGGGCAAAAAGGGCTCAATGGAGATTGAGATCAAGGAGATGGAACTTGCCGCTAAGGAAGGGGCGAAGAAAATCACCCTTCGGGCGCAGGAAGAGGCCGCAGGTGTACTCAAGGAAGCTCGCGTTGAACTCAAAGAGAAAGAAGAAAAAATAAAGAAAACCGAGGAGCGTCTTATCAAGAAAGAAGACCTTCTTGACCGCAGACAGACGGATATTGATAAAGAAGTAGAGGAATTGAAGGGAAAAATCGCAGAGATCAAGCGCATTAAAGAGAAGGTGGACGGGCTTGAACAAGGAAAGCAGGCGGAGCTTGAGAAGATAGCGCGACTTTCCGAAGAGGAGGCGAAACAACAACTCTTCGCCGCGTTGGAACGACGGTACGAAGAAGACCTGCTCACACGCACACAGAAGCTGGAGAGAACCGGCGAAGAACGGCTGGAGCACCGCGCACAGGAAATCCTCACCACCGCCATTCAACGGCTGGGGAACTCCGTCACTGCGGATATACTCACCACCGCCGTTACCATCCCGAACGACGAAATCAAAGGAAAAATTATCGGCAAAGAGGGACGCAACATTAAGGCGTTTGAGCGCGCCACCGGCGTTGAGGTTATTGTTGATGACACGCCCGGCACCATTACCATCTCCTCGTTTGACCCGATACGCCGACAGGTGGCGCGCGTCGCGCTTGAAAACCTGATTCTTGACGGCAGAATACAGCCGGCAAAGATAGAAGGTGCGGTTGAGAAAGCGCAACAGGACATCAATAAAATCATCAAGGAAAAAGGAAGTCAGGCCGCCTATGAGTGCG
>ORJL011191381.1_pt1 | contig 10195 bp, 6 predicted proteins | sample 1779941 | NCBI WGS metagenome assembly ORJL01 (sample SAMEA104232317, study PRJEB22302) | groundwater metagenome | biome: forest; feature: aquifer; material: groundwater | place: USA | collected 2011-08-07 | depth 5.8 m | reverse complement strand
CCTTCTTTCCGGCCCCTTGGGGGCCCGCCCCCGCAGAAGCCGCCCCGCCTAACTTGACGGCAATGAGCGTTACTGCGGGTCCGGCCGCGTGAGCCACGAGTACTCGAGGAACTTGGGCGCGGCCATCGCGGTCGCCGTGACGTCGTCGAAGACCGGCGTCACGTTCAGCGGGGTGATCCCGCCCGGGTTGCGGAAGTCGATCCGGAACGAGAAGTCCTCCCCCGCCGGGATCCCCTTGTTCGCCGCCGGGTAGACGCCCCACCCCTCGCCGTCGATGGCGAGTCCCTGCGGCGCCGGGGCCTGCTGCATGCCCTTGCTCTGGTAGCCCGCGGAGAATCCGATCCGGAGCTGCTGCGGAGAGAAGCTCCTCGACCCGTACCCCTTCGGATAGTAGATCGTGTACGACACCGTCCCGAGCCGCCCTCCTCCCAGCTTCGCGGCGGGGATCGTCCCTCGCCAAGAGCTGCCGTTCTGGATCCCGTACCGGTCGCGCGAGCCCGGGACCGCCTGCGAACTCGTGAACCTCATCTCGTCGATCGTCGCGTTCGGGTAGCGCAGCAGCACCTGCCCGTTCCGCACGCTCCACTGCTGGTTGTAGACCGCCATCGTGCTTGCCCGCGGGTTCTGGTACTGGAAGCTGTACCCGCCCACCTGGAACCGCTGGTCCCAGTCGAGCGTGATCAGGCGGTACCCGTTCACCGTCCGCTGGAACACCTGGCCCGGGCCGAAGTCGAACCTCGCGCCCACGTCCACCGCGCTTTCCCGCACGAGCGTGAACGTCATCCCGAACGACGTCTGTCCGTCGATCGTCATCGACTGCTCGGTCCCGTTCCACCACGAGTGCGTGACCCGGTGCCACTCGTGCGCTTTCCACGCCGTCGCCATGAAGTCCACCTCGGTGTAGGCGAACGTCACGGCGCCGCCGGGCGCCAGGACCCCCGGCGCGCGGAACGCAGGCGCGAGCGTCTCGCGGTCCGGGAATCCATAGAGGAACCGCGTGCTGCGGATCCTCGTCCCGAACCGCTCGAGCTTCCACGCGAGGCCCCAGTGCTGCCCCGGGGCCGGGACGTTTGCCGCCAGCTCCTTCACCGCGTAGCAGAGCACCTCGTTCGACCCCTGCGTCGGGTCCGACCCGAGCTTGATCCACATCTCGGTGGAGCCCTGCAGGGCCGCCGCGCCGTCGCCGACCACGGCCGGGGTCATGCGGAAGTTCAGCTCCTCGCCGTCGCCGCCGGGGAGCCTCCAGTTCAGCACGCCGTCGGGGACGAGGTCGTTCCCGTCCTGCACGGAGAGGTTCCCTCCCCAGGCCGCGCCGCCCGTCTCGTGCTTCTGCAGCTCGTTCACGATCGGGCTCAGCGCCGGGCTCGTGGAGCGGAACTCGTTCTCGAACGAGTGGTACCACGTCTGGCCCGCGCGGGCGCCGGTGTCCCACTCCGTCCCGATCGCGATCTGCCCGTCGTTCGGGTTCGCCCCGGCTACGCTCTCGTCGCCCCGTTCGCCGCCGTAGGTCCGCTCGTCGAGCGACTCCGGATACGACCTGGCGCGGACCGCGCCCTGCAGGTTGTCGAGGAAGTCCTTCTGCGACGTCAGGCGCACGGCGTTGTAGACCTGCACGACGGCGAAGAGGACCTTGCTCGCCTGGATCCGCTCGACGTTCCCCTCGAACCGCGACACGCGGCCGAGCGACTCGATCTCGAAGTACCCCATCGAGGAAAAGCAGAACTCGGTCGTGCCCCCCTTCTGCGGCTGCGCGCCGGTCCCGCCGGGGTAGTACCCGAGGTCGATCTTGTCGATCCGGCTGTAGACGACGTCGTTCGGGTTGAACTTGTTGAAGCGCATGTTCGGGTTCGCGTTCGACTTCACGACCGCGCGCTGCTGGAGGGTGAGGAAGTTGAAAGTGTCGACCCACGCCTCGAAGTCGCCCCAGGTCTTGAAGGCGCCCTGCGGGCTGTTCCTCCTCGTCACGATGGCGCCGGCGATCTGCTTCGCGGTGTTGTAGGAGATGTACGACCCCGCGGCGCCGCTCGTCGAGAGGGTCTTCGTCCAGCGCATCGTCGCGACGCCCATGATGGTGCCGTTGTCGGGCCCCTGCGTCAGCTCGTACCCCGCGAGGCCGGTCAGCACCGCGACGAGGACCGCCTGCGGAGCCACGTTGAGGTTCACGGGGCAACGGTGCCTCTGGACGACGTCGAGGCGGTCGCTCGGGCGGATCGGGAAGTCGATCGCCTGGCGGTAGTTCCCCGCGACGACCTGCGTCTCGTCGGTCCACCCCTGCGTCGTGACGAAGTCGCGGAGGAGCCCATAGCGCCTCTGGTAGTCGGCGGGGAACACGGTGCGGAGGGCCTCGAGGAGCTGCGACTCGTCCGAGAAGACCTGGCCCGGCAGGGTGAGGCGGTAGTTGGTGAGCGCGGCGGCCTGACTCTGGACGGGGTCGATCGCGCCGGGGACGGTGTCGGCGATCGCCTGGCCGAGGTAGGTCAGCATCCCCTCGAGGACGAGCTTGGCGGAGGGGGAGGCGGCGATGTTGAACATGTTGAGGTTGATCTGGGAGGCGCAGTCGATGACCTTCAGGCGGTAGTAGTCGCGGCCGCCATCATAAGTAGAAGCGAGCTGCTGGCCGGGCTGCCCCGAGACGGGGGCGCCGCTCGGGAGCGCAGGTCCACCCATGAACGAGGGCCGGCGGGCGACCTCGAGGGCGAATCCCCACTGCGGGAGGAAGGTGTTCTGCGCGGGGTCGAGGGGGAAGAGCCACGCCTCGTTCGGGTTGTCCCACGCGCGGGAGGTGGCGATCTCGCGGAGGGCGGTGATGGCCATCTCGAGCCCCGCGTTCGCGTGCATCTTCGCGCGGGCATCGTCGACGTAGTTGCGGCTGACGTTCCGCTCCATCCTGGAGGTCGTCGCGAAGACGACGGCGAGGATGGAGAGGAGGGCGAGGACCGCGATGGAGAAGAGGAGGACGACTCCCTGACGCCGACCCATGGGGCGGATCATGGTTCCCTCCGGTGGAGTGGGAGAGAAGGGGTGCAGGTGCGCGAGCATGAATGCCGGAGAACACCATGTCAAACGAACTCGTGTGATGGATGGAGGGATTGCGAGGCGCATCCTACGTCTTGCGAGAGAGATGGGAAGAAGAGCAGGGTGCGAGGCGTAGATTTCCTGCCGGGGAAACGATCCACGAAGACACACACAGACACACGAAGGGGTGCAGAACCAACGACATGGGTGCCGGGAGTGCCCGGCGCGCGTCGACTACCTCTCAGTCTGCACGGCCACGCGAACCTTCAGTCGCTTCAACTTGCCAGAGGGGTCCCGCTCGAGGGTCACTATCACGCTCGTGAACCGCTGCCCGAGGCTTCTGGGTGCGTCTCCCGTTCGGTCGTACACGGCGAATCTTGTGAAAGGGACGCTCACCCCAACGGTGTCCCGCTCGATGTCGAACTGTGCGATCTCAACGGCGCCATCGGCATCAGGGGCGCCGCGAAGACGGCCCACATCCGGCCCCTCTCGCTCGCCCGGAGGAAGAGGGACATCTTCTTTCGATCGTCCTCGGCGGGGAGATCGGCTCCGACCCCCTCGCCGCTCTCGCGTCCCGGAACGAACTCGATCTCGGCGGCACCGCTCACGTCGACCGCGTCCTTCTCCTGCTTCTCGATGACGCGTTCGTCGACAAGTGCGTCCACACTGCGCTCCTTCTTCTCGGCCTCCTGGCTGCGCTGGGCTGCTTCGCGGATCGCGCCTTGGCTCAGGCGATCGGAGGCCACGGTCGCCTTGCCGCCCAGGAGGACCTCCGGCGCCATGTAGACGGGCGTCCCGGCGATTCCCTCTGCGGTCCGCTGCCTGCCCGAGACCTGGATGCCGTCGCCGGTCGTCTCCGCGGTCCTCGCGAGGCCGAAATCGACGAGGACGACCCGGCCCTTTGGGTGGTCGAGCGAGCCCTGGACGACGATGTTCTCCGGCTTGATGTCGCGGTGCAGCACGCCCCCCTGGTGGGCGGCCGCGAGCCCCTGCAGGACCTGCGCGGCGAGATCGCGCACCTCGCCCTCGAGAAGTCTGCCTCGACGCGCGATCATGTCGCTGAGGGACTCGCCCTCGACCAGCTCCATGACCAGGTAGGGGACGGGGGCATCCGGGTCGCCCTCGACGACGATGGGCACGTGAGGGGATTGCACCTGGCGTAGGGCCTGCGCCTCTCGGACGATCCTGCGCGCGGCGGTCTCGGGCGGGAAGAGCTTGATCGCAACGAGGAGGTCCCGATCGAACTTCCCTCGGGCCTTCCAGACGGAGCCGTACGAGCCGGCGCCAAGAGGGGACTCTAGGACGTACTCCCCGAGCTCGTCTCCTGGCCGCGAGTCGGTCGACGGCACGTCGGACATCTCCGCCTCCCCTTCAGGCCGACGCAATGACAAACCGGATTCTCTCGCCAATCCATGCTCGTGTCAAATCCGGATGAGCCAGCGCCAACGCCTTGGTGTGTCTTTGTGTGTCTTCGTGGATCGTCTCCCGGCGCCCTCACACGCCCGGCCCTTTGCTTCTCCCCCCCCATCGTAGTAGATTCCCCCCACGCCATGCGCCTCCTCACCCTCCTCTGTCTTGTCCTCCCCCTTACGTCGTGCGCGCCGCCGACGATGCAGGCCCCCGTGTCGGCGACCGGCCGCTGGCGCGTGACCGCCCGCAGCGTCGACCCCTCCGAGTACCCCCGCGTCCGACTCCTCCTCGGCATCGAGAGCGCCGACGGCAAGGGGACCCCGCCCTTCGCCGCCGAGGACGTCCAGGTCGTCGAGGGGACCTCCTCCCGCCAAGTCGAGAAGTTCGCCTCCCTCTCCACCGAGCCCGTCGCCTCCGTCCTCGTCTTCGACCGAAGCGGCAGCATGGAAGGGGAGAAGATGGAGAAGGCGAAGGCCGCCGCCTTCGCGTTCATCCAGCGGATGGGACCCGACGACTCCCTGGAGGTCATCGCAATCGACGACTTCGTCGACACCGTGATCGCCTCCACCTCCGACAAGGACGCCCTCGTCTCCGCCGTGTCGCGGATGTCCGCCGGCGGCAGGACCGCCTTCTACGACGGCGTCCGCATGGCGGTCCAGGAGGCATCGAAGATTCGAGGGCCGCGCGCCATCCTCGCCATGACCGACGGCCGCGACAACCAGAGCACCTGCACGCTCGACGGCGCCATCCATGCTGCGCGGAAGGCCGGCATCCGCATCTTCGCCATCGGCCTCGGAAGCGACCTCCGCACGGACGAGCTCGATCGGCTGGGGAAGGAGCCCGGCGCCCGCCTCTACCTCGCCCCGCGCGCCGACGACCTCGCGGCCATCCACACCGCGATCAGCGAGCAGCTCCACCACGAGTACGTCGTCGAGTACGCGAGCGACGGGGAGTGGGACGGCCGCGAGCGGCGGATCCAGGTCGTCCTCGGCAAGGGAGGCGACCTCGCCCAGGTGGTCTTCGCGTTCAACCCGGGGGGCGTCCTCCCCGTCACCCCGCTCCCCGACGGGCCAATTACCTCGAAGCCCGCGCGGCTCTGGCTCGCGGACCGCCTGATCGTCTTCGGCACGATCACCCTCTGCCTCGCCGCGGCGCTCGTGCTCCCCAAGGTCGTCTTCGGCGCCACCGCCCAAGCCCGCCTCGCCTGGTTCCGCCGCCGCCACGTGATCACGGTCGCCGCGGGATCGCGCCTCGTCGGGCGCCTCTGCGCGAACGAGCAGAACCGCGACGTCGCGTTCAAGCCCGGCGAGAGGGTCGTCCAATGCCCGACCTGCGGCGCGCTCCACCATGCCGATTGCTGGACCTTCAACGAAGGGCGTTGCTACAATTCCCCGCCCTGTACGGGCAGAGGACCGCGCATTCCATGACCAAGGGCCTCCGAATCTACTACTATGCGGTCTTCGGAGCGTTCGGAGGCCTCCTCGGCTGGTTCGTCTCCCAGCTCACGGGAACGAACTCGCAGGCCGTCGCGGGAGCGATCACCGGGTTCTTCGTCGGCGCGACGATCGGCGCGACCGACTCACTCCTCTCGGCGCGGTGGCGCCGCGCGGCCGTCGTCGGCGCAATGACCGGCGGACTCTGTCTCCTCGCGGGTGTCGTATCCCTGCCCCTCGCGGACCAGCTCATCATCGCACTCAAGGGAGGCGCTCTCCCGCGCGGGCTCGCGTGGATGATCTTCGGCTCGGCCGTCGGCGCCGCGGAGACGCTGCGCGGAGGGAGCCAGGCCTCGAAGGGGCTCATCGGCGGGGCGATGGGGGGATTCTTCGCGGGGTTCGTCGTCGAGAAGGCGCTCGACGTCTCGAGCTCCGCCCTCTCGGCTGCCCTTGGGACGACAATCCTCGGCTGCTCGATCGGCGCGTTCGCCTCGCTCATCGCGACGATCCTCATGGGCGCCTGGATCGAGATCCTCGACGGGAAGATGAAAGGGCGCGTCTACGATCTTTCGAAGTACATCTACTCGCTGAAGAAGAACCCGATCCCCGCCGTGATCGGCAGCGACGAGTTCAAGGCGGAGATCTACGTGATTGGCGACCCCGGCATCGCGGGTCGCCACGCGAGCGTCCGGCGCGAGGAGCAGAACCACGTCCTCAAGGATCTCGGCGGTACGACGGGCACCTGGGTGAACGGCACGCGCGTCGAGGAGCACTTCCTCCGCGACGGCGACTGCATCCGCGTCGGCGCGACGAGCCTCCTCTACCGCGAGAAGCGCGCGGAGGCGGCGCGATGAGGCGCGGACGCGAACTCCAACTCCAACAGCCACCTCCAAGAAACTCCAACTCAAATTCCAATTCCAAGGGCCCTTGGAGTTGGAATTCGAGTTGGCGTTTCTTGGAGTTGGCTGTTGGAGTTGGAGTTGCCGCGACGCGACTCCTCGCGGCCCTCCTCACGGTCGCCGCCATCGCGAGCGCGCAGGAGGCCTCGCTCGAGGTCCGCCAGGTCGACGCGAGCGGCTTCCCGACCGTGAAGCTGTTCGTCTCGATCACCGACGCGAACGGGAACCCTCTGACCGACCTCTCGCCCGCCGACTTCAAGATCGACGAGTCGGGGAAGGAGGTCGCCTCCCCGCAGATCCCCGGGGGGACCGAGCCGGTCTGCGCCTTCCTCGTCATCGACCGCTCGCTCAGCATGTCCGAGGGGGACAAGATGGGGCAGGCGAAGGAGGCGGCCTCCCGCTTCGTCGACATGATGCGGCCCGGGGACAAGACGGGGATCATCGCGTTCGACTCGCTCGTGGATGTCGTGTCCCAACCGACCGACAGCAGAGACGCCCTGAAGGCGCACATCCGGGACATCCGCCCGAATGGAGAGACCGCCTGCTACTCCGCCGTGAAGATGGCGCTGGAGTTGCTGTGGGCGCTGAAGGGGCGTCGATCGGTCGTCGTCCTGACCGACGGCCGGGACAACCAAAGCGACGTGCGCGGGGACTCCACCTCCTCGGTCTCGCGCCGCTCCGAGGAACTCGGCATCCCCGTCTTCGCAATCGGGCTCGGCGAAGACGTCCAGGCTGACGCACTTCGGATGCTGGCCGGGGGCCATGGGCACTACTCCTACGCGCCGACGGAGGCGGAGCTCGTGGGGCTGTTCGCGCGGCAGGCGGAGCAGATCCAGAAGGAGTTCGTGCTGACCTACGGGTCGCCGAACCGCAATCCCGACGCGAAGAGGCGCGACATCACCGTGACTGCCACGTGGCACGGGAGGAAGCTGTCGGGGACCGCAGCCTACGCGCCGTCGGGGGCGATGCCCGGGCAGGATCCCGAGACGCGGAGCCCGGGGTCGGTCTGGGGCGTGTTCCTCATGATCGCGATCATTCTCGGCTTCCTCGGGGCCGCGCCAATCTTGTTGAAGCGCGCGCAAGACGGGGCGAAGGAGGCGGGAGTGCCCGGCAAGGTCGCGCCTGCCGTTCTTCCGATCGATCGCCCGATTCCCGCGACCCCCGTGGCAGGTCGGGTACGCGTGATCGCCCCGACCCAGGCCCCTCCGCTGCCTCCCGGGCCGGCTCGGGTGAAGATCATCGCAGGGACGGAGCCTCCTCCGCCACCGCTGCCGACCGATGCGCCCGCAGCGCCGCCGGTCGCGCCTCCTGCCGCGCCGCGCGTGCGCATCCTCCCCGCGGCGGACGCCCCGCCGCCTCCGCCACCCGCGGATGCGCCTCCTCCTCCCCCGCCGCCCGACCCGCCCCCCGCGGCAAACCCATGATCCAGCTCTCGGGCGTCCAGAAGCGGTACATGCAGGGGCGCCAGGAGGTCTTCGCGCTCCGCGGGGTGACGCTTGAGGTGCCGAAGGGGGACTTCGTCGCGGTCATGGGCCGCAGCGGGTCGGGGAAGAGCACGATGCTCAACTTGATGGGCGGGCTCGATCGGCCGAGCGCGGGGGAGGTGATCCTCGACGGGGTGCGCGTCTCGCAGATGGACGACGATGCGCTGACGCTCTTCCGTCGCCGGCGGATCGGCTTCGTCTTCCAGTTCTTCAACCTCCTGCCGACGCTGACGGCGGAGGAGAACGTCGCGCTGCCGCTCCTCCTCGACGGACGGAGCCTGGCCTCGGTGCGCGCGGAGGTCGACGACATGCTGTCGCGCGTCGGCCTCTCGGACCGCCGCGGCCACCGCGCGGACGAGCTCTCGGGAGGCGAACGGCAGAGGGTCGCGCTCGCCCGCGCGCTCGTGACCAAGCCGGCGATTCTCCTCGCCGATGAGCCGACGGGAAACCTCGATTCGAAGACGGGGGAGGGGATCCTGAAGCTGCTCAAGGAGTCGAACGAGTCGCTGGGCCACACGATCGTCATGGTGACGCACGACACGAACGCGGCGGCGTACGGCAAGCGGATCGTCAGAATTGCCGACGGGCAGATCGAGTAGCGGCTGTGGCCGAATTCCAACTCCAAGACGCAACTCCAACGAACTCCAAATCCAACTCCAAACGCGGCGATGCGCCTTGTTGGTCTTGGAGTTCGTTGGAGTTGGGTCTTGGAGTTGGAGTTCGGCGAGCGGCCGCAGACATAGGAGCCACCGGAATCCCGCTATCATGAGGAATCTCTTCCGCTACGTGTCGCTCCGCCGCCTCCGCGCCCAGAAGGGCCGGTCGCTGCTGACCACCTTCGGCACGGCGCTCGGCGTCGCGATGTTCGTCGCCGTCGTCGTCGTGAACACCTCCGTCCTCGCCTCGTTCCGCGGCTCCGTGGAGGCCGTCTCCGGCCGCGCGACCCTCCAGGTGTCCAGCTTTGGCCGCAGCGCGGGGATCCCGACGGAGCGCCTCTCCGAGGTCCGCTCCGTCGCCGGCGTCCGCCGCGCCTCCCCCGTCCTCCAGGCAAACGTCGTCACCCGCGGGTGCGGCGGAGAGGCCCTCGTCGTCATCGGCATCGACCCCTCGATGGAGTCGGGGATGCGCGAGTACGCGGCCTCCCAGGGCGAGGCGGTCATCCCCGACCCCCTCCAGCTCCTCCGCCTCGACGCGATCCTCCTGACGCGCGCCTTCGCCGAGCGGCAAGGCAAGGCGATCGGCGACTCCGTCCAACTCCTGACGAAGGGCGGAGTGAAGCCGTTCCGCATCGTCGGCCTCCTGGAGCCGAAGGGGCCCGCGGCGGGCTTCGGCGGCAACGTCGCCGTAATGCTCCTCCCCGCCGCCCAGGTCGCCTTCGGCCGCCCCGGCCGCGCCGAGTGGTTCGACGTCGAGACCGACCCCGCGATGCCGGTCGACGACGTCGCCTCCGCCCTCCGCGCAAAGATGGGGGAGGGGATCCAGGTCCAGCGCCCCGAGAGCCGCAGCGAGCACGTCGAGAAGATGCTCGAGACGTTCCAGTCCGGCCTCTCGCTCGCCAGCGTCGTCGCCCTCTTCGTCGGGATGTTCCTCATCTACAACACGATGACGATCGCGGTCCTCCAGCGGCGGCAGGAGATCGGCACCCTCCGCGCCGTCGGCGCGACCCGCGCGCAGATCCTCGTGCTCTTCACCTGCGAGGCGGCCGTCATGGGGCTTGTCGGAGGAGGCCTCGGCGTGCCGCTGGGCGTGGTCCTTGCCCGGGGCGCCCTCCGCAGCGTGGCCCAGGTGCTCACGAGCGTCTACGTCCTCACGAGCGCGACGGAGATTCACGTCCCGCCGCTCGCCCTGCCGCTCGGGCTCCTCGTCGGCGTCTGCGCGAGCACGGCCTCCGCCTTTATCCCCTCGTTCGCGGCGACGCGCGTCCCGCCGATCGACGCGATGCGCCGCTCGCCGG
>ORJL010840422.1_pt1 | contig 10195 bp, 10 predicted proteins | sample 1779941 | NCBI WGS metagenome assembly ORJL01 (sample SAMEA104232317, study PRJEB22302) | groundwater metagenome | biome: forest; feature: aquifer; material: groundwater | place: USA | collected 2011-08-07 | depth 5.8 m | reverse complement strand
CCCATTTCACGGGATCGGGAAACAGCGCCCGGAAATCATTCTAGGCGTCGAAAAAGCCGGGTTGGCGAACATGGCGCGGGCTTTGGCTTCGGAAGCGGGAGCCTCGCATATCTGCACGCGAGGAGAGCCTGCGGTGCTGACTATCGAGTATTTCACCGACAACCTCAAGGCCGCGATCGGCGGCAAGGAAGTAACGGTTTTCGTGATGACCGACTTGAACCCTTCTGGGGTGTCGATCCGGGAAAACCTGGTTTCGGGCATCGAGGCCCAGGGTGTGAAGGTGGCCCGGGTGGTCACTCTCTTGGAAACGAAAGATTTTTCTGATGATGTATTGCCCGGATCCAAGGCTAAAGTGGTTCGATACGAGGTGAAGGGGTCCGTGATAACGCCGGTGCCGCCGGCGAAAATGGGTCAGGTCACCAAAGCGTTGAAATGGTTCGAGAGCATCGGAGACCCGCGCCTGAAGACTGAAGCCGAATATCCGGGCGGAAAGCGGATCGTGACTATCTGGGGAATCGACAGCGACACAGCCGACCGAGAGATATTGCGGAAGCGCTTCCTTGAAGGGGCCGGTTCCGTTCCTTCTAAAATTCGAAAGGGCAGACGGTAGCCTTTCTCCCCCGGCGGAGCCACCCATCGTCACCCTGGCTGCGATGGGTGGCTCCGCTGGGGGAGAAAGGCGGGCTTTTCATCTCATCCCCCGGTGGTGGACTCAGAGGGGGTTTTCTCTGGTTTTTGTTCCTGGTACAAAATATCTGGAGGTGGTTTAAATGGCTCAAAAGAAAGCACTTTCTAAGGCATTGGAAAGACTGCGGGAGAACTTTGAATCTCACGATATTCTTGATGCAGTTGACCATCTTGATGAAGTGCGGCCGATTATTTCAGATGACGATTTTCGACCGCCGGAAATCAGAATCAAGCTGTTGAAGCTTCACAAGGTTGCTATGGAATTGATTAACACCGGTTCTGAGGACAAGAAAAAGCTAGATCAACTTTTGGAGATGGCAAGGGAAATCGACGATGAAATTTTCGATTGCCTCGAAAACCTGGAAAAAATCAACACCACAATTACCAAGCTTCTTGACTTGGCCCGGTATGAATCCGACTGACCACCGAATGTTGGGCTTTTGGTTCCCCTCGCCGGAGGCGCGGCGGCGGGTGTTTCCCCAACTTGGCGGGCACTCATAAGCCGGGGATGACCCGGCGGCCTGGCTGGCCCATTCCCTTTCAAAGAATCGGGTAGGGGGAGAGTCATGCAACAGGCTCAAGTCTTGTAGGGCTCACTGGCGTAAAACGGCTTAAAAAGAGGGGGTTTAGAGGGTTAAGCCGTAGGAGGGCCGACACGGACCCCTCAGAGCCGATACAGCAGCGGTAGGGCTGGCTGGGAGTGTTCCGGGTTTCAAAAGGGGTTCCCCGTGAAACCCTGTGGCGGGCCTGGGGGCGCTGTAATGGGGTAGACCGGGGCCGAGTCGGCTCTACGGGAATCGTAGGTTTTTTGGGAATAGTGAGGGTTTGAAATTACCCGCATGGGATTTTCCGGAAGTCGGAAAGGGCCGGGAGTGATAGAATAGCGGGGGAAACAGTCGGGAAAGGAGGAATGAGCATGGAAGAGCTACGGTTGAGACTGAGAGCAAAGGCAAAGAAGGACCGGATCAAGGAAGCAGTCGGGGGGATTCATGACAAGCGATTTTTACCGCTTCAAAAAAAGCTTATCTGGGACCTGGACCAGGCGAAGTTTCAAAGTATTGACTTGGGGCTTTATATGCGGCTTGGCAGTTGGTCGCATACCGGCGGAACCTATTCAAACACGATGGGAGAGGTAAAGGCCTTGTGTGAAGCGATGTTCGGATACCAGCTTCCGGAGAAGATCGGAAAGGTTTTCTTCAAGGTTCACCGGTATCATTCCCCGGCAACGTTGGCGAAGGTTGGCCCGGCGGTAAAGGCTTACCATGAGGGAAGGCTAAAAGGGTAGGTCAGTCGAGCGGCTTGTCTTCCTTGTAGACGAACTTGTGAGGGCGGACAGTGAAGAAGATAACCGACTTTGCCATGTTTCCTCGGCTGCTGGCTCTTGGCGGGGGTGGTAGAATATCAGGAAAAGACGTAAGGAAGGGGGAAAGAGATATGCCAATCGTTCACCAGGACAAGGGTTTTGACTTCACCATCAAGCCGGAAGACAAGGACCCGCCAAAGGTTTACATTAACGGGGCAAAGGAAAAGAGAAGAGGACGGCAGATCAACATACCTTCTTTGCGGTATAATCCCAAACTACGATCTCTAGGTTTGCGTAGACGGGTTTTCGCCGGATAACCTTACCTGATAGGGGAAAAAAATGAAAACAACCTCATGGAAGCTTAGGATAGACCTTGGTGAGCCGTTGGTGTTAAATCAAAAAACCTCTTTCCTTTTTTCTCAAAACCTCAGAATACCCTCATCTGGCTCAGTCCTCTTAACCGATGAGGTAAAAAAAATAATCGACTCAAAACCTTTTCAACGGCTAAGGGGAGTAAAGCAACTCGGACCCACGCTATACGTTTACCCGGGTGCAACCCATACCAGATTTGAGCACTCCATCGGGGTCTACCACTTAGCTTTGCAATTTTTGGAGCGCTTAACAAAGCTAAAGGATTTTCGCGAAAATACGACCCCTTTGGACAAAACAATTAAATTGACGGTTCTTTCTGCGCTCCTACACGACATAGGGCATTACCCTTTTTCTCATTGGATTGAGGAAATCAAGTTGCCGGGTAACGTCCCAATCAAAAATCATGAAGAGCGGGCAAAGGACATAATCGAAACAGGTGAGTTAAACGACCTAATCAGGGAAGAATGGAACGTTGACCCAATAGCGGTTTCAAGAATAATTAAAGGGAAGCCAAAAACCGGGGCAGAAAAAATTATTCACACCATGTTAGATTCGATCCTTGATATTGACAAATTAGATTACTTAATAAGAGACAGTTTGCATTGCGGGGTAAATTATGGATTGGGAATAGATTTAAGGAGAATGCTTGACGCCTTATTCTTTGATGTTGAAAAAAACAGGGTAGCTCTAACTACTAAAGCAAAATCTTATCCTGCCGCAACGATTTGTTGCAGAAACGCGATGTATCAGGAGGTTTATTGGCATAAAACCGTTAGGGCTTGCACATGCATGCTAAAATTTCTGCTCTTTTCGATGGTTCGTAGAAGCCCGGCCTTTATAAAATCTTTACCAGCCCTTTTTCAGCTTTCCGATGACGGTTTTATCTCGAAGATTTTTCATGTGATTCAAACTTCAAAAAGTTCCCAGAAACCGATTTTTGCTGGATTGGAAGCATTTGTTGAGCCCTTTCTCTTCGAAAATAGAAGGCTATTTAAGCTAACTCATTCCCTTTCCCCCGCTGACGAGAACCCCGCGGCTTTTGCAGAACCAAGGGAAAGATTTATGAAAAAGGTTTTCGAAAAAGCAGAAGGGAAGGACTATGAGGGAATAATCGCCCTAAGCGATAAGATTGTAAAAAGGTTAAAGAAGAAGATTCCGGCATTAACCCCCGGCAATGTCCTCCTCGAAACCACCCCTACCAAACTAGCTATCAAGCAATGGGATTTAAAATCGTTAAGATATTGGGACGCTAGAAAGGGAATTTTCGAAAGAGAGACCGAATCAGTTAGTGTTTTGAACCGAAACCTAAAGGAACTTCAGAAGATTTTCATTTTCTGCCACCCCGATTTTTACCAGCCCTTAAAGGACATTTCTTTTAAGGCCTGGACCGATATTTTTGACAGCCTCAGCTGATTTTTTCGGCACCAAACGGATAAAATGGAAATGGTGAAAAATAGAGCCCGGGTAATTGGGGAATTTCAGGTTCCAAGTCCACACCAAATGCAGATATTAGGTCTTGCTAGGTATTCCAAATATGCGGCAGAACTGGCTAACAACAGTTCCGGTTACCCCCACAGCCCTCGATCTCCACGGTTTCACCGGAAAAAACATCTCTGGATGGGTTTGTCACTTAAACGACCGATTATGAGCCAAGTTTTTTTGAGGCAATTTTCCCTGATTACCAGTCACAAAACCCGTAACGCAAACAAACTACCATAAAGGATGTGAGATTCTCATTTGGAGCCTGTTTTAAAAACCTTAACTGTGTTTTCTGTTCCGTTGCACCCTATTACCCTGAATGCGCGACTGCCGATCTCAGGCCAAGCAGTTTCGACAGGTGGCTTCTCGAAAGACCGCAACTGGTCAGCCGAGAGCGTACACAGCTTGCTGAGAAGTCAAAGAAGGTGTAGAATACCCACATTATTTTTCAGGATGAAAAAGATTGTATAGTCTAACAATAGAAATTACTCAAAAATGCCCGAATAACTGCTTATTTTGTTCTTCCTCTTCCAATCATTTGTCAAACCTCGAAATACCGGGGAATTTGGTATTGGACTTCGCACGACAAGCAGTAGATTTTGGGGTGCATGAAATTGCCCTTTCAGGTGGAGAACCGCTGTGTCACGTTGATTTTAATAAAATTCTCGATGGATTGAGCCGCTTGTCTATAAGACCAGCCGTATATACATGCGGACAAATTTTTGGGTCACAAGAGAATATTTGTAGTCATACGAGTTGGGAAAATATAAAAGTGGGGACCAGACTGATTTTCAATCTGCAATCCTCTAACAAATTAATCCATGATCACCTAGTGGGAATGCCCGGAGCCTTTGAGAGAACTTGGGAATCTCTTGTCGCAGCAAAAAACTTTGGACATCTTACTGAAGTTCATATTGTACCTACAAAAATTAACATAGACACCATTTTCACTACCGTTTTGGAGCTTTCCAAAATCGGGGTCTCTCAGATTAGTTTTCTCCGGTTAGTACCGCAAGGACGGGGAAAGGAAAACATTCAAAATCTAGATTTAGGAAAAGAAGGCGAAGTTCTTCTGGCAAAAATATTTCATGAAATCTCTTCTTTCCCAAAAGGAAAAACAAAAATCAGGTTCGGAAAGCCTTTCGGTTCTATAAGAAATGAATTTACCAGATGTAATGCAGGTGATGGAAAACTATTGGTGAAGTATGATGGTAGCATATTACCTTGCGAGGCATTCAAAGACGAAACTTTTTCTGATTTAATTTTGGGGAATATCAATAATTCTTCTTTTAACGAAATGGCTAATGCTGGAAAAAATAATGCACCTCTCAACCGAATTAGATCTTTTGCCAAGATAGAGGAAACTTGCCCAGCTCAATTTTTTTATCAAAAATGCTTAAATTTTGGGGTTTCAAAAAATGGCGAAGACCAAATCGAGAACTGATAAACTTACTGATTTTTTACTGGGTGACCATCCAAAATTTTTTGCCATAAAAACCTTGCCCTTAGAGTTCCTTAGCCCAGAAACGAAAACTGTTTTAACCAGTTTATTGGGGCAAGATGACCAAGGAAAATTGGATAAGGCATTGCTTGATATTAAACCTCTTCAATCTTTATGGAAAAAGTTAATTATTGATTCCATCCACTTTTTGAGAATTAATGATTTTCGAGAAAGAGCCTTTTTTGTTGACTCCGTAAGCAAAGAAAAAACAAAAATGACAACTGATGGCTCGGATAGAGCGGCTATTTCCAACGCATATGGAATTAAGGAATTAAACGATTACTTCGAACAATTTACAGAATTTGAGGCGCTATTATATGGAAGTGACCGGTTTTATCGAGACCATGTCCAACATCCAATAAAAGTTTGGCTGATAGGAATGCACATTCTTGATAAGTTCGGAGAACAATTTGCTTGCCGAACAGCAAACTCTTTCAAGATCGAAAAAGCTGATTTTGCTAACCCAGAATGGGCACAGTTTAAGGAAAAAAAAGAGGGAAAAGGGGAAGAAATACAGCGTATTTCGACAGCCGAACTAATGGCCATGTGGACAATTGCGGCTCTGACTCATGATTTAGGTTATCCTCTTGAAAAGGTCGAAAAAATCAACGAACAGCTGGAAAAAATGGTTCGACATTTTGGAAATGTTGGATTTACAAAATCTAAAGTAAATTTTCAAACCCAACACGATCATTTGGTAAAATTTCTCATAAAAATAATGAGCTCAAATGTTCATTTGAATTCAAAAGAAACTTCGATCCATAAAGATTCTTGTTGGTATACTCATGTTCGACCGAAATATGCGTCAAAGTTCTCTAAGTCATGGCAACATTTTGATCACGGCTTTGTAAGCAGCTTAATTTTATTAAGGTCTCTCACATTTTTTATTGAGACTGATGCTTCAACGGATCAAATTGTTTTTCTAAGTTCAGAAGATGCCCGACAGTTTGTTATTCGATCTGAGATACTTCATACTATTGCCGCCCATACAACCCCAAAGGTTTACCACCTAACAGCAAACACCTTACCCTTTTTGCTGGTTCTGTGCGATGAACTTCAGGAGTGGGGAAGACCAACAATGGCTGATTTGCGGCATGGCAAAATTAAAGGCGATTTGGTAGAAGCGGTCAGAATAAAAACTTGTCACATCTCCCCAAAGCAAAGTGAAATTGAATGCGAAATAGAATATGGTGAAAAAGAAACCTATAAAAATCAGGAACAAATTGCTCGAAGAGTCTTTCAGAGTTGGCATGAAAAACTCCGCCCAGCTGTTGATGATGAAAAAAGGAAAATGAAATTCAAATGGACTTTAAAATTTCCCGACAGTTCTTTACCCTGGGAATTTTCTCTAGACTCAAATGGGCAGGTCTTTAAACAGTTTGTTTTTAAAGGGCCAACAGAAGCCGATAAAAGCACAGGCGCAGACCACAGCCTCTATCAATGAGGTCAGCCAAAAATATTACCGGGAAAAGGCTCACCCTAAGCATATTTGGTGGTCAATTTGCCCCTAGTGACAGAAATGTTGGGTTTAGGCCTATCTTGGGGTTGTTTGACTTGCAATGTTCCCCGGGCGGTTTAATGGTTGACTTTCGGAAGCGGTTTGATTTGTCGTGGGTGTGTTTACTGGAGGAGATTGTAAGCCGTCATCGATTCTATCAGTAAACTCTTCGCCCTTGGCAATTCTATGCAAAACAGAAGCAAACTTTTTCATTCGCTGGTTTAATGATTTTACATCACCAAGAATACTTGGATTTTTTTCAAGAAATTCCTTATCAATTTCAATTGCTGATTTACCACTATCTTTCATTTTTTCGTGAAAATGCGAAACGGAGATGTGCCATTTAGTAAGAAATGGGCGAATCCCATCATTCAAAATTGCCAAGTAAAATTCTACGAGATTGCCATTCTTATCTCTAGTCACTGTTTTCAAGGGTAAGCTTAAAATTTTGTCACGAATAAAACTGAAAAGTTCATAAAGAGACTTGTTGATGTGCAAAAGTGAGTCTTCGTTTTCCCTGAAATCAACAGCAGCAATCCTTGTTCTAATCTGAACAAAAATTTCCCAAGCAATTCGCCTGTCTTCTCTTTGCGCTTTAAACTCCAGACTGCCTGAAGGAAGGGAAACAGTGACTGTGTTGTAATCTATAAGAGTATTTAAAATATCATCGAAAGCGTTACGCTCCGACTTATTGTTGTAGTAAGCAATAAAAATTAAGGCTACCCCGAATAATAAAATAATAAAATTCATAAATTTTTCCCGTCCTGACTTTATCATTGTTTTAGCCTTATAAAATTACCGGATTTTTTTATAGGCCTTTCCGATTTAAAAACGCCTATCATTAGATGGCACCTGGATAACGTTCAAAATGAGTAAATTGAATTGGGTCATCTTGGTAACCAAATGGAATTGCCTGAACTATATTATTAATCAATATTTCACCCCAAATTTCATCTACATGGCGATAACCAGGACCACTTTTTACAACATGAGGGAGCAAAGTTTCTGGAATTGGAAATGAGCTTTTGCCAAAATAGAAAAAATAATCGGAAATAAGCACGGCGTTGACAGATGTGTCTCTTGAAATATTAATTTCATTGGGTAATCCATCCACCAAGCTGTGATGAGAGTCTGCCTGAACCCAATTCCCATCGACTTTATGGTAAATATTATCGCCATACATTTTTTTCAAACTACCATTCATAACAGGTTTTTTTGTTTGAAATCTCTGAGAATTCCAATACTCATCAAAAGACATTTTTTCTGTAACTTTCATTGCAAATATCAAAGAATTTTCCCGCTGGAACATTTTTGAACCAGAACCTAAAACCCAATCGCCAACTTGGGCATATTGGCGGATTGGGGGTTTGCATGTGGCCAAAGTACAAAAACCATTAAAGGGATTTGGAGCAAAGCCAAAATCTCGGGCTACGACATACGAAAAATATGTCATTAGCAATTACTCCTGTTTGGGAGAATACTGTTTACCCAAGGAGAGCCATCTGTTTTTTCGAAATTGCTGCATTTACCCTCAATGGCATCAATTATACGGGCCGATTGCCAACCGACCAAGGCATCACCATATTTTTTAAACTCTTCTGGAACATCTGAGTCAGAAGCACCGTTTATAAAAACCCCAACAATCCTATTTCCCTTTTTATTTGACATCTCAATCTCCCAATCTACCCATTCCCGAGTATGTGTTTGAGGGCCAATAAGAACAATAGTTGTGCCCGCCCATTCAATTCTTGAACGCAACAGTGACTTGATATATTCTGGATTGCTTGCATCATTTGATTTCGTGCTATCTATGGAGCTGTTCTTGAGTATGTAGTTTTTTTCTCTCAATAAATCTTTGAGATTCCCAATATGCTCATCATCTTTCCCATAATGGCTTATAAAAACATTTTTTTCCCTGATTGTCATAGATTCTCTTCAGATTTAAGATGAGTTTTGGGAAACAACCCCAACAGCACAAGAATTGACTGGCGAACTGTTACCAAGCGGAGACCACTCGAATTCTAACCCAAAAACGGAACAAACTAAACGGCCAAAACTCAACATTTTTTCATCAGATGCCAACAAACTCAAAAAATGTTTGTTGGAACTGGGCCAAAAGACAACTGCCGAGGTTGAGAAATTTTCTCGTTTAACCCCCATTTAGGTGGGAACCAATAAGAAATGGGAGCTTCTACCTGGACATATTTTTGTTTTATTCTCTTCCCCTGAATTTTCTCAGAAAATTCAGGGTGGGCTACGCGAGCATATTTATCAACCTCACAGAACAGATTTTGACAATCAATTAAATGAAGAGGCCTACCCCAAAGAGTTTGGAATGTAAGACCCAATCTTGCAAATTCTTTGGATTGTCTTTTGGTGACAAGTGCAATTATTTCGATATCCGTTAATCCACCCAAATTGCTAAAACATTTTTTGATACCCCGTTTCGCTCCTGGACCAGGAATAACGAAGTCGTTTTCGGAGAAATTTAAAATATTGCTGTAATTAATATCAATGGAAAATTGGTAAGCCAAAAAATCCCCGATCATTGGTGTTGCCCGAAAAATGTTAAAAACCTCTTGGAAAGATGAGGCTGCTGCAATTTTTTGCGGATATTTTTCCCCCATCATGTATTCAATTAATTTTAAAAAAGACTGATGTTTTTTCTTTTCCCTAAACGGGCCAGAACCAGATGGCATTATGTAAGCCGCTGAAAAGATTGGAAATCCATTATTCATTATATTAGACAGGATTTTGTCATATTTTTCGAACGAGTATGATGAATAGCTTATTTCCCCCACGTCTTTTTCAATAGCTTGCCATGTGCTAATTTTATTAAAAATTTTAAAAAAAATAGTTCGGAAAAATATCTCTATTTCAGTTTGTATGCCTGAATAAATAACATTTTTAATCAAAAATTGACTAACTCTATCTGCAGCTCTATAGACATTGGTGAATTTGTAAGCAGAAAGAATAGAATCTTTTGTCCAGGGGGGAATCTTGCCACCTTTTTTTTTGAAAAAAATATTTTGTCTTGCCACTGCAAAGCGCCAAAACGTATCAAATACTGGAGTGGGAACCGCAGGGGCCCACTCCAGTATAACTTCTTTTTCGAAAACCAACCTACTGCGAGCTAGGGTTGTCATTAGAATACTTGCTAAATATCAGAAATTATTAAACTATTATCAAGGGTGCCGAGAAGATAGGGGTTCAGTTTTTGGAAGAGGATAGGGTATCAGCCAGAATCGTGTAATTTTGCACGTTAAGGTTTTTTGAGCTTTAAATATCGGTAGAGGGTCGGTCTGGAAATTTTTAGACTTTCGCAGATTTCCCCGATGCTTAAAGACTTGTCCTG
>ORJL010825900.1_pt1 | contig 10196 bp, 7 predicted proteins | sample 1779941 | NCBI WGS metagenome assembly ORJL01 (sample SAMEA104232317, study PRJEB22302) | groundwater metagenome | biome: forest; feature: aquifer; material: groundwater | place: USA | collected 2011-08-07 | depth 5.8 m | reverse complement strand
TTACGGCTTCCTCTCCACCAACCCCGCCAAGATCGCCTACCAGGGCTGGATCGGCAGCGAATACAAGCCGGCCGCCGCCACCGAGGCCAGCCTTGGGTGGGCCGCTCCCTACCTGAAACCCGACGGAGATACGACATGAACATCGGATTCATCGGACTGGGCATCATGGGCAAGCCCATGGCCGGCCACCTCATCGCCGGCGGTCACACCGCCTTTCTCTGCAGCCGCTCGGGCGTGGCGCAGGAGCTGCTCGACGCCGGCGGCAAGAGTTGCGCGTCTGCGGCCGAAGTGGCGAACAATGCGGACGTCATCTTCACCATGGTGCCGGACACGCCGGACGTCGAGAAGGTGCTGTTTGGCAAGGGCGGCGTCGCAGAAGGCCTCGCGCCGGGCAAGATTGTCGTCGACATGAGTTCTATCGCGCCGCTTGAAACCAAGAAATTCGCCGCACGGATCAACGAACTCAAGTGCGACTACATCGATGCGCCGGTTTCCGGCGGCGAAGTCGGCGCCAGGAATGCAGCGCTGACGATCATGTGCGGCGGAACGGAGGCGGCATTCAACCGCGTCAAGCCGCTGTTCGAGATGATGGGCAAGAACATCACCCTGGTCGGCGGCAACGGCGACGGCCAGACCTGCAAGGTCGCCAACCAGATCATCGTCGCGTTGACCATCGAGGCCGTCGGCGAGGCGCTGCTGTTCGCGTCCAAGGCCGGCGCCGACCCGGCCAAGGTGCGCCAGGCGCTGATGGGCGGTTTCGCCAACTCGCGCATCCTCGAGGTACACGGCGAGCGCATGGTCAAGCGTACTTTCAATCCGGGCTTCCGCATCGAACTGCACCAGAAAGACCTCAACCTGGCGCTGGCCGGCGCTCGTGCGCTCGGCGTCTCGCTTCCCAACACCGCGATGGCGCAGGAACTGTTCAATTCCTGTGTCGCCCACGGTGGTGCCGCCTGGGACCATTCGGCCATGGTGCGTGCACTGGAGATGATGGCGAATCACGAAGTAGCCAAGGAGATCCCGGCATGCTGACCCTGGAAGACGCACTTCGCATCACAGTGGAGGCACGCCGCGCGGCGACGGAAAACAACTGGAACGTGGTGATCGCCGTCGTCGACGACGGCGGCCACCTGATTTCACTGGAGCGCATGGACGGCACACAGAAGGGCTCCGTGCGCGTCGCGGAACAGAAAGCCAGAACTGCCATCATGTTCAAGCGGCCGACCAAGGCTTTCGAGGACATGGTCCTGCAGGGGCGCCCGGTAATGATGACCATGCCCGACGTGATCTGCCTGGAGGGCGGCCTGCCCCTGATCCGCGACGGCGTTTATCTCGGTGCGATCGGAGTGTCCGGCGTCAAATCGTCCGAAGATGGAATCGTCGCGGCGCAAGGTGCGTCTGCGCTTGACGCCTAGCTATTTATGAAACCGAAGATTCTCGTCGCGCGCGAAGTCTTTCCCGAAGTCATCGAGCGCCTGCGCAAGCACTTCGAGGTCGACGACAATCAGGCCGATGTCATTCTCGGCCTCGCGGGGCTCAAGGCACGCCTGGCGGATAAGGCCGGTGCGCTGACGGCGGCGACCGATCCGCTCACGGCCGAAGTCATCGCCGCGGCGCCGAATCTGAAGGCGATCTGCAACTTCGCCGTCGGCTACAACAACATCGACCTTGCCGCCTGCACCCGCGCCGGCGTGATGGCCACCAACACGCCGGGGGTGCTCGACGACACCACGGCCGACCTGGCCTGGGCGCTGCTGATGGCGACGGCGCGGCGCCTGCCGGCGGCCGAGCGTTGGCTGCGCGATGGCGAGTGGAAGGGCTGGCAGTTCATCCAGTGGCTGGGCAGCGACGTGCATCACGCCACGCTCGGCATCCTCGGCATGGGACGCATCGGCCAGGCCGTGGCGCGGCGCGCGCTGGGTTTCGACATGAAGGTGATCTACCACAAGCGCACGCCGCTGCCCGCCGACCAGGAAGCGGCCTGCCGTGCACGCTGGGTCGACCAGCAGACGCTGTTGCGCGAGTCGGACTTCCTGGTGCTGCTGCTGCCCTATTCGCCGGCGACGCATCACATCATCGGCGCCGCCGAGCTGGCCTTGATGAAACCCACCGCCCACCTGATCAACGTCGCCCGCGGCGGCATCGTCGATGACGAAGCGCTGCTTTCGGCCTTGCGCCAGCGCCGACTGGCAGGCGCAGGGCTGGATGTGTTCGAAGGCGAGCCGAAGTTCAATCCGGGCTTCCTCGAACTCGACAACGTCGCGCTGACGCCGCATATCGGTTCCTCGTCCGCCGCGACGCGCATGGCCATGGCGATGACCGCCGCCGACAACCTGATCGCCGCGCTTGCCGGGCAGCGGCCGCCCAACCTGCTCAACCCAGAAGTCTGGCAATGACCTCGGCGGCTAATCGCCAGGGCGTGCTGCTCGGCTTGGGCGTGGCGATTGCCGCCTACCTGCTGTCCTTCTTCCATCGCGTCGCGCCGGCGGCGATTTCGGGCGATCTGCAAGTCAGCTTCGCCATCGGCGGCGCCCAGCTCGGCACCCTGGCGGCGACCTATTTCTACGTCTACACGCTGATGCAGATTCCCACCGGGGTGCTGGCCGACACCCTCGGGCCGCGGCGCATCCTCTGGTGGGGCGGACTGATCGCCGGCGTCGGTGCCATCCTGTTCGGCCTGGCACCGAGCTTCGAGCTGGCCTTTGTCGGCCGCACCCTGGTTGGCCTCGGCGTTTCGGTCACTTTCATCGCCATGCTGAAACTCCTGGCGCTGGGCTTCGACGAACGCCGCTTCGCGACGCTGACCGGCTTGTGCATGCTGATCGGCAACCTCGGTTCGATCCTGGCCGGCGCGCCGCTGGCCTGGGCGACCCAGGTTGCCGGCTGGCGCCAGGTTTTCGTGGTGGTCGGCCTGCTGTCTTTCGCCCTGGCCTTCGCCAGTCGCGCCTGGGTGATCGAGACACACGCCGGCAAGCTTGACCGCACGGTCTGGCTCACGGGACTGATTTCGGTGCTGAAGAACCGCGCCACCTGGCCGGGTTTCTTCGCCAATACCGGTCTGTCGGGGGCCTTCTTCGCCTTTGCCGGATTGTGGGCGGTGCCCTACCTGACGCAGATGCAGGCCATGTCGCGTGCCACGGCCTCCAATCACGTGAGCATTTACTTCCTCGGTTTTGCGCTGGGTTCGGCCTTGTGGGGCCGCGTGTCTGACGCTTTGGGCAAGCGCAAGCCGGTGGCATTGGTGGTTTCCGGCGTGCATGTGCTGGGTTGGTGCGTCTGGCTCTGGGCCGCCTGGCGCGGAGCCGGCTCGTTGCCCCTGGCCGCGACCTATGCCTTGTGCATCGTCATGGGCCTGGCGACGGCGGGCTTCACCTTGTCCTGGGCCAGTGCCAAGGAAGTCAATCCGCCCCAGCTCTCCGGCATGGCCACCAGCGTGGTGAACGTCGGCATTTTTCTCGGCCCGGCGATCCTGCAGCCGATGGTGGGCTGGATCATGGAGCGGACTTGGGATGGCAGAATGGAGGCCGGCGTGCGAATCTACTCGGCCAGCGACTGGCGCAACGGCATCATGCTGCTGACCGCGTCCGCGGTGGCTGGCTGGATCGCAATGCTGTTCGTGCGGGAGACCGGCTGCCGCAACATCTGGAAGGCAAAGGAAGAGAAGTGAAGGCGATATTGCTTTACGGCCACGGCGCGCGCAATCCGGAATGGGCGGAGCCCTTTCAACGCATTCGCGACGCGATCAAGGCGCGCGACCCGCGGGCGCTGGTCGAGCCGGGTTTTCTCGAACTGATGCGGCCGAGCTTCGACGAGGGCGTCGCCCGCCTGGTCGTGCAGGGGGCCACCGAAATCATGGTGGTTCCGATATTCATGGCCGCCGGCAGTCATGTCAAAAAGGATTTGCCGCAACTGGCGGCGAATGCCATGGACCGCCACGCGGGACTGGTCATCGAACTCGCCGCACCGGTGGGAGAGGTTGAGTCGGTACTGGCGGCAATGGCCGACTATGCGCTGGGTGAGCGGTCCAGGTAGGACTGAAACGCCAGTCGGCGCCTGCCTCGCTGCAGCGGCTTACTTCCGCGCCGACCTAGTCGAGTCGAGTCCGGCGCGGATTTCCGCACAAAGCAGTTCGACTTCGCCCTGCATTTGATCGAGCAAGTCATCGGTCGCCGCGCCTTGCCTCAGGGCCGCCTCAAGCGCCGCTGCAATCCCCAGCAGGGTCGTCATGCCCAGCGTGCCGACGCTGCCCTTGATGGCATGGGCCGCCGCGCGCGCTTCGCCCGGCTTGCCGGCGACGAGGTCCCGGCGAATTTGCGCGGCATAGTCCGGCGCCGCGCCGACGAACTGTTCCAACCAGTGCCAGTAGCGCTTTTCGTTGCCCATGAAGCGCGCCAGACCCGCCCGCGTATCGATGCGGCGCAATGCCGCCAGGCCGCCGGCAGCCGCCGCCGGCGGCGCGGAGGGTTTCGAGTCAAGGGGCAACTGATGCTTGGCCGTGGGTATCCAGCGCGCCAGCAACGCCAGGAATGCGCCGGTCTCGAAAGGCTTGCCGATGTGGTCGCTCATGCCCGCCGCGGCGCCGGCTTCTTTTTCGTGTTCCATGGTGTGCGCGGTCATGGCGATGATGGGCAGTTGTTCGAATCCCACCCGCTCGCGGATCGCGCGGGTTGCCGTGAGGCCGTCCATGACCGGCATCTGGATGTCCATCAGGACCAGGTCGAAGGCTCGCGGGCCGGACGCCATGAGCAGTTCGATCGCTTCCTCGCCATTGGTGGCAATGCAGGGTGTGATGCCGACATCGGCGAGCAGGGCTTCGACGATGTCGCGGTTGAGCGGCTGGTCTTCCACCACCAGCACCTGTGCATTCAGGTAGCGGGCGGGCAACGCTGCCCGCCCGGCCGAATCAGCGGCATCCGGTGGTTCGCTGGCGGTGCCCGGACTCAGCCAGATCCTGACGCGGAAGGTGGTGCCGATACCCTCCCGGCTGTCGACGCCGATGTCGCCGCCCATCATTTCCGCCAGGCGCTTGCACAGCGCCAGACCGAGACCGGTGCCACCGAACCGGCGATTCATCGACGCGTCGCCCTGCGCAAAAGGCTGGAACAGCCTGGCGATGCTGGTTTCCGACAGGCCGATGCCGGTGTCTTCGACTTCGATGGCAAGGCAAACGCGATCGGCTTCCCGGGCCGCGAGACCGATGCGCAGCTCGACCCGGCCGGACGACGTGAATTTGACGGCGTTGGAGAGCAGGTTGATCAGGATCTGCTCGATGCGCAGGGGATCGCCCTGCAGCAGGTCGGGTACCTCGGCGGCTATGGTTTCGATCAACTCCAGGCCTTTCTCCGCGGCGCGGTGGGCCATCACCGATCGACTGCGCAGCACCAGTCCGCGCAGGCTGAAACTGGTGGTCTCGAACTCCATGCGCCCGGCGGCGATTTTTGACAGGTCGAGCAGGTCGTTGATGAGGCCGGCGAGATTGCGGCCGGCACCGATGACCTTGTCGAGGTAGTCCTGCTGTTTCGGGTCGCTGCTGATACGCCGCGCCAGTTCCGAGAGCCCGATCACGGCGTTCAGCGGAGTGCGCAGTTCGTGGCTGACATTGGCGAGGAAGGCGTCTTTGGCCTTGTCCGCAAGCTTTGCCGCCTCCAGTGCCGAGCTGAGGTCGGCGGTTCGCCGCTGTACCAGATCCTCCAGGTGCGCCCGATGCTGGTCCAGTTCGTGTTCGACGCGCTTGCGTTCGGTGATGTCCTCCTTCACGGCGAGGAAGTGGGTGACCTGGCCAAGCTCATCGATGATCGGCGAAATGGAAGCTTCTTCCCAGAACAGTTCGCCGTTCTTGCGTCGATTGCGAAGTATGCCGCGCCACTCCTTGCCGGCCAGCAGGGCCTGCCAAAGCGCCTGATAGGTCTCCGGCGGCGTTTCGCCGGATTGGAGAAAGCGCGGATTCTGGCCACGAGCCTCCCCCGCGCTATAGCCGGCGACCCTGGTGAAGCGCGGGTTGACGTATTCGATGAGTCCGTCACGGTCGGTAATGACGATGGATACGGGACTCTGCTCGACCGCCTGCAACAGCTTGTGCGCTTCCTGCTGGGCCAGGTAGCGTTCCGAAATGTCGGCATAAATCCAGATGCTGCCCTCCTGCGGTAGCTCGGGATCGATGGCGCAGCCGTGCAGCGCGCCGCGGAACAGGCTGCCGTCCTTGTGTTTCAGCGTCATCTCGGTGCTGTAGTTGCGGCCCTCGGCCACCGTCCGGTAGGCCGCCGTGCCGATGGCCTTGAAGGTCTGGTCGGTGTCATAAAACACCCGTGACGATTCACCGATCAATTCGCCGGGACCATATCCAAAGATCTCCTCCAGGCGACGGTTGCAGGAGACCACCCGCCGGTGCCGCAGATAGACGATGCCTACCAGGGCGTTGTTGAGGATGGTCTGGTGTTCCGCCAGCAAGGTGCGCGCCTGCGCTTCCTGACGGCGCAGCGTCTGTTCCGCTTCTTCACGCTCCAGGCAGATCGCGGCCAGGCTCGCCACCAGCTCGACGACGCGAATTTCGTCGGCGCCGGGCGAATATGGATTGCGATAATAGATGGCCAGGGTGCCCAGTACCTTGCCCGCCGACGAGATGATCGGCTGCGACCAGCAGGCACGAACACCCGCGGCGCTGGCCAGCGAGCGCCAGGCCCGCCAATAGGGATGACTTTCGATATCGGTCACGATCACCCGGGTTGCCGTGAATGCCGCCGTACCGCAGGAACCGACTCCTTCACCGATCTCCAGCCCCTCGATCGCATCCGTCAACGCCGCCGGCAGGGTGGAAGCGCAGGCGTTGAAAAGCCTGCCCTGTGCCCGGTCCAGGCGCTGAACGGTGCATATGCCGCCGGGCAATTCGGCCTCTGCCATGGCGACCATCAGCTTCAGCGATTCAGCCAGCGGGGTGCCGTTGGCAATCGCCTCCAGAATCCGGTGGTGATCCTCTTCGCGACGGCGCAGCCGCTTTTGTTCCGTGACGTCCTCGCTCACCGAGATATAGTGTGTGAGCTTTCCGAACTGATCGACGACCGGCGACACCGATAGCTTGTCCCAGTACAACTCGCCGTTCTTCTTGCGGCAGCAGAGTTCTCCGCGCCAGGTTCTGCCGGCGGCCAGGGTCGCGCCCATGGCCTTGAAGAGCGGGCCCGGAATTTCCCCGGAGTCGAGCAGGGCTTTCGGTTCCCGGCCCAAGGCTTCGGCGGCGCTGTAGCCGCTGGTGGCGCAGAAGTGTGCGTTGACGTAAATGATCTTGGCATCGGCGTCGATGATGATGATCGAGACCGGGCTTTGCTCGATGGCAAGCTGCAATCGCAGATTCGAGGCTTCGATCTCCTTGCGCGCCTGGACATATTTTGCCGTTCCACGGTAGCCCAGGAAGTTGCCTTCGTCGTCGAAATACGGCTGTCCGCTGACGGATACCCAGCGCAAGGCGTGATCAACGGCGCCAACCTGGTATTCGAAATCGCGGAAAGGGCGACGGGCGTCCAGATCCGCCTGGTATGCCGCCCATTTTTCCGTCGCGAGTTTTTCGGGGCCTGAACGCAAGTCCAGCCGCGTCAGGCCCAGTACTTTTTCACGCGGCAAAGGGGTTTTCACGTTCTTGCCGTCCTGGGTCCAACTGAAGCGATGCTGCGCATCGGTCTGCCAGAACCAGTCCGAGGAAGATTCCGAAAACGCCCGAAATCGCTCCTCGCTTTCTTTCAATTCTCGCCGTGCCCGGTCGCGGACCTCGATGTCGTCGGCCAGGCGCCGGATGGTGGGGCGGAAGACGCCGAGCATGGCAAAAGCCATCAGAGCAACCATCAGCAAGGTCGAGCCCAGCATCAGTCGCATCACGAGCGCTTCCTTCAGCTCGTCCTCGCGCTGATACAGCCTGGTGATTTCGTCCAGTTCCACGAGCAGGCCATCGCCATCGGCGCCACGCAAGGTCGCCACGCCGGGGGCATCTGGCGGCCCGGCTGGCGCGGCGGCGGCGATGGCCGCCCGTATCTCGGCCAGATAGCGGCGGGATTCGACATCGACATTCCCGGCCGGCCCAAAATATCGCGAATGAATTGCAGAGTCCGCCCCGAGTTTTCTGGCTGTCGCCGTCAACTGCTGGTGTGCCTTCTCGAATTCGGCAGCGGCGACCACTGCCAGTTCGCGATAGTCGCGCTGCCTATCCCGGTTGACCGCGCCTTGCTGGAGCGCCAGCAGCATGCTCATGCGCTGCGAGAGCATCCGTTGTCGCCCGGCCAGGTTGACCATTTCGGCGGTTTGCGTGTCGGTGGCAAGGCCCCGCCAGCCAAGGAACAGTGCGCCGAGGGCGAGGGCCACGACGGCAAGCGATATCCGCCACTGACGTCGCGAAAGCTTGCGGATCAGTTCGCCGGTCGGGGCAGCCTTGTCGTTCGTGTCCGTCATATGCCAGATGCGGAGAAGCTATGTCTTTGGTGTTGGCAGACTACTCCGATTTACGAGCCGGGTTTTTGCAGACCACCAAAACAGCAGCTTGCACTCCCTTCCGAGGCATCCGGCCGGCGGGTCGGACCGCGTCGCTCCGGGTAAGGGAATTACGAGGCTAGCCCGGACGGCAGTCCGGCGCTACCGGATAGTTCTTGCCGTCGGGCAGGTCGACGCAAACCTCGACCATCGCGTCGGTTCGGTTGAGCAGGTCCTCGCTGATCCTGAAGACCTTGCGGGCCACATGGGGAAATTCCGCCGGACTCCGAACTACCATCGACGAGCGGAACAGCTTCCAGAGGTTGAAGGAGGATTCCAGCCTGACGGCGAGGGCGGGAGCATCCTGGGCCGCCACCCGCAACTGGCCGAACGTCGCCGAAAATTCCTCGTTGGCTTCGTCGAGTCGCGAACGGCAATTGGCGACCCTGATCCCGAGCTGGCGGAACATGAAATGCTTCGCCGCCCGCTGCGACAGCATGCGGCTGCGACCCGCCAGATTCACCAGCTGGCCCTTGCGCGTACCCTCGGTCCTGGCGAACCCGCGGGCGAGCGTGTCGGCTACATCCAGCACTTCCTCGTTGATGGCGAACAGCTTGTGTGCGTCGCCGGGATTGGGAGGTACGTCGAGCAGGGCCCGGTAGCGCGGCCACAGTCTTGCCAGTTCGGCACACGCTGCCTGGTTTTCGGTGCCGGCGGTCTGCGCTTCCAGTTCCTTGAGGCGGCTGTCGAACAAATTTACCGATTGCCTCAGGATCAGCCGCGACTGGCGGGCGAGCAGACCTTGCTCCAGCATCAGCCACGACTTTGCCATGCGCTGGGAGAGCGCCCGCTGGCGCCCCGCACCGTTGATCCAGCCATACTGCGACCAGGATTCGCGGTCGCGTGCGCGGCCGCCGGCGCCGTCCCGATTCACCGGGCCGCGGCATATCCCGCGGACGCTGTCGATGTCGCTCACGCGCGGATCGGGGCTGGTCAGCAGGTGGCGCTCTATCTCCCCGTTGCGCAGCAGGACGCGATTCCTGTCGACCACGATCAGGCCGGCTTCGCTGAGGTCGCGCAGGTTGCGTGACAGGGTTTCCGGTTGCATGTCGAAGCGCGAGGCGAGCATTTTCTTGCTGGTCTCCAGCGTTACGGTGGTTTCGCCCGAAGCTTGGCGATGCGGTCCGGCAAGCTCGAGCAGATAGCCCAGCAGGCGCTGTCCGGGCGACCAGGAGTGCTGCGCCACCAGGTCCGCCTCGGTTTCGAGCTGTCGCCGGGCGAGCAGCTCGATCACGCGACGGGCAATCCGCGGGTCATCCGCCATAACGCGGAACAAGGTGTCGCGGCGAATCGCCAGTACGTGCGAAGGCTTCACGGCGAAAGCCGATACAAGGTAGGGTCCGGAAGCGAACAGCTCGGCATGGCCGAAGCTTTGCCCCGGCTCCAACAGCTCCAGGAGGCGTTCGTTGCCTCTCCGGCAGGACAGGGAAAGTTTTACCTGGCCCAGGACCAAAACATGCAAATGAGATACGTTGTCGCCGGTACGGAAGATCGTCTGTCCCTTCTGGTAGACGACGTGGCAGGTCCCTTGCACCAGCTCGTCCAGGTTGCCGGGGGCGAGGTCGGCGAAGAGCGGCAGCTCGCACAGGGATTTCCTGAAGTTGCGAGTGATCCGTGACGACAGGAATTCCTTCATTTGTTCTCCCGATCATGCGGCACGGCAGGCGGCGATATCCTTGGCCGGATAT
>ORJL011682843.1_pt1 | contig 10197 bp, 4 predicted proteins | sample 1779941 | NCBI WGS metagenome assembly ORJL01 (sample SAMEA104232317, study PRJEB22302) | groundwater metagenome | biome: forest; feature: aquifer; material: groundwater | place: USA | collected 2011-08-07 | depth 5.8 m | reverse complement strand
TTGCAGAGCGTGTTGTGGTTCCGGCTGCCTGGATTGCCGTTGATGGTGGCGCGCAGCTTCGCGCCGATTCCCGATTCATGAGTGACGTGGCAGTCGCTGCACGAGAGAACGAAGTTGGCGCCGGCGATTCGTTCCTCTTGCCGGTAGGCGTCGCGGGTCCAAATCATCTCGCCGCGCCCCCTCGGTATCACCGGCCAGCATTCCTCCTGGCTGCCGGTGCAATCGTCGCCATTCCATCCCGCGGCTTGACCGAACGAGAACCAATTGGGCGAGGTGCCGCCACCGTTCGGTACGTTCGCGGACACGAGCCCGTGGTTGTCGCCGCTCCAGGTGATGCTGCCATGCGGGCCGAACTCCGCCTGCGGTGTGGAGTGACAGTCCAAACAGAAGGTTGGGTAGTCCGGCACTTGAGAGCCGTCCAAGCTATCGCCGCTCGGAGTCTGATACTTTCCGCCTCCGGCGTACTGGTTCATCTTCTCGGTCGGATCGTCACCCCAAACTTGGGTGTTGTTGTTGAATCGCGTCATCGCGGAACCCCCGGGCGTTGCCGCCGAGGTCAGACCGCTTACGACGTGCACGTTGTGGCAGGAGATGCACTCGAGGGTGTAGCTTTTGCCGTTCTTGCCGAACGTCACGCCGAGCGCGTGGCCGGCATGGTTGGCGTGGCAACCCTGACAGAGACTCTGCTTGTTTCCCCTGGTCATGGCGGCGTAGGCGCCGCTCGCGCCGTGGACGTCATGGCACGCGGAGCAGCGCAGGTCAGCGTTTGCGACTCCGTGCGCGGAGCCCTCGTAGGCAGGGTACGTCGTGTACCACTGCGGATCGCCGACGGCGACCTGACCCGGATCGTGACAGTGCCGGCAATTGGCGTTGCTCGCATCGTCCTGGTAGCCGGGCCGCAGGCGCGCGGTTGCGCTGTTGAAGTGCGCCGACGTGAGCTCGTGGCAGGCGGCGCATTGGAGACCAGCCGCGGGATTGCCGGCGGCCGCGGTGTCTTGCCACGACAGCCGTGGGAACGAGCTGCCGGTCCGGCCATGCCCGGTGACAAAGAAGCCGAACGTAACTTTGTCTCCCGCGGCGTTGGGGGCAGGTCGTCCGCTACCATCGACGTTGGTGTTTCCGGGCGTGGTGTCGTGGCAGCTCCCACAGAAGCTGCCGGAGCCTTCGACGACCGCCCAGCTCCCGGGGCTGCCTTCGGAAGAACCCCCCGCGCCCCAGTATGCCTTGGCCGTGGGTGCCCCGTCGGCGGAGTGGCACTGGGCGCACACGTTGGTGGCGGCGAGGTTCTGCCCGTCCGCTAGCTGCGGTGGTGTGTTCGTACCGTGGCAGTCGGTGCAGGCTAGACGCGGGCCGTAGTCTTTGGTGACGTGGGTGCCGTGGGCGCCGCCGCCCATGCCCGAGAAGCCGGTCACGTGTTGGTGGCAGCGGGTGCAGTTCGTGCCGGCTACCGATCCCATGTTGGTGTGCAGCTGATCCGGCCCGCTGCCGTCGTTGCGGAAGTGGCCGGTCTGCGTGTGGCACACCTCGCAGACGCCGTCGCGGACAGCATCACCATCAGCGAAGGAATTGGCGCCGCTACTCGCGAAGAGCTTCGTTGGCATGTCTCCGCTGTTCGGAGTCTTGATCGTGCTTCGAATCAGCCTCCCGTAAATGATCGCGAAGATATCGCCGGCGTGGACGACGGTCTGGTCGAGCGGCCCCTTCACCACCAGCGTGTCGGCGGTGTTGGATACGACGCGATAGTTGTAATGCGAGCTCGATACGTCGCCGATGACGGTCATCCCCGCCCACTGGTTTGGGAACCAACCCGCCCCAGCCTGGGTGATCTCGGTTGCGGAGACCGCGGTCGAGAATCCGGAATAGAGGTACGCCGAGCTGCCGTACGTGCGGCACTGCGCCTGCTTGTGCTGGTCGTGACAAGTCGTGCACTGGATGCTCCAGTCTCCATACTTGTTTCCCGTTGCCAGGCTCGAATGAGCTCGCACGTAGGGCGCCTGCAGGCCGTTGTGGCAGCTCCAGCATAGGTTGTTGGTCGCCGTGTCGTCGATGTTCTGAGGTACGTGTCCGGACCAGGGCGGGAGGTTTCCGTCGTGAACGTAGTGGCACGACTCGCAACCGATGTCGTTGCTGTCGTTGTGCGGGTAGTCGGCGCCGCGAGCTATCCCCGGGGCGAGCAACAAGGAACCGAAGAGAAGTACCGCAAACGGAATCCGAAAAGCGACGCGGTAGCTCGCGCCCTTGGACCGAGTCACCATTGATCCCGCCCTCTCGATCAGCCGCAAGGCGGCGGATTCACGAACCACGTGCTTTGACGTCATTGTCTCATCCTCATCGGTCGATGCCACAACGAGGGTTCAATCCGCCGGCAGGCAGGTGAGTCGGATGCGATCCACATCCACCACCGCAAGGTCTGACACGGGGAGCGACCGCGACACGGTAGCTAGCTTCAGGGTGCTGCCTCTGCGGCGCGGGATGTTGCCCAGCCGCACCCGCACATCGATCGGGTCGGTGCAGACATTGGTGCGGTCTGACGAGATGGGCAAGGACAGAGAGGCTGCATCCGCCGGGTCGCGAAGGCGCGCCAATCCCGACATGAGCGCCGCAACATTGTCCGGATCACGCGTGGACGTGGGCTTCTTGATGGTCACGTCGGCGACTCCGACGGGTTGGCAGGATGCCAGGTTGTCGTTGTTGAGGCAGATGACGACATGGAACAAGCAGGCGCCGGAAGCGGGGTCGAAATCGCAGCTCGGGTCGTTGTCGCGACAGGTCTGTTCGGAACTGGGCCGGCCTTGACGGTCGGTTGCCGGGACGTTGTGTGGATTCGCAATCGCCCATTCCAGCAAGCAAGCCCGTGCCGTCGTCGCGGCGGAGCCGCTCGCGTCGCCGGGGATCAGCTCATACCTGCAGTCGGCGCGGCATGCGTCGCCACTGCTCCGATCTCCGTTGTCGCACTGCTCGCCGTCGACGCTGCCGTCACCGCATTGTGGTGCTGCTGTGGGAGTCGGCGTCGCGGTTTCGGTAGGCGCTAGAGGCAATGCGGCGGTCGAGCTTGCCTGGGCCACGGCGGCCGCCGTCGGTGTGGAACTCGGAGCATCCGCCGGCGTCTCCACGGGCGCGGCCGCCGCGGTCGCTGCCCACGTCGGCGTCACCCTCGTGGTGGCTGTTGCGGTCGGATGCTCTGCGGAATTGAGTTGGTAGACTTCGACGCGTTGGCGGTTCAGCGACGCGATGAACAGCTTCTCGTCGCTTCCCAAGGCAACACCCAGCGGGGTTCGCAGCGGTTGATCAAGATCGTAAACGGCGCCGAGGAACACACCGGCCGCATCGAAGACCTGTACGACGTTCTGGTAGGCATCGCTGGCGTAGATTCGGTGCGCCGCATCCACCGCCAAGCCCATGGGCTTGATCAGCTTGCCTTCGCCCAGACCAAAAGTGCCGAACGCCCTTCGGAAGTTTCCGTCGAGGCCGAACACTTGAATTCTCGCGCCTTGGGTCCGCCCGTGCGCGGTTTCCACCCGCTGCAGGTCGGCCACCAGGATCTCGCCGGCTGTGCGATCGATGGTGATCGCCGTCGGAATGTTGAAGGCGCCATCTTCGTCTCCAGGCCGGCCGAACGAGAACATCCAGCGCCCAGTTGCATCGTAGGTCTTGACGATCGCGGAGGTGGAGTCGACGACGTAGATGTCTCCTCCCGGTGCCACGGCGATCCCTCCCGGCCGCGCAATCTCTCCTGTCCCGGCACCGAGCTGAAACAGGAGACTGCCCTCGCCGTCATAGACGCCGACGCTGCTTGTCTTGCCATCACCGATGAGAATGCGCCGCGTCCCGTCGACCGCGAGGCTGATGGGTTGCAGCAGCCCGAAGATACGGCCGATACGCAGACCGTCGGGGCCGTAAATAATGACCCGGCGCTCGCTCGATTCCGCCACGTAGAGATTGCCGACAACATCAAGCGCCACCGCCGTTGGGGCGCTCAGCTCGGCGGTCGGCGGCGAACAGCGAGCATACTCCGGCATAGTCGCCGCCCGGCCACTCGACGTGGTCAGCAACGCGCCAAGCGCGACTACCGCCGTCAACGAGCGCCGTAGCAGCGCTCCCCTGGACAATTCCCATTCGTGACGTTGCGACGCGCGTCCTGATCTTTTCGTTCGCCTCATCGCTTTCTCCCATGTGCTGGAGGTCGGCGTACGAGGGGGAGCGAGACCCGTGCCACGTTGTCCGTTCGTCCGGGATTGCGCCGATCCTCAGAAGCCGGAAGCGATTCTCTTCCGGATGCCGCAAAGCGGTTGGCACGGTTGGGAATTCCGCACCCATGAAGCGGCACGGTTCAGGGAGCAGTCCTAGGCGAGGAACCGCCATCTCGGAGGCGCGAGAATTGCTCGATGCGTCGGACGATGCTTCGCGGTGACTACTCACGCATTGTTACGCAATCTCGTATATCGGAAGAAGTCTCCGTTTCACCTCCGCTGTTTCCCGGCGTTGGCGAGAAGGTCCCCCGGGGTGCTTCGCATTTGCAAGGAGCTGCAGTAATGGCCCACGCTAACAAGAAGGATCTCGACAGTTGCGACTTTGGCGGGCGGCGTCCTTTGTTGCTCGCCGAGCGGCACGCTTTGCTCTTGCTGTCGCTTCTCCTGGCGTTGTGTGTGAGCACTGCGCCCGCGTTCGCCGGCAGCACGCCGTGCGACTGCGGAACCTGTCACGGGGATTTCCACGGCCCCAACTGGGATGGATGCTCGGGGTGTCATGATTCTCCGCCGCAGACCGGATCTCATTTGACCCACTACAACAGTCCGCCGCTGATGAGCGTGCGCTACGGCGACACCGCAGTGAGCAGCACGGCCGACGCCTACAAGTTCGGCTGCGGCAACTGCCATCCTCTGGACAAGACGAAACACCGAGACGGCACCGTCGAGGTGGAGCTCTACGATGTCCTCGCCCCTTCGGACTCCCTGAAGGCAAAGAATCCTGCCAGCGCTGCCTATGATACCGGTACCAAGACCTGCAGCGACATCTACTGCCACAGCGGCTACACGGTGACGTCAAGCGTTGTGGGCCTGCCGCTCACGTATCCCGCCAGCCCGATTCCTCCAGGTTACACGTTGAACGGCTCGTACATCATGGATCCAACTTGCAGCAACTTGACCTACGCTCCGTATACGGTGGACTACTCGAGGGACTACACCGCGACCCCGGCATGGGGAACGAGCGGTACGTTTACGACCTGCACGGAGTGCCACGCCTTCCCACTGACCACCTACTACCCAGACGTCTTCGCGGGCGTAGGCGACAGCCACCAATGGGTGGACGACAACGGTTGGAATTGGCGCCACGCCTACAACATGAGCTTTGATCCGGTGCCATGCCGAACCTGTCACAACACCACGGTGACTGAGACGGGTGCAACTCACTGGACGACGGGGCAGGGCGGTGCATCGATCATCGCCTACGATCCCGTGCCGCTGGCCAATCGGGCCATGCACGTGAACGGAAACCCGGATGTTGCCTTCGATGTGGCCAACGGTTTCCGATACTACAACCAATGGTGGCGGGTTGATCGAACCTACAGCCTGGCCGGCGCCAGCTACGATCCTGCCACCAAGACCTGCTCCGACGTGTCCTGCCACTACAACCCCGGTGGACCCATCACGATGTGGCAGAAGGAAGTGAAATGGGGCGGGCCGTGGCGCGATGAGCATGAGTCCGGTCAGGAGTGCGACCTCTGCCATCGCTACGGTTACCTGAGCGAGACCTGCCAACCGGCTCCGTAGTTGCGGCTCGGCATCCATCCTCCAAGAGGTGCGTCATGAAGGGACTGGAAAAAGTATTTCCGGGAATGAGCTGGGTCGCGGCCGGACGCGGAGTCGTTCTTGCCACGTCGCTTGCGCTCGTCCTGTCTACAACCGCGGCGATCGGCGAGAATCTGCCCTGTACCGATTGTCACAATTCCAACGGCATTCTCCCGCCACACGAATCAGGCTGCCGCGATACGAGCTGTCTGGAGAGCTGTCATGCGAAGAACCTGAGCTTGCTCCGGCATCCGACGGGACCTGGGACGCCGCTGACTGCGGATCGCACGACGACCTGCAACACTTGTCACAACCGCCCTTTCGCCGACGTCTATCATCCGTACCGGATCAACATCAGCGCCACGTCGCCGACCAACCCAGGGTTTGTTGACCTTGATCAGGCCTGCGGCCAGTGTCACGGCGGCGGCGACAACAGCACCTCCAACCCGCCGCAACCAGGTGCGCCCTACCTGACCAAGCTTTGGCTCGCGGGTCTTGCAAGGGGCATCCATGCCGACGCGCCGAATGTGTACTTCGGTTACACCTTTGGTAACCCGAACACGCTGATCACGAACGTCGACGCCTCGGGGTCGATGTGCACCAATGGCTGCGACGTCTACGACTGGGATTGGGGCGACGGCACGCCGCATGGATCGGGCGTGACGGCCTCTCATACCTACGCCGGTGCGGGTACCTATCTGATCACGCTCACGGTTACTGATACCGGTGTGGGGAGCGGGACGGTGTCGCAGCAGGTGGAGGTCGAGGAAACCGATTTACCGCCGGTAGTCGCGGGCACTTGTACGTTCGATGCGAACACGTGGACCGAGACCGTGACGGACGCGTCGACGGACGGTCAAGGCATTGCCCAGGTGACTGTGAGCTGGGGCGACGGCAGCGTGCTCTCCAGCGACAAGACGGCGCCATTCGGGCCGTTCACACACGTTTATCTCAACAAGTCTTCCAATCCTCTCGGGTACACGATCACCCACAAGGCGATCGACACCCTGGGGCAGCAAAGCGCGCGGACCTGCGCCGCGAACCCGGCGTACTTCACAATCGGTGGTACGGTGTACCGGAGCAATGGAACGACGCCGGTGGCATCGGCGACCGTCACCGTGAAGAAGGGCACGAGCGTCGTCAAGACGATCTACACGGGGAGCAACGGCACCTTCTCGGCCGGCTCGCTTAAGCCGGCTACGTACACCCTCACGGTCACGAAAGCGGGGTATTCCTTCGCTTCCCCTGCGGCGACGATCACGGTTGGACCGAGCAGTATAGGGAACAGCATCACCGCGACCGCTCCGTGACGGCATGGAGGCGCGAGAGACGTAGAGTTTGTGAATAGATCGAATGACCCCATCCGCCCAACCTTGGTGCGCGCGGCGCACCCTACAAGTTCGCTGAGGAATCTGGGCCGACATCCCAAGCGCACAACCCTCACCCTAGGTAGGGGCCCGCAGCCTCGCCCCTACAGTGCCCAGCCGCCATCCCAGGCTGGCTGATTTCGACCACATCTCCCCCTCGCGGCTAACCTCAGCCGCTTGCGCAGCCGGCCCATGGTGCCGGGTGCACGGTACGGCCACATATCCGTGCAAAGCGATTGTGGCAGCGCGCTTGCTCTGACCACTCTCGTGAACATGGCCGAACGACTTACAGACGTGGTGGCCGGAGGACAAAAGATGAAGCTCAAGACCAGACTGCAGAGTGATCGTAGCCTACATACCGTATCCTGGACGAGGGCATTGGCGCAGGCCTCCCGCGTCGCGCGGGTCAGCTTGACCATGGCGATCTCCCTGCTCGTGAACGTCCCCGTTGGCTACGCCGCGAACTGCACGCTGACCCAGGGCTACTGGAAGAACCATCCAGAGGCGTGGCCGACGGCAAGCCTCAGCCTCGCTGGTGTGGTCTACGATCAGGCACAAGCGCTCGCCATTCTCGATACCTCGCCCGCTGGCGATGCTACCTACATTCTTGCGCACCAGCTCGTCGCGGCGACGCTGAACGTGCTCGCAGGTGCTGACGCCACCGATATCAGCGCCGCCATCGAGGCGAGCAATCAGTGGCTGGTGTCGTATCCACTTGGCTCTTCACCCCGTGGCTCCGAGCGCAGCGAAGGCGTCGCGCTCGCGGCTGTGCTCGATGATTACAACAACGGCATTCTCGGTCCCGGCCATTGTGAGGATCCGGCCGACCCGACTCCAACGGCGGACGCCACTCCGTCGACCACGCAGTCGCCGGAAGCGACGACGACCTCAACCGCGGATGCAACGCCGTCGGCGACGCCAACCTCGACGGCGGACGCAACGCCGTCAATAACGCAGTCGCCCGAGTCGACGCCGACCGCAACGGCGGAGGCAACGCCGTCGGTCACACAGCCGCCGGTGTCGACCCCCACGGCGATCGGGGCCACTGGCGCATGCCCCGCACAACCCGCTGATGGCTGTCGTGTGCCGGTACAGTCGGGCAAGGCTACTCTCTACATCCGCAACCTCGCCGTCGATGAAGGCGACAAGCTCACGTGGAAATGGAAGCTCGGTGAAGCGACGAGTTACGCCGACCTCGGCGACCCCATTCACTCGACGGCATACACGTTGTGCGTCTACGACCAGGCCGGCGGGTCTCCCGATCTCACCCTCAGCTTAACGGCACCAGGGGGGACCAAGTGCGGCGGTACGGAGCAGCCCTGCTGGAAGCAATCGAGCAAGGGTCTCATCTACCGCGACAAGTCATTCGGCAATGCCGGAATAAAGAAGATCCAGCTGAATGCGGGAGCAGACGGGCAGGCAAAGATCCTTTTCCTGGGCGTCGGACCGAACCTGCGCTTGTCTGACACGCTCGCCGAGCGCCGCGGGCTTCCGGAGCCGATGGTTCAGGATTCGAGCATCGTTGTGCAGCTGTGGAACAGCAACGGCGTATGCTGGAGTGCCAGCTATAGCACACCGGCAAAGCAGAACTGGTTCGGCGTCTTCAAGGATCGCGCCGATTGAAGCGAACGGCACGGCGTGTAGGGGGGGGCACTTTGATGTTTTCGCCCCATGTCATCCCGAGCGGAGCGAGGGATCTGACAGCGTTCGCCCTCACGCTGCTTGGGAAGATTCCTCGCCGCGGAAGTGCGATGGCTCGGAATGACAAAGGGTGACCCACGACGGGTGTGTACCACGCCGACTCGGCGGCTCATGGCGGCCCGCCTCATCCAGGCGCGCCGGCCATCTGCCGACCGAGGACGGTCGTGTCGAAGGGCGGCTCGATGGGCGTGCCCAGCCCACCGCGAAACAGAACCGCGATGCGATGGCTCAGCTCCAAGAGCTCATCGAGCTCGGTCGAGATCAAGATCACCGCGCCGCCGCGTGCCGCGGCATCACGAATGGCGGCGGCCACGGCTTGTGTCGCTTGCACGTCGAGACCGCGGGTCGGATTGACCGCCGCTACCAGTCGCGGCTGCTGCGACAGCTCGCGCGCAACGACGATGCGCTGCTGGTTGCCGCCCGACAGCTCGCGGGTGGGTTGATCCAGACTGGAAGATCGAATCGCAAACTGATCGGCCGCTCGTGCCGCGAAGCGGCGCGCCGCAGCGTAATTCAAGAAGCCCCGCCTGCTGAATCGTTGTAGCACGGTGGAGCTGAGCAGAAAGTTCTCAACCACCGACATCGGTAGCGCCAGACCTTCGCGGTGGCGGTCCGGAGGAATGCTGGCGATTCCGGCGGCATGTGCGCTCTGAGGGGTTAGGGGTTGGATGTCAGGGGCCTGGGGATCTCCGATACGAACGATCCCCACGTTCGGTGTCTGCAGCCCGGCCAAGACCTCGAAGAGCTCGCGTTGACCGTTGCCGTCGACGCCGGCGATGCCGAGAATCTCGCCGGCGCGCACCTGCAGGTTGATGTCGACGAGAGCCTGCGAACCCTGTGTGCCCGCGGTCGACACGTGCTCGAGAGTCACGGCCACGCCGGCCTCCGCCGGAACGCGCGCTGGCGCTTCCCGCCCCGGCAGCACCGCTCCGATCATCTCCTCGGCCAAGGCCATCTCGCTGACCGAGGCGACCTCGTGTGTGGCCACGACGCGTCCGCGGCGCATGATCGTCACCCGATCGCCTACGGCCTTCACCTCACGCAGCTTGTGGGTGATGAAGATGACAAGCCGCTGTTGCGCGCGTAGGGCGCGCAGCAACTCGAACAGCTGGTCGACCTCGCTCGGCGTGAGCACCGCCGTAGGCTCGTCGAGGATCAATACCTTGCCGGCGGCAAGAAGGGCCTTGAGGATCTCCAGACGCTGGCGCGCACCCACCGAGAGCTCGCGGACGTACTGGTCGGCTGGCGGCAGCGCGAGACCGACGCGTTCGGCAAACGAACTTGCCCGGGCCGCGATCGCCGCGCGATTCAGGCGCCACTCCCCCAGCCCCCAGCCCCTA
>ORJL011638846.1_pt1 | contig 10198 bp, 4 predicted proteins | sample 1779941 | NCBI WGS metagenome assembly ORJL01 (sample SAMEA104232317, study PRJEB22302) | groundwater metagenome | biome: forest; feature: aquifer; material: groundwater | place: USA | collected 2011-08-07 | depth 5.8 m | reverse complement strand
CGGGGCCGCCTGCAGGAGCCCAAGAAAAATCAGGGCGCGCAGCGGCTGGAGCTTCATGGTCCCCCCTGAACTGTGCGTGGCACGCGACCACGGAACGGAAACGAGCAAATTATGCGGTTGGGCGTGGGCGCGACAGAGGGAGATCCCTCCGCGTCGTCTGGCGAAGCTACCGTGGCGTCGGTTAGCTTGCGGCTTCGTTTTCGCGTAACAGCGACAGGAGAGAGACCGTGGCAAGAGCCGCAATCCAGGATTCAGAGCGCCTCGTAACCATGGACGAGATGCGGCGCGCGCGCGAGCAGGTGGCCCCCCATGTCCGGCGGACGCCCATCGTCCCATTGGCCCGGGATGCGTCGGAGGTCGGGCAGGAACGTCTGTTTCTGAAGCTCGAAAACCTCCAGGTCACAGGAGCCTACAAGCCGCGAGCGGCGTTCGCGGTCATGCACTCGCTGACCCCCAAGGAGCGCGCCCGCGGCGTCGTCCTGGCGTCGTCGGGCAACTTCGCCCAGGCGTTCGCGTACGCCGGTCGGCTGATGAACTCGCCGATCGTGGTCGTCATGCTGCGCCAGAGCAGCCCGTACAAGATCGAGTCGGCGACGGCCTACGGGGCCGAGGTGGTCCTGGTCGACGACGCCCTCGCCCGGCAGTCCGTCGTGGAGGAGGTGGCTCGCGAGCGCGGGATGACGGCCATCGACAGCTGGGAGGACCCTGTCGTGACGCGGGGCCACGGGGGCCTGGGACTCGAGATCATGGAGCAGCTCCCCGACGTCGAGACGGTTCTGGTACCGATCAGCAGCGGAGGTGGAGGAGCTGGCGTCGCGACGGCGGTGAAGCTGGCCCGCCCCGACGTGAAGGTGATCGGTGTTCAGCCGAGGCGCGCAAACGCGGCCTATGTCTCGCTGCAAGAGGGCCGGCCCGTCACCATCGACTATTGGGACAGCATGGCCGATGGGCTCTCGGCCCGTCGCCCCGGTACCTTCCCGTTCCGGCATCTCCGTGAGTATCTCGACGAGATCGTGCTCATCGAAGAGCAAGACATCGCCGACGTGTTCCGGACCCTCCTGTTCCGGGGGAAGGTGCTGGCCGAGCCGGCCGGAGTCGTGGCCTCGGCCGGGTTCCTCTCGGGAAAGGTCGACTCGGACGCAAAGACCGTCGCCTGCGTGACCGGCGGAAACGTCACCGAGGCCATGGTCCGGAAGCTCCTGGACCTCTCGAAGGAGGGCGCGCCCGAGAAGAAGGACCGTTGATCCACGCTCGGTGAGCTCGGGGAATGTGGCTTGCGCCCGGCTCGCCGCACATCCCTCCTGGAGGTAACGATGCTCCGGACTGCCCTCTTCACCGTCCTGCTGGGCGCGCTCGTCGTCCCAGCCGCCAAGAGCCAGACCAACCCGCTGGGCGGCCCGCGCGAGGTGAAGAACTACCTTCCGCACATGACCCGGCCGGAGGTCGAGGATCTCCTCACACGGTCCGACATGGTCATCATCCCGGTGGCTGCGCTCGAGCAGCACGGGACCCACCTGCCCATCGGGACCGACTACCTGAACGGAGTCGAGCGGGCGAAGCTGGTGGCACAGCGCGTCGACGTCCTCGTCGCACCGATCCTCCTGCCGGGCCAGTCACCCTATCACATGGGGTTCGCAGGCACCGTCACCCTCCCGTCGACGTTGATTCAGGAAGTCTACGTGGAGGCGGCCAAGAGCCTCATGCGACACGGCTTCAAGCGTTTCCTCTTCCTGAACTCCCATGGCGGAAACGCCGCGATCACCAACTTCATCGTAGACCGCATCAACCAGGAGACGGAGGGGATCGCCGTCGACCTCGGGGACGTGATCCGACCCTTCATGGACCGCACGGCGTCACGCGCGCTCCCTCGAGCCGAGCCGCCCGTGCTGGATCGTCACGGGGGTACGGGGGAGACGTCGACTTCGCTGTACCTGATCCCCGCGCTGGTGGATCTCGACGGCGCCGTGCCCGCCGAGATCACGCTCCCGCCCCACCTGGAAGCCCTGCTCCCGGAGGTCGTGGCTGGGGACCCGACCGCCCTCGCCGTCTTCCTCGCCGAGGGCCTGAAGGACGAAGCGACCGGCAAGGGCACGTCGTCCGCCGAAATGTCTACCACCGGCGTCTGGGGCGTGCGCGACCCGAAGGAAGCCTCGGTGGAGCGAGGGCGGATCGAGACCGAGACCTTCGTGGATGCGGCGGTCGCCTTCATCGAGCGCTGGAACGAGCTGCGGCCGCCGGGAATCGGTCGGTAGCCTCCGGCTCCGGTCCCGGCGTCGCGCGCGCATCCTGGGGACTCCCCCCGGGGATCACTGCGGATCGAAGATGATCCCCGGGAGGTTCAGGCTCTTGAGCATCCGGTCGAAGTTGGCCACGGCCCCTCCCATGTACTCTCTGTACCGGGAGGTGTACGTACCGCGCTGCGCCTCCAGGACCTGGTAGACCTCCTGCTCCTGGTTCGTCGGCGGATCGTCCAACCCGCCGCCGATGATCTGCTGGCCCAGGAAGCCATACCGCTCAAGGAGCTTCGTGGGATTGCGGTGGAAGTCCCGAAGCCCGTTCGTCAGGTGGATGTTGAAGAGGTCGTCCTCCACCTGCAGGGTCCTCCGGTCCAGGTCCCGGGCCGCCTCCTTGAGGGCCGCGTTCTCTGGGGAGTCGGGCACCAGGGTGAGCACGTCCGCCAGCTGATGCCGGACCTTTTCCATCCGGTTGATCAGGTTCACCACGCTGTCCACCGAGGCGACGATCTGACGGGAGAAGTCCACCTGCGCCCGGATGTCGGCCAGCGTGCCTTGAGAGCGCGGGTCCTTGAGGACCGTGAGGCTCTGGCTCTGCTCCGTCCCGTCCACCGTGAGCTTCACCGTATACGTCCCCGGCACTGCTAGCGGGCCCTGGCCGATCAGGTGCCGGGCCGTGAGCTCCCGGGTGCCGTCCTGTCCTAGCGGGACCCAGGTGGCGTCGGGCGGTCGGCTCCGCAGCACGACCTCCTGAGGCGCCGGGTACCGGAGGTCCCACCAGATCCGGTTGATTCCGGCCCGGGCGGGTCCGCTGAGGCTACGGACCACGTTCCCGGTGGCGTCGTACACCGTGAGCCTGGCGGGCCCCTTCGCGTCGGATTTCAACAGATAATTGAGGTCAGCGCCGTACGGCGGATTCTCCCCGACCACGTTCGCGTTGGGATCCGAGGGAGAGCCCTCGATCTCCTGGAACCGGTACGCCGGACGGGGCTCGAAGAAGTGGACAGGGGCCGCAAGGGCGGCAGCGTCCAGGGCCCTCAGCGGCGTGATGTCATCCAGGATCCAGATCCCCCGGCCGTACGTGGACACCAGGAGGTCGTTGAAGTGGGGCTGGATCGTGATCCAGGACACCGGCGCGTGGGGCATGTTGAGCTGGAGTGGAACCCACGTGGTCCCGTCGTCCAGCGAGAAGTACAGCGAGTTTTCGGTTCCCGCGTAGAGCATTCCCTTCCGGAAGGGGTCCTCCCGGACCACGTGGACGTAGCTGAAGACCGACTTCGGGATCCCGTTCCCCAGGGGCTTCCAGCTCTTGCCGAAGTCGGTGGTCTTGTAGATGTACGGGGCGGGGTCGGCCATCATATGTCGGTCCACAGCGACGTACGCCGTGCCCGCATCGAAGCGGGACGGCTCGACGACGCTCACCTTTCCCCAGGGCTCCAGGCCGGGGATGGACGCGCTGACGTTTTCCCAGTGCTCGCCTCCGTCCCGCGTCACCTGCACCAGGCCGTCGTTGCTCCCGGTCCAGATCAGGCCGGGTCGCAGCGAAGATTCGGCTATGGACCACAGCGTCGCACCGATGAAGGTGTTCAGGTTGTCGATGGTGACGCCACCGGAGTTCTGCTGGTGGCTCTTGTCGTTCCGCGTGAGGTCCGGACTGATGTCCTGCCAGCTCTGTCCCTCGTCCGTCGTCTGGTGGACGACCTGGCTGCCCACATAGACCCGATTGGGATCGTGAGGGGAGATGGCGATGGGGAACGTCCAGTTCCACCTGTACTTCGTGTCCGCCGGAACCCAGCCGTCCGCCGTCTCGGGCCACACGTGGACCGAGCGAGCCTGCATGGTGCTCAGGTCGAACCGCTGGAGCTGCCCGTCGTAGGACCCGGACCACACGATGGTGTTGCTGACGGTGTCCGGGGTTCCGAAGCCGCTCTCTCCGCCTCCGATGCCGTGCCACATCCCCACGGTGATCCCTCCACCCTGGAGGCTGTTGCTGGGTCCGCGGTAGGAAGGTCCGTCCTGACGGTTGCTGTAGATGTAGTAGGGAACGGCGTTGTCGGTGAGCACGTGGTACATCTGGGCGATGGGGAGCACCACCCGTTGCCATGTTCGGCCGCGATTCAGCGTGAGGCTCACGCCACCGTCGTTGCTGACCATCATCCGGCGGGAGTCCTGTGGGTCGATCCACATGGCGTGGTTGTCCCCACCCGCCGCCTGGGGCCGGCCTTCCAGCGTTTCGCCGCCGTCCCGCGACCACTGGAGTTGGATGGACAGGAAGTAGAGGAGGTCCTCGTTGTCGGTCGCCACCCGCACACGCGTGTAGTACGGCGCCCGATCCGCCATGAGGTGGTTCCGGTTGACGAGCCTCCAGCTCCGTCCCCCGTCGGAGGAGCGGTAGAGCGACGGGTCGGCGTCCTCGATGAGGGCGTAAACGCGCCGGGAGTCGGTGGGCGCCACATCCACCGAGACCTTCCCCACCGGATGGGTCGGCAGCCCACCCTGAACGCGCTCCCACGTGTCTCCCCCGTCATGGGTCACGAACACTCCGCTTCCCGGCCCTCCGCCGTTCAGATTCCAGATCTTCAGGGAGAGCTGCCACGTCCCGGCGAACAGCGTCTGGGGATCGCCGGGGTCCATGGCCAGATCCGAGCATCCCGTGTTCTCATCCACGAAGAGGACCTGCTCCCAGCTCTCTCCCCCGTCCACCGTCTTGAACACCCCTCGCTCCTGCTGAGGCTCGAAGCCGCTACCCAACGCACAGGCGTAGACCACGTCGGGGTCGTTGGGGTCGATCTCGATCTCGCTGATGCGCCCGGTCTTCTCCAGGCCCATGTGAACCCAGCGCTCACCACGGTCCGTGGATTTCCAGACGCCGTCCCCGATGGAGAGCGCCTCCCGGATGATGTACGTCTCGCCCGTGCCGGCCCACACCACGTTCGGTGCCGAGGGCGCCACGGCCAGGGCGTTGACCGACGAGACCGGCGCATCGTCGAACACCGGCTCCCAGTTCAGGCCCCCGTCCAGGGTCCGGAAGATCCCCCCCGAGGCGGCTCCGACGTAGCCGACCATCGGGTTGCCGGGTTCCCCCGCGACTCCCGCCGTCCGGTTCCCGTCCGGTCCCACGGTTCGGAACCGGAGCCGGCTGAAGAGCGCGGCGTCGGGGGTCTGTGCAGAGAGCGGGCTCGGCGAGACTGGAGCGAGCGCGGCCAGGAGAGCCATTCCCCATGCCGCGCGGAGAGAAGCGTGCATCACTGCCTCCACGCATGGATTGGACAGGAACAGGTACGCGTCGCGGAGCCGTGACGGCGTCGGCGAATCGAACCGTGCCACGTCATTCGGCCTTCGGTATGAGCTGCTGGAGACGAGCCCAGTCCCCCCGGACGAGCTCGTCCAACAGGTCCATCTGGTGCCGGAGCCGCTCGACCAGCTCCACGTAGAACTCCCCGTCCTGGACGGTAGGCGGGTCGTCGGCCATCTCCACCAGCCCCGCGAGCGTGGAGAACTTGTCGTTCAGGCGGGTCGGATAGTTGATGAGGTCCTGAGTGGCCTTGGCCCGGATCTGCGTCAACTGCTCCTCGATCCGGTAGAGCTCGTCGCCGACGGAGTCCCCCAGCCGGGCGACCTCCTCGCCAACCTTCCCCTCGGGGGCGCGCTCGAGCGCGCCCTCGAGCTGCGCCCGCATGTCGCGGATGCGCTTTACCGTGCGGTGCGTCTCCGAGATTCGGTCCCGGACGGAGAGGAGCAACTCGTGCTGCTCGGCGAACTGCGCGACGGTCATGTCGGCGCGAGGGTCCTTCACGATCGTGAAGTCGCGGGTCTGGCGACCCTCCGGGGTGATGAGCGTCACCCGGTAGCTCCCCGGGGGCGCCAGCGGCCCCGTCGGGTCGTAACGCCGGAACAGCGCTCCCTCGAGGGGCTCGGGGCCCGGATAGCGCAGGTCCCACACGAACCGGTTGAGTCCCGGCGATACGGAGACCCGGTTCGGACCCGAGTCCCGGGAGGAGAATCGGTGGATCGTGGCTCCCGAGGCCTCCTCGATCACGAGCGTGACTTCGCCCGAAGGCGTTCGCGCCAGATGGTAGTCGATCATGACCCCGTTCGGCGGGTTTTCACCCAGCGCCTCCGGAGGCGACTGGACCGGGCGCTCGGCTCCCCTGGAGGCTCCCTCGCGGAAGCGCCCGGTCTCCTGGGGCTCGAAGAGGTGGAACGAGCCCTGGAGCGCCTCCGGCCCCAACTGACGGACGAGTCCGAGGCCGTCGAGAATCCAGAAGGAGCGACCGTGGGTGGCAGCCACCAGGTCGTTCCCCTTCACCACCACGTCATGAACCGGAACATGGGGGAGATTGAGCTGCAGCGGCTGCCAGTGGTCGCCGTCGTCGAAGGAGACGTACACGCCCGTCTCGGTCGCCGCGTACAGGAGCCCCGGTCGGACCGGGTCTTCCCGGATCGCACGGGTGAAGTCCCCGGGGCGGATGCCGTCCGTGATCCGGGTCCACGTCTGCCCGTAGTCCCTGGTGCGGTAGAGGTACGGCTGCGGATCGTCCAGCTTGTAGCGGTGCGCCGCCAGGTACGCGACCGCCGGATCGTGGGACGACGCCTCCACGATGCTGACGAGCGTGAAGTCCGGGAAGTCCCTTGGCGTCACCTTATCCCAGGTGCGAGCGCCGTCGCGGGAGACGTGCACGAGGCCGTCGTCGGAGGCGGACCAGAACAGACCGGCCGTGATGGGCGACTCCGCGAACGCGTGGATGGTGGCGTACCACTCGATCCCCGTGTTGTCGCGCTTGATCGGCCCCCAGTAGGGCCCCGTGTCGTACGACTCCCCCCAGGCCGGCGTCGACTCCAGCGTCTTCGGGTCGGCCCGGGTCAGGTCCGGGCTGATGATCTCCCAGCTGTGCCCCTCGTCCCGTGAGCGGTGGACGAACTGGGACGTGACGTAGAGCACGTCGGGGTCGTGAGGGGAGATGAGGACCGGGTACACCCACTGGAAGCGGTACTTCAGGTCCTTCGCCCCCCACCCCCAGTACATCTCCGGCCTGGGGGAGATGTACTTGACCTGACGCAGCCGGTGGTCGTAGCGGGTCAGCCAGTAGTGGTCCCCGGCAAAGACGATGTTGGGGTCGTCGGGACGTACCGCGAGGTAGGCGTCCTCGCTCCCCCCGACGCTGTACCATTCCGCCGCGTAGATGTCTCCGTAGTCGGAGCGGCTGGGACCCGAGAGCGTCGAGTTGTCCTGCTGCGCTCCGTAGATGCGGTAGGGAAACTGGTTGTCCGTGGTGACGTGATAGAACTGAGCCGTGGGTTGGTTGTAGATGGTCGACCAGGACCGACCGCCGTCGAAGGACACGGTGCCGCCCCCGTCGTTGGCCTCCACCATGCGGGCCGGGTTGTCCGGGTCGATCCAGAGATCGTGGTTGTCCCCGTGGGGCGTCGGGATCTGGGTGTAGGTCTCGCCTCCGTCGGTGGACTTCCACACCTGGGTATTGAGGACGTAGACGGTCCCCCGGTCCCGGGGATCCGCGACGATATGGTGGTAGTACCAGGGACGCTGCAGCAGGTTGGCCATCTGGCTCACGACCTGCCAGCTGGCGCCCCCGTCGTCCGAGCGGTACACGCCCGACTGCTCCTCCTCCGCCTCCAGGATCGCCCAGACGCGGTTGGGGTCCGAGGGCGAAACGGCCACGCCGATGCGACCCAGGTTCGCGCTCACGGGAAGGCCGGGGTTGTGCGTGAGCTCCTTCCAGGTGTCCCCCCCGTCCACGCTCTTGTACAGGCCGCTCCCCGGCCCGGCGGCCCTGAGGCCCCAGGGGAACCTCTGGGCCTGCCACATGGCGGCATAGAGGACGCGGGGGTCCGCGGGGTCCATCACCAGGTCGATGGCCCCGGTGTGATCGTCCACGTAGAGCACCTTCTCCCACGTCGCACCCCCATCCTTGGACCGGTACACACCCCGGTCCGGGTTCGCGCCCCAGGCGTGGCCCAGCGCGGCCGCATACACGATGTCGGGATCCTCGGGGTGCACCCGCACCCGGGCGATATGGCGGGTGGTCTCGAGGCCCGAGCGGGTCCACGTCGCGCCGCCGTCGGTGGACCGGTAGACCCCGTCACCGTGCGAGGCGTTACCACGGATGCACGCCTCGCCCGTACCGACATAGACGATGTCCGGATCGGAGGGAGCCAGACCGATCGCCCCCACGGACCCCGTGCGGAAGTAACCGTCCGACACGTTCCTCCACCGGTGTCCCCCGTCCTCGGTCTTCCACACGCCGCCGCCCACCGAGCCGAAGTAGAAGACCAGGTCCCGGGACGGGTCCCCGGCCACCGCCACGGAGCGCCCTCCCCGGTACGGCCCGACGTTCCGCCAAGCGAGGGAGCCCTCACCCACCGCTGGAAGGGAGAACGCGCCGGATCCCACGCTCCCGCCCGTGGGAAGCTGGGCGGAGGATCCGCAGACGCCCCCCGAGAGGAGCAGGAGGCCGAGCGCGAGGGACACGTCCCCCATCGCGGGAAGGCTACGCTGTTGGCGGATCATCGAAGGTTCCTCCCTTCTTGGGGGCACGATTCTTCGGGGCATGACGGCGACGGGGCGCCTATGGGATGCGCACCCGGCCCACTCCGTCGACGAAGTCGATCTGGGTCCCGAACGGCTCGGACAGCTCCTTCATCCGCTCGATGATGGCCTGCGCCAGCGCCGGGTCGGCCAGCGTAGGACGGCCGATCTGGGCCCGGGGCAGTCCAAAACCGAGGCCGATCGGGTACAGCCTGACCTCCGAAAGACGGCCGTCCTCGAAGACCGGGTAGGCCACCACCGCCTGCCAGTTCGGCACGTCCTTCGACCAGTCGGTGCCCCGCTCGTTGCGCACGTCGTGGAAGTCGGCCACCAGAGCGTCGGGAGGGAGGTCCCAACCTACGTAGTTGTCCCCGGGCTGGAAGTTCAGCGTCTCGTTCTGGAAGATGAAGTTGCCCAGGCTGTAGAAGATCGGCTTTCCTTTGTAGATCTCGACGCCCCGCAGCACGTGGGGACCGTGGCCGAAGTACACGTCAGCACCGGCGTCGATGACCGCGTGGGCGAACTCCACCAGGAACTGGGGAGGCTCGAACCGGCTCGCTCCTCTCTCGTGGGTATGGCCGGTCACGATCACCCAGTCGGCGCTTCGCCGCGCGTTCCGCACCTCCGCCACGATCTCCTGCAGATCCTTCGGATCGGGGTGGGTCACCACCCCCGGGCGGTCGCCCACCCGGAAGCGTCCACCGAGGAACGTGAGGCCGTCCGCCGAGCCCCGGCTCCCTCCCATCCCCAGCCCCCCGGCCACGCGCGCCAGATCCGCCACGTCCTCCCGCGACACCACGTACTCCGTCGTGTGCCGCAAGGGGTTCAGGCCCGGACGCCCCCGCAGGTCCTTCCGCTGGGGCCCCGCCCCGGACTGACTCGAAAACGAGGAGGAGAAGGAGATCAACGCCACCCGGCCCCCCGGAGTCTCCCTGTAGGCCGGCGCCCGGGCCAGCGCGAGGTTGTCGCCCACGCCGGCCTGGGCCAATCCCGCAGCGGCCACCGCCTCGGTGGTAGCCTCCAGGCCTCCGATGGTGTAGTCGTAACTGTGGTTGTTGGCCCGCGCGATCATGTCGAACCCCATCCAGGCAAGGTCCTTGGCAAGCTCGGGGTCCGCCGCCATGTAGGCCCCTCCGCTCTCGGAGGCGGGGATGATGTCAGGGCCGTAGCGGTGGAACAGCATCTCCAGATTCGCCACCGAGACCGTGGCTCCCCTGAGGACGTCCAGCAGCTCGGTGAACGCCGGCTCGTGGAAGCCGGACATGCTCTGGGTGATGATCGCGTCTCCGGCGAGCGCCATTGAGATATCCCCGCCCGCGTTCGTAGACCGCTGAGCCGACGGCTGCCCGGGCCACGCCAGGGCTTCGGCGCCTGCGGTGCACAGGAGTGTGGCCAGCACGAATACAGGCAGGCACCT
>ORJL010760825.1_pt1 | contig 10199 bp, 7 predicted proteins | sample 1779941 | NCBI WGS metagenome assembly ORJL01 (sample SAMEA104232317, study PRJEB22302) | groundwater metagenome | biome: forest; feature: aquifer; material: groundwater | place: USA | collected 2011-08-07 | depth 5.8 m | reverse complement strand
CGGGTACAGGAAGATTATTGACGCCGTGCTCGACGTAGACGATGCACCGAGTCGAGAGGAAGAGCCTGTGGCCGGCGCGTCAGTCGGGGCCCGCATGGTGCGCGTCGATGGGCTTTCCAAGGTGGAAGGCCGCGAGGTCTTCGGAGCCGACCAATACCCGCCCGACACCCTATTCCTCCGAGCGGTGCGCTCTCCCCACCATCACGCCCGGTTCAAGTTTGGAGCCATGGCGTCTTTCCTTGAGCAGCATAACAGTCTCGTCCGGATCATCACCGCTGCCGACATACCGGGCCACAACAGCTTCGGCATCTTTCCGAAGTACCGCGACCAGCCCGTGCTCGCTGACGGGTATGTCCGCTACCGCGGCGAAGCGGTCGCGCTGCTGGTCGGGGACTTGGATGCGCTTGCCACGATCCCCGACCAGGACGTCCCAATTGCATGGGACCCGTTGCCGGCCGTCTCAGGCATCGATGCGGCGCAAAGCCGCGCGGCGCCACAGCTTCACGACCGGAGCCCGGGAAACATCCTCGTGAACGGCCGGTTTGTCTCCGGAGACGCCGATCTGGCGCTCAACGGGTCCGACATCGTGGCCGAGGGCGAGTTCGAGACGTCCTTTGTGGAGCACGCCTATATTGAGCCAGAGGCCGGCTTTGCGCGGCGGGTGGGGGACCGCATGGAGATCTTCGTCTCGACGCAAGCGCCCTATATGAACCGCGCCGAGGTCGCGTGGGTACTGGGGATCGACCCCGAGCAGGTCCGAATCATCCCTTCATCCGTCGGTGGCGGCTTCGGCGGTAAGATCGATATGGCCGTGCAGCCCCTGATTGCAGTTGCGGCTTGGCTCCTGAACCGGCCCGTGCGGGCAGTGTTCAGCCGCCCGGAGAGCATGGCTGCGACAACGAAGCGTCATCCTGCGCGGATTACCGCGAAGCTCGGCTGCAACAAGGATGGGCGCCTCACCGGGTTCAAGTTCCACGCCGATTTCAACACCGGGCCTTACGCATCCTGCGGGCCGATCGTCGCCAATCGGGTCCCCTTGCATGCGATGGGTCCATACTCCGTGCCGGTCGTCGCATGCACGACAAAGGCCATCTACACGAACGACTCCATTGCCGGTGCATTCCGGGGCTTTGGCGTCCCGCAGGCGGCCATCGCCCACGAGGCCCTCATGGATGAACTCGCCGACAAGGTCGGCATGGATAGGCTCGAGTTCCGCCTTCTCAATGCACTTCAGCCCGGGGCAAGGACCCTCACCGACCAACCTCTCCCGCGCAACGGCGGCCTGGTGCCTTGCCTAAAAGCCTTGCGTCCGAAATGGCAGGATATCCGCGAGCGGCTCGCCCGCGCCGAGAGACGAGATCCGAAAGTCCGCCGCGGCGTCGGTATCGGCTGCATGTGGTACGGAATCGGCAATACGTCTGAGCAGAATCCGTCCTCGATGGAGGTTGCGCTGGCGTCTGACGGGAGCATCGTTCTCTACAGCGGCGCCGTCGATATCGGCCAGGGTGCTAGCACGATTCTCACTCAGATCTGCGCCGACGCCTTGGGAGTTCCGGCCGGCAGGATTCGCCTCGTCTGCGGCGATACGGACCTGACCCTCGATGCTGGCAAGAGTTCGGCATCGCGGCAGACATTCATTTCCGGCAACGCCGTCCAGAGAGCTAGCCTGGAGTTGCGGAGGAAGCTTCTGCGCCTCGGCAATGCCAGCGAGGACGCCCGGATCGTGCTCGACGGAGGTTGCCTTCATCTCATCGATGGTGAAGTTTGCCGAACGGTCGACGTTACCACGCTGCCGATCGTCAAAGGAAATGACGTCGCAGTGGGTCAGGCGCGCTACGATCCGCCAACCACCGATATCGACGCGGCGGGGCGTGGCAGCCCTTATGCCAGCTACGCCTTCGCGGCGCAGATCGCCGAAGTCGAGGTTGATATAGCGCTCGGAGTGATCAAGGTCGTGCGCATCGTGGCAGCCCACGATGTCGGCCGCGCCGTCAATCCAACTCAGGTGGAGGGCCAGATCCACGGCGGGATAGCGCAAGGGCTCGGCATGGCGTTAATGGAAGAGTACATCCCTGGCCGAACCGAAAACCTGCACGACTATCTGATCCCGACGGTTGGCGATGTTCCGCCAATCGAGACGATCCTGATCGAGGAGCCCGATCCGCTCGGACCCTTTGGTGCGAAGGGCGTTGGCGAACCGGCGCTGGTTTCCACGCCGGCCGCAATCCTTGGAGCATTCCAGGATGCGACCGGCGTTCGGCTGACGACCGTTCCCGCCACCCCAAGCAGGGTCCGCGCGGCGCTTCGCCGGCAGGGCTTTCCGGATAGGTCGCCGGCCTGACCGTGCGGGCCGGTTCGTATCTACTCGGCGACGGTCCAGGCCTGCAAATGGTCTTCGGCCCGAAGCTTCAATAGAGTGTCGTGTGCACCTCTTGCGAAGGCGGGAGCTGGCGTCGACCACTCCGACCGTGAGAATGACTTCGTGACATTGCGTTCTGAGGACGCCGTGCTTCGCTACATCAAGCAGTATGTCGAAAGTGCATCGGCCAATGCCTGCAGCGGCAGCTCGCCGGATACAAACTCCTGATTATCGACGAGCTTGGATGGCTGCAGAAAGCTAAATGCGTCGATAGACTCATGACAGAGTTTGTTATTCACGCGAGTGGATGCCGAAATGCCAAAACCCCACGTGCTGCTCAAGAGACCGACGGTAAGAATGCGCAACATGCATAGCGAGCGTAACAGACCGAAACAAATGGTAACGTTTCGTGGTGTTATGGTTTGTTACGATTTGTTTTTCATACACCTGTGCATCTGTGGATGACGCCCACATGGCAAGAACTATTTTGACGTTACAGCATTTGGTCGATGCGGTCATCTGTCCGGCCTCATAGTGCGGATCATATGAGCCGCGGGCCTTAATGGCTGTCCGCTGATTAGATCCCAATCACCGTTAGCGGATTCGAAGTCCGTGCACAGGTACGGGTTGTCCCAATCATCGGTTTGTCGACCGGATGCCATTACGTCGTCGTCGCTCTTGCCAATTCGTGTGATCGTTTCGTGCGATATCTATATCGCCGGTCTCAGTTCATTGCCAAGCCGCTTTCAAGCTATACCGAGTGGCCTTTGCCGGAAAGAGCCGCCACGTCGCATGATGGCCCAGACAATTCGCGCAAGTTTGTTTGCCACCGCGACGGTCACCACGCGCGCAGGTCGTCGCGCCAGTAGCGCGTTCACCCAGCCGGCAAATTCGGGCTTGTTGCGGGCATAGCGGACCACAGCGGTGGCGCCGAGAACAAGCAAGCGCCGCAAGTATGGTTCGCCCTTCTTCGATATCCGGCCGAGATGAACTTTGCCACCAGTGCCGTTCAGTTGCGGCACAAGACCGATCCAGGCCGCGAAATGACGTCCGGATCTGAATGCGCTGGCGTCGACGACCGTCGCAACCATTGCAGTGGCGGTGATCACGCCGATGCCGGGAATCGTTGCCAGTCTCATGCTCAATTCATTTGCACGGTGACGTGCCATGATCGTTCTCTCGATCGCCTTAATCTTTGTTTGCAAGTCCTCGATCTGCATCATGATCAGTTCAGCACATCCCCGGGCGGGATCAGGGAGCAAGGAGTTGTCGGTATCCTGAGCCAGCGCGTGGAGCTCCGCCATCTACGAGCAGGACTTTTTGCCGTGCTCGTTTGGCGGCCGGCCAGGGCTAGGCGCTCATCACGCGCTGGCGACACTCAATGAGGTGATCGCCGGCAGCAAGACGGGCTGGGTGCTGGAGGCGGACTTGAAGAACTTCTTCGGAAGTCTCAACCACGATTGGTTGCTCCGGTTTGTTGAACATCGAGTTGGAGATCCGCGCCTGATCAGTTTGATCCGGCGCTGGTTGAAAGCGGGCGTTGTGGAAGATGGGGAGGTTCATCCGAATGAAGAGGGAACTCCGCAAGGTGGATCAATCAGCGTGCTGCTGAGCAACGTTTACCTGCACTACGTGCTCGATCTTTGGTTCGAGCGCGTGGTCAAACGCCGGTTGCGTGGCGAAGCCTATCTGGTGCGCTATATCGATGACTTTGTGATCTGTTTCCAATATCGCTCGGATGCCCTCCGCGTGCAGAACGCCTTGCGCCGACGGTTGGGGAAATTTGGCCTCACTCTTGAGCCGACCAAGACGAAGTTAGTCGAGTTTGGTCGGTTCGCGCAGCGACATGCGGGCAAACGCGGCAGGAACCGCCCGGAAACAATCTACTTTCTGGGCTTCACGCTGTATTGCACGCGAAACCGAAAAGGCAACTTCAAGGTTGGGATGCGCACCGAGAAATCTCGCTTGCGGCGCGGCCTTATGTCTCTGCAAGAGCTGATGCGGCGAATACGACATGATACGATCAGGGACCAGGTCGGTGAAATAAACGCCGCCCTACGAGGCCACTATGCCTATTACGGCATTGCCGGAAATATCCGCGCTTTGTTGGAGGTATATCGGGCCGTCGAGCGTTACTGGCGTAAAATGTTATGTAGCCGCAGCTGGGCCGGCGCTCACCTCACCTGGGACGCTTTCCACCAGATCAAAGAGCGGACACCTCTACAGCGACCAAAACTGCAGCTTCCCTACCGGGCGCTGCAGGCTCTCGCAGTGCAACTGTGAACCAACCGCCGAAGAGCGTGGTGCGGGAAATCCGCACGCCACGTTCTGTGGGAACCGGAGGCGGGCGACCGCCTCCGGTGACCCGGTGGGCGTCCAGTAATAGACGTCCCTACCGTATTCTGGAAATTCAGGCGACAATCGCCTCCTCGATCGGCGAGAAGGGCAGGCCAAGGCTCTCGGCCACGGCTTTGTAGGTGAGACGGCCGCGATGAACGTTGAGGCCAGCTCGGAGATGAGAATTCTCGATCACTGCCGCGAAACCCTGGCTCGCCAAGGCCATGCCGAACGGAAGAGTCGCATTGTTCAGGGCTTGGCTCGACGTGAGGGGAACGGCACCGGGCATATTCGCGACGCAATAATGGATGATGCCGTCGACCTCATAGGTTGGATCGGCGTGGGTTGTTGCATGCGAGGTTTCGAAGCAGCCACCTTGATCGATGGCGACGTCCACGATCACTGAGCCACGCTGCATCGACTTCAGCATCTCCCGCGTGACCAGCTTCGGAGCGCTCGCGCCGGGAACGAGCACAGCGCCGATCACGACATCTGCGGCAAAAACCTCCTGTTCGATTGCCTCGATCGTCGAGAAGCGCGTGCGGGCTCGGCCCTCGAACAGCTCGTCCAGCTCACGCAGGCGGGGAATAGAGCGGTCAAGGATCGTGACCTCCGCACCGAGTCCCACAGCCATTCGCGCGGCATGCGTCCCGACGACCCCGCCACCGATCACCACAACGCGTGCAGGCTGTACGCCGGGTACGCCCCCGATGAGAAGCCCACGGCCGCCTGTGTAGCGCTTCAGGGCGGCGCCAGCCGCTTCGATGGAGAGCCTTCCTGCGACCTCGCTCATTGGAGCAAGAAGGGGGAGCCCCCCCTTCGCATCGGTGACTGTCTCATAGGCGATCGCCGTGCACCCTGAGGCAATTAGACCCTTTGCTTGCTCGGGGTCCGGCGCCAGGTGCAGATAGGTGAAGAGAATCTGACCCTCTCGTAACTGGGACCATTCACTAGGCTGGGGCTCTTTGACCTTTACGATCATGTCAGCGGTCGCAAAAACCTGTGCGGCCGTGTCGACGACGACGGCTCCCGCCTTGCGATAGACCTCATCGGCAGCTCCAATACCAGCACCCGCGTTCGTCTCCACGACGACGCTGTGGCCGGCAGTTACGTACTCACGGACCGCGGCAGGTGTGAGACCGACGCGATACTCGTGAGTTTTGATTTCGTTCGGCACTCCGACGCGCATCAAAGACTCCTCTTACGAGCTGTTTTTTAACAGAATAATAGGTTCAGATCTCTGCAATCTGGCGCTATAATCACCATTAGGCGCCGGAAAATGACGCCATTGTCTCAAGTTACGCAGGATATTGAATTTATGGAAATGGACAAAATCGATACGGCAATCCTGTCGGAGCTCACGGCCAACGGCCGAGCGAGCCACGTCGAACTCGCCGAGCAAGTTGGGCTTTCGAGCACCGCGATCGCGCGGCGGCAGAGAGCGCTGGAAGAACACGGGTTTATTCGGGGCTATCAGGCAGTATTGGACTTGAGGCGCTTCGGTCTCTCCACCACGATCCTGGTCAGGATCACCTTAGAGAGCCAAAGCGAGGAAGCGTTGAAATCATTTGAAGCCGGGGTTGTAGATTGTCCGTCGGTGATCCGATGCTTTCTGATGTCCGGAAGCGACGATTACGTTGTTATCGTCTTGGCTCGCGATATCGAGGACTTTGAACGCATTCACAGAACCGAACTCTCCCGTCTTCCGCGCGTCGCCCGGATCCAGTCGAGTTTCGCCATGCGGGAGGTCGTCAACCGTGCGGTTCCTCCCGTTATCTTCAGCAGATCGCGCCGTCATGGAAAGACATAAGCCATCTCTCTGTCGGCATCGATCCCCCACTTAGCATCGTGCAAGCACGGATCCGCAAGCGGGTGCGCGACCGGCCGGCAATGTCACCGTGTGACAGCCTTGATGAAGCCGGACTCACAGCTTCACGAGAATATTCTCCGCCGGCGGCGCGCTGGGGATGTCTCCATTCCTAATAAGCGTGTCCGTCGTATATTTCCACGCTTGCGGGCTCACCGCACCTGTCTTGCTCCAATAACCGCTAGCGGCGAAGTCGACGATAGCCCGCTCCAAGTCTTTCAGATTGACGTCAGGCAAGATCTGCTGGCTCAGCTCGGCCGCGCGCTGCGGGTTCTCTGTGGCCCATTGGCTTGCGCGTGCGGTGCCGCGGATGAAGGCGCGAAGCTCATTCGGTTTCTTTGCTAGCGTGGCGCTCGTAATGATGTCCCACGCATAGATGAAATAGGGGAGGTCTTTCACCGCAGTCGCGATCACGTGGAACTTATCCGTCATCTCCGCCGCCAGCCCCGCATGAAGCGCGTTGAGCGGCGCTGCACTGACCCGACCGGCGACGAGTGCCTGGTAGCGGTTGGGACCGCCTCCAGCCGAAACCCATTGAACTTTGGAGGGGTCTCCGCCGGCATTCTCAATCATGATCTTCGGAACGATCTGGGACACAGCGCCCATCTGCGAGACGGCAACCGGTTTTCCTTCCATCGCCTTGACGGAGGCAATATCATTCCTAGCGATGATCTTGTAGTCGAGGCTCGGCGTGAAGCAGCTCAGGACCTTGAGGTCGGCACCTGTGCGCAGCGCCTGCAGAGTCGTCAGGGCGCCGCACCAGGCAATGTCGCATACGCCGGCAAGAACACCTCTAAGAGCGGTCGGATCGTTCGCCACCGGCTCCACGCGGAAGTTGAGGCCTAGATCTTTGTAGAAGCCAAGCTTTTCCGCGTAATAAAACACGTGGCACACAAGATCCGGCGGCGCTGTGGCCGTCAGCATATGAAGGCTTCCGAGACCCTGCGCGGAAGCGCGCGACGCCTGGAGCTGCGATGTCAGGGCCCCGATTCCCGTGACCGACAAAGCCTTGAGCAATTTACGACGATCCATCTGATGCCTCCCGTTCTGTTCCTCTCGAACTCTAAGATTGTCTTGACGCGCTCTAGCTCGCTCGCTCCGTTTCTTTCCAGACGGCAAGTTTGCGCTCGAACACGCGCACCGATTCTGTGAGTGACACACCTAGCAGAGCTAGGACTATGATCACGACGAATAGCTTGTCCGTGCTGAAGGCATTCCCGTAGACCACGATCGCTCCGCCGAGGCCCGACAGCGCTAAGAACATCTCAGCAACGACCATGCTTACCACGGCTCTTCCGATAGCCAGGCGGAATCCCGTCGCAATGAATGGAAGTGCCGCGGGAGCGACAATCTTGCTGAATATCTGCGTTTCATTCGCGGTCTCGGCCAGGGCCACCTCGACCAGTCCACGGCTGACATTTCGCACCCCGCTGTAGGTGTTCACGATGATCGGAAAAAACGCAGACATGAATACGATGGCAACCTTGGCCGTCAGCCCCAAACCGAACCACAAGATGAAGAGGGGGATCAGCGCCACGTTAGGCGTCGAGTAGAGGGCGCTAATCTGGGTGTCGAGGATCTGGTCGATCAACCTGTAACGTCCCATGAGCAGCCCGATCGTCGTGCCGAATATAACTGCGAGCGACAATCCGATGCTCAGACTCTGTAGGCTTTGCAGGAACGCGGTGGGCAAGCGTCCCGAAAAGACCATCTCGGGTACGGCGGCGAAAATAGCTGACGGATAGGAAGCGAAAACCGGATTGACGCTGCGTCCGAACCACTCCCATACGCCGAGAGTGGCTGCCACGGACATCACCCGGACGATTAGGCCGTAGTCGCCTCGCAGGATGCGCTGAGGTAGAGGAGGCAGAAGAGGCTCGGCCGGCGCGGATTTTGCGGTCGCGGCTCCCGAAAGAGTGGTGTCCATGTCTGTTCGATGATCGTGCAAGCTGCGCTTGTCATGAAGAGCGTCGCGTATGATGTGCCGCAACTCCTCGAAGCGATGTGAGGACTTCACGTCTGCTGAACGCGGCCTTGGCAGGTTAGTGATCACATCAGCCTTGATGTGCCCCGGCTTCGCTCCCATCACGATTACTCGGTCCCCGAGATAGATCGCCTCGTCGACCGCGTGTGTCACGAACAACACAGTCGTACGCATCGAATTCCATATCTGCAGCAATTCATCCTGCAGAGTTTCGCGGGTCTGCATATCGACCGCCGCGAACGGCTCATCCATAAGCAGAATCTTGGGAGATTTTGAGAAAGCGCGGGCCAGTGCGACGCGCTGTTGCATGCCGCCGGATATTTGATGCGGGTAATGGTTTTCGAAGCCGCCGAGCCCGACCCGATTGATGTATTCCTGACAGATTTCGCGGCGCTCGGCGCGAGGGGCGCCGCGCACCTCCAACGCAAACTCGACGTTTCCGAAAACCGTTCTCCAGGGGAGAAGTCCATAGTTCTGAAAGACCATGCTGCGGTCTTGTCCCGGACCATGCACTTCGCGGCCCGCGATCCGAACGACCCCAAAGTCCTGCTCGGTGAGTCCCGCCACAATCCGAAGCAGGGTCGTCTTCCCGCAGCCGCTCGATCCAAGCAGGCACACGAACTGATTTTCCGGAACGTCGAAGCTGACGCCATCGAGAACTTGAACGCGATTGGCGGAGTCCGTCTTACCGTAAACCTTGGTGAGCGTGTTGACGTTAAGCATTTGCTCGCCTCGACCTCCAAAGGCTGCCGCCGCCTAAACGTTGTCACGAACGGCGGAACCGATCCGTATCTGTGATCACAATAGATGCATTATTTTCAATTGCAATAACCCTCACTTGAATCGTCTGATCTTTTGTGCAGGAGTGTGAGTGTTGACTGCGAGATGGTTTTGGCGAGATCCGTTGGCTCCAAGAAGCCGCACGAGCGAGGAAAAGATACCCATTGAAACCGCCGCCCTTTGAATATCACGCGCCATCAACGCTTGAAGACGCGCTTAATTTGGCCGCGACACTTCAAAACGCAAAAATTTTGGCGGGCGGTCAGTCGCTGATGCCAATGCTGAATATGCGATATGCCTTCCCCGACCATGTGATTGATCTGAATTTAATTCCCGAACTCGCCTACATTCGGGAAGATGGCGGGGCACTGAAGCTCGGCGCGCTGACTCGCCAGCGGGCGGTCGAGCGATCGGTGTTGGTTCAGAAACTGCACCCGATCTTGCAGGAAGCGCTCGGGCATGTGGGGCATATCCAGACGCGCAACCGCGGAACCATAGGCGGCAGCCTGTGTCATCTGGATCCCTCGGCCGAACTGCCGGCTGTGATAACGGCCATCTGCGGTGAAATCGAGGTGGCTAGCGTGCGCGGCCGGCGTTCCATTCCTATGGCGCAGTTTCCGGCCTTCTACATGACCCCGGCGATTGATGAGGATGAAATTGTCACCGGAGTGAGCCTTCCGCTCTGGACGCCGGGTCACGGGTTTGCGTTCGAAGAGTTCGCTAGGCGGCATGGTGATTTCGCCGTGGCCGCGGTTTCTGTTCTCATTGAGCTCGGTCGCGACCGCCACATCAGCCGGGCCGCGATCGTTCTGGCCGGCATCGGCTCCGCTCCCGGTCCCCCCCCCGCGGGCGGGGACTGGACGGGCGGGCGG
>ORJL010083702.1_pt1 | contig 10199 bp, 9 predicted proteins | sample 1779941 | NCBI WGS metagenome assembly ORJL01 (sample SAMEA104232317, study PRJEB22302) | groundwater metagenome | biome: forest; feature: aquifer; material: groundwater | place: USA | collected 2011-08-07 | depth 5.8 m | reverse complement strand
TGAGGATATCTTCAGCGGTGGGAAAGAGGATTTGTTGTGTACCGTCCCACTGGGTGTAACGGTGGATTCTCATCGATTAAATACTATAGCCTAGATTGAAAAAGAAAAAAACAGTCAATATGGGGTGCGCCTGTCCTTCGGGATTTCAAATGGCAAATTTCAAAAATTGTAAAATATGAGATCTGAAATTTTAGATTCCTCGCGTAGCGAGGACTGGGGGGTAGCCGAAAAGCAGCGAATAAGTTAAAAAGGGTGGGGATCGCGAAACCCTAGAAAAGAGATTCCGCCATGATCGCCTCTCAGTATGTCATTATCGGGGCCGGCTTTGCAGGGGCCGCCACGGCCTACCACCTGGCGCGCCGCGGGGTTAAAGATATTTTGATCCTGGAGCAGGAAAAGGTGGCCGGAGTGCATTCCTCCGGACGCAATGCCTCCATGGTCCGTCAGGTCGTTCCTGAGAATGCAGTAATGCGGTTGGCAAAGGAGGGCGCGGCTTTTTTGCGAGGCCTCCCCTCTGACTGGCCGATAGCTGTGGACTTTCAGCGCAACGGCTCTCTCCTTTTAGGTAGTGGAGAGGGCTGGAACAGGCTGTCGCGTGATGCCGAGATGGCGTGGGAGGTTGGGATAGAGGTGGAATCCTGGTTGCCGGAAAAAGCGAAGGATTATGTTCCGGTGCTCAAAGAGGCGAATTTTGATGGGGCTATCTGGTGCCCCACGGACGGCGTGGTTGATATACATGCCTTGCTCTCGGGCTATCTCAAAGCGGCCTTTTCTATGGGAACGCAGATCCGCTACAGCTGTTCTGTGCAGGGGATTGAGGTTCAGGATGGACGCGCGTGCGGAGTCTTAACAGCCGAAGGGGTGATCCAGGCGGAGACCGTCATCAACGCCGCCGGTCCCTGGGCAGCGGTAGTCGGGAAGATGGCCGGCGCCGTCGAGGCGCCCCTACGCTCCTGCCGCCGCCACCTTTTTGTTACCGCTCCACTACCCTGGGTTGATCCGAAATGGCCGTTTGTCTGGGACGACGCGCAGGGAATTTATTTCCGCCCTGACTCCGGTGGCCTGCTTCTGTGCCCTTGCGATCAAGACGAGATGGCCCCTGGCGACCCCCCGACGGACAGCTCGGTTGCGGAATTGTTGGCCGAGAAAATCCGACAGCGGTTTCCCGGGATTGCCGATGTTGCCATTCGAAAAAGCTGGGCGGGATTGAGAACCTTATCGAAAGATGGTCGCTTCGTGATCGGCTGGGATTCCAAGGTGCGCGGCTTTTTCTGGGTTGCCGGCCTCGGCGGACACGGGGTTACGACCAGCTCGTCCGTCGGCGCGCTGGCAGCGGGGCTGATCCTCGATCCCAGCGAGAGGAGGGGAGGGCCGTTCTCGCCCGGAAGGTTTGCCTCCTAGTAAACTTTAAAGATCTCTCGGAAGAGCTTTACATAGCGGTTGTAGTCATTAACCAGCGTCAAGTCGCTCGGCAGGATCGGAATGTCCTTTATCAACGAGGGGGGATCCGGCGGGACATCCGGCCTGTCAGGGATCCGGTTAAAGCTTTGGATGATCTTTGCCGCGTCTCTGGAAAGGAAAAAATCGACCAGCAGCTTCCCTGCGTTTGGATGAGCGGCCTTAGCAGAGAGAGCCACGGGATGCAGGTTTAACACGACAGGGTTTAAGGCGACCGACTCTACAGGCGCGCCTTGCCGCTTCATTTGTTCCGCCCGGTGCCCGTACATGGCAATGCCCAGCGGCATCTCTCCCGCGGCGACGAGCTGCGCCAGAAGAGTGTGACCCGCTTGCATTCGGATATCTTGGGCGGCGAGCTTCCGCATATAGGCAATGCCCTTCTCTTCGCCCATGAACTTGAGCATATTGGCGAACCATTCGTAGTCCTTGGCATCTAACACCATCTTGCCTTTCCATCGGGGATGGAGCAAATCATCGTAGCTCTTGGGCGCCTGATCTTTGGGGACCATGCGCGTGTTGTAGATCAAGATATGGGTGTTCGTGTAATGCGATGTCCAGTACCCTTCTTTGTCTTTAAAGCCTTCTGGAAAAAATTTCCTCTCCGGGGAATCGTGCTTCGCGTAGAAGCCCTTTAGGAAAAGGTGATAGCCGGCAAAACCGGTGAGTTCGATGACGTCCCATAGATGCTGGCCGAGCCGGGCTTCGGTCTCCACCTTGTTGAGCAGGGCCTCGTCTCCGGTGCGGTAAAACGTGGCGTCGATGGGCGGGTATTTTTTTTTGAATGCATCCACTACCCTCCCGGTTTCGGTCGCGTTCATGGTCGTGTAGAGGACCACTTTGCCCTCTTTCCTGGCCTGTTCTTCGAGGCCCTGGGCCATGAGGGGAGTGGCACAGATGAAAAAAAGGATTAATCGCAGGAAATTCGCTAGCACGGTAATTGGCTTGCCCATGGTGATCCTCCTCTAACCTATCGGAGAGTGCTGAGAAAAATAGCCACTTTTGCCATGACTTACGCCCCCTAGTATATCTATGTCAACAGTGTTAGCCTTTACAAGCCCGAAAGCGTCCTTATACCTCAGACAAACGGCTATGCGCCCCAAAATCCTTGCCATAATTGCCGCAATCCTTTTTGGGCTGATCTATCTTCAAGCCCCATCCGCCGGCACTCGCAGCCCGGACCTTCGGGCGGAACTGGTGGTGGTCCTAAATATGAATAGAGCCAATCCTCTGGGGGGGGAAATATGGCTCATGGACCTTAAGGGAAGATTGGTCCGGCGCATCACCAAAAATAATTATCACGAGGAGTATCCCAAATTTTCTCCCGATGGGAGCAAAATTGTCTTCGTGCGAAATAGGGGCGGTATCGTCCCGGGGGTTGGCCTGGACCCCAAATATAATGAGATTTTTGTTTACGATCTGCGCACGGGAGTCGAGAGCCGCTTGACAAAGAACAACGTTGAGGATGGTCATCCTGAATGGTCTTTCGACGGCAAATATATTCTCTTTCATTCTCGGCGCGACCATCCTGAAGGAAAGGCGACCCTCTGGATCATGCAAGCCGACGGTTCCCACCCCAGGCAAGTCACCGGTTTGCGACCGGGAGATCTCTCTCACCTCGAACCCAATTGGGGACCTGATGGCCAGTGGCTGGCTTTCGTCAACTACCGGGAAGAGAACGGCTACCGTTACTCTCGCATCGAAAAGATTCGGATTGATGGCACCCAGCGGACCGTTCTTTCCTCCGGTGGAAAATTTGCGGGATCAAGCGGGGCAGAGAAAGGAGAGCCTTTGGGGGACATGGACCCCATCCATTCGCCCGACGGCGCGATGATCTGGAGCGCGCGCCGCCTAAATGACGGCCTTATTCACCTGTTTGTTTTTGGCGCCAACACCTACTATGGCGGCAAGGCGGAGATGGACATGAATTGGCCTGTGCACCCGGATGCGGTGGAGCGCAGCCCGCAGTTTTCTCCCGATGGGAGGCGCATCCTTCTTACCCGCTCTTCTCCGAAGGCAGGAGTGAGGAACCGGCAGCTTGTGCTGACGGACCCGCAATCATCGTTCCGTCGCTACCTCACCGCCCGGGAGGATTGGGACATGTGGCATCCGAGCTGGCATCCCTTTGCCCAGTCGGCCGCCGAGAAAGAGTCTAACGGAACCTTGATTAGCTACAAGGCCGGCAATGCGGTCGGGGTAAAAACGATTTTGGCGCATAACGGCGATGGCAGATCGGCCGCCCAGCGATTACAGACTGCCGGTGCCGTTCGTTTGACGGTGAGCGCCGTCCAGCCGGTTAATTTAAAGAGCGCTCCGCCGGCCGCTTACGAGGTCGGATGGAAGTTGGATGTTACTCCGGAGAGAGTCTCCTCCTTGACTGTCCGCTATCAGGGAAGGCTCCATGGCGAAGATGAAGTCGGCGAAAAATCCCTCCTGTTACAACTCATGGACTGGGAGAAAAAAAGTTGGGTGACCGTCTTCGTCCTGCCTGAAGCTTCCGGCGATAGGGTCAAGATTCAGCATGAAATCGCTCCTGCACACTTTATCAGCGGTGGCAAACATGAGGTGAAGCTGCGCATCGTCGCTTTCGGAGCCTCTATCCCCGCGTTGGAGATGGATTCCCTCACTTTGGATGTGAGGAGAAATTGACCCACCCGAAATAAATTAGTTTCTGCCGGGAAAGGCCAAAACCCATCGCTTGCGGAAAAATCGCAGAGAGTTGGTGGCCAGCCGCCAGGCCATGAGGAGGCTCAAGCCGGTCCACACGCCGGGAAGTCCAAGATCCCACTTCAGAGAAATCCAGGTGATCGGGACAAATATCCCCAATGCCCCGACGAGCATCGCCCACATGAGATACCGCGTGTCGTGAGCGCCTATCAAAAATCCGTCCGAGGCAAAGACCACTCCGTTCACAGGTTGGAAGAGCGCAAGCAGAACAAAGATCGCGATGCCGAGAACCTCGACGACTTCGGGGCTTCGGGTGAATAGAACTATCAATGGCTGTTTGAGCAGTATGTAACCGGAGCCGAAGATGAGCCCGGCCACGCACCCACAGAGAAGGAGAATCTTTCCCATTTGATACGCTTTATCAATCCGATTGGCTCCCAAATGCTTGGCTGCGAGAGTTTGGCCCGCCACTGCGATGCCATCGATGGTATCCGAGGATAGCAGGAACAGCTGGAGGGCGATTTCGTGGCCGGAGAGAGAGGCCGTGCCCATTCGCGCGACGGTGCCGGTGGCGAAGACAAGGGAAAAACGGAGCGCGCCCGTTCTGATGGCGAGGTCGCGGCCGATCCGAGAAAGAGAAAGAAATCTTCGCGCGTTAAATCTCCACCGGTTGAGTCTGTATTGAGAAGTGTGAGAAGAAAAAAAGAGCACGGCCAGGCAGATGGTCCCTGCGAGGATCTGGGAGGTGAGCGTTGCGATGCCGGCGCCTCGAAGGCCCATGGCGGGAAGGCCAAGGCCTCCGTAGATCAAGAGGTAGTCGAGAACGAGGTTGAGTCCATTGACGACGAAGGCGATCACCATCGGCGTTCGGGTATCCTGGATGCCTCGGAGAAAGCCTACGGTGGCAAAGAGGAGAAAGGTAAAGGGGCTTCCGGCGATCCGAATGCGAAAATAAGTTGAGCCTAGCGTCGATACGTCCGGCTCGGCTCCCATTAAGACATATAAATGCGGCGCGAAAAGAATCCCCAAAATCGACACGACTATACCTCCCACGGCGGCAAGGAAAAGCGCGTGCAGACATATCTCGCCGCAGATCTCAGGCTCGCCGGCGCCGCGGTGATAACCCACGAGCGTGGTGGTGCCGAAAATGAGAAAGGCAAAGAGCCAGTAGATCCCGCCGATGAGAGAGGAGGCGATGGCCCGCGCCGCAAGCGGCTCCACCCCGAGGCGGCCGATCATTGCCGTATCCGCCAGGACAAAGATCGGTTCGCTGGCGATGGCGAGCATCGCCGGGATGGCGAGGCCGAGAATTTCGCTTAGATGAGATCGAAAGGGCTGCTTTTCGCCGTTGTGAGGGGTTCTCTCAGTTTCCAATGAGGTAGAGGTCAAGAAAGTCTTTGAGCTGCTTCAGAGGATCATTAGCGTAAAAGAGTGAATTATGCTAGTCGGGAAGATCCCCATGGAAAGTCCGGTTAGATTTTGGAAAGTTTTGGCGCAAAGAGACTTCGGCCTCTTTTGGGTTAGTCTGTTGGTTTCGGCAGTGGGAGATCAGATCTCTAATGTGACGATCGCCTGGCAGGTTTACGAAATCACCAACTCTCCTTTCCAGCTTGGGTTGATAGGACTATTCCGCGCCCTGCCGCTGATTGTCTTTTCCTTGACAGGCGGGTTGCTGGCCGACCGATGGGATCGGCGCCGGCTCCTGATGGTCACCCAGAGCCTGGCTATGATTCTTGCAGCGCTGCTTGGGGTATTGACGCAGACGGGCCATGTGCAGGTATGGCATATTTACACGATCACTTTTTTTGCGGGAGCGGTCAATACTTTCGATCTTCCCGCCCGAACCGCCATGATTCCCAACCTTGTGCCCCGGGAGCAGTTAACCACTGCCTTTGCTTTGAATGTAACCCTGCGCCAGACAGCTACGCTTGTAGGGCCTTTCTTGGGGGGAATCACTCTTGCCGTGGTCGGGTTTAGCTGGGCCTATTACATCAACTCCTTGAGTTTTGTCGGAGTGATTGTCTGCCTTATGTTCATGCGGATTCGCGACGGCAGAGGCGCGTCGAAAAAAGAGTCCGCGTTCCAGAGCATACGCGAGGGCTTTAGTTTTGTCTGGGGAAATTCCATGATTATGGGGCTTTTAGTTATGGACACCTGCGTGAACTTTTTCGGCGCCTATAAGGCCATGATGCCGGTTTTTGCCCGTGATCTGCTAGGCGTGGGGCCAGGCGGTTTAGGAATGCTCCTGGGGGCTCCGGCTGTGGGCGCCCTGGTTGGCTCCGGTGTCGTCATGGGGCTCGGGAATCCGAGAGGCAAAGGCCGGCTGATTGTTTTTGTTACCTTAATATACACCATCGGGCTTATATTGTTCGCCCTAAGTCGCTCTTTCACGTTTTCGCTGATCGTTGCATTCTCTCTTGGGGCGCTCGATGCTGTGGGGGAGACGCTCAGGATGACGGTGATTCAGCTCGCCGTCCCGGATCACTTGCGCGGGAGGGTGCAAAGCCTCGTCTATGTTTTTGTTTTCGGTGGTCCTCTGATCGGGCAGGCTCAAGTCGGCGCCCTCGCCTCTTATTTGGGGGCGCCCGGCGCGATCATACTGGGTGGATTGGTTGGCTCAGGGATAGTAGGCCTGATGGCCAAACGGGTCTCCCAGCTAAGGCAGATCGAAGCTTAAATCCTCGCGTGCCGGCTTTTCCCGCTCGCGCTCGCCGATAATCTTGACGGTGGAAGGTCTGGGTGGTAGACCGGTTTGCAAGTCGGAGAAATTAACAGAAGGCCGCTAAAGGAGGCGATATTATGTCGAAGGCTACCAATGGAAACGGCACCGGCAGCGAGATCCTCATTTCCTCGGATTCGCATGTCATGGAACCATCGGACCTCTTGGCCGCACGCGTTGCGCCGTCTTACCGGGACCGCGCTCCTCGTTTCCCCCAACTGAATGTCGGGGAAAGTTTTCAGACACACCCCGGAGGTCAAGATCCCAATTGCAGAATCCAGGAGATGGAGACCGATAGCCTCAGCGCGGAGGTGCTCTACCCGACTTATTTGCTGCCGCACTTTGCTATGGATGATGCGAAGCTCCAACAGGCTTGCTTCCGCGCCTACAATGATTGGTTGATTGATTATTGCAAAGTAGCCCCGAACCGGCTTGTGGGGATCGCGGCTATCTCGGTCTACGACATCGACGAGGCGGTCGAAGAACTCGAACGCTGCGCAAGAGCAGGTATGAAAGGATCTATCATCTGGCAGGCGCCCCATCCGGACCTGCCGTTCCACTCCGACCACTACAACAAGTTCTGGGCGGCGTCCCAGGAGATGAACATGCCCGTCAATCTGCACATTCTCACAGGGCATGGTTACCACAAGCAAGGGTTAAACAAAAAAGGGGTGGAGAGCTATCGGGGCAGCGTCAATCTGAAACTCAAAGAAATCACCGACGCGTTTTTCGAACTCATCTTCTATGGAGTGCTCGACCGCTATCCCTCTCTCAAGTTTGTGAGCGTGGAAAACGAGGTCGGCTGGCTCCCCTTTATGCTTCAGCAGTGGGATTACTACTACAGGCGGTTCCGCGGCGTGAATCCGCCTCCCATCGACAAGGATCCAAGCGAGTATTTCTATCGACAGATCTTTGCCACTTTCTTTCGCGACACGGTGGGGGGCCACAACCTGGAATGGTGGGGGTCGGATAACTGCATGTGGTCCAACGACTACCCGCACGGCAACTCCACATGGCCGGAGTCCCGAAAGTACATCGAGAAAAACCTGGGACACCTTCCCGGAGAGATCCGGGTCAAGCTCCTCTGCGCCAACGTGGCGAAGCTCTACGATATTGAAATCGCGCAGCCTGTTAGTCAACAGGGGCAAATGCGGTGACGTTTTGGATTCCGGCCGCTGAGCTGCATCGCGTTATACCAGGGTATTAGATCCCCGCGTACCATTCATAACCCTGGTCCTCCCAGTAGCCCCCCTTTCCCTGGCCGATCTCTTTAAAGTTTTCGATGAATTCGATGCGTTGGATGTATTTGGCCATTTTGTATCCCAACTGGGTTTCCACCCGGAGGCGGAGAGGGGCGCCGTGCTCGATGGGCAGCGGCTGATCGTTCATCTCGTAGGCGAGGATGGTCTGGGGATGGAGGGCATCAACCATATCGATGCTTTCATAAAAGTTGTTGCTCTCTGTGTCCATATCCATACAGTAAAAGACTACGTATTTAGCCTGCGGATCAGGCTGAACAACTTTCATAATTTCGGTTAGCGGCACGCCTTTCCATTTGCCGATGGCGCTCCAGCCTTCCACGCAATCGTGCCGCGTGATCTGACTTCGCGCGGGCATCGCTTTAAGATCATTTAAAGAAAATTGCCCCGGCTGTTTTACCAGCCCACTGACTTCCAGCTTCCAAGAAGGCCAGCCGCTCATGGCGTTCATCGCGTATTCCATGGTGAAGGGAGGGGGATTGCCGTTGGGCTTGAAGGTACGGGAGATATCCTTTTCGCCGAATTCCTGCGCCAGCTTGTTGCTGCCGGTCAGGAAACGCAGCAGCCGGCGGTTCAACCCCTCAACGGATTCCAGGAGAGAAAGGACCTTCCTATTTTGGTGGAGCTGGTTGAAGATATTTTCACACCCCGACAAAAGCAGAACCCCGGCGCCTTGCAGCGCGCCGAACAAAATTTTCCGCCGTGAAATGTCCAATCTATTTCTCTCCATTGCGGGGGCCCTCCGTCTTTACTTCGAAGTCGTCCTGCCCTTGTTTAAGGCCTTCGGGGTTTAACCTTTTTTCAACATACCAACCAGTGACCATACAGCGCATGTTGTTGATCATGCCCGTGGTTATAACCATGAAGATGTGGCCAAAGGTGAAGAAGGCAAAGAGAAAGGTTAGAAGGAAATGAACCGTTCGCGCCGATTGTCTGCCGCCGAATATCGCCGGCAGCCAGTTGAATGCCGCATCCATTTGGGGGGACATGGCCAGACCCGATAGGATGATCAACGGAGTGAGGATGAAAAAGACTCCGGTATAGGCCATCTTTTGTAGCGGGGTGTATTCCCCTTCCTGTGGCGATTCTCTTCGAAGTCGCAGGTAGTAGAGAATCATGGGAAGGATCTTGCCGGCATCGTATGGAGAGAAAAAAAATTTTCGCACATGGCCGCGCCCAAGGTTATAGAGGAAATACAGGATCCCATTGAGGGCAAAGAGCCAGGCGAAGAAGAAGTGCCATCTTCTCCCGCCGGCAAGCCAGAAAAATCCTGGAATCGTTATCCAGCTGGGGAAGGCCCGAGGGAATGGGCCCATGTCGGTTTGCTGGATGCCGAGAATGCCTGTCGTATCCACGCGCCAGCCAAGGAATCTGGTATAGCCGCGAATGTCTCCTTCTTCGTCCGCGGCATAAATGGAGAAGAAGGCCTCTTCCGGTTCTGCCTTGCTGCCCCAGTGGAGGTGAGGGTAGGCATTGAAGATCTGCAACCCGCTCATGAAGAGAATCAGGAGCGCTATCGCATTAGTCCAGTGGGTCAGGCGCGTAATCAGGTTGTGACGGTAGGCTAAATTCGCCATGAATCATTCCGCGGACTACGCGATTCCCTTACCTAACTCCGTGGTGCACGGGCATTGATCGGGGAAGCGTTCGCAGTCGATCTCTGGAGCTGGTGTTGCCTTAATCTCGCCGCGATCTTTTTTCATCTGCACTCGGAGTTTTTGTGTGATCAACAACCAAGCGGCGACCGTGACGAGGGTGACCCAAGCCATCCAACTTGTATTGAGCGGCATGGGAATGACTCTATCGGGTGCCGCTTGCTTGAGCCAAAAAAGAATGGCGACCGCGCCAATTGCTTCTGCGATTCTGGCGGCGACGCCGTCAACCACGATCTTCACCAAGGAGCGCTCCGCGGAGTCGACGGGAATAAAGGCCTGCTCCCAAATGGAGCGGTGCACTGACGAGCGAAGCCCCCCCTCCGTCACTCTCAAAACAGAACGGCTAAGAGCGGTCGCGGCAGCAGTCACGAAAGTGGCTCCCCCAATGAGCGCAACAGGCAGCACCATCAGCCCGCCTCTGAGTCCGACCTTATCCTGTATCTT
>ORJL011322045.1_pt1 | contig 10200 bp, 7 predicted proteins | sample 1779941 | NCBI WGS metagenome assembly ORJL01 (sample SAMEA104232317, study PRJEB22302) | groundwater metagenome | biome: forest; feature: aquifer; material: groundwater | place: USA | collected 2011-08-07 | depth 5.8 m | reverse complement strand
GCGGGGTCCCGGCCCGCCCCCCATGGCGCCCCCCCCGAGCCGTGACCAGGCATGGGACTCGACCGCCGCCCTCCCCGCAGCTCATTCCCCGATTCGCCCGCCTCCCTCGATCTCCCTTCCGTCCGGGACTTGGAGGCTGTCGGCACGGCCGCAGCGGGCGCGATCATTGGCGGTAATGCCTGGTCACAAGCCCCGACCTCGCGGCTTGTGCCGGACAGCTCGGGTGCGCTATACTCCGTCCGTGGCGTTGCGCTGCACGACGAGATCGAGGCCATTCATGCATTCGCCTTTCCCCGGAATGGATCCATACCTCGAAAACCCGGATCACTGGCCGGACGTTCATACCCGCTGGATCGCCGAACTCGGCAACGTGCTGTCGGAACGATTGCGTCCGAGGTATGTCGTCGCCGTGGAGGAGCGTACCTATCTTCAGCAGGCGGTCGAGCTCGTGCTCATTGGCGCTCCGGACGTCGCGGTCGCGCCGCAGGCGAGCGCGCCCGGCGGTTCCCCGCGAGCGGTCGCGAACGCGCCGATGCCCCAGACCGTGACCGTGCCCTTGCCGGACGAGATCACCGAGCGCTGCCTCGAAGTCCGTGATGTGGGGACCGGAGAAGTCGTCACGGTCATCGAGCTCCTTTCGCCCGCGAACAAGCGACCCGGAAAGGGCCGGCGGCTCTACCTGCGAAAGCGACTCGCGGTGCTCGGCACGGCGACGCACCTGGTGGAGATCGACCTCCTGCGCGCAGGAAGGCGTCCGCCGACGGGGCCGGAGGCGCCTCCGGGAGGCTACGCGATCCTCGTTTCCCGGTCCCCACGGCGGCCCAAGGCGGATCTCTACCCGTTCGGCGTGCGCGAGACGATCCCGGCCTTCCCGCTGCCCCTCCGGACCGGCGAGGAAGAGCCCACGGTCGAACTGAAGTCGATCCTCGACACGGTCTATGCCAGAGCCGGATACGATCTTCGCGTCGATTATGGCCGGGGCCCCATTCCACCCCTCGGGTCCGAGGACGCCGGGTGGGCTTCGGCCCTCCTGGCGTCGCGTCGGTAAGCGGGCCAGGATGATCCGCGGCGATCCGTTACCGGCGGCATCCGTTGGATGAGCGATGAACCGGAGCACATGGTTCATTTCGATGCCAGATCGGCGTTCCGTGTCATCTCCGGGAATGCGCTTGACCGGATGGATCGAACGCCGTAGGCTTGAGCGGGTGCTCGCGGAATTGTCTCAGCACAATGAGGCATCGCAAGCAATCTCGATGGTGGAGGCCGGACTCGCATGAGTGACGCCGCGGTGGATGAGATTCTCGAGCAGATCAAAGCCCTCCCCGCGGCGGAGCAGTCTCGGCTGCGGGTTCTGCTGGAGAGAATCCTCGCACAAGCACCCGTGGACTCCTCGGCCGTCGAATTGGATCGCAAGCTGATCGAGGCCGGATTGATGTCGCACCTGCCCGACGCCAGCCCTGACCGAGTGCAATTCGGCCGCTGGCGGCCCATTCACGTCGAAGGCGTGCCCGTCTCACGGACGATCATCGAGGAGCGACGGTAGGTGGCGGTCTATTTCATCGACAGCAGCGCGCTGGTCAAGCGATACGTGGAGGAGGCGGGGTCGACGTGGGTCAGCGCGCTTCTCGACCCCGGTGCGGGGAACCACATCTACGTCGCAAGTCTGTCGGGCGTCGAAATTTTGAGCGCGCTCGTTCGACGCGGGCGCGGGCTTCCGGCGCCAGGGCTCTCTCTCGCAGTCCTTCGATTCCGCGCAGAATGGACTTCTCTATGTCGGGTCGTCGACGTTACCGCGACCATGCTGGAGGATGCCATGCGACTGGCAGAGCGGCACAGTCTGCGGTCAGCCGACGCCATTCAACTCTCTGCTTTGCTTTCGGTCTGCCGGAAGGGTCTGCTCTCGCCCGCGAGCCTGACGCTGATCTCCTCCGATACCGAGCTGAATGCGGCGGCAACAAAGGAGGGATTTGGTGTGGAAGATCCAAACGCCCATCCCTGAAGCTGCGCCCCGCGCGCCGCGGCGGTGCTTTCCGCGGCACACGACCGGATCGCCGTCCGGCAGGGAATCGCCCCAGCTTTGTGGAGTGACTTCAATGGCTGTTCCCGACTTCCAGAGCATGATGAAGCCTCTCCTGACACTTCTCCAAGACGGGGCACCGAGAACTCACCGCGAGCTGAAAGAACTTCTCGCGAAGTCGATGCGGCTTTCCGATCAAGACCGGGCTGAGACCCTGTCGAGCGGCCAAGCGCGCTTTGACAACCGGTTCTACTGGGCAGGGATTTACCTGACCCGGGCAGCGTTGACGGACCGCCCTCGGCGCGGGACTCTCCAAGTCACGGATCGAGGGAAGGCCGTCCTGAAGGAGAACCCGACGGCCATCTCGATCGCGTATCTCATGCGATTCTCCGAGTTCGCCGAGTTTCGGGGGCGATCCAGGCCCGATCCTGTCAAGCCGGATAACGGAGTCGAAGTGCCCGAAGTGGAGACCCGCACTCCAGACGAAGTCATTGGAATCGCCACGGGACAGGTGCAGGCCCAGGTCCAGAGCGATCTCCTTGTCGCCATGAAATCCTGCTCCGCGGCAAAGTTCGAGTTGCTCGCCCTCGACTTCCTTTCCCGGATGGGCTTCGGCGTCGATGGGACTTCTCGAAGAGCTACTGGGCGCTCCGGCGATGGCGGTATTGACGGCTTCGTCGATGAAGACCGGCTCGGCGTCGGGAGGGTTTACCTGCAGGCGAAGAAGTACGAGGGTCAAGTGCCGATCGAGAAGGTCCGCGAGTTCATCGGAGTTCTGACGACCGAGCGGGCGCAAAAGGGCGTTCTCATCACCACGGGCAGCTTCTCGAAGGGCGCCCGAGACCTGGCGGAGAGGAGCAACGCTCGTGTGGTCCTGATCGACGGAGAGGCGCTCTCGGCTCTGATGATCAAGCACGGCATTGGCGTGCAAACGCAAACACTGACCTACGCGAGGAAGCTCGACCTGGATTACTTCGACGAGGAGTGAGCGCGAGTTGGTCTGCCCCCCCCGTTTCGTTGACTCCCCCGAATCCGCGGTGCTAGGATCTTCGCCGCGCACGCTTTCAGGGGGAGCTTCCCGTCGAATGCCGAAGCTGATCGTCAAGGAGGCCGGCAAGACCCGCACCGTCCTCCTCAAGACCTCCCCCGTCACCATCGGCCGCGCCTCCTCCAACACACTCTATCTCCGCGACACCTCCCTTTCGCGCACCCACTGCGAGCTGCACATCGAGGGCGAGACCTGCAGCGTCGTCGACCTCGGCAGCCGCAACGGCACCGTCCTCAACGGCGTGCAGATCAAGGAGGATCAGGTCCTCGAGATCGGCGACAAGATCGAGATCGGCAACTGCATGCTCATCTTCGAGCGCGAGTTGCCCGACCGCGACTACACCCTCAAGCCCAAGGAAAAGGACGACCAGAAGGCGCAGGAAGCCCCCGACGTCCCCTCCGACGACGCGACCATCGTCACCGACCGGCCCACCGAGCGGAAGGGGGGCGAGCGCAAAGGCAAGAAATCCGAGCGCGCGCTCGCCGCCGCGGCCGTGATCGCCGCGCCCGACATGTCCGCCTGGACCCACTCCACCCCGGTCGCCCTCTACGCCGTCGTCGCCGTCCTCGTCCTCGGCGCCGCCGCGGGGGGCTTCTTTGCCTTCGCGGGCAAGAAGGACCCCGGAACCGGCGACACCGGAGCCAAGAACCTGCTCGGCGCCGCGGGCGCATTCGACACGGCCGAGGGCTCGTGGAAGCTGCGCGAGGGCGCCAAGGGCGCCGTCAACCGGCTCGACCAGGGCGGGAAAGCCGGCGGTTGCCTCGAGCTGGAGCTTCCCTCCGGCACGCCCGTGGTCGAAGCCGTCGGCCCCGAATTCGAAGTCGACGCGGGAAAGTGCTACCGGGTCTCGTTCGAGGCCCGCTCCGACGCCCCCGACGCGGTTGCGGGCGCGCGGCTCGAGTGGCTCGCCGGCGATGCGTCGCACGACGAGGCGGACCGCTCCCTGGTGGCCTCGCCCGCGGGCAGCTGGTCGCGGGCCGAGCGGGTGCTGCGCGCGCCGCCCGGTTGCGATCGCGCCCGGATCGCCCTGGTGGCCGCGGGCGATGCCGGCAAGGTCGCCTTCGACGACCTCGCGGTCGAGGCGACCAAGACCGGCCCGGAAAGCGCGCGCACCGAGAGCGCCGGACCGGTCTCCCTCACCTGGGGCGCGGACGGCCGCTTCACCCTCGCCGCGGGCGAAGCCGTGCTCGCCGCGGGCGCCGGCGTCGGCTGGGTCGGCGGCGACCTCGGCGTCGACCAGACCCTGGCGCGCGACGTCCGCGCCGGAACCGGCGACCGCGGGACCGCCTGGAAACTCGTCCACCCCGTCACCGCCCGCTGGGAGCCCTTCTCCGCCGAGCTGCGCCTCGAGGAGGGAATCGGCCAGGTCGTCCTCCACTTCCCCGCGCGCACGTCGCGCGGGCTCGACGCCGTCACCGTCGACTTCCTCATCCCCGGCGACCCTGCGGAATTCGTCGTCCACACCGGCGGCGGCGAGAAAAAGCGCGCGGGCGACTTTGAAGACGTGGGTGTGGAAGCCCTGCAAGTCTTGCGCGGCAAGGATTCCTTCGCCTTCCTCTATGGCCGGCCCGTCGCCGTGCGCGTCGCCAAGGCCGCGGGCGGGGTGCGGGTCGAGCAGGGCTTTCCCGGCAAGAAGGTCGACGAGCTGCAGAACTTCACCCTCGCGGTCGCCTGGGGCGAAGCCGTGGCCAAGGCGGTCCAGCGCGGCCCCAGCGTCTCCGCCGCGGAGGCGCTCGAGAAGCGCGGCGAATTCGGCCGCGCCCTGAAGGCCTACCGCGCGGTCGCCGAGGCCGGCAAGGGCGGCCCCGAGGCGCAGGCCGCCGCCGACAAGGGGCGCAACCTCGAAGCCCGCTTCGCCGCCGAACTCGACGAAGCCAAACGCAAGATGGACGAGGCCGCCGACCTCGACAGCGACGAGCTCTGCCGCGCGGTCGAGCGCATCCTCTCCCGGGTCGCCGCGGAGTGGGACGAGAGCGAGCTGGTCGCCCAGACCGCCCAACTGCAGACCGACAGCGCCGCCCTGCGCAAGGCCGTCGGCGAACGGCGCCAGGCGGCGGAGGCGGGACGGCTGCTCGCCCAGGCCCGCGGCTTCGCCGCCGATTCCCAGCCCACCCTCGCGAGAACCATGTACCGCACCGTGTCCGAGCGCTTCCCCAGCACCGAATGGGCCAAAGAGGCGCAGACCGCGATGCAGGACTTGAAGGAGTAGTCCCCGCTCATGCCCATCGGTCTCGATCCCGGCGCCCACGCGGTCAAGGCGGTCAAGGTCGCCCGCGCCGGCGGCAAGATCCGCGTTCTCGGCGCGGCCCGCATCCGCGTCGAGCCGGGCGAAGAGGACTGGTCCCAGCGAGTGCGCGGCCCGCTCGGCCGCCTCGCCATCGAGGCCGGCCTCGGCAGCGAGGGCGCCTTCGTCGGCCTCTCCGGCCGCGACCTCAACCTGCGCTTCACCCAGGTCCCCCCCGTCGCCCCCGCCAAGGTCCACCTGATGATGCAGCACGAGATGGTGCAGATCGTCGGCCAAAGCGGCGGGACGGTGTATACGGACTATGTCCGGCTCGACTATCCCTGGAAGCCCGGCCCCATCCCCATGCTGGTCGCGCTCGCCAAGAACCCCTTCGTCGAGGAGCGCATGGCCCTGCTCGGCGCGGCCAACGTCAAGGTGCGCGATCTCTGCCCCGGCTCGCTCGCCCTCTTCCATGCCTATGCCGGCACCGGAGCCGCCCAGACCGGCGAGACCGTCCTGCTCGTCGACGTCGGCGCGGCCAATCTGGAACTCGCCGTAGTCCGCGACGACAAGCTGGTGTTCGCGCGCAACCTCGCCCAGGGCGCTCGCGCCTTCACCGAGGCGATTGCCGCTCACTTCCAGGTCCCCTTCGCCGAGGCCGAGCAGCTCAAATTTTCCGAGGGAACCCTCGCCCCGGGGGGCGCCGACAAGTACCGGCAGGTGCTTTCCACCCCCGCCGGCCAGCTCCAGTCGGTGATCTCTTCGACCATCGGCTTCGCCAAGACCCAGACCCAGCTCGCCGACCTCCAGGTCGATCGGATCCTGCTCTCCGGAGGCGGCGCCGGGTTGCGCGGCTTCGCCGAGTTCCTGCAAAAGTCCATCGGCAAGCCGGTCGCGGTCTTCGACCCCTTCGAGCACGTCGACCTCTCCGCGCTCCCCGCGGAGCAGGCCCAGGCGCTGCGCACCGGCGGGCATGACATGACCGTCGCGCTCGGCCTCGCGGTGCTCGGCCTCCAACCGCGCGACCGCAGGCTTTCCCTCCTGCCCGACTCGGTCAAGCGCCGGCGCCACTTCCTCGCCCACGAGGTCTTCGTCTACCTCGGAGCCGCCTGCCTTCTCGCCGCCCTCATCGCCAACATGATCGTCGCGCGCGGCTCGCGCACGGTCGAATCCGCCTTCCGCGACCGGCTCAAGGACGAGAGCGAAGTGATCGAGGCCAAGCTCGCGGAGTTCGCGGAGACCGCCAAGAAGCGCGACTCCCTCGCGGTCAAGGTCGACCACGTGGCGCGCGAGGCCCGGCCCGGCGTCGCGCTGCTCGACGTGCTCGCCGCCGCCCGCGATGCGCTGCCGGAAGGGGTGTGGCTCAATCGCATCCGCCTGGTCCCACGCGGCGAGGACGGCTTCCCGGAATCGAAGGACGGCCCGATCCTGGTCCTCGAGGGGACGATCGGCGAGGCCGAGGGCGGAGCTTCCAAGCTCATGGACACGTTCGTCTCGCAGCTGCAGAAATCGCTGCGCGAGGGCAGGGTGAAGACCAAGACGCTGGACAAGGCCCCCGATTCCGACCGTACGGTCTTTCAAGTGCTCGTGATTTAACGGAGGTCCGCCATGGACGCCGGCAAGCGCTTTCTCGCCGTCACGGGCGGCTGCGGCTTCGTGCTCCTGCTGGTCTGGGTGATCCTCGTGCTGCCGGTGCAGGGCGAGGTCGATGGGCTGCGCACGGACCAGGACACGCTGAAGAAGAAGATCGAGGGCGACCTGAATTCGGCGGAGTACCACGGCGAAGTGGACCTCAAGCGCATTCAGCAGGAGACCGCCGCGCTCTCCGACGCCCTCGGCTCGCTGAAGAAGACGCTGGAATTGCGGGTCAATCCGGAATTCCTGGTCGAAGGCGAGGCCACGGTGATCCGGTTCAAGGGGGCGAGCGACGAGTTGCGGAAGAAGCTGGGCAAGGCCGCCTCGAGCGCCGACATCGCGATCCCGCAGGACTTCGGGTTTCCCTCCGGCGAGATCGCGGAGTCCGACCTGCCGCCGCTCATGCGGCGACTCGACGTGATCGCGTTGGTGATCGGCAAGGCGATCGATCTCGGGGTCAAGAAGGTCGTCTCGATCGTCCCTGCCGGCATCGAGAACCCCGGGAAGCGGGACCCGCTGGTCACGCGCGAATCGGTCACGGTGGAGCTGGAGGCCTCGTTCGATGTCGCGGTGCGCCTGCTGCATGCGCTCAACCAGACCACGGATTTCGTCGCGCTCGACCGCGTGACGCTGGAGAGCGCGGGGACCGAGGGGGACGTGCTCAAGATCAGCCTGGTGGTCTCGGGGCTCGAGGTCCATCCCGAGGCGGAGATGGAAGTCAAGAGCGGAGGAAAGACGACGTCCGGGGGCCGGTGGGTGCCGGGGAGGTAGGGTGGGCCGCCTCCAGGCAGAGCCGGAGAACCGGAACTACGGATGGTACGGATTGAACGGATTACCCGGATTGTCAAACGGCTCTTCGAGGGCACATTCGCTATCGTGGAGGAGAAGATCGAAGGGTCGATCGGCTTCAAAGGAGAGAGCATTCGACGGCGGAATTGGCGGTGCGGGCCGGCGCCCACCCATTCCTTGGTATCCGTGACAATCCGTCCAATCCGTGTAATCCGTGGTTTGGTTCTCTGCGCATGAGGCTCTGATCACAGCAACTTCCTCGACTCGGGAATTGGCATGACACGCGAAAGAATCACCTTCCTCGTCGCCCTCCTGCTCGGCGGGCTGCTGACGTTCGTCGGCTTGCAGGGCAAGAGCGCGCCCCAGACCTGGGCCCCCGCGAAGGGGGACCGGGCGAACTACGAGCCCGCGGGCGTGCCTCCGATCGCCTTTGCGGACGAGAATCTCGCGCGCTATTGGGACGGGGGAGGTTCCAGCCCGTACGTGGTGGTGAGCGACAAGCGCGACCTGCCGCCGCAGGACATCGACCTGCCGCCGGCGCTGCACGGAAATCCCGCGGTCCCCGAATTCGACCCGACGCCCGACCCGGAGTTCCGCCTGGGGCCCGCGGCCGGAGCGCTGATCCCGCGCGAGCCCGGGGCGCGGCCGTTCCCCGCCGCCGCCGACCTCCCCGCGATGTCCGAGCTCGAGGGGTTGCGCGACGAAGCCCTGCGCGCCCTGGCCGATACGCCCAAGGAGGAGGGGCCCGCGGAGGAGCCCAAGCCGGACGCGGTGGTGTTGAAAAACGGCTCGCGGCGCGAGGGCACGATCCTCGCCGAGACCGACGAGACGATCACCATGCGCTTGAAGAACGGCATGGTGGTCAAACTCGAGCGCAAGGACGTGGTCAGCGTGCACGCGGCGCAGACCGCGGCCGCGGAGTACCGCGAGGCCGCGCGCAAGCTCGCCGCCAACGACGCCAAGGGCCACCTCGAACTCGCCCGCACCTGCCTGGAGAAGAGGCTCGAGGCCGAGGCGGTGCAGGAACTGAACGCGGCGATCGCGGCAGACGCCAAGTCGCTGCGCGCCTACCTCGAACTGGCGAAGTTCCACGCCTCGCGGACCGACCTGGAATCGGAACTGCAGGTGCTGGGCCGGGCGCTGAAGGCGGGGATCCTGAACTCCGAGGAGGTGTACGTCCGGATCGCGCAGGTGTACGCGGCGGTCGGGTTGCCGGAGGCGGCGTCGGCGTCGCTCGAGGCCGCGGTGAAGGCGAACCCCGCGGCGATCCCGGCCCGCGTGGCGCTCGCCCTTTCCTGCATGGAGAGCGGGAAGTACGAGGATGCCTGGGCGCACCTCGAGAAGGCGCGCGGGCAGGGGGCGCAGGACCCCGCGGTGCACGCCGCGATCGCGCGCTACTATTTCCGCCGCTACGAGCTCGACTCCGCGCTCGCGGCCGCCGGGGAGTCGCTGGCCAAGGACGCGCGGCAGGGGCCGATGCACAACCTGCGCGGGGTCGCGTTCGCGGACCTGGGCAAGTACGGCGACGCGGCCAAGGCCTTCGCCGCCGGGCTCAAGGCCGATCCCTTCACCGCCTCGGCCTGGGTCAACCTGGGGATCCTGTACGTGCTCGCCGACAAGCTCGACGAGGCGGCGTTCGCCTTCGCGGAGGGCCGGAAGCGCGATCCGACCGCCGCCTCCGCGGTCGCGGGCACGGGCCTGATCCGCCACCTCAAGGGGCAGGCCGCGGAGGCCAAGCCGTTCTACGACACCGCGCTCCTGGTCGACCCGGGGAGCTATTACGCGCACTACGCGATGGGGCATGCCTGCCTGGATCTCGGGGAAAACGCCCAGGCCGTCCAGGAGCTGACCCAGTCGCTCAAGGCCGACTCGTCTTATCTGCCGGCGGTGGCGTCGGCGGGCGTCGCCTTCCTCCGCGACCGCAAATTTGTCCGTGCCATCCGGTTGCTCAAGCGCGTGACCGCGACGGAACCGACCCGCGCGCGCGCCTGGTCCTCGCTGGGCCTGGCCTGGCTCGGCGCCAACGACCCCGGGGAAGCCGACGGCGCGCTGCGCCAGGCCCTGAGCCTCGAGCAGGAGCACATTCCGGCGATCTGCGGGCTCGCGTACGCGGCCTTCTTCGGCGGGCGCGGGCAGGAGGCGATCGCGAAATTCGGCCAGGTGCTCGCGGCGAAGCCTGACGATCCGTACGTGACCAAGGCGCTTGCCCTGGTGAAGGAGAGCGCCACGCGCACGCTGTGGGAGGACACGTTCGAGCGCTCGGATCGCGAAGATGTGGGTAAGAGTTTCTTCGAGATCGAGCGGTTCGGCGTGGCGGTCGGGATCTCGGACCGCCATGTGCAGTTCGCCGGCACGCAGACGGTGGCGGACCACGGGATCACCGCGCTTCATCGTGTGGTGCCCGGGGAGACCTTCCTGCGCGTGGAGGCCGAGTTGGACGTGGCGGGGGCGGGGTCCGCGACGACGGGGGTGTACGTCGAGACGCGG
>ORJL011097331.1_pt1 | contig 10200 bp, 8 predicted proteins | sample 1779941 | NCBI WGS metagenome assembly ORJL01 (sample SAMEA104232317, study PRJEB22302) | groundwater metagenome | biome: forest; feature: aquifer; material: groundwater | place: USA | collected 2011-08-07 | depth 5.8 m | reverse complement strand
GCGTGACCAGGCATAACCGTCAACAACCGGCCCGCCGTGCTGCGCCGCGTCGAGCAGAAGCGCGGGCACCAACCGAGGAGCGAAGAGCGAGTCCTGCGTCCAGACCCTTCGCCCTTCGCCCCTCTCTCTTCGCTCCTCGGTCCATGCATCCGACTGTCTGGGAATCGCAGCCGGTCTCTTGGTTGACGTTCTCGCCTGGTCACGCCCTGTAGGAATAGGGGGACCGGCTCCTCCCTTCCGTTCCAGCGGAACGGGGCGTTTCCCAGCATCCGAAGGTGAGCGCGTTCGTCAGTTCATTCCAGGCGGGCGCAACGATTTGCGGCTCATGTCGTCGCGTCGTTGGGATGTTGCCCGCGGCACGCCGCTTGCCCTTCAGCGGGGCATGAAGCGCATCAATGCCTCGTCACACGCAGTCCCCCTCGATCGCCTGACCTGGACGCCGGACGGCGCCCGCCTCGGCGACGACACGAAGACGATCCGCCCCGCGAAGGCGACCGTCGGGCAGGAGCGCGCCGTGAACGCGCTCCGCTTCGGCCTGGAGGTCCGCACGCGCGGGTTCAACCTCTTCGTCGCGGGGCACGACGGCACGGGCCGCTCGTCGACCGTCCGCTCGATCGTCGACGAGGTCCGCGCGAAGCGTACGCCGACGCACCGCGACCTCTGCTATGTGAACAACTTCAAGGACCCCGACCGCCCGCGCCTCCTCGTCTTCCCGCAGGGGAAGGGGCGCCTCTTCCAGCGCGCGGTCGAGGGGCTCCTCGGCCGCCTCCGCACCGACCTGCCCGCCGTCCTCGAGGGCGACGCCTTCAAGGCGCAGCTCACCTCCGTCGTCGAGAAGTTCCGAGGCGAGGAGGCGTCCGTCTTCGCGGAGTTCGACCAGAAGATCCGCGAGCAGGGATTCGTCCTCGGCCAGATGAAGTTCGGCGGTCTCGCGGTCCCCAACCTCCTCCCCGTAATCAAGTCGAAGCCCATCCCGTTCGAGAAGCTGGAGGAGATGGCCCGCACGGGCGCGGTGACGCAGGAGCAGTTCTCCCAGATCGTCGGCGACTACGCGAAGCTCCACGACGAGCTGGAGCAGGTCCTGCGCAAGGTCCGCGAGCTGAATCGCGCAATGCAGGAGAAGCTGGAGGGGATCGAGAAGGAGGCCTGCGACCGGGCGATCCGAGGCCTGGTCGAGGACCTGAAGTCCGCGCACGAGGCACCGGCCGTGAAGGAGTTCCTCGACGAGGTGCGCGCGAGCCTCCTCGACAACCTCCGCCTCTTCAAGCCGGACGCGGGGCAGCAGGGGGCGGGCGGCATCGCCAGCATCCTCGGCGGGCCCCAGCAGCCGCCGAGCGACCCGTTCGTCCCCTACCAGGTCAACGTGATCCTCGACACCTCCGATCGCAAGGAGTGCCCCGTCGAGGTGCCCGACAATCCGACCTACGTCAGCCTGTTCGGCGCCGTCGAGCTGGACATCTGGCGTTCGGGGGCGATCCACACCGACTTCACGAAGGTAAAGGGCGGCTCGCTCCTCCGCGCCGACGGCGGGTACCTGGTGCTGAACGCGCGCGACGTCTTCTCGATCCCCGGCGTCTGGTGGACGCTCAAGCGGGTCCTCAAGACGGGGCGGCTCGAGGTGGCCCTGCCCGAAGGGATGATCCTCACCTCCGCGACTGCGATGAAGCCGGAGGCGATCGACCTCGACGTGAAGGTCGTGATGATCGGCGAGCCGTGGGTCTACGAAATCCTCTACCACCTCGACGACGAGTTCCCGAAGATCTTCCGGGTGAAGGCGGAGTTCGACGACGAGATGCCGATCTCGCGCGAGAACCTGCGGCACTTCCTCTCGGTCATGGCGAAGGTGGAGAAGGAGGAGAAGCTCCTGCCGCTCGCGACGGAGGGGGTCGCGGCCCTGCTGGAGCACGCGGTGCGCGGCGCGCGGAGGCGGACACGCATCTCGACGCGGTTCAACGACGTCGCGGACGTCTACCGAGAGGCGAGCTGGATCGCGGGGAAGGCCTCGCTGGCCGCGGTCGGAGGCGGCGAGGTCCGCGCGGCCGTGGAGGCGCAGCGGAACCGGCACAACCTCCCCGAGGAGAAGCTGCAGCGGATGATCGACGAGGGGGTCCTCGTGATCGAGGTCGACGGCGAGCGGGTCGGGCAGGTGAACGGGCTCTCCGTCTACGACCTGGGGCAGTACGCCTTCGGACGGCCGGCGCGGATCACGGCAACGGTGTCGCTGGGGCGCGCGGGGATCGTGAACATCGAGCGGGAGGCGGGCCTCTCGGGGCACATCCACGACAAGGGGGTCCTGATCCTGACGAACTTCCTGCGCGAGCGGTTCGGCCAGCAGATCCCGCTGTCGCTCACCGCGAGCATCTGCTTCGAGCAGTCGTACGGGGGCGTCGAGGGGGACAGCGCCTCCTCCACGGAGCTGTACGCGCTCCTCTCCGCGCTCTCGGGCGTCCCGCTCCGGCAGGGGGTCGCGGTGACGGGGTCGGTCGACCAGCGCGGCAACGTGCAGCCGATCGGCGGCGTGAACCAGAAGGTGGAGGGGTTCTTCGACGTCTGCCGCGCGAAGGGGCTCACGGGGCGGCAGGGGGTGCTGATCCCCGCGACGAACGTCGAGGACCTGATGCTGCGCGCGGACGTGATCGAGGCGGTGCGCGGGGGGCAATTCCGTATCTGGGCCGTGTCGACGGTGGACGAGGGGATCGAGGTGCTCACCGGCGTCCCCTCGAAGCGCGTCGCGGACCTCGTCCGGCGGCGGCTGCGGAAGATGGCCGTCGACCTCCAGCGCTTCGAGAAGCGGGGAAAATAACCCGCCGCCCCCGGCGGTCCGAGCGGACGTCCAAGTCCCTAGAAACGGAGACCGTACTCCCCGTACTTCTCGTTCAGCTTCTCCCTCAGCCGCCGGTCCTTCTCCTGCAACGCGTTCTCCGCTCCCGGATCGCGCGCGTGTGAATAGTACCACCGCCATTCCTGGATGAGTTCCGCCAGGCGTTGATCCACGTCCTCGGAGTCGATCAGCCTGAGGTTCTCAAGCGCAGACGGGGGGTGAAACGCCTGCCCCGGGCCGGGCTGGAGGGCCGTCTGGAGCTCCTGCCAGGCGTGATGGGTGGCCTCTGCGTGCTGGCGCGCGCGGCGTGGTCCATATCCGACGTACCAGACTGCCACGCCGAGAACGAGCAGAGCGGCCATCAGGAGGTAGACCTCGCGACGGAGGGGCCATCCTCGCCGGTGGGATGATGCCGACTCGATGGAGGTAGAGGCGCCAGCCTCTCTCATCGCATCACGCATCGCCGAGGCCATCGCCGTCGTTGACGGGTACCGCTTTCGCGGACGGACACTGACGGCCTTCTCGACCACGCGAGAGAGCCTCGCGGGCACACCATCGATCGGCAGCTTGATGGGGTAGGCGTGACCGCACAACATCTCATGCAAAATGACGCCGCACGCATAGAGGTCCGATCTGTGGTCACCGGGCTGACCCTTCGTCTGCTCGGGAGACATGTAGTGATAGGTCCCGACGACTGCGGGCCCATCCGTAGACCCCGAGCGCTCAATCCACCCCGGCGGCTTCTGTACGGCTCTCCCAAGCCCGAAGTCCACGAGCTTCACTGTACCGTCCTCGCGGATGAGGACATTCTCCGGCTTCAAGTCGCGGTGCATGTCGCCAGAGCCGTGCACGGCGTGCAGACCGGCGAGCACTTGATCCAGGAGCCCCACGGCCGCACCGGGGTCGATTCGCCTGTCGCGCGAGAGTCGCGTTCGAAGGGACTCGCCCTGGATGAACTCCGTCACCAGGTAGGGCGGGACGCTTGCGGTATCGAGTGAGACTGCCTGCAGGACATTTGGGTGCGACACGCGCCCCAGGAGTGTCCACGCCTCCTGCAGCATCGCAACCCCTTCGGGCGCGGTCGCGATCTTGATGGCGACGAACTGCCCTGGCGCGTCGGTGCGTTCGGCCTTCCAGACCTCGCCGAATCCGCCCTCGCCGAGCTTCTCGAGCAGGCTGTATCCCGCGATGCGCTGTCCAGCGTTCATGACCGCGGCTCACACGCCTGGAGACAAGTTCCCCGCACCTACGCCTCGGAAGCTTCAGCAGGTGGGCTGAAGCAATTGTAGTGCCGCCATCCCAAGTCGACGAACCAGGATGCCATTGACCACTCCCTCTCCCGCCTTCGCCGCAACTTTGCTTATGACCTTGGCTGTAATTCGCCCTATGTGGCCGGCGAGATCCTCCTGCAGCGAGTCGGCCAGAAACTCCATCACACTTTGCGTCTCGCCTGCCACGTACGCTTGAATCAGGGCGCGAAGAAGCACCTGAGTCGTCCCGGTCGGAAGTGCAGAAGCGACCGCTGCCGGTGTGCTCGCGGTACTCGGCAGCACGCTCGCCGACACCTCCGAATTCAACGCCACATCTGCTTCGTCACCACGGTTGGCTACAACCGGGACCGTGCGCGTCTTGCTGGGTCCCTCCCCCGTCGAGATGGACGCGTTCTGGATGACCGCGGTGTCGGTCGCGTCAGACAAGGCGGGCATAGGCGAAATACGCATGGGATCGGCGAATCCGCCCGCATCCTGCTCCGGAGCACGCGTGGATGCAGCGCCGACAGGAAGTGTCGCACCCGTTTTCGGCAACTGCGCACGCTCCACAGGATGGACGGGCGATCCGTGCGTGGCGCGCGTCATGGGCTTGCGTGGCGGCGGGCTCATCGGGTCGCCGACTCCGCCAGCATCGTTCTCCGAGCCCATGACTCAATCCTTGGTGATGTACTCGAAGACTCTGTCCAGATTCTGCTGGGCCGGCGGGAATCCGTTCGCAGGCACGCGTGGGCTCACGAGCTGGAAGTTGTAGTCCCCGTGTTTCCAGGTGTCATCCCAGCGCTCCGGCACCTCTGGCACCTTGAACGCGAGCTCCTTCCGGTCAGCATTGTCGCGGAGCGGCACGCCGCTGAGTTGGCGAGTGCCTTTGATCGATCGTGCCGAGACGACGGCGCTGCAGACGAACCACTCCGCTTCCGCATCCACGAGATCGCACGCGAATCTATCCGTCATCTCTTTGAGAAGACCGAGCAATCGGTCCCGGCTCCAGGAACTCCTCCTTCGTTCTGCTCCGAGGCATCCCGCCCTTACGGTCGAGCACAAACGTCGACGGAGTGATCAGCGGGTTAAACGTGACCTTCAGGTGATTGAGCATGGAGGTCAGAAATATCGTCTTTCCTGCTACCCGGCAAGGGGAGGGTCGGAATCGAGAACCTGGGGATCAACGCATCTCGCCCCGGCCTCTACGCTGACGGCCGCATCAAGCTCGAGGGCCAGCCGCGCCGGCTCGCCGCCGTGTTCGGCCCGCGCTACGCCCCTGTCACTGCGCGCCTCGTCGAGGAGGCCGTACAAGCCTCGGTCGGCAGCTACGACGCCCTCGTGGTCGCAGGCTTCAGCTTCGACCCTGAGGCCGCGTTCCTCGAGAAGTCGCCTCCCGCGGGCATCCGCCTCTTCCGGATGCAGATCGCCCCCGACGTCCTCTCGCGCCCGTTCCAGCCCGGCGAGCACGAGCGGATCACGGTGAAGGTGATCGACGTTCGCGGCAATGAGGTCATTGTTGTGCGGGAGGTTTTCCGGGAAAGCGTCCGGTAGGATCCCTCTGGTCACTCGCCGCCCCTCGACCTACAATTGGATTGCGTCCGGCAGAAGGGAGAGAGAATGGAGGTTGGCCTGCTGGACCGGGTACGCGCCGCGGCGGCGAAGCGAGTCCTCTATCTTCCGCATGCGATTCGGCAAATGTCCAGGCCGGACAGGATGATCGAGCCCGCGGAGGTGGAAGACACCCTCCAGCACGGGGAAACGGTGGAGGAGTATCCGGATGACCCGCGTGGGGAGAGTTGCCTGCTCCTCGGTCGGGGCCCCCTCGGTCGAGCCATCCACGTCGTGTGCGCGCCGAAACCCGACTACCTCGCCGTCATCAGCGCCTACCTGCCTGATGCCCAGCATGGCTGCCGGACTACAAGACTCGGAGGAAGTAGATGGAGTGCCCACTTTGTCGCGGCCCGATGGAACTCTCTCATGCGCCCTTCACTGTGGATCGCAAGGGGTACCACGTCCACTGGGATCAAGTTCCCGCCTGGGTGTGCATCCAATGCGGCGAGCCCTGCTTCGCGCGCGCCGAGGTCGATCGGATTCAGGAGGCCCTGCGTGCCCTCGATCTGGCCGGGGCACCCCTCTCGCCGACTGCATGAGGGATTCGCGTCGAGGACCTGATGAAGACGCAACGCCTCACATCCATCTACAACGAGCCTGAGGAAGTCGAAGACGTTGGGCTCTTTCGGAGTCTGCAGCGCAAGGTGCGATTGCGATGCGGGCAGGGAGCCTCTGCATCCACAAGACATTGTGCGCCCATGGAATCCAGGCACCCGGCAGTTGCCGTCTTGGGTCCCTCGGCATTTGGGCAACCGCCGGTTGCCCAATCGCGTCCGTGGGCGGCGATGGTGGCACCCTCATCCGCCCAGCGCTAAGGCGGCGGGAGGGTGATCGAGATGCGCGTCCCGCCCCCCTCGCGCGCGGAGAGGACCACGCGGCCGTGGTGGGCCTGCACGATCTTCTGCACGATCGAGAGGCCGAGGCCCGTCCCCTTCGCCTTCGTCGTGAAAAACGGGAGGAAGGCCTTCCCGGCGACGTCGTCGGGGATCCCCGGCCCGTCGTCCTCGACGACCGCCTCTGCCCCCCCGTCGGAGGTGCGCGTGACGAGGGCCTCCACCCGCCCGCCGCGGGGGAGCGCCTCAATCGCATTCACGAGCAGGTTGAGGAAGACCTGCTTCATCCGGGGCCCGTCGACCTGCGCGGGGACAGTGCCCGAGGGCGCCCAGGCCATGGCGACGCCCGCCTGATCCGCGCGGATGCGGGTCTCGTCGACGGCCGCCTGCACCACCGTCTGCAGGTCGACGATCGCCAGGTCCATCCGGTTCGAGCGGGAGTAGTCGAGCAGATCGCGCACGAGCAGGCGGACGCTTTCGCTCGCGCGCTCGATCTGGACGAGGTACTTCTCGACGGGGCTCGCGATGCCGAGCTTCGCGCGGACGAGGTCGATCCCCATCACGACGTTCTGGATCGGGTTCTGGATCTCGTGCGCGACGCCGGAGACGACCTCCCCGATCGCCGCGAGGCGCCGTCTCTCCTCGACGAGCTGCTCCGCGTCGGCGAGCTTCCGCTCCAGCTCGCGCTGCTCCGTGACGTCGCGGAGGATCCAGATCACGTCGCTGACGCGTCCCTGGGCGTCGAGGATCGGCGCGAAGTTCGCGAGATACTCATAGCGCTTCCCCGTCTCGGGATTCACGTGGACGATCGGGACGTGGGGGACCGCAGCCAGGGTGCGCCCGACCTCGTCGATCGCCCGGTGCCAGAGCTCGCGGCTCTCGTCGGTCCGGAGCGAGTCGAGGAGCCGGAGCCCCTCCTTGAGGAACCGTTCGCGGGACACGCCCGAAAGCCCCTTGTTGACGAAGGTGAGCTGCCGGGCAGCGTTCATGACGAGGATCGCGTCGGGCGCGCACTCGACGAGCCGCGAGAGCTGCTCTCGCGAGTCGCGGAGCGCCTTCGTGAGCGCCTCCCGCTCCCGCTCCAGCGCCCGCGTCCTTGCGACGTTCGCGATCGTCGCGACGATCTCCTCGACAGGGGCGTCCTTCCGCAGGTACGCCTGGGCCCCGGCGCGGATCGCGCGGAGGGCGCTGTCGAGGTCGGCGTTCCCCGTGAGGATGACCGCCGGCAGGTCGGGCTGCTCCTTGCGGACGCGCTCAAGGAGGTCGAGTCCGTTCCCGTCGGGGAGGCGGAGGTCGAGGAGGAGCAGCTCGGGCGACTCCGCGCGGAGCTCGCGATCCGCCTGCGCGAGCGTCGAGGCGGCGCGGACCGTGTGCCCCTCCCCCTGCAGGACCTCGCGGAGGTTCCGCTGGAAATCGGCGTGGTCTTCGACGACGAGGATGGAGGCGCACATCGCGATCACGTGGCGGAGCGTGGACGGGCCGGGGAAGGCGCGTATAATGCGCCCACGACGGCGGGGAAGCAACATGGATCTGGCGCGGTTCGAGGAGATGAAGAGGTACGTCGGCTTCGGCCAGGCCGACGTCGACCTGCTCCGGAGCCACGCGGGGGTCCTGCGGCCCCACTTCGGCGCGATCGTCGAGGACTTCTACGCGCGGATTCGGGCGACGCCCGCCCTCCACAAGCTCCTCGCGGACGAGACGCAGATCGCGCGCCTGAAGGGGACGCTCTCCGCGTGGCTGGAGGGGGCCTTCGCGGGGAACTTCGGCCCCGACGAGCTGGCCCTACGCGAGCGGATCGGGCGGATGCACGTGCGGATCGGCCTCGCCCCGAGCTACGTGATCGCGGCGATGGACGTGATCCGCTGGCAGCTCCTCTCCGTCCTGACGCGGACGGGCGCGCCCCCCGAGGCCGCGATCGCTCTCGAGAAGGCGCTCGACCTGGAGCTGGGGATGCTCGTCTCCACGTACGAGGAGGCGCAGGAGGAGCAGGTGCGGCGGATGGAGCGCCTCGCGACGATCGGCCAGCTCGCGGCGAGCGTGAACCATGATCTGAAAAGCCCGCTCGCGGCGATCGGCTCCTCGCTCTTCCTGCTGCGGAAGATCGCCCCGGTCGCCACGCACCCGGACGGCGCGCGCCACCTCGACACGATCCAGCGGAACCTCGACCAGGCGCAGCGCGTCATCGCGAGCCTGCTCGACTATGTCCGCTCGCGGCCGCTCGAGTTCGCGGAGGTCGACCTCCACCTCCTCGTCGTCGAGACCCTCCGCCGGATGCAGATCACCGCCGACGTCGAGACGATCCTCACACCGACGGACGTGAGCACCCACCTTCGCGGCGACGCGGGGGAGCTGGCGCGGCTCCTCTTGAACCTCGTCCAGAACGCCGTGGAGGCGATGGGCGGGAAAGGTACGATCCGCTTCTCCTTCCGCGAGGAGAAGGGGGACGCGGTCCTCGAGGTCGAGGACACGGGGCCGGGGATCCCGACGGAGAACCTCCGGCGGGTCTTCGATCCCCTCTTCACGACGAAGCCCGCCGGCACGGGGCTCGGGCTCGCGATCTGCTGGAACATCGCCCGCGCGCACGGCGGGGCCATCGAGGCCCAGAGCCCGACGGGGCGCGGAGCCCGGTTCGTGATCCGCCTCCCGCGGGCGGGGCGTCCTTCGGGGGAGGCAAGCCATGCCTGACACCACGCGCAGGACGGGCCGCATCCTCGTCGTCGACGACGAGGCGATGACCTGCGAGCAGCTCTCGGAGGTGCTCACCGCGGAGGGGCACGAGGTCCAGGCCGTGGCGAGCGGGGAGCTGGCGCTCGCGTCGCTCGACAAGGGGCCGTTCCACCTGGTCCTCTCCGACCTCCGCATGCCCGGGATGGGCGGGATGACGCTCCTCAAGAAGGTCGTGAAGGACCACCCGAGGACGGCGGTGGTGATCATGACCGCGCACGGGAGCATCGAGACGGCGGTGGAGGCGATGCGGGTGGGGGCCTCCGACTTCCTGCTGAAGCCGTTCCGGGTGAGCGAGGTCGGCCTGGTCGTCGCGCGGGTGCTCGACAAGGTCTTCCTGCGGGACGAGAACCTCTACCTCCGGGAGGAGCTGGAGAAGACGGTCCAGTTCGGCGACATGATCGGGCGCGACCCGCGCATGCGGGAGATCTTCGAGCGGATCGTGAAGATCGCGCCGAGCGACGCGACGGTGCTGATCACGGGGGAGACGGGGACGGGGAAGGAGCTGGTCGCGCGGGCGATCCACCGCCAGAGCCCGAGGAAGGACCGCCCATTCGTCGCGATGAACTGCGCGGCGGTGACGGAGACGATCCTCGAGAGCGAGCTGTTCGGCCACGAGCGGGGCGCCTTCACGGGGGCCGTCGAGCAGCGGGCGGGAAAATTCGAGCTGGCGAGCGGAGGGACCCTCTTCCTCGACGAGATCGGGAACATCGGCCAGCCGATGCAGGCGAAGCTCCTGCGCGTGCTGGAGGAGAGGGAGTTCTACCGCGTCGGCGGCGGGAAGCTGATCAAGGTGGACGTCCGCGTCCTGGTCGCGACGAACCGCGATCTCGAGAAGGCGGTCGCCTCGGGTCAGTTCCGCGAGGACCTCTACTATCGCCTGCGGGTCGTGCCGATGCACATGCCGCCGCTGCGCGAGCGGAAGGAGGACCTGCCCCTGCTCGTGGAGCACTTCCTCCAG
>ORJL011260059.1_pt1 | contig 10202 bp, 8 predicted proteins | sample 1779941 | NCBI WGS metagenome assembly ORJL01 (sample SAMEA104232317, study PRJEB22302) | groundwater metagenome | biome: forest; feature: aquifer; material: groundwater | place: USA | collected 2011-08-07 | depth 5.8 m | reverse complement strand
GTGGGCCGGGGTCCCCGCCCCCGGGGGCGCGGCCCGGGGGCGGGCCCCCGTGCCCCGCCTGCCTCTGCGTCCAGGAGACCGGGTCCTGGCCGCTCGTGTTGCGCCCGTCGGTGAAGAGGACGATCGCCGCGACCGTCTGCCCGTTCAGGTCGTTCATCACCTGCGCGAGCTCCTCGCCGATCGCCGTCGACTCCCCCGTCGCGTCGAGGTTCGGCGCCGGGGGCTCGTTCGCCGCCTTCCGCTTCGCCGCCGCCTCCCTCGTGAAGTCGCCCGAGATCTCCGAAAGGTGGTCGGAGAAGGAGTAGACGCGGAGGTTGTACCGCTCCGCGAGCTTCTCCATCGCCGTCTCGCGGTCCTTCCCCTGCTCCTTCGGTTCGAACATCCGGTTCGCGAGCGCGCGGTTCAGGAGGTCGATGCGCCGCAGCTTCGCCAGCTCCCGCTCCTGGTCGGCGGAGAGGACCTCCTCGTCCGGCTTCGCAACCTCTGTCACCCTTGCGAGCTTCTTCCGCGACTCCGCGTCGTTCATCTTGTCGATGAGCGTCATGCTCTTCGAGTCGTCGAGCAGGCAGACGACGTACGACTCCTTCACGTTCTGCCACTCGAGGTGGAGGACCGGCTCGGCGAGGACGAAGAAGAGGAGGAGGAGGAGGGCCATGCGGAGGTACGCGAGGAGCCACCGCGACCGGCTCGTCGCGGTCTTGTTCTCGCGGCGGTAGACGAACGCGGCGAAGATCCAGATCGCCGGGACGACCAGGAGGACGATCCCCCACGTCGGCGGGAGGTTCCGCCACTCGATCGTCCAGTCGGCCCCTTCGATCGATCCCCGATCGACGCCGATGAGCCAATCCACCCAGTTTGACATCGGGACTCCCGTTGGGCGAGGAGCGAAGGGTGATGGCCGATTCTCCCCGGCCTCGCCCCTCGGCCCTCGCCCCTCTCTCTTCGCTACTTCGACCGCCCGAACACCGCCGCCAGGGTCGTCTCCACGAACAGGAGCACGAAGACCATCCACGCGAGCCACTTCCACGCCGACGACGGCGGAGGCTTGATCGCCGCCCGACCGCCCGCCTGCGAGAGGTCGACCGTGCAGGAGAACTCGAACCCCGGGAACCGCTCCCGCAGCTCGTCCTCCGTCACCCGCGCGAGGTCCCCCTCCCGCGGGTCGACGTTCACCGCGAAGTGCGCGAACAGCTCCTCCCCGCCCCCCGTCGCCGCGGGGCGGTAGATGGAGTAGAAGCCCGCGCAGTCGGTCTCGTTGTACGTCAGGTAGAACCCCTGGTCCGCCGCCTTCGGGTCGGGCGGAGGGGGCGAGATCGCCGTCCTCCCGCCGCGCCGCTCGGGGAGCGACAGCGTGAAGTTCTTCTGGTACTCGTCGTGCTTCAGCCGCAGCGCGAGCGTCTCGCCCACCGTCACGTTCCGCCACCCCATCGCCTGCGAGGCGAGGTAGAGCGCCGTCTTGTCGACGAGGATCACGTACGCCTGCATCCCGACCCAGCGGTTCCCCTCCCCGTCCGCCGTGGTCGTGACGAGGATCGTCTTCCCCCGCTGGAACTGCTTCTCCACGATCGCCGGGCTCGCCGCGGGGTCGTCGAACCGCGCGACCACCTTCGTGTCCGGCCGCGCCTCGGCCACCTTGCTCCCGTACCAGTGGCTCGTGCGAAGCTGCCCGATGAGCTGCGGGTGGTCCCCGAGCCCCTTCGCCACGATCGGGTGGTCGTGGTGCGGGAAGTCGATCCCCCACTCCTGGTCGTCCTTCCCCAGGACCTCCGTCAGCTCCGCGGGAAGGAGCCCCTTCCCCTCGCGGAAGAGCTGCTGGTTGTAGGAGAGGCGGTCGACCCGGTCGCCCAGGAAGACGAGGAGACCTCCGCCCGCCGCGACGAACGACTCCAGGTTCGTGACCTTCTGATCCGAGATCGCCCCGACGTTCGCGAGGACGACGAGGTCGTACTTCCGCACGTCGACCGACGGGTCGTTGAAGACGCTCTCGCCGATCACCTCCGTCTGGTAGATGGAGACCTTCTCCCCCGGGTCCTCCGTCGGCGCCAGGGCGTACTTGAGATAGACGACCTCGTCCTCGAACCCCTCGCCGCTCTCGCCGTCGACGAGGAGGACGGAGAGGTGGTCGCGCACGTTCACCGCGAAGTATTGCCGGTTGTCCCCGGGAAGCGGGTCCCCCTCCAGCTCCACCTCGACCGTGTGCGCCCCCGGCTCGCGGAACTGGAAGACGCACGGGTCGTCGACCTTCCCGCCCGGGCCGATCGAGATCGTCTTCGACTCCTTCGACCCGTCGACGATGAAGTTGAACGGCAGCGCGTCCTTCGCCTCGCTCCCGTAGTTGCGGAAGTAGACCCAGAAGGTCACCGCCTTGTCCGTCCCGATGACGTTCTCGTTCGGCACGATCCCCGTGACCCCGACGTTCTGCGCCTTCTCGACCCCGACGTCGACGAGCGTCACCTCCGCCTTCGTCGAGAGGTCCGCGAGCGCCGCCTGGAGGACCTTCACGTCGGAGTCCTCCGGCAGCCAGCTCGACCGCTGCATGTCGGTGATCAGGTAGACCTTCTTCCGCGAGTTCTTGCTGTTCTCGAGCGCCTCGCGGATGAGCACGACCGTCTTCGCGACGCTCGTGCCGTAGTCGGAGATCGCCAGGTCGTTCACCAGCTTCTCCGCCTGGTCGACCTGCGAGCTCGGGTCCTTGCCGATGAGGAACGAGGGGTGATCGCTCATCGCGATCACCGTCACCATGTCCCCCTCCTTCGGCTGCACCCCGCGCACGAGCTCCCGCGCATTCCGCTGGGCGCTCTCGAACGGCGTCTTCCCTCCCTGCTGGAACCCCATCGAGTAGCTGTTGTCGAGCACGATCACGACGTGCGTGTCGGAGGTCGCCATCGCCTGGATCGGCGCCTTCTCGAACGTCGGCCGCGCGAGGGCGGCCGCGAGGAGCGAGAGGATGAGGATCCGCACGAGGAGGAGGAGCAGGTTCTCGAACTGCAGCCGGCGCCGGACCTTCTTCAGGGCCGCGAGGAGGAACTCCATCGCCGCCCACCGCACCTTCTTGTACTGCTGGCGGTTCAGCAGGTGGATGATGATCGGCACCGACCCCGCGGCCGCGAACCAGGGAGACAGCGCATCGGGTCCGAACGTCGGCATGCTACCTCCGCCTCGCGAGCCGTTTCGCAAGGTATCCCGAGAGCGCCACGTCGAGCATCTGGTCCGTCGTCACCTGGACGTAGTCGATCTTCTGCTCCAGGCACCCGCGGCGAATCGCCGTGCAGAAGTTCGTCACCTCCTCCAGGTACGCGCGCCGGATCGACCGCGGGTCGATCAGCTCCTGCGGGTACTCCTCCATCCCCTCGAACATCGTCATCCGCTGGAAGGGGAAGGTCATCTCGAAGTCGTCGAGCACGTGGAAGAGCATTACGTCGTGTCCGCGGTGGCGGAAGTGGCTGAGGCCCGTGAGGATCTTCGGCACGTTCCCGATCTGGTCGAGGAGGTCGCTCACGATCACCACGAGCCCGCGGTGCGTCAGCCGCTCCGCGGCGTTGTGGAACACCGCGGCGATGTCGGTCTTCTTCTCCGCGCGGGCGTTCACGATCTCGTTGAAGAGCCCCTTGAGCTGCGAGGCGCTCGTGCTCGCGGGGAGCATCTTCGTGATCTCGCGGTCGAAGAGGATCAGCCCCACCGCGTCCTGCTGCTGGTTGATCAGGTAGGCGAGGGAGCTCGCGATGTAGCTCGCGTACTCGAGCTTCGTGATCTCGTCCGACTTGTAGGACATGCTCTCGCTGGTGTCGAGCATGATGTAGGCGCGGAGGTTCGTCTCCTGCTCGTACTGCTTCAGGTAGAGGCGGTCGCTCCGCCCGAACACCTTCCAGTCGAGGTGCCGGAGGTCGTCGCCCGGGACGTACTCCCGGTGCTGAGCGAACTCGACCGAGAAGCCGTGGTAGGGGCTCTTGTGGAGCCCCGTCACGAACCCCTCGACGATGAGGCGCGCCTTCAGGTCCAGCTTCGTGATCTTGTTGAGGACCTTCGGGTCGAGATATTTCTGATAGGTTTCCATCGACTACGGACTCCCCGCCCCCACGATGACGTTCGGGAGCTTCGCGTCCTTGAAGGCCCCGCTCTCCTGCGAGGGGATAACCTGCAGGAGCTTGTCGATGATCTTGTCGGTCGTGATCCCCTCCGCCTCGGCCGAGAAGTTCGTGATGATCCGGTGGCGGAGGACCGGGTGCGCGACCGCCTGGATGTCCTCCGTCGCGACGTAGTAGCGCCCCTTCAGGATCGCCCGCGCCTTCGCCCCGAGGATCATGTACTGGCTCGCGCGCGGACCCGCGCCCCAGCTCACCCACTGAGTGATGAAGTCGGGCACGCCCGGCTGGCGGACCCGCGTCGCCCGCGCGAGCGACATCGCGTACTTGATCACGCTGTCCGCGATCGGCACCCGGCGGACGATCTCCTGCAGCTTCAGGATCTCCGCGCCGGAGAGCACCTGCTGCGGCTTCACGTCGTACGGCGCCGTCGTCAGCTTCATGATCTCGAGCTCTTCCCCCTCGCTCGGGTAGTCGACGAAGACCTCGAACATGAAGCGGTCGAGCTGCGCCTCGGGCAGGGGGTAGGTCCCCTCCTGCTCGATCGGGTTCTGCGTCGCGAGGACGAAGAACGGGTCCTCCAGGAGGTGCTTCTTTCCGCCGACCGTGACCTGGTGCTCCTGCATCGCCTCCAGGAGCGCGGCCTGCGTCTTCGGGGGCGTGCGGTTGATCTCGTCCGCGAGGATCGTGTTCGCGAAGATCGGCCCCTTGATGAACTGGAGCGACCGCGTCCCGCTCGCCTTGTCTTCCTGGATCACCTCGGTCCCGGTGATGTCGGAGGGCATGAGGTCGGGCGTGAACTGGATGCGGCTGAAGCCGAGCGTGAGGCACGAGGAGACGGTGCGGATGAGCATCGTCTTGGCCAGGCCCGGCACCCCGACGAGGAGGCAGTGCCCCTTCGCGAAAAGGCTGATGAGGAGCTGGTCGATCACGGCGTCCTGGCCGACGATCGCCTTCCTCACCTCGGCCTTGATCGTGTCGTACGCCTCCTTCAGCCTCCGCACCGCCTCCTGATCGCTCTGCGGGAGCGCTTCTTTTTTCACGTCCGCCATGGGGTTCCTCCGAATCGACGAAAGTTCCGGGTTCGTGGTTCCTGGTCGAACCAAGGACCCGGAACTACCTAACATACCCGTAGACGCGCTCCCGCGTCAACGCCACCAGCCCGCCCTCGACGCGCGCCAGCTCGACCCCGCCCAGGGCCTTCTCCGGCCAGCGCAGGAGCTCCCTCGAGGTACGGTCGGCGAGCCCGATCCGGTAGAGCGCCTTCGCCCCGGGGATGTAGAGGACGTCCCCGTCGACGCACGGCCGGCCGATGGCGGGCTCTTCCAGCTTCACGTCCGCGATCTTGTGCGCGGGGTCGTCGGCGTCCGCGATCCGCACCTTCTGGTCGCTGACGATCGCGATCCGCCCCCCGGAGAGCGCCGCGAACCAGCGGAACTGCATCCGGTCGGAGACCCGCTCGAACGGCTTGTCGCCGAACGGGCGCCCCGTCGCCAGCTCCAGGCTGAAGAGGTAGTCGGAGTCCTGCGGCGCCACGATCACCCTGCCCTCTCGGACGTCGATCGGGTTCTCGGCCCAGTCGGCCAGGTCGCCCGGGGCTGGCGTCCCCCGCTTGCGGTTGTATTTGACGAGCCACTTCAGCTCCCCGTTCCCGGCATCGAGCGCCGCCACGACGCCCCAGTTCGAGCAGTAGACGACCGTCCCCCCGATCACCACCGGCGCGAGGCCCGGGCAGAACCGCTGCGGGACGTCCGCGCGCGCGGTCTGGGTCGCCACCGTCGGCACCGCGCCGAGGAACGTCTTCCACCGGAGTTCGCCCGTCCGCGCGTCGAGCGCACAGGCGTAGAGGCGCAGGTCGGACTTCAGGATCCCCGCCCCGACGTAGACCCCCGCGCCGTCCGACGCGGGGGGCGAGAGGATCGTCGCCTCGGAGAGGAACTCGACGTCGTCCTTTCGCCCCGCGGGACGCTCCGTGTCCCAGAGGCGGTACCCCTCGCGCGCCAGGTCGAAGGCGTAGAGGGAGCACTTGATGATCTCCGCCGCGTTGTCGTCGTTCGCCTGGGCCGCGGGGCGCCCCGAGGCCGACTCCAGCGTCGCGTACAGGGCGCCTCCGTGGACGCAGGCGCGGCGGGAGATCCTCCCCTTGCCGACCTCGTCGGAGGCGGGGAGGAGGTCGCCGGTGCTCCACTCCCACGGCGCGGGCTTGCCGGTGCGGGAGTCGAGGACGACGCCGTCGCACCCGTTGTGGAAGAAGAGCCAGGGCGCGACGAGGGTCGCTCCGCAGGCGGGGCTGAAGCCGGCCTCGATCGACGGGTCCCAGAGGAGGAGCTGCACGGTGGGCGCGGCTCCCCTCACGAAGAGCTGCCGCCCGGGGTTCCCGCCCGCGGGCCGCATCGACACGGGGGGGATGGCGAAGGTCCACGGCGCGTCGGAGGCGATCGCCCCGAGGGCCGCCGCGGGGGCGACGCGGCTTGCGGCCATGCGGTGGATCGCCTCGCGCAGCGTCGTGCGCGAGGAGCCGACGGCGAGCGGCGCGTCGAAGACGGCGCGGTGGCGGGCGAGGAGGAGGTCGGAGGGGACGCCCGCGATGCCGCAGAGGGCCGCGAGGAGGGCGTGGAAGGCCTCCCCGCCCGTGGCGGCGCGGTCGAGCGCGGCGAGGTCCTCGTGCCGCCCGAGGGCCCGGGCGCACTGGGCGTAGCGGAAGAGGGCGACGCGGAGCTGCGGGAGGGAGATGTCGTACGCCTGGGGCGTGCGGACGATGGGGGCGAGGGCGACGAAGGCCCCCTCGTAGTCGCCCTGTTCGATCGACAGTTCGGCGATGGAGAGGAGGATGTCGTCGCCGTAGGAGGAGGCGTCGTACTTGGTGGCGACGTCGCGCAGCTCGGCGAGGTCCCCCTTCCTGAGGGCCTTCTCCCACAGGGCGAGGGCCCTGCCGTCGTAGACGGAGCGGTACTCGGAGCGGCGGGCGAGGCGGGTGACTCCCTGGCGGCAGGCCTCGCGGACGCCGACGAAGAGGGCGAAGGGCTTGCCGGGCTCGTCGGGGATGACGGGGAGGAGGCCGTCGACGGTCGGCCGTTCGAGGAGGTCCTGGTAGTCCTTCATGCGGGAGAGGGGGTCGGGGTCGCGGTTGGGGTCCTTCTCGAGCTTCTGGATCCGCTGGAGGTCGCGTACGGCGGGGGGATGGTCCTCGATCCAGACGTTCTCCCCGGGCCGCTGCTGCGCGAGGAGCGTCGACGCGGCGGCAAGGAGGCACGCGGCCGTGTGGCGGAGAAGGCGCATGAAGGAGTGCATATCTAAGAGGATACTGAAGGTATCACGCCCCGATCATGGAATCAACCTCGGTCTCCCCCGTGCTCTTGCTCGTCCTGGGCGCGCTTCCATCCTCCCCCGGCATCCGACGCTCGGGGACGATCCACGAATCCGCACGAATCTCCACGAATCGTGGAGGGAACCGATGGCATGACGTGCGCTCGCCGGGCCTCGCGGGTTGCAGGGCGCTGCGACCCAGCCCCATGACGTGCGCTCGCCGGGCCTCGCGGGTGGCAGGGCGCTGCGACCCAGCCCGCGGAGCGGGCGGCAGGCAATAGCTGCGGGCGCCAGCCCGCAGTGCCCGGTCCGCCCGCGCGATGAGGAGCCCGCGGAGCGGGCGGAAGAGCCTTGCGCCAGCAGCCATGCAGCCGTTCCTCGTGTTCGTGCTCGCCGTCGTGCCCGTGCTGCTGGTCGTCCGAGCCATGCATCTCCATGAGGTGCCATCCCCCCATTCTCAGTCCCGGTACGCGGCTTTCATCCCAGCCACCCAAGCCGGGAACTGAGTGCGAGAAGCAACCCCAGGAGCGCCCATCCTATCGAGTGCAACACGAGGAGCACGACGACCAGGCACATGGAGTAGAAGGTCCTCGGCCGGGGCGGCGACGGACGCTGCTCCGACAGCGGCATGAGGGGTTGGTACGAATAGCAGGTGCGGAACACGGCGACCGACCGGGGCTGGCAGAGGGCGAGGATCACGAACACGTTTTGTGCGGCGAGCGGGACCCAGGCCCAAACGCCCGCCCCGAAGAGGATGTCCTCCTCGGGACGCGTCGTGCCCAATAGGCATCGCCGCGCGATCCAGAGGCAAGCCACCTCCCCGGCCGCGACTGCCCACCTGACCCCGGGCACGCGGAGCCCGATCAACACGAAGAAGAACGCGTAGACCGCGGCGATCGCAAGAAGCTCCGGATGGTGGACGACTGCAGTCGGGGTGAACTTCGGGGGGTTTTCTGGCGGCACCATCAGGAGCGCGCTCGCGCCGCAGAGTACGGCCGCGGCGAGTGCGCGACACAGCAGGAGCCATCGCGCGCCGTTGACGTAGATCTCGGCCTCCCACAGCCACTGCGGAAGGCGCCTTTCGCCTACCTGGACAAGGACCTGCGACGAGTCCCGCGGCGCCGCGCCGTACGCCTCTCCGCAGCCAGGGCAGGGCGAGGGCTCCTCGGGCTCCACAGCGTCATAGAGGGCACCGCAGGAACAGTGCTGTGTTTCGACCACGTAAGGCCCTCGTCACGCGAGGAATCGTACGTTGCGCGAATGGAGGAGCGCAACACGGCGATCCGGGTCCGTCTGACCGTGGGTTGCATTGTGGTGCAGTGTGGTGTATAATGCACGCATGGCAACCACTGAGAAGCCCATCCGGCAGAGCGTGAGCCTCCCGCCGCGGGTGGCGCGGCGCGTCCGGTCCCTGGCGCGGGCGCGCAAGACGAGCGCAAGCCGCGTCCTGGTCGACCTGATCGAGTCTGGCCTGGAGACGAAGGACGGCGAGAAGCAGCGGTTCCTCGACCTTGCCGAGCGGCTCGCGCAGTCCAAGGACCTCGCCGAACAGGCGAAGCTCAAGGAGGAGCTCGCCCGCATGACGTTTGGTGAGTGATGCCGACGATCGAGTGGACCGACCTCCCGCCCGCCCTTCGCGATCACCTCTTCGAGCGCGCGCGCCTGTGTCGCCGCTATCATTCGCGCAGCTTGCGCTCGAGGAGCCAGCCCAGGAAGAAGATGCCGGCGCCCGCGCCCACGAAAACGACCTCGAGCCGCTCCGAGCGGAGCATGATCCCGGTCCAGAGGCCGTAGGCCGTGAAGACGATGCCCACGAGCTCCAGGGACTTCCCGACGTAGTACTTCATGGAGACCTTCGCATGAGCCTGATGACCGCGCGCGACGGGGCGTACGTGGCCTCCACCGCGCTCGTGATCGGCGACGTGACCCTGGGCGAGGGGGCGAACGTCTGGTTCGGGGCCGTCGTGCGAGGCGACGACGCCGGCATCCGCATCGGCGCCCACACGAACGTGCAGGACATGTCGATGCTCCACTCCGAGCCCGGAGTCGACCTCGTGATCGGCTCGAACGTGACGATCGGGCACCAGGCGACGGTCCACTGCAAGCGGGTCGGCGACAACTGCCTCATCGGGATGGGGGCCATCCTCCTCGCGGACGCCGAGATTGGCGAGGGGTGCGTCATCGGCGCAGGGGCCCTCGTGCCCGAGGGGCGGAAGATCCCTCCCCGCACGAAGTGGGTCGGCGTCCCCGCGAAGCAGGTCGGCGAGGTCACGCAGGAGGACATCGATCACCTCGTGCACCACGCGCTCGCGTACGAGAAGCGGGCGCTCATCTACTCGCAGGGGCGGATTCCGAAGCCGTCCGACCAGCAAGCTGGCTCTGACAGCGTCGGGCGGTAAAGGCGCCCCTCGCCCCTCGCCTCTCGCCCCTCGCCCCTCGCCCCTCGCCGCTACCTCAGCGCGCGCTTCAACAGCGGCGCGAGCTTCTTCGCATCGTGCCGGATGAAGTGCGGCCCGGCGAGGAGCCCCGCCCCCGCGCGCGCGTGCTTCTGCCAGTCCTTGGCCCGCTCGACGAGGTCCCCTCGGTAGACGTACCCCGGCGCCCTCCCCAGGTCGTCCACGACCCGCTCGCACCCCTGCCTGCGGTAGTGCTCGAGCATGTCGGCGGGGATCGCCCCCTCGTTCACGATCACGCGGTCCGGCGAGTGCCCGAGGTACCGGGCGATCTCCTCGACGTGTCTCTTCGCGGTGAACCCGTCGCTGTTCCCCGGCTGGCAGACGATGTTCATCACGTAGACCTTCGGGCAGGGGTTCT
>ORJL010769400.1_pt1 | contig 10203 bp, 8 predicted proteins | sample 1779941 | NCBI WGS metagenome assembly ORJL01 (sample SAMEA104232317, study PRJEB22302) | groundwater metagenome | biome: forest; feature: aquifer; material: groundwater | place: USA | collected 2011-08-07 | depth 5.8 m | reverse complement strand
GTTTGCAGGATGGCGAGGAAACTCAGGCCGTTGAGATAAAAAAGCCAATCAACACCGAGTAAGGCAATGAGGATGCCGCCCAGGGCAGGTCCCAGAACACGTGTCAGGTTGTGAGTCGCGGAATTGAGGGCTATAGCGTTCGGCAGGTCTTCTTTGGGCACCAAATCATTGATGATGGACTGGCGCGCCGGCATATTGAAGGACATAACTGCCCCCCGGAGCGCCGCTATCAGGTAAATCTCCCAAATATCCACCAGACCGGTGGTGACCAGCGCCCCCAGGAGAAAAGCGAGGCCCATGGCAATACTTTGAGTGACGATGAGGATCTTCCGCCGCTCCCAATGGTCGGCGGCCACTCCGCCTAAAGGCACCAGAAAAATTACGGGAATCGCCCGGCACAAATTTACCAGCCCCAGGCTGAGGGGTGAATTGCTAAGCTCCAGCACCAGCCAATTGAGGGCAACATGATCCATCCAGTCGCCGGAATGAGAAACGACCGTTCCCGTCCAGAGGAGCAGGTAATTGCGGTTACGAAGTGACGAAAAGATCATTCCAGGGGGTCTGGAACCGGGAAAAGCTGCACTCACGCTGATACCTATAAAAATAATGATTCCGGTTCTTGATAAAAAAGGGCGATTCATGATGAATCGCCCTCCCGTTAAACCCATCTGCCCCCGCGTCACGGCGCAGTACAAAGACGATGGTTACCCGTTCATTTTACCGTTGCCTGAATACTTTGGACATTTCCCGTTCTGTGATCGAGGACCAGGACCGTTATTTCCTCGCCGGATTTAAGCATGCTGGCCAGATCGATAAACCCGTTTACACCATCGACCGGTTGTTTTTCTATTTCCAGGATGACATCGCCCACTTCGAACCCTTCCTTGCCCAGAGCGCCTTGGGAATCGACCCAGGAGACGGCCACCCCTTTTCTTTCATCCAAGCCGTATTTTTCCGCTTCCCGCGCCGTAAGCGCCCGGACTCCAACACCTAACCGTTCTTTGACGGTTTCGGCCAGGACCTGGCTGGAGGTTTCGAGATTGCCGATTTTGACGTTCAGTTCCAACTTCTTCCTGCTTCTCAAGACAACCACCTTTACCTCCTGGCCAACAGGTGCAGCAGCAACGCTGTTGCGCAGCGAACTGGAGTCGGAGATAGTCTTACCTGCAAAGGCGGTTATTACATCATTCTTCATCAGCCCGCCAATTTCCGCGGGGCTGCCTTTAATCACCTCAGCGACAAAGGCGCCCTTCGTGGCGGTGATCTGGATCGTTTTGGCCAGTTCCGGGGTCAGGTCCTGAATGCTGACACCCAGCCAGCCCCGTTCCACCTTGCCATGGGCGATCAAGGCCTTGGCCACCTGGGTGGCCATATTGCTGGGAATGGTAAAGCCGATGCCCTCGGAACCACCAGATTCCGAAACGATAACAGCATTGACCCCGATTACCTCTCCATGGAGATTCAAAAGCGGACCGCCGCTGTTTCCCGGATTTATAGCCGCATCCGTTTGCAGAAAATCCTGGTAACTGCCCGGGTCCGCAATGCCCTGCCGATGCTTCGCACTAATGATGCCTTGCGTAACCGTTTGATCCAAACCCCGGGGATGGCCAATCGCTACCACCCACTCGCCCACCTCGGCTTTGTCGGAGTCTCCGAATTTAACGTAAGGCAGCCGTTCCTTGACGGAAATCTTAATCACCGCCAGATCGGTTTTGGGATCCGTTCCGATAAGCTTGGCTTGATACTTTTGGCCGTTCGAAAGCAAGACTTCCAGTTTTGTCGCCCCGCCGGCGACATGGTGATTCGTAAGAATGTGCCCCTGCGGATCGATGATCATACCCGTTCCCAACCCCTTTGTTTCCCGCTTGAATTTTTTCGGCATTTCAGGGATATTGAAGAATCGGCGGAAGAAGGGATCATTTTCGAAAGGCAGGAAGGGATTCGCTACCTCCTTTCGCTCCGTGACTTCGATATGTACTACTGCCGGGATGGTCTGCTTTGCTACCTGGATGATCGCCGTGCTGAGATCGACGCTCCTCCTTTTTTCGGCAGCAGGGGCCGTGGCCGGAGGAAATAAGATCAGCAGCAGTCCGGACATTAATAAGACCGGGGCAAAAAGTTTGCTAAGTCTCTGGTGGCGGATAGGGTGCGACATATAAACCTCCGTTAAAATGATTAAATTTTTCATGAGGCCAAAACAGCAGTGCTTTATTATAAGTTAATTGAGCGTTAATTACTATCAAAAGCTATCGATCGTTAAGGATGAATTTCACCAATAGGAACCTGATAAGGCAGCTAAATTAATAAAAACCGCACCAAAGCAAGGCCGCCAGGCTGAGGAAATTGTTTATGAGGCCGCATACCAAGAAACTATACCTGATCATGTCAGTGTTTTCCTTTTTGGCTGCTTTACCCCTGCCGGCCTGCTGCGGTGAGGCAGCAGCGCCCTACCGCTTAACCATGGAGGAGGCAATCGGCAAAGGACTGCAGGCCAACATCAATGTCCTCGTTGCCGAAACCAGGTTGAGGGAAGCCGAGGGAACGCGTGAACGGCGCCTTTCCGGGTACCTGCCCCGCGCCCGCCTGGAAACCCCTTTTGCCTATCAAACCATAAACACCCAGTTTCAGGGCCTCAGTCTGCCCAACATACCCAGGGTAGTGGGGCCCTTTACAACTTACGACTTTCGTGTCCGCGTCGATCAGACGCTCCTGGATCTCCAAAACTATCATAGCTTGAAAGCCAGCGAAAAAGATCAACTGGCCCGACACCATGATTACCAGGATATCCACAGTCTGATTATCAGGCAGATTGCCGGGCTTTATCTTCGTTCGGAATCGGCCCAGGCCCAGGCCGTTGCGGCTGAGTCGCGCGTCCAATATGCGAGGACACTCGAACAATTGGCGCGGGATCAGCGCAATGCCGGCGTGGCTACCGGCCTCGATGTGCTTCGGGCCCAGGTTCAGCTCGCCAATGACCGGCAGAGCCTGCTGGTGGCCCAAAATGCCACCAAGCAGGCCTTGCTCGTCCTGGCCCGCAACATCGGTTTCAGCCCCGGAACTCCGCTCGAACTGGCGGACACGCTTGAATACAGGCCGATCAACCCGCCGCTGCTGGAGGAGGCGCTGCCCGGTGCTCTGCAAGGCCGTGCCGACTATCGTTCCCTCCTCGCTCAGCGGGAATCGTTACAGGAGCAAATCAAATCATCCCGTTCACGCTTCCTGCCCCGCGTAACCTTAAGCGGCAATTATGGCGCCGGCGGCCAGCACCTTGACGAGCTGGATGCCACGGGGGCTGTACAGGCCAATCTTGTCTTCACCCTCTATGATCGCGACCGGGAGGGCGAGCATAAAGAGGTTGAAAGTCGCCTGAGCCGTGTTGAACGCCAGTTGGCCGACCAGCGCCTGGGCATTGAACAGGACATCCGGGAAGCGATGCTGAACCTGGAATCCGCCGCCGAACAGGTAAAGGTCGCTCAAGCCGGACTGGAACTGGCACAGCAGGCCCTGCAACTGTCCGGCGAAAGATTTAAACATGGCGTCGCCGACAATGTGGAGGTGGTAAATGCGCAGGACTACCTGGCGCGGGCGCAGCAGAATTTCATCATCGCCCTCACCAGCCATGTGGACGCCAAAATTGCCTTGGCGCGGTCCTTAGGGGATACCGAGAAAACATATAAGACGTTCTTAGGCATCGAATGAGGCAATCATCTCCAGGAAAGGTACGATCCGCTATGAAAAAAATCCTCCCTTTAATCGTCTTGATCGCCCTGGCGCTTGCCGCCGGCCTCTATTTCTACCCCCGTTGGAAGACACCGGAGCCGGCCGCCAATACCCTCCTAATTTCCGGCAACATCGAAGCCCAGGAAAGCGAGGTCGGATTCAAGATACCGGGAAGGATCGCCACCCTGCCGGTGCAGGAAGGACAATGCGTTAGGGAGGGTGATTTACTTGCCAGCCTCGACGGGCAGGACTACCGTCAGCAGGTCAGGATCGATGAAGCAGGCCTTCAGGCGCGGGAGGCCGAGTTGAAGCTCGCCTTGGCCGGCAGCCGGACGCAGGAAATCAAGGCCGCAGAGCAGGCCATGCTCGACGCCCAGGCCGACCTGGAGCTGAAGAAAACCGACCTCCAACGTTTCCAGGCCCTCTACGAGAAGGATGCGGTCTCGGCTCAGACGCGGGATACTGCCGCTACCCACCTCAAGCGCGCACAAGCAGCCTATGAAGGTCGCCGGCAGGTTTACGACCAACTCCGGGAAGGCGCCCGCAAGGAGCAGATAGCCATCAATCAGGCTAATGTCCAGTTGGCCAGGCAGAACCTCGAACAGTCCCGCCTCCGGCAGGGCGATACCCTCTTGCGGGCCCCCAGGCCGGGAGTGATCACGGTGAGACAGGCCGAATTGGGCGAAGTTGTTGCGCCGGGCGGTCCCGTAGTGACCATCGCCGACCTGGACCACGTCTGGTTGCGCGGCTACATCAGCGAAACCGACCTGGGGCGGGTCCGCTGGGGCCAGCCGGCCAAGGTCAGAACTGACACCTTTCCGGAAAAAACATACGGGGGGCGCGTCTCTTTCATCGCCTCGCAAGCGGAATTCACCCCCAAAAGCGTGGAAACGCACAAAGAACGTGTTACCCTGGTCTACCGAATCAAGATCGACCTCGATAATCCTAACCGCGAACTGAAACCCGGCATGCCCGCCGACGCGGAAATTGAACTTACAGGGCTTTAGACGATGCTCCCGGAGACAAACCTGGCCATCAATGTGCGAGAGCTTACCAAGGGTTTCGCCGGTCTGCGCGCTGTCGATCATCTCAGCTTCCATGTCGGGCGAGGCGAGATATTCGGTCTGGTGGGGCCGGATGGCGCCGGCAAGACAACGACGATGCGCATGCTGGCCGGGGTGCTGACACCCGACGGCGGCACGGCAACAGTTGCCGGTCTGGATATTATCGCTGACCCGGAAGGGGTCAAGAATCACATCAGTTACATGTCGCAGCGGTTTGGCCTTTATGAGGACTTGACCGTCAATGAGAACCTCCGTTTCTACGCCGATCTTTTTGGAGTTCGCCGTCTCGAGCTCAAAAAACGCGCCGCACAGCTGCTGGAGGCCGCCGGCATGGAAGAGTTTGGGGAACGCCTGGCGGGCAAGCTCTCGGGAGGGATGAAGCAAAAGCTGGGGCTGGTTTGCGCGCTCATTCACACCCCCCCGGTCTTGCTCCTTGACGAACCCACGAACGGCGTGGACCCGGTCTCACGCCGCGATTTCTGGCGGATTCTTTATTCCTTGGTGAATGAAGGGGTCTCCATCCTCATCTCCACGGCCTACCTCGATGAAGCGGAGCGCTGCCACCGCGTGGCATTGCTGCATCAGGGACGACTGCTTTTTTGCGATACCCCCCCGCACCTGAAGCAGAATTTACCGGGCGCCGTGGTTGCCGTGATTTCTTCCGAACCCCGCCGGCTGCGTGATTTGCTCGCCCAGGCGGAAGGGATTTCCAGCGTGACCCTTGTCGGGGACGGCATACACCTGCTAGTGGACGATCCGGGGATAAGAATTCCCCAACTGCGCGCCCGGCTTGCCGCCGCCGAGGTCTCCTTCGACAGCATGGAACAGGTCGCGCCTTCCATCGAAGACCTCTTCGTGGCCGCGGTCGAGGGGCAAAACGGGGAAAACAATCCATGAAGGGCAATGGCCCCACCGTCATCGTAGAAGACCTGGTCAAACGCTTCGGCGATTTCACCGCCGTCGACCATATCAGCCTCGAAACCCGGGCCGGCGAAATCTTAGGCTTCCTGGGCCCGAACGGCGCCGGCAAGTCGACAACCATCCGCATTTTATGCGGTCTTTTACGTCCCACCTCGGGCCAGGTCCGGGTATCGGGTCTGGACGTGGTCCGCCAGCCGGAGGCGGTACGCCAGCAGATCGGCTATATGTCGCAAAAATTTTCCCTTTACAATGACTTACGGGTACTGGAAAATATCCGTTTTTTCGCGGGGATGTACAGCGTCCCCGCAGCGGTCTTGCCCGAGCGCATCGCCTGGGTAATCGAGATGGCGGGCCTGAAAGGCAGGGAATCCTCCCTCACCGGAACACTGGCCGCCGGCTGGAAGCAACGGCTCGCCTTGGGCTGTGCCGTGCTGCATCGCCCGCCGGTCCTGTTCCTGGATGAACCCACCTCCGGGGTAGATCCGCTCTCGCGGCGGCGCTTCTGGGAACTGATCCACCAGATGGCAGAGGAAGGGATTACGATATTCGTCACCACGCACTATATGGATGAGGCAGAGTACTGCCACCGCCTGGTACTGATTTATCGCGGGCAAATCGTCGCCTCCGGCTCGCCCCGGGAACTGAAACAGCAAGCCATGAAGGGCGATGTCCTGCTTGTGGAAGGCAAGCCCCTGGATAAGGTTTTGGAGGCGCTGCGGACCGCCCCGGAGGTTCTGGATGCGGCCATCTTCGGTAACGCCATTCATCTGGTCGTGCCGCGGGCAACGGCGATCATTCCCGCGCTGCGATCCTATCTGGGCGGGCGGGGCATAACGGTGGACCGGATCGAGCCTGTTCGCCCCAACCTGGAAGACGTCTTTGTCTCGCTCACTAAACCGCAGGATGAAAGGTCCGGAAATAAGGAAAGACCATGAACTGGTTCAGATTGGCGGCCGTCGCCCGCAAGGAAGTGCTGCAAATCATGCGCGATCCCCGCAGCGTGGGCATCGTGGTGGCGATGCCGGCGCTGATGATGCTGGCCTTCGGCTACGGCATCAGCCTGGACACCAGGCACATCCCCCTTTACGTTTTTGACCGGGAAGGCAGCCGGCAGAGTCAGGACCTGCTGAAACGATTCCAGGCTTCCGAATATTTCCAGGTCAGAAAAGCGGTGGATAATTATCCGGACCTCATCCGGGCTATCGATTCCGGACAGTGCCGTCTTGCCCTGGTCATCCCGCCCCAATTTTCACGGCAACTGGCAGCCGGCGGCCCGGTCCATGTCCAGGCCCTGATCGACGCTACCGACAGCAATACGGCCAATCTCGCCGGCGCTTATAGTCAGGCGATTATCCAGGCCTATTCGCAGCAGATACAGCTGGACTGGCTGCAACGCCGGGGATTTTCCGGCGCCCGGACCCCGATCAGCGTGGATGCCAGGACCTGGTTTAATGAAACCCTCGAAAGCATGGACAATATAGTGCCGGGCGTTGTGGTGATCGTCATGGCGGTCATCGGCAGTTTTCTGACGGCGCTGACCATCGCCCGCGAATGGGAAAGGGGCACCATGGAGCAGCTGATCTCCACGCCGGTTACGGCGCTGGAAATTATGCTCGGCAAGCTGGCGCCCTATTTTGTGATCGGTCTCTTTGACACCGCCCTTTGCGCCCTGATCGGCATCTGGTGGTTTGGCGTACCCTTCCGTGGCCAGTGGAGCATCTTCATCGCCAGCTCCACCCTATTCCTGATGGTCGTGCTTTCGCTGGGCTATTTATTTTCCGTCGTGGCCAAGTCGCAGCTCGCCGCCAGCCAGATTTCCCTGCTCGCCACTTTTTTGCCGGCCTTTCTGCTTTCCGGTTTTATCTATCCCATCGACCAGATGCCGGCGGCCATTCAGGTCATTACCTACCTCATGCCGGCCCGCTACTACATGTCGATCCTGCGCAACGTCTTCCTGAAAGGGTCGGCTCTCGCAGTGATGTGGCGGGACTTGGCCGCCCTGGCCTTGTTTGCCGCCCTGCTCGTCCTGATTATTACGCGCGTCTTCAAGAAGAAACTGGTCTGAGGAGGGTGAATGCTGGGTCGTCTGCGTCAAATGCTCATTAAAGAGCTTATTCAGGTCTTCCGCGACAAACGGACCCGCGCCGTGCTGTTGGGGCCGCCCATCATCCAGATGCTTATTTTCGGCTACGCCGCCACCCTGGAAATCCGCCATGTACCGATGGCCATCCTTGATTACGACCATACCCGGGTGAGCCGTGATCTGGTGGCGCGTTTTGCCGCCAGCCCTTATTTCGACGTCAGCAAACACCTGGTAAGGAAGCGGCAGATCGAAGAGTTGATCGATCGCGGCGAGATCACGATGGCCCTGCAGATAAACTCCGGCTTTGCCCGGGATCTGGAGAAAGGCAAGACGGCACATTTACAGGTCATCCTGGACAGCAGCAATTCCAATACGGCCCTTGTGGGCCTCGGCTATGTAAATGAAGTCACCGGCAACTTCGCCCAGGATTACCGTACGGCGATCCTCAGGCGCACTTCCCCGCACATTGTTGCACAGCTGCCGCGCGTCGTCCTGGACCGCCGCCCCTGGTATAACACCGATTTGTCGAGTCAGTGGTTCTTCGTGCCCGGTGTCATTGGCAACCTGATGCTGGTGATTGTCGTGAACCTGACGGCCTTTGCCGTCGTGCGGGAGCGGGAAATCGGCACCCTGGAACAGATAATGGTGACGCCGATCCGCCGGGTGGAATTCATCTTGGGAAAAACATTGCCTTTTTTCTTGCTGGGGCTTCTCGATGCCGTACTGGTTTCCGCCTTTGGCACGCTCTGGTTCGGCGTGCCCCTGCGCGGCAGTTTGGGCGTACTCGCTCTCGGCACCGTCCTTTTCCTCATCTGCATGCTCGGCGTCGGCTTGTTGATCTCCACCGTCTCGGCCACCCAGCAGCAGGCCATGGTGACCTCCTTTATTTTGCTCATGCCGGCCATTATCTTTTCCGGCTTCGCTACGCCGGTCAGCAGTATCCCGGAAGTCTTGCAAAAACTGACTTACTTAAACCCGGCGCGCCATTTTCAGGATATCCTGCGGCATGTGTTTTTAAAGGGCGGGGGGTTGGATATCCTGTGGCCGCAGATGGCCGCCCTGGCGGCACTGGGCTTTCTGATGCTGACCGTCAGCGTCTTTCGTTTTCAAAAATCTCTGGATTGAACGGTGCAATCACATATAAAGAATCGGCTGCAGCCCCTTGTGCCTTCTGATCGCTTCCAGCAATCCTGTCGTTCCAGTCATCATATTGTCCCCGAAAGGAGCGCCGAAGTGGATCGGTAAGCGCGACTTTTCAACCAATTTACGTTTAGGACCGGTAGCCACAATGACTTCACAGGCCTGGTAGCCAAAGGCTTTGCGGGTATAAGCGCCGTGACCGCCTTCCGACAAAACCCGGCTATGCTCCAACTTGCCATCGGCCAGATCAATGAGCAGCTGTTCCAGGCGCCCCAGGGTAATGTCCCGCGTGTGATATTCGAAGAAACCAGCCAGTTCTCCCCCCTCCAGAGCGGCCCCCACAGTATGCGATGTGGCAATGTCCAGGACCATAATCCGCCGTCTTGCCGCCGCTTGCAGGTCAAGGGAGGCCCCGAGGATGGCCGCCATGCCGCTATCCATAATATAGGCCTCTTCGGCAGGCAGCTGCTTACAGCTCGCAGCAATGGAGCGGAGGCGGTTCAATGTGGCCGGCACTTCATTCTGGTCATAGAGCGTGGCATGGGGGAAGGGACTTTGATCCAATAGGTTCTTCAAGATGTTGTGGCGGTAATCGAGATGCGATACCCCCGCCGGCGCGGCTCCGTGATCCTGGGCGCAGATTCCCACAATCTCAAACCGGAACGGGACTCCGAATCCTTCAACAATTTGCCTGAGTCGTTGGGGATCAAGATCATTGAGCGTCAGGGCGGAATAGCCGCCGCCCTGCGACAACTCTTCCGCTTCCTCATCCGGCACCACCTTAATGCCCAGGGACGTCACCCGGTCGATATCGTGGTGAATTGTGGCGGCCGCCGAAGCAGACATGACAACCTCGCTGTTTAGCGCCCGTTTTTTTAGAAATTCCGAGATGGGCCCTCCCCCCATTTCACCCCCCCTTACCAACAGCTTGCCGGTCAAGCCTTGTGCCTGTTCAGCCACATACAAGACAGGGGATTTGACGACGGCCTTATAAGAGAGGTCGGTCTCATCATCGTAGTAAAGAACATCCATAGTCCCGGCGCCGATATCCACCATTAGAAATTTTCCCATGGCTCATTCCCCCTTTGATTGGCCTGCTCCGGAGAACAGCCCTATTGTTTCGGGGGCAAACAATTCCTCAAGGGGGACTAAACGCTTGCAGAGGCCCTGTTCATAGGAATAAGTCGTCATCGCCTCCAAGGTCGGGCGGTTGGGAGCAACGCCGTAGGCATAAGTATCGCCATGGAACAGCTGCCTGGACTCCTCGAAATCCAG
>ORJL011672172.1_pt1 | contig 10205 bp, 8 predicted proteins | sample 1779941 | NCBI WGS metagenome assembly ORJL01 (sample SAMEA104232317, study PRJEB22302) | groundwater metagenome | biome: forest; feature: aquifer; material: groundwater | place: USA | collected 2011-08-07 | depth 5.8 m | reverse complement strand
CCGACCCGACGGCGGTGACGATCGGCGTGTTGCCGGAGTAGTCTTGGGGCTTGTTGGCTTTGATGCCCGCGAGCCACTGCCTGGTCTTGTCCTCGCCCCACAGAACGCGCATCGCCGTGACCATAGCCTGGAAGGACGCGTTAGTGGGCGCCCAGCCGATGCGGCCCTGCCACTTGGGGTCGGTGAAGTCCCAGATGTCATCGGGAAGGTCGGACTCTTTCAGCTTCTGGGTGTTATAGACCACCACCCGGGCGCGTCCCGATAGGCCCACCCACTTGCCCTGGGGCGACCGGAATTTGGCGTTCACCTGATTCAAGATGCTGTCCGGGATCGTAGCCAGCAGGTGTTCCACAGCGCCGAGCCCGCCGGGGTCCTGTGCGTAGTAGACGTCGGCGGGGCTGTTCTTGCCTTCCTCCAGGATGGTGGCCGCCAACTCGGCCGTGCCTCCGTAGCGCACTTTGACGTTGACGCCCGAGGCCTTGGCGAACTGGTCAATCAGGGGCTTCACCAGGGACTCGCTTCGGCCCGAGTAGATGGTGAGTTCAAGAGGCTTGGGCGTTGGGGTGGGTGGAATGGGGGTTGGGGTAGGCGTGACCTTGGCGCCGCAGGCAGCCAGGATCAACAAAGAACTAACCAGTATCAGTAAGCCGCCGAGGGATAAAGTCCACTTCTGCATTAAACCGTTGTTCTCCCTTCTTTGAATATGAGTAAACTGCTACTTGTTTGTGCGGCTACGGTCACTCAAACTTCGTGGTCGGACTGGCGGACCTCCTTCTCGGCTTGACTTCTAACAGTCCAATGCCTGCTATTTGCATTTGACTTCGCCCAAAGAGAACGCCCCGCGTCCCGCGAGGCGCCGTCTATGTCCTCCTTAGTTCGACATTTTCAACAGATAATGCCTACTGTTAGCAACTGTGTCTCCAGTATATTAGTTATGTTTGGTACTTGTCAAGGGGGGTGGAAGGAAAGAAATGTGAAAGTTTTCCGTCATAGGCGGGAAGCGAGGAGTCCCAGGGCCAACAGGACAATGGCCAGGTTGGTTAGCTTGAGGCCAGCCTCCGGGGTGGCCAAGAGGTAGGACGCAGTGATGGCTTCGACCCGACCGTCTTGAAACTCAACCTGGCCGGTGACGCTGCGACTGTAGCGCCTCAGACTCCTGACTCGTTTGCTGAGGACTCTTTGGGTGAGAGTCAGGGCGAAACATGCCCCAGCCACCAGGAATGCCTGGAGATCCAGGCGTTGGGCGTTGGCCCAGTAGGCCACCAGGGCAGGAAAGGCTCCCCAGGCCAGGCCAAACCACGTGTCGGAGTGGAACCGGCCTCCAAACCATTCCAGATTGTAGGCGGGAACGATAAAGCATCCCGCGGCTACGAAAGGGACCGCCCAAAGGCTGATGGTCGCCGCGGCTACAGCCCCGATGGCCAGCGCCCCGGTAAGGGACCCAGCAGCGATAAGCAGTAGCCATCTTTCGGGTATGCGGGTCTGCAGGGGCCTGCCTCGGTACTCGTCGAGGGCGTGCGCGGCCAGGCCCACTGCCAGGAAAAAGGCCAGCAGTAGCCCGGCAAGACGGTCCCAGTGGACGACCGGCGACAGAGAAGCCCCGATAACCACGTAGCTCAGATGCCAGGCGGTATACGGCGGGTGCAGCAAGGTGAGGTAGTCCTGCCAGCCGCCCGACCGGAAGGCGTAGAAAGCGGGGCGCAGCTCAGGCTCCATGGCCGTCCGCCTTTGTACCCCAAGTGACTACGGCTCCGCCCACGGAAAGGACTCGCGTCTGGACGTTGCATATGCCGGCTTGCGCCCACATGCCTTCCAACTCCCGCAAAGTGTGCCGCCGGTAGAAGGAAGATATGCTTGGGCCAAGAAACGCGCCTACCTCGCGCCATCCTGGAGACATGCATCTGGTTCCCACAGGCAGCAAGAGTCGCGTGTGGAGCAGCCAGAGAGGTCCCCATAATGGGCCTCGGGGCACGTAAAACTCCAGGGAAGCCAGTGCGCCCCCAGGGCGCAAGACCCGGGCCAATTCGATGAGCGTCTGCTGGGGATCCTCCACGTATCGGAGCAGGAAAGTGAATACCACGCCGTCGAAGCTCCCACTGGCGAAGGGCAGGTCCTCGGCCCGCGCCTTGACCAGCGAGATATTCGCAGTCCGCCCGGCGGCGTCTATTCTGCGTTGGGCTTGGGCCAGCATCGGGCCGCTGAGATCGAGACCCAGCACGCGAGCGCCAGCCTTCTCGGCAATGCTGAGGGCGACGCCACCCGGCCCCGTGCAGACATCCAGGACCAGCGCTCCAGGCCGGGTGTTCAGTTGGGACACCAGGAAACGGCGCCACCGGCGGTACTGGAAGAGGGAGAAAAGTTGCGCTGGCCTTTCGTAATCATGCGCAATGCCCTCGAAGAGGCGGCCCGCAAGGATGTTGCCTGGGCTGACATGGGACATGTTAATGCACCATTATACCAAAGCGGGGGGCAGGGCCGATGGATAGCATCGGACGCCGCTTTCTGGCTAGCTATTTGGTGGGTCGGGCCAGGTACATGAAGCCTGCGGCAACGACCCATGAGATGGCGAGGGCCACGTAAGCCTCGTTGTAGCTTCCCCTGGTGTCGTATACCCAGGAGATAGTGAGGGGTCCCAGGGCAGAAGAGACGGTGGAGAACGGCATGAGCACTCCCTGGATGGCGCCGATGTTCTTGCGACCAAAGTAGGTCGGGTAGATAAGAGGGTTCATGCCCACGTAGCCGCCGAAGAAGATGCCCTGGACAGCCCCGTACACCATGGCCATGGGGGCGCTGTGTACATTGAGGAGGAACACAATGCTGGCGGATATGGCCAACATCTGTACGATGATGAGCTTCCGTATGTGGACGCGTTCCGACAGGAATCCCCAGCCAAACCGGAAGAAGAAGGAGAAAGCTCCGTAGATGCTGACCGCGGCGGCCGCTGCCCCGGCCGCGACGCCCACGTCCCGAAAGCGGGGCGCCCAACTGGAGGTGAGGCCGGACATGGACGGTCCAGCGAGGACGGCGGCGGCGACGAGGAGCCACACCACCCTGGTGTTGAGCGCCTCTCTCACGGTGTAGTTGCGTTCGCTGTGGGCATCCTTCCGTGTCGCGTCATTCGTGGCAGTTTGGCGTCGCGCCGCCATTTGCTGGGGCGTGTCGCCGTCGGGCAGCAGGCCCACATCTTCGGGCTGCCGGTACACGAAGAAGGCGATGGGGACCAGTAGCAAGAAGGAGGAGACTCCCATGATCACCCAGGCCTGCCTCCATCCGAAGGCTTCTATGACGGCCTGGGCGAAGACGGGGTAGATGAAGGCTCCCATCCCGGTGCCCATGGTCCCAAGGGTCATGGCCATCCCCCGGTGGCGCACGAACCACTTGGCCACGAAGGCGGAGCGCATCACCCCGCTGCCCATGGCCATGCCCACACCTCCTACCAGGCTGAAGGTGACGAAGTAGAGGAGTTTGGAGTGGGTGATCGCCAGACCCACGACGCTCAGGGCAAAAAGGGAGCTCCCTATGGCCATGAACCACTGAGGTCTCTTAAGAGTGTCCGCCAGGCGTCCGATGAATATGGACAGTACGCCCATGAGCAGCATCCGGGCGGTCATCGCTCCGAACATGGTGGCCCGGCTCCATCCCAAGTCCTCGGTCATGGGCACCACAAATACCTGAAAGGCCCACTGAGTCGGGCCTGACGAGGCCATGCCTGCCAGGAACATGGCGGCCACGATGACCCAACCGTAGAAGAAGGGGACTTTCTGGGCGAATGTCCGCTTCTGTCCTGTTGCAGGAAGGTTGGTCATGCGGCTAGGCGGCCTGGGCGGCGGGCTTTGGTTGTGGTCTGGCCAGGTACATGAGGACGGTGGCCGCTACCCAGGTGGCCATGAAGACGTAATATGCCGCGTCATAAGCTCCGGTGAGGTCGAACATCCACGCGATGAACAGAGGCCCGGCGGCCGCGGCCACGGTGGCTGGGGGGGACAGAATGCCCTGGATGGCCCCGATATGGCGTCGCCCAAAGTACGTGGGATAGATGAGGTGGCTGAGGCTCGTCCAGCCGGAGAAGGCGACAGCCTGGACGATGCAATACGCTATGGCGGCAGGGGCTGATCGCACGTTGAGGAGGAAGAAGATGGTCAGGACCATCCCGGCCATCTGGAACATGAGGACCTTGCGGATGTGGTAGCGCTCTACCAGGACACCCCAGAAGAAGCGTGAAACGAGGGAAACAAGGCCATAGATGGTCACGGCGGTGGCCGCTGCGCCCGCCGCGATGCCCACATCCCGGAAGCGGGAGACCCAGGTGGCGGAGAGGGCCTGGACATTAGGAGCTGCCACTATGGCTATGGCCAGGAGCAACCAGGTCACCTTGGAGTGCAGCACCTCTTTTGTTGTGTAGCTGTATTCTGCCTCAGCGCCCTTCTGGTTGCCGGGAGCCTTCTTGCGGGCTTCTACCTGTTCTGGAGTATCGCCATCGGGCAATAGACCCACATCCTCGGGCTGGCGCCTCACCAGGAAGGCCAGGGGGACCAGGAGGATGAAAGAAGTGATGCCCATGACAAGCCAGGCCATCCGCCAACCGAAGGCGACGATGATGATCTGAGTGAAGACGGGGTAGACGAAGGCGGCAAAGCTCCAGCCCATGGCAGAGGTGGTGACGGCGCGGCCTCGCTGGCGGACAAACCACTTGTTCAATACAGCGCGGATGATGGTGCTTTCCATGGCCATGCCCACGCCGCCGGTCAGGCTGAGTGCAAAGTACCAGAATAGGTTGTGCACCAGCCCGAGGGCAGCGAGGCTTGCGGCGAACAGCATGCCGCCGGCGGCCAGGAGGAACTGGGGCCGCTCTAGAGTGTCCGCCAGCCGTCCCAGCAGCGGCGATAGGGCGGCAGCCACAAGCTGGCGGGCCGTCACGGCACCGAACAACATCGCCCGGCTCCACTGGAGGTCCTCGGTCATGGGGACGGCGAAGACGCTGAAGGCCCACACGGTGGGGCCAAGGTAGGCCATGTTTGCGATGAAGGTGACTCCCACCATCACCCATCCGTAGAAGAAAGGCAGGCGGTGCGGCAACGAGCGTTTGGCAACGGCGCTGGTGGCGCCGGGAAGGTCGGTCATGGTCGCGCCGGTGCTCCGGCTGTGGTGGGCCTGGGTGGTGGTTTGGCCAGGAACATGAGTCCGGCTGCAACTGCCCAGAACGCCATGAGTACCATGTATGCCTTATCGTAGGTCCCGGTGAAGTCGAACATCCAGGCGACGAACAGGGGTCCCGCCGCCGAGGCAATAGATGTGGGAGGCGATAGGATGCCCTGGATGGCTCCTATATGGCGCCGGCCGAAGTACGTGGGATAGATGAGGGGGTTGAGGCTCGTCCACCCGGAGAATGCCATGGCCTGGACGATGCCGTAGACAATGGCCACGGGTGCGGAGCGCACGTTCAACAGGAATGCGATGGTCAGTACCATCATGCCCATCTGGGCCATGAGGACCTTGCGGATGTGGTAGCGCTCCACCAGGACGCCCCAGAAGAAGCGCGAGACCAGGGAAGACAGGCCGTAGATGGTGACCGCCGGGGCGGCGGCCCCCGCCGAGATGCCCACATCACGGAAACGGGATACCCAGGTAGTGGATAGGCCCTGTACCGTGGGCGCCGCCAGCATGGTTACAGCCACCAGGAACCACACCACCTTGGAATGGAGCATCTCTCTGGTGGTGTAGCTGTACTCGTCCTCGGCGCCTCTCTGGCCGCCGGGAGCCTTCTTCCGGGCCTCCACCTGCTCCGGGGTGTCGCCGTCGGGCAGCAGGTCTACGTCCTCGGGCTGCCGGACCATCAAGAAAGCCAGGGGCACGAGAAGGATGAAAGAAGTGAGGCCCATTATTCCCCAGGCCCATCGCCAGCCAACCGCGGCGATGACCAGTTGGGTGAACACAGGGTATACGAAGGCGGCCATGCTCCAGCCCATGGTAGAAGTGGTAACGGCGCGCCCCCGTTTGCGGACGAACCACTTGGCCAGGACGGCGCGCATGACGGTCTGCTCCAACGCCATGCCCAGACCTCCAGCCAGGCTCAAGGCGAAATACAGCAACTGACTGTGGACCACTCCGGTGAGGGCAATGCTGGCGGCAAACAGCACGCCGCCGGCGGCCACGAGGAGTTGGGGTTTCTCGAGCGTGTCGCCCAGCCGTCCCAGGAATGGGGACAGGAGACCTGACAATAACATGCGAGCGGTAAGGGCGCCGAACAGCGTCGCCCGGCTCCAGCCGAGGTCGTTGCTCATGGGTACGGCGAAGACGCTGAAGGCCCACACGGTGGGGCCCTGGTAGGCCATGTTCATGATGAAGGCGACCGCCACCAGCGCCCAGCCGTAGAAGAACGGCAAGCGGTGCGCCAACGCCCGTTTGGTGGAAAGGGTCGTGGGGGAGGGAAGGTCTGTCATGTCCTCACGGCGACCTGGGCAGCCACGGGCCTGGGCGGCGGCTTGGCCAGGAACATGAGGACAGCCGCCACGGCCCAGAACGCCATGAGCACGATGTACGCCTTGTCGTAGGCACCGGTGAAGCCGAACATCCAGGCTACGAACAGAGGCCCGGCCGCCTCGGCGACAGAAGAGGGGGGCGCCAGAATGCCCTGGATGGCACCGATATGGCGCCGGCCGAAGTAAGTGGGATATATCAGCGGATGCAGGCTGGTCCAGCCCGAGAAAGCCATGCCCTGGACTATGCCGTAGACGATAGCTACGGGCGCGGAGCGCACGTTGAGCAGGAATATGATGGTCAGGACCATGCCCACCATCTGGCCGATGAGCACCACGCGGATGTGGTAGCGCTCCACCAGGATGCCCCAGAAGAACCGTGAGATCAGCGAGGATAGGCCATAGATGGTGACTGCGGTGGCGGCGGCCCCGGCCGAGATGCCCACGTCCCTGAATCGAGACACCCAGGTGGTAGCCAGGCCCTGCACGGTGGGCTGCGCCAGCATGGTGACCACCACTAGCAGCCACACCACTCTGGAGCGGAGCATCTCTATCGGGGTGTAGCTGTACTCATGTTCCGCGCCTCCTTGAGTCCCGGGCATCTTCTTCCGGGCCTCGACCTGCTCGGGGGTATCGCCGTCGGGGAGCAGTCCCACGTCTTCGGGCTGCCGGATAAGCAGGAAAGCCACGGGCACCAGGAGGACGAACGACGTGAGGCCCATGACGCCCCAGGCCGCTCGCCAGCCAAAAGAGGCGATGACCAGTTGGGTGAACACGGGGTATACGAAGGCGGCCATGCTCCAGCCCATGGCGGAAGTGGTGATGGCGCGCCCGCGTTTGCGGACGAACCACTTGGACAAGACGGCTCGCTGCACTGTCAGCTGCAGGACCATACCCGGGCTCCCTGCCAGGCTCAGGGCGAAGTATTGCCACTTGGCGTCGACCAGTCCTATTGCGGCGATGCTGGCGGCATACAGGATGCCACCAGCGGCCACAACGAGCTGGGGCCGCTTCAGGGTGTCGCCCAGCCGTCCTATGAACGGCGAGAGGGCTGCCGACAGCAATATGCGGGCGGTGAGGGCGCTGAAGAGCATGGCCCGGCTCCAGCCCAGGTCGTTGCTCATGGGCACGGCGAAGACGCTGAAGGCCCAGACGGCAGGGCCCAGGTAGGCCATGTTCATGATGAAGGAGACCGCCACCAGAGCCCAGCCGTAGAAGAAGGGTGTCCGGTGGGCCAGGGGCCGGCGCCGGGTAGCTGTTGCGTCCGGAGTAGGAAGGTCAGTCATGGGCATACGTCCCTTTCTGCCTCCTTGAAGTTCCTAGGAGAATGCGGTCGGCCCCCGTAGGGGCAGACCTGTGTGTCTGCCCACGCAGCGGGGCGAACACGCAGGTTCGCCCCTACGGGGTTTGCGTAACTGTAGGGTGGGTGGAGCGAAGCGCAACCCACCAACCTGACCGCATACCATCCTACTCTAGGTACAACATGCTTTTCATTGCCGAAACCTGGAGAAGTCTACCTGGCGCTTCTCCAGAAAGGCGCGCTGCCCTTCTACAGGCTCCTCGGTGCTGAAGTAGTGCGGGGCGACCTGGCGGCGGATGTCACCGAAGCCGTCGCGGATGTGGTCCATCTCCCGCTCGAAGGAGGCCTTGAGGATGCGCAGGCAGGTCGGGCTCTTCTCGAGGACCTCGTCGCACATGCGGTCAACGGCCTCGTCCAGCGCCCTCAGGTCCTTCTTGGCGGCCCTCCAGTTCTTGAGCGCCTCGGCCCGCCGGGCCGGGTCGGTGAAGTACTGTCCCTTCTCGTCCACCAGGGACGGCGTCACTTCGTTCACCAGGCCCCAGTCCAGCATCTGCTGGGCTGTATAGCGCCGACAGAGGTACCACATCTCCCTGGCGCGTTTGTGCCCCAGTATCTTGGCGGCCTGGCTGACCATCATGCCGTCGGCGGGGCTGCCCACCCGTGGGCCGTTCTGGCCGAAGATGGCGTGCTCGGCGGCGATGGTCAGGTCGCAGTAGTAGGCGATGTGGTTGCCGTAGCCGATGGCGTAGCCGTTGACCCGGGCGATGACCGGTTTGCCGCAATGGTGGAGGGCATTGTGGACGTTGGCCCCCAGTCCGCCCCCGGCATCCTCGGGCAGCTTGCCGAAGGCCTCCTGCTCCCAGCGGACGTCTCCACCTGAGGAGAAGGCCATGTCCCCGACGCCGGTAAGGACGACCGCCCCGATGCTGTTGTCCGTCGTGCAGTCATCGAGAGCGACGGCTATCTCTTTGAGGGTCTCGGCGGTGACTGCGTTCAAGCTCTGGGGCCGGTTGATGGTTATCCAGGCGACATGCTTTTTCCTCTGGTGCTTTTGGAAGATGATGTCGTGGTACTCGCGCTGCTGCGCCATGAAGCCCTCCGTTTTGAGATGACGTGGACGCTTATGGGGAGAGTCTAGCGTTTTTCGGGTGGTGGTGCAAGTGAATCTTGGAACCAGGGACAGCAACGGGCTATAATGTGGCCAAAGAACGGAATGGAAACCGCGAAGGCGCCATATTTCACCGGCAAAGGACCCGATGGGGGAACCGTGGTCCTCTACCTGGAGGACTGTCTAGAGGGAGTGGCCGGCCTGCCGCCGTCATCGGTTGAGGTGGTGGTGACGTCGCCTCCTTACAACATAGGCGTGGCCTACCACAGCCACAACGATAGAATGCCCAGGGAGGACTACCTGGCCTGGCTGGGCAAGGTCGGCCAGCAAGTAGGCCGGGTGCTCGCCGACGATGGTTCCTTCTTTCTGAACGTCGGCGGCATTCCTTCCGACCCCTGGATCCCCCTGGACGTTGCCCAAGAGCTGCGAAAGCTATTCGTTCTCCAGAATGCGATCCATTGGGTCAAGTCCATCGCCATAAATAAGGCTGATGTGGGCAACTACCCCAACATCACAGGCGACATCGCCGTCGGCCACTACAAACCCATAACCAGTGGCCGGTTCCTCAACGATTGTCACGAGTATATCTTCCACTTCACCAAGACCGGAAGCGTGCCCCTCGACAGGCTGGCTGTAGGAGTGCCTTACCAGGACAAGTCGAACATAGGGCGGTGGCAGTCTGCAAGAGATGATAGGAGATGCCGGGGCAACACGTGGTTCATCCCTTACCAGACCATCCGGGACCGGTCGAGCCAGCGACCGCATCCGTCGAGTTTTCCGGTCGGGCTGCCAGAGATGTGCATCAAACTTCATGGTGTTGGCAGGACCAAGACGGTGCTGGACCCGTTCGTCGGTATCGGTTCCACAGCCGTCGCTTGCCTTCGTTTGGGAGTGTCCTGCATCGGCTTTGACACCGACCCGGAGTACTTGCGGATCGCTGCGGAACGGGTCCGCTCGCAGCCTGGCGATGGAGGGAGGGAACGACTCCCTCAAGTCCCCCCCTACGACTCCGCTCAAGGCAGGCTTGAAAAGGGGGACGCTGGACCGGACCTCCGCTGATTTCTCGGTAGGCGTATCCGCGTTCCAGCCGGAAGAACGGGCATTTCGCAACTGTGCATTTGGAAGTACGGCCCAGTGTTGGCTGCATGAAGGGCAAGAAACGCTCCTTGCTGGATCCGCTTTGCGCTCGTCCATAATGATTGGTGACACTATACTGGAGTCATGCGAATCTTTACGGCGACAGCTCCTGGGGCAGTCCGCCTGGCCAAGGTCCCGGAGCTGTCCAAAGAGGCCAGGCGACGGTTGAAATGGATGGACTACT
>ORJL011281870.1_pt1 | contig 10205 bp, 7 predicted proteins | sample 1779941 | NCBI WGS metagenome assembly ORJL01 (sample SAMEA104232317, study PRJEB22302) | groundwater metagenome | biome: forest; feature: aquifer; material: groundwater | place: USA | collected 2011-08-07 | depth 5.8 m | reverse complement strand
GCGCGCGCGAGCAGGGAGTCGTTCGCCATCCCGGCCGCGCCCGCCGCCATCCCGATCAGGAAGATCGGCAGCAGGCGGCGCAGGACCTTGTTCACCAGGAGCCCGACCGCAAAGATCCCGTAGCGGAGCGGATTCAGGAGGGCGCGATGGACGGCGATTCCGCGCAGGCTGCGGGCGACGATCCGGCGCCGCCGCGCGAGCTCGTGGCCCGCGTCCCGCGAGGGCAGGCGAATGCGGGCGCGGGCTTCCGGCGCGAACACGAAGCCGCGCCCCTGGGCGACGACGGAGAGCGCCGCGAACAGGTCGTCGGTCGCACCCGGATCGACGGGGCGAAAAAGCTCCCGTCGCACGGCGTACAGCTTGCCGTCGTTCGAGGTGATCCGGCCCAACCGGCTCTCGAGCCGCTTGATCCAGCTGTCGAAGCCGATGTAGCTCCGCTGCGCCTCGCCGAGCGGCGCGTCGTCGCGCGCGAGCACCCGCAGGCCGCACGCGCCCCCCACGCGCGGGTCGGCCAACGGCGCGACCAGCGCGCGCAGCGCCCCCGGTTCGAGCAGCGCGTCCGCGTCACTGAACACCAGCACCGACCCGGTGGCGGCGGCGGCGGCGGCGGTCCATCCGTGCGCCTTCCCCCGGTGCTCCGGCTCGACCAGGACGCGCACCCCGCGCGCCTCGAACCCGCGCAGGATCTCCGCGGAGTGGTCCAGCGAGCCGTCCGAGTACGCGACCACCTCGAGGAGTCCTGGAGGATAGTCCAGCGCGAGGGAGTTCTCGAGCTTCTCGGCAAGCAGCGACTCCGCGTTGCGCGCCACGGTCACGAGGGATACCGAGGGAAGGGGGTCCGACCGCTGTGCGGGCAAGCAGCCGTCACCGGCGATCGGTCCCGCCGGAACTGCCGCACCGGAGGGCATGGCGAGGAGGCCGTCGTTCCCGTCGGCCGCTCCCGCCGGGGAGGGCCGCAGGCGTGCCAGCAGCCAGAGCGCCGCGGGGTAGATCGGAAAGACGAGCAGCGCGCCGGCCAGCGAGAGGAAGAAGGCGGCCTGCGCCGCGATCCGGAGCCCCTCCATCAGGCCGCTCGCTCCCGGACCCTGGGTTCCAATCGCGCCGCGATGGGCGCCACCGCGAGCGCGAGCAGGAGGTACTTGTGATAGACGTCGCTGAAAATGAGTAGGTAGAGGACCACGACCAGGAAGGCGATGCGCCAACTGCGCGCGATCGAGGCGGTCGCGGCGTCGCGATTGGCGTCCAGGCGCCCGATGGCCGTGCCGAGGCAGCGCCACGCGTGCACCAAGGCTCCGAGGAAGAGGAACAGCCCCAGGACGCCCGTGCCGACGAGCACCTCGAGGTAGGTGTTGTGAGCGAACCGGCGGCGGGTGTGGCTGATCTTGACCAACCGGTCGGCCTGCTGGGACGAAGAGTAGATTTCGCGGAACGTGCCCGGGCCCGCGCCCAGGACCGGATTGGCCAGGGCCGCCTCGGCGCCCACTTCCAAGTAGGACGCGCGGCGTTCCAATGCGGTATCGGCCCAATCCAGCAGGGTCGCCTGGCGCTCCCAGTAGGCTACGGGAAGCAACAGGAGGAAGGCGGCCAGACCGAGACCCGCGATCGCGACCATCAGGCCGACATTGCGCGGCGTGAGCAGGCGCCGGTGCGCGATCGCGAGGAGGATGAGCGTGACGGCGAGCATCACTGCGCCGCCGCGCGAGTAGGTGGTGACGATGCCGAGCAGGTTCACCGCGATCAGCGCGGCCGAAAGGAGCTTCATGCCCCACCCGGCGGACCAGAGCAGCGCATGCACCAGGAAGGGCAGCGCGAAGAGGATCATGAGCGACATGTTGTTCGGGTCGATCGCGCCGCCCACGCCGCGCACGAGCAACTCGCCGTGCTTCTCCGCGAGGAGGGGGATGTTCAGAAAATAGCCCAGCACGGCGAGCAAGGAACTGAGGGACACGCTGGTGACCAGGACGGCGGGCAGCGTGGTGCAGATCGACTCCTCCGTCAGCAGGATCATCCCCAGGCCCATGAAGAGATAGGACGCCATGAGGTATCCGACGTTCAGGAACGCGGTCTGGGGGAAGTCGGACATCGCCGCAGAGATCAGGCTGAGAGAAAACCACGGCAAGAGCCACCGCCAAATTCCGGAGCGCAGGCTGGGCGGGACAGCCTTTCCCGGCAGAAGCTGGATGGTGATCACCATTCCGAGCACGGAGGCCAGGATCCAGGGCAGATTCAGGCTGACCGGGCCTTCGATCTTGCGAAACCCGCCGAAGGGGATCAGAAAGACGATCATCCAGTAGCCGAGCTCGGGCAGGCGATAGAGCAGGAGAAAGAGGGCGAGCGCGGCCGTCGGGAGCCAGGAAAACGCGAAGTACCGAGTGGCGAGCAAGGCGACGGAAGCGCCGCAGAACAGAAGCAACGCGAGCGCGAACAGCAAGTTGCCGAGGGGCACGGACCACGGTCCGGAGGTGGCGCCGGCGGTCTCGCGGGGCGCGGCGGCGGCTTGGCTCATGGCGCGCATCCTACCCCGAATCCGGCGGGGGTACTACCTGGTCGCGCGTTACCATCGCGGAGTGCGCGACGTCGTGCTGGTCCCGGGCGGCCCGATCGAGGTGTGCACCGCGCCCCAGGCCCGCGCCGCGGGCCCACGTCCATGCCGTCGTACCCTGCTCGCTCGCGCCCGCCTACCGCGATCGCGGCGGCATGCTTCTGCCCGGCGCCGCTCCATCCTGATCGGTCCACGTCACACCTTGCGGATCGAGCAGATCAGCGGCAAGCCCACGAAGCGCGAGAGGTCGCTCGGGCGCTTGACCGTGTGGTCGAAGAACTCGAGGAGCAGCGCCATGCTGCAGCCGGTGATCAGGCCGACGAAGAGGCCGATCGCGATCGTCAGGGCCTTCTGCGGGAAGATCAGTGCCGCCGAGTTGCGCGCCCAGCTGAGGATGCTCACCTCGCCGGAAAAATTGGCTGCCGAGATTGCGCTGGTGATCCGCGCCTCCTCCGCCCGCTTGCTGAACGTCTCGTAGGAGAAGGCGAGCAGCCCGGCCTCTCGATTCATGCGCTGCATGTCGGAGGCGTGGCGCGTCAGCTCGACGTTCCGCGTCTCGATCACTTTGATCGCCTCCTGGAGCTCGCGGGTGCGCGCCTCGATCCCCTCGATCTCGACCGCGCGGGTCTCCGCGACCCGCTGGACCTCCCGGTGCAGCTCTTCGTAGGTGGTGCGGATGTTCTCGTCGAGCGACTTCATCCGCGCGCTGTCGGGCTGGAAGGAGCGCTCGATCCGCGCCCGCTCGGTCTTGAGGTCCTTGAGCCGGGAACCCATGCTGTCGATCGCCTCCATGTTGAGGAAGGCGAAGTACTGCGTGCCCGTGTCGGTCAGGGCCTGCTGGAGCGGGCGCGCCTCCTTGATCTTCTGGGTCTGGAGAAGTTGCAGCTCGCCCAGTTGCTTCTTCATGTCGCGCGCCAGGTCGACATTGTTGATCAGCTCCCGGTCCGGGAGGGTGACCGCGGAGTCCGTCGAGGCCTTGACCAGTTGGTCCTCGACCATGCGCAGATCGGCCTTGTACTTGACTGCGCGCTCGGTGAGGAACGACTCCTGGCCGCTGGGGTGGAACACTTCGGCGCGGAAGACGACGTAGCGCTTGAGCAACTCGTCGAGGGTCTTCTCGGCCCAGGCCGGATCCCGATCGAACAGGCGCACCGACACCACGTTCGAATTGGGCACGACCTCGGTGGCCAGGCTGCCCTGGATGCGGCCGACCTGCTTGCGCACGGCGTCGTCCAGGGTGCCTCCTTCGGGCTGGACCAGTTGGCGAATCAGCTCCGGGGAGGAGAGGATCTGCACCTCGGTGGCGATGTCTTCTTTGGAGATGGTGAGGTTCTTGAGCTCGGCATCGCCCAGGGCCTCGGGGCTCACCTGCACGGGGATCCCGCGCACCAGCACCGACCCGGACGCCGCGAACGTGGGCGGCCAGTACAGGGCCACGCCGATTGCCCCCAGGGAGATCAAGGCGGCGGTGGACACCACCACCCCCTTGTGTGCAAAAAGGCATTCGACGAGGTCGCGTTTCCAGTCTTCAGTCTTCATGCGGGCTCTCAATCGTGGTCGACGATGCTCTGCTTCAGGAAATACTGGTGCACCATGTAATACTGGAAGGGGGTCGCGGGCTCGTACCGCACCACGTAGTCAAATGCGCCGTCCGGCCGGGGCTGCTCGCGCACGACGGACCCGAGGCAGGTCGCGTGCTTGCGCCGGACCACCCCCCGGCGCACGCCGATCTCGACCTCGAGCACGAACGTGGGCGGAAGTCCCTCGACCTTCTTCCCGGCGCGCATGAGGAAGGCCTGCTCGTTGACGTCGATCAATTCCGCGGTCGTGGCGTCGGGAGTCCCGTTGGCCCCCCAACGCACCCGGGCGGCCTCCTGCGGCACCCGGTCGGATTCCCGTTTCTCCCGATAGCGCCGGAACACCCGCTCCTGGACGAGGTCCCAGAGCGCCGAGGCCAGACGGACGAACGTGGTGCGCAGGACCACGAGCCCGGTGGCGAACACGATCCAGACGTCCCACAGGAAGAGCTGTTTCTTGTGCAATAGCCGGTTGTCGATCAGGGTGCGGATGCGTTTCGGGGTTCCGTGCGGGGTGTAGAGCTGGGAAAAGCCGATGAGCGCCGGCTTCACCTCGAAGCGCCGGTCGTAGTCGCGGATGTGGCGGCAGATCTTCTCGTACACGGCGGGTCGTTCAGGGCGCGGTCCGACGAAATCCATGTCGCCTTTCAGGACATTGAAGAGCTGCGGCAGTTCGTCCAGGCGCGTGTCGCGGAGGAACTTCCCGAGTGGGGTGACCAATCCCTGGTGCGATCCCACCAGATCGGCGCCGAGGATCGTCTCGGCGTCGTGGACCAGCGTGCGGAACTTGTACATGATGAACGGCTTCTTATGGAGCCCCAGGCGGAACCCGCGATAGAGGACGGGACGGCCTTCGACGATCCAGACCAGGAGCCAGAGGAAGACGAAGATCGGCAGCGTGAGCACGATCAGGAGCAGCGCCAGGATCGCGTTGAACGCCCGATTGAGCACGAGTGCGCTCTTGCGATAGCCGCTCTGGGACGCGCGACCGCGGTCTTCTTCGCCCATGGATGTCCCTCGTGTGGTGCCCGGATCCCTCCTTTCGGACCCCCGGTCAGCGGTTGCTGCTACTGCTGCCGCTGCTGCTCGACTTCTTGTCGAAGTCCTCGAAGGGCCGGACGCTCGCGCTCCAACCGCGGAAGAACAGGATGTCGCCGATGTCTCGCATGACGTCTGCGGTCTTGCTGAGCGCGTTGCGCGGCACGTATACGATGTCGTCCGGCTGCAGATAGAAGAACGTGGAATTCTCCTCCAGCCGGAGCGCCGCATCGACGTCGATCTTGGTCCCGACCACCTCGTTGCCGTGGCGCCGGAACACGATCACGTCGTCGGTCTCGCTGTTCGGCAGCACGCTGCCCGCGAGCGCGAGCGCCTTGATCACCGGGGTGGGCTTGAGAATTTGATATGCCCCCGGTTCCTTGACGTTCCCCAACACGTAGATCTGCGAGCCGGAGTGCTTCTCGAGGAACAGGTCGACCGTGAGCCCGTGCAGCACTTCTGTGTACTTCTCGTCCAGCGCGGTGTCGATCTCGGGCACCGTCTTGCCGGCGACATACATGTCGCCGACCAGGGCGAAGGTCGCGTACCCGTCGGGACGGATGGTCACCAGCCGGCTGAGACCGCGCGGCGCCGTGTGCAGGTCCTGCTTGAATTGCAGGATCACCTCGTGGAACTTCTTCACGATCACATGGATGTTCGGCACCTGGAGCTTCTTGCGCACCTCGCTCCAGACGGTGCGCGGTTCCGACACGAGCACGTAGACCTCGGGGGACTTGAGCACGCGCGCGAAGGCCACCTTGAGCTCGGCGGTGAAGGCCTCGATCGTCTTGCCCGCCGCGGTCACCACCCCGAGGTAGGGCAACGACACCGTGCCGTCGGGACGCACCGCCTGGGTCTCGTTGAGCTCGGGAAGGTCGGTGAACTTGACCGAGAGGACGTGATCGATCGCGATCACGAACGGTTGCTGCGCCAGCTCGCGGTAGCGCGCCTTGAGGTCCTCGGTCACCTCGGCGACCGACAGGTCGGCGACCCGTACGACGCCGAGGTAGGGGAGCGAGATGTATCCGTCGGGGCGGACCTCCTGGGTCTCGGTGAGCTCCGGGATGTCGACGAAGCGGACGGTGACCTCGTGGTCGACGGCCAGCTTGAATTCTTCGTCCAAGGCGTTCGAGTCGACATGGTAGAGCACGTCGAGCACATCGCCCGGGGCGAGATGGTATTCCTTGAAGATGTCGTAGGTGGCATCGGGCACGGAGAAGGAAAACGTGGTCTCGCGCATCGCGACCTCGCGACCGTCCGGACCCATCGCGTTGCGGACGCAGCCGGGGGACGCGGAGAGGGCCGCCAAGCCGAGCAGGGCGAGCCACCGGGTGAATCGGCCCGTGGCCGGGCGGGGCTTACAGCCGCCCATACAGGGCTTTCGGCACATAGTACTTCCTCTTGTTCAGGATGACTCCGAGCACGGTTCCTCCGGCCCGGGAGATCTTCTCTCGGCTGGTGTCGACCACCTCCCACTTGGTGCGTTCGCACTCGACGACGAGGAGGACGCCATCGAAGAACTTGCCGAGGACCCAGCCGTCGGAGGATGCGAGGACCGAGTCGGCGTCGAATACAAGATAGTCGGAGCGTGTGGCGAGGTCGCGCAAGACGACGTCGAAAGCGGAAGCTTCGAGGCTGTCGGCGCACTCGCTGGGATTGCTGCCGCAGGGAAGCAGGCTGAGATTGCGGTGCTCGGAGGGTCGGATAACCTGCTCGAAGGTCGAGGTGCCGGCGATCAGGTCAGCGAGGCCGGGCTCAGGAGCGATTTGGTAGAGGTCGTGAATTGCGGGCGAACGCAGGTGTCCGTCGACCAGGAGCACGCGCGCCTTGGCGTGGGAGGCGAGGGCCTGTGCCACGAGCATGGAGCCGGTGGTCTTGCCCTCCCCCGGGCGCGAGCTGGTGACCAGGATGGTCTTCGCAGGGTTGCCGCCGGCCGCGCTCAGCAGGTTCCCCTCGATCGTGCCGAGCTCGAACTGATTTTCCTGCAGAATCCGCTTCCATTCGCCAGGCATCGGGTGTCCTACCAACTTGCGTTACGGGCCACCGCGATCCCTCGCCCCGCATCGGCCACTTCGGCCGGCAGCATCCTCCCCACGCTGACTTTTCAGGGGGAATTTGTAGCATATCTGGTGTATGAGTGCAACTTCTTATTTCCTGGGTGCGGGCGGTGCGGGTGTGCGCCGCTTGACATCTGCCCGGGAATCGCGAGAATCGCCCGCGCCTATGGTTATGGTGACCCAGGCGCGCGCCTCGTTGGGCGGGCCGAAAGATGACCTCCTCGAATCTCAGCCCGAAGCCGCCCGCATGCGGAGCACCGGAGCCGGCTCCGCCCGCGTTGCCCGGGGTCGAGAGCGCAGCGGCCGCCTCCGTCGGGCCGCGGCCGTCGCTGCGCGCGACAGTGGTCGTGCCGACCTATCACCGGCCGGACGAGCTGCGAGTGTGCCTGAGCTCGCTACTTGCGCAGACGGTCCAGCCTCACGAGGTCGTGGTGGTCGATGACGGCGACCTGCAGGAGTGGCCGCTCGAGCGCGAATTCCGTCAGGCCGGGATCCGCTACGTCGGCCATCGCAAGTCGCCCCCGGGGCTCACCGCGTCGCGCAATGCCGGGATCCGCCTCGCCACCGGCGACGTCGTTTTCTTCGTCGACGACGACACCGAGATGCTCCCGGACTACCTGGAGCGGATCCTCGAGACGTACGCGGGCGATACCGACGGAGGCGTCGGCGGTATCGCCGGCGCGATCGTCGAGTCGAGGCCGATGCGCTGGTTTCACCGCCTGCGCTGGGCATGGGACGTGTTATTCCTGGCCTCGGGCTTCCGGGAGGGGTCGGTGCTGCCCTCCGGCTTCTGCGTCGATTTCCAGACCACGCCATACCCCGTGCGCGAGCTGAGTGAAGTCCGCTTCTTTCCGGGCGGGGCATCCTCCTTCCGCCGCGAGGTGTTCGCGCAGGAGGGGTTCTCCGAGGAGTACCGGGGGTATGGTCTGGGGGAGGACAAGGACTTCTGCGTGCGGGTCGGCCGCCGGTGGCGGTTGCTGGTGAATCCCGCCGCTCGGATCCACCACTACGAGTCGCCGAAGATGCGCTTCGACAAGCGTCGGCGCGGGCGCGAGCTCGTCCGCTTCCGCCACCGCTTCTTCCGTGATCACGTGCGCCGGGGTCCGGCGAGCCGGCTCTGCTTCGCGTTGGCGCTCTTCGGCTATGTGATCGCGCGCACGCTGATCGCGCTGCTTTCGTTCGACCGCGGCGAGTGGACGCGGGTGTACGGCATCTTCGAGGGGGTCGGCGAGGTCCTTATCGGGCGGCGCGATGCCGCCGATTGATCCCCGAGACTCCGGTCCGCGCCGGTAACCAGAGCCGTGCCGGCGGAAGCGCGGGTGATCAGCCGGCCGGGAATTCCGACGATCCCGAGCTATCCCCCCGGCGCCACCCGGACCGGCCGATCCAGCGTTGGAGGCGACGCAGGATCGGTGCGGCCAACTCCGCCGCGCATGGTAGGGGATCCGCCGGCGACCACACGTCGTAGTGCATTCGCGAGTCCAGGAAATCGGCAAGAAACGCCTTCACGGTGGGCAGGCGTTCGGGAAAGGCACCGGTATATCCGGCCGGACGCCCCCGCAGAACCGCGCGGAGATGCTGACTGTCGCCGAGGATCCACCGGCAGCGTACGCCGATTCGGTAGCTCACCGCCGGTTCCGCCTCCAGGCCGCAGGCCATCCGGTACAGGAGCCAGGGAAAATCGACCCCGGCCGCAATGGACAGGGCGAGGGAGTTCCAGAACCGACCGTTCACCTCCATCAGCTTCGAGATACCGTCCCGGTCGTCATCGCGGAATTCCACCATGGCGACCCCCTCCCAATCGAGTGCGCGCAGGAGCCGTTCGCCCTGGACGCGGAGCACGGGATCGAGCTCGACGCTCTCCCGCACGGCGCTGCCGCTTCCGGTCGGGCGGGGGTCGCGGATGCGCCGATGCGCAAACCATGCGATCGGCTCGCCCCGGCGAAACAGGGCGAACACGCCTCGACCGTTGCCGGGAATGAACTCCTGGACCATCGGTGCGGGAAGGCGCCGATCGCGTTTCCCGAGGATGCGGAGCAGGTCTCGCGGACCGCGCGCGTATTGCGGTGGGGGGCCGGAGACCACCTGGTTTCCCATCACGTACTGGCTTTGCGTGTCCTTCACCACCAGGGGGTACGGCAATCGGGGCGACTCGGCGCGGAGCTCGTCCAGATCGCGAAACGAGCGGGTCGCGGGAATCGGGATGCCGATCTGCTCCGCTACGCGGAGGGTCGTCGCCTTGTTGAGTGCCTTCTCCAGCACGGCATGAGCGGGCAAGGGAAGCACGATGCCCGGCGGCAACGATGCGCGCGCCAGAGACAGGGGCCAGAGCGTCTTTTCCGTGACCGGAATCACCACGCAGCGATCCGTGGCGGAGGCCGCCCGTACGACATCGCTCAGGAACCCGCGGACGTCCGTAGCGGGGCTGGCATACCGGAAACGCCGGCGGCACCAGCGGGAGTACAGCGACTTGGCTGCCCAGGTCTCGTCCGCACCTGAAATCGGTCCTGCCCTCCCGGCGAGGCTTCGGATGATCGCGAGCGCGCTGTTTTGCTGCGCGTCGAGGACGAGAACCCCCGGAGGTTTCACGGCAGCCCCTTCGATTCGTGGGGCGGAGGCACACGGGAGCTTGCCGGATCGACCGGCTGTCGGATCACCATGGTCGCCTCGCTGGGTTGTCCGCAGTGTTGGCAGTATGCCCTCTTTGGCTCGGCGGATTCCGGACGTGCCCGAGGCCAGCGGCCGAATCCGACGCCTGCGATGGCTAACTAGTTTTTGTCGCGAAATCTGTAACCGAAAGAACCGAAACGACTAACGTTCGGCGGCAACGTAAGAAGTCCCTTTTCTTGTTTTCTGAATCCGCGATAATCCGTACAGCAAACGTGCGGGCAACGCGGAAAAAGAAAAGGGAGGGTATCGTGAGAAGGACCCGTGACCCCCAGATGAGCTTCATCCAGGTCCAGCTGGATGCCCAGGGTATTCGGCTCGACG
>ORJL011252580.1_pt1 | contig 10206 bp, 8 predicted proteins | sample 1779941 | NCBI WGS metagenome assembly ORJL01 (sample SAMEA104232317, study PRJEB22302) | groundwater metagenome | biome: forest; feature: aquifer; material: groundwater | place: USA | collected 2011-08-07 | depth 5.8 m | reverse complement strand
GACAATCTCACTCACTTGGTCACTGGACCATCCTTCGACCATCTTCGACAACTGGAGACGAAGACGCTCGGTTCTTTCGTGATCGGCACCGCCAAGGGTGAAAAGTGTCTGCGCAACCAAGTTCCGCAGTATCGAGCGCTTCGACAGGAGGCCGGCTTTGGCGAAAGGCGTGGTGAAGGCCAGGGCCGAAGAACGTGCGATGATCGTCTTATCTAGATCAAAGAAGGCAGCATTCGTCATCTGTTCATGGTAATCCCCAGCCGCTTGCTATACCCATAAGCCATAAGTAGTGGTGCGCGATTCGTTATTGAGTCGTGACGCTACCTGGCGTGAGAGAGTGCACGCTTTTCAGCGCGAACCTACGTGCGAGCCAAGTGGTCGCGACTGCGGGTGCAGCTCTCGGTCTAACAATTTCCTACGAAAGAGAGTTACCCGAGCACTATCCCGACCAGGGACTACTCCTGATTGCAACAGACCTCGCCCCGTCGTCGATTCCGACCCGACCTGGAGTTCTCCTGCTTGACCTCGAGATCGCCGCCACCGATAGCTCTGGGTCACTAGTCGGCATTGCTGGCGATGATCGGGAAGCAGTCACGAACTTGGCCACTTGCATAGGAGCGCTCCTTGGAAGTTCGTCACCGTCCCAATTGATAACGATCACCGCCTCGTCAAGAGGTATCGGTCTTACGACGCTGGTCGCGCTTTTCGGCCTCATCTCGGCACGAAAAAACCAGAAGACGCTACTGATCGACAAATCCGATGACTTGCTCCGCATCATCGGGGCAAGAGGCGTGCCGGTTAACCACGGATTACATCCGATTCAACCACCAAAAGTCGGCGTGCTGACCCAAGATGTGATTGTCACTCCGGCGCTATTGCTGGACGCGCGGGCGAGATTCGATTCCGTAATCCTCGGATTAAGCGAACCCGGATCGGAATGCGAGAACCCAACGCACTCTCTGCTCTTGACCGGCAATACTGCACTCGCCGTTGAACAGAGTGAGGCAATTCTGACGGGTGCTATTTCGGGCTCGATGCGGATCGTGCTCCGGAAGATGTCCTACGGAACCCTCTCAACGGAACAAGTCGCTGCTTCCTTGCGTTCACGACAAGTTGTCGAATGGCCGGATGATTGCCAACTATCGCTAGCCGCAGATTTAGGCGATCTCATCAGGGCCAAGCACGCGATTGAACTTGCGGGGCGAATCTGGTCGCACCTGATCGGGGGATCCGTTGACAGACGAAATTGACGGCCATGTCCGCCTGAGCCTTGCACAATCTAATCAGAGGCCATCACTTTCAAATATCTCGACCATCATCAAGGGACATGCGCCTTGGCTAACTTCCGCAGAAGTAATTAGTGCCGCCATTACTTCTACGGCAAACCTGATCGAATTCGGACCGCTCACTCCGTTAGTTGCAGATCTAAGGAGTACGGACATTCTCGTTACGAGTAAGGACGAAATTTGGGTCGACTTTGGTGAAGGCCTTCGACTTTCACAAATCCGTTTCGAGTCAGAGTTAGAAGTACGGAATTTAGCGCAGCGCCTGGCCACAAATACCGGGCGGAGACTTGATGAAGCACATCCATATGTTGATGCTCCAGTGGCGGATGGCATCAGGATGCACGCAATCATTCCGCCAATCGCGCGCGACTCCACGCAAATTGCCTTCCGATTGATTCGGATCCAGCACCGTTCGCTGGTGGATTTGGTAGGTAGTGATATCAGAACGTACCTAACTAACCTGATCAAAGCGCGGCGATCGATACTGATCAGTGGGGGAACCGGCGTTGGTAAAACGACACTCCTGACCTCGCTAATAGGCGAGGTTTCCGGCAGTGAACGTATCTTGATAATCGAAGACACTTCCGAACTCTTTCCGCAACATCCGCATGTTGTACACCTGCAATCGCGGGAGACAAACGTCGAGGGCGCTGGCGGTATCACCATGCGCGATCTAGTGCGACAGGCATTGCGTATGCGACCAGATCGGCTGGTGATCGGTGAAGTCCGTGGTGCCGAAGTCGTGGATCTCTTGGCTGCCCTCAACTCAGGACATGAGGGCGCCTTTGCCACGATTCACGCCAACAGCGCAGCGGCTATTCCAGCGAGAATCGAAGCGCTGGGCGTTGCCGCTGGATTAGACCGCAGAGCAGTCCACTCTCAGTTGGCTACCGCTATTGAGGTGATCGTTCACCTTCGACGCGAACATGGACGTCGTTTCGTGAGCGAGATTGGTGAGATACACGTTGAGAATGACGGACTCTGCTCGGTTAAGACGCTTAGGCGATGGACGTGAGAATTCTTGGTTACATCCTGATAGCCCTTTCGGCTGCACTGATTTCTGCGCCTCTCGCGCCAGTGCCAAGGATCGGTAGACACGGACAGAGACGTTCTTTGGGAGCGGACTCTAGACGAGCGATGACACTGCAATTCATAACGATGCTTGGCGACCAACTCAGGATTGGCAATGCGCCACTGCAGGCACTCAGGCAGGCCGCAACAATGCACCCGATGTTGGAGATAGAAATTGATTCCCAAGCTAGCCACGATGAAAGTCTCAGCCAATTACGGCGAAACGCGGTCAAAGGTGCTGAGGCGTTAATGAAGGTCGCTCTCTTCCTGGACCTTTCGAATCAGCGAGGAACACCGTTGATCCCTGCGCTCGACGCAATTGCCATGAACATCGAGAGCGAACTCTCACTTGAAGAAGAGCTCCTTAGCGAGATCGCAGATGCTCGTGCGACAGCCGTGCTGATGAGTCTCTTGCCTCTTTTGATTCTGTTGGCTCTCCATCCTTTCCATTTCGTTTTCGGCACCACTGTGGGACGGATCGCCCTGTCTGCATCGGTGCTTCTGAATCTTCTTGGGAGATTCTGGTTGACACGTATCACGAGAAGTGCTCTGGCGGTTACGTCGTGAAAACGCGGGCCAATTTTGCGGCTATCTCAGTTGCCCTCTTCGCCGTTCTCGAGTTCAAGGCGCCATGGAATCTCTTTCTCGCATTACTCAGTGCCTGGGCGGCTAAACGTGCGGTGACGCTACTTGAGCCTGCCGCTATCCGGGTTGAACGATTGCGATTGGCATATTTGGCGCCAGAATTTGCAGAGCTTATAGCGCTCTGCCTCGACAGCGGTCTGGCCTTGATCGATTCGATCGATGCTGCGGGCGAAGTAGTGGGTGCCCCAGTAAAACGTTTTGCTGATGAGAGCACTGCCCTCTTGAAAATGGGGGCTGATGCGAAGCAAGCGTTTGGATCTTGGCGCCAGGTCGCCGCTCTTTTGCCGATAGCCATAACGGTGGAGAGCATTGCTGCTACCGGGGCATCGGGGGCTGATGCACTACGTCGAACAGCGACTCGCTTATGGCGAGTGCGGACGAGTCAAGTGAAGCGTCAGGTCCGTTCCGTTGGCGTGCGGGCGACACTGCCGATTGGACTCTGTTTCCTTCCTTCTTTCATTCTTGGTGCGGTTTTCCCGATAGCTGCTCAGGTTTTCTTCTCACTGTTGGGTTCGCTGCCTCCGGTATTTTTCAATATTAGAAACTGAGTCCCTCAGAATCCACAGGCATGTTTGATCCAGAGTGTCATCCATTTGAGTACCACCTCAGCGGACCAATTGAGCAGGCTTTCACCATTCCATCCACCGACACCTGAAAGGAGCAGCCTTGGTACTTCTTACGAAGTTCTTTCGCTCTCGGATTGATCGTCTCGGTAGCCAAGCCGGACTGGCTACCGCTGAATACGCAGTGACGACGGTCGCTGCTTGTGGATTTGCGGGAGTGCTCTACAAAGTTCTCTCATCAAATCAAGTTCTTGACATGCTCACACAGTTGTTTACTAAAGCCCTGAGTTGGGTCTTCGGGTGATCGTGAGCCCGATATCACGGAGTGGCCACCGCTCTGCTGCGGTGGCCACCCCGTATCCCCATCGAGAACGCGGAAGCGTCACGGCTGAACTCGCAACGGCTCTGCCAGCAATCGTTCTCATCGGCTCTGTGCTGCTAGATCTATTTGCCGCAATGGCGCTCTATTTGCATTCAAGCCAGATTGCCCAGCGCGCAGCAGAAGCTATTACTCGTCACGAAGAGTTGGCCAGCATTGAACGGATGGTCGCAAACGCCCTCCCCACTTCTCATTTTAAAATTGTTGCCCAAGGTGCCTACTCAATCGTCAAGATCGATACGCCCGCCCCCTGGCCGAAGTCGATAAAGATCACCACCTCCGCGATCGCTCATAACTAGCTCATAACTAAATGTCACGATCACCAAGAGGGCAGAAGGGAAGTGCCACGATCTGGCTCCTAGGGACGATTTCGTCACTCCTGCCTCTGCTCATTCTGATAACCAGCTTCGTAATTGTTAGCGCTGCCGAGCAACGAGTGCGCCAAGTCGCCGATGTCGCAGCCCTGGCCGGGGCCCAGTCGCTTGAAGTTCCTGGCGCGGCCTGCGCTACAGCTAGAGAGACGGTTGAGCGTACGGTCGGCGGCTGGCAGACCCAACTGACCGACTGCCGAGTTGATACGGCAGGCCAAGGATCGCTCCTACTTACGGTGAGCGCGACCCCACCGGCCTCGCTACCAATCTTCGTGCGTCGGCTCCTTCCCGGGGTGATCAGAGCCTCGGCTAGGGCTGGGTGGGTCGCTTAGCTCCGTCTGAGCGCCGTAGACTCTCGCCCGTCCATGGGGCACCGAAGCCCTGGAGCCAACTTCAAACCTGGAGGACGTATGTCCACGACCCACCTCACCGCCGAGGGGGCCGCGATCCATCTGTCAGGGAGCAACCTCTCCTATGTGTTCGCCGTTCTGGTGGTTTCCCTTGCTGCCCTAGCAGTCGCCTTTTTCCTGCGCAAGCAAGTTCTCGCTGCTCCTGATGGCACGCCGAAGATGAAAGAGATCGCCGCCGCCATTCAAGAAGGTGCTTCGGCGTATCTTTCACGCCAATTCAAAACGCTTTCCGTCTTCGTTGTCCTGGTCTTCTTTATCCTCTTTGCCCTACCGGGAAGTGCCGATATCAGAATCGGTCGCTCACTCTTCTTCTTAATCGGTGCCACCTTCTCGGCACTGGTCGGTTACAACGGAATGTGGCTGGCGGTTCGCGCAAACGTTCGCGTTGCCGCGGCGGCGAAGGATCACGGTGCCGCCCCCGCGATGAAGATTGCTTTCCGCACAGGTGGAGTCGTCGGAATGATGACGGTTGGGCTCGGGTTGCTCGGTGCTTCCACCGTCGTCCTCATCTACAAGGGTGATGCCCCATCAGTCCTTGAAGGCTTCGGCTTCGGCGCGGCCATGCTCGCCATGTTCATGCGTGTTGGCGGCGGTATCTTCACGAAGGCCGCAGATGTCGGCGCTGACTTGGTGGGCAAGGTTGAACAAGGCATCCCGGAGGATGACCCGCGCAACGCCGCAACAATCGCTGACAACGTCGGCGACAATGTCGGTGACTGCGCCGGAATGGCCGCAGACCTCTTTGAGTCATACGCGGTAACACTCGTTGCGGCTCTGATCCTCGGTAAAGCGGCCTTCGGGTCGGTTGGCTTGATCTTCCCACTGATCGTTCCTGCGCTTGGTGTTCTCACCGCAGTGATCGGAATCTTTATCACCAAACTTCGGGAGACCGACAAGAGCGGAATGGCAGCAATCAACCGTTCCTTCTTCATCTCGGCATCGATCAGCGCGGTATTGGTCGGCGTGGCTACCTTCGCCTACCTCCCAACTTCGTTCGCGGAGTTGACTGGCGCGCACATTAATTCAACGGCCAACCCACGGATTGTGGCATTTGCATCTGTACTCATCGGTATTGCGTTAGCCGCTGCAATTCAAGCTCTTACTGCGCACTTCACTGAAATTGGGAAACGACCAGTAAACGATGTTGCTGCCTCGTCACAGACCGGTGCGGCGACAGTCATCCTGGCCGGAATTTCAGTGGGGTTTGAATCAGCTGTCTATTCGGCACTTCTTATTTCCTCTGCCGTCTTCGGCACCTTCCTACTTGGCACTGGGAATGTTGTTCTCTCACTCTTCGCAGTGGCTCTGGCCGGTTGTGGTCTGCTCACGACCGTCGGGGTCATCGTCGCTATGGATACCTTCGGACCGATCTCGGACAATGCCCAAGGCATTGCCGAAATGTCAGGTGATGTCCACGGCGAAGGCGCAAAGGTGCTCAGCTCACTCGATGCGGTCGGCAACACCACAAAAGCAATCACCAAGGGCATCGCAATTGCTACCGCAGTCCTTGCGGCCACGGCGCTCTTTGGCTCCTTTACCGACGCCATCAAGAACGCCGTCGACAGCAGCGGCGTCAAGACCACGCTCCTTGAATTTCAAGGCGTACTCGACGTAGCCAATCCGCGGAACCTAGTTGGTGCGATTATTGGTGCCGCTGTCGTCTTCCTCTTCTCTGGGCTGGCAATCAACGCGGTATCGCGTGCGGCCGGTGCCGTCGTCGTCGAGGTTCGAAACCAATTCCGCTTACACCCAGGGATCATGGCTGGAACTGAGAAGCCTGAGTACGGCCGTGTTGTCGATATCTGCACTCAAGACTCGCTCCGTGAACTGGCTACACCTGGTCTACTCGCTGTTCTTGCACCGATTGCGGTGGGCTTCGGACTCGGGGTAGGTGCCCTGGGCGCCTATCTGGCCGGTGCGATCGCAACGGGAACGCTCATGGCGGTCTTCCTAGCCAACTCTGGCGGCGCCTGGGATAACGCCAAGAAGATGATTGAAGATGGGCACCACGGCGGCAAAGGCTCAGCAGCTCACGCTGCAACCGTCATCGGTGACACCGTCGGCGATCCATTTAAGGACACCGCCGGTCCGGCGATCAATCCGCTCATCAAGGTGATGAATCTTGTTGGGCTTCTGATCACCCCAGCAATCATCGGCATGACGCTGGGCACAGGTGCAAATGCGGGTCTTCGCACCGCAATAGCGCTGGTTGCAGTGGCCATCATCGTTGGCGCATTGATCAACACGAAGCGGAAGTCGACCCAGATCGGCTAGCGCTCATGCCGAGCGGTGGCGTTGCTCATGTCGAGCGGTGGCGTTGCTCATGCCGAGCGGTGGCGTCGCTCATGCCGAGCGGTGGCGTCGCTCACTCCGAGGGGTGGCTTCGCTGGAGGTTTTTTCTTACCCCTCTGACCTGGAAAAATAACACCTTATCCACAGGTAAATCGGCTAGCCTGGTTTGACAGAGGCGGGATGGTTGCCGTCAGACTCTTGACCCGTAACGGCCACCCCTGGTCAAAGGGGCGGTATTGAGCATTGGAGAGTCTCTTGGCGCTGCGCCACCTGGTCATCGTGGAATCTCCCGCGAAGGCCAAGAAGATTGGCGAATTCCTCGGTCCCGACTATGTGGTTGAGGCGAGCATTGGCCATATTCGCGACCTCCCGCAGCGCGCGTCTGACATCCCGGCTGAGTATAAGAAAGTTGCATGGGCGAAGGAGGGCGTCGATGTAGAGCACGGCTTTGAACCCCTTTATGTCGTGCACCCGGATAAGAAGAGAAAGATCGCCGAACTCAAGGCCCTATTAAAAGGGAGCGACGAACTCCTTCTGGCCACCGATGAGGATCGCGAGGGCGAGGCAATCGCTTGGCATCTATTGGAGGTCCTCAAGCCGAAAGTGCCAGTAAAACGAATGGTCTTTCACGAGATCACGCCTGAAGCCATCAGAGCAGCAGCCAGCCAGACAAGAGATCTCGACTTACGTTTGGTTGACGCCCAGGAGACTCGACGGATACTTGATCGTCTCTTCGGCTATCGCCTCTCGCCAGTGCTCTGGAAAAAGATCAAAGTTGGTCTCTCCGCTGGCCGCGTCCAATCCGTTGCTCTCCGATTAGTCGTCGAACGCGAACGCGAACGGATGGCCTTTGCCTCCTCGGAGTGGTGGAACGTCACTGCTGCTTGCGGCCCAGGATTTCAGGCACGATTAATTACGATCGATGACAAGCGGGTGGCGGTCGGAAAAGATTTCGATAGCAAAGGCGCGATCAGCGAGAAAGTTCGCGGAGAGATCGAGCTCCTGAATGAGGTGGCCGCTGAAGCGCTAGTTGCTTCACTAGCTGGAAAACATTTCGTAGTAACAAGCGTTGACGAGTCTCCTAGAATTGAAAAACCCAAGGCACCTTTCACGACATCGACATTGCAACAAGATGCGGGACGCCGGCTTGGTTGGGGCGCGCAACTCACGATGCGAGTGGCGCAGCGGCTATACGAAAATGGGTACATCACCTATATGCGTACCGATTCGCCGACGCTATCGCAGACCGCAATAAATGCAGCTCGCGAGTCGGCACGTGCGTTATATGGTGCCGACCACGTTGCAGAGGCGCCGCGTCAATACACTGGCAAGGCCAAGAATGCACAAGAAGCGCACGAAGCAATCCGTCCGGCTGGTGAGAGTTTTCGTACGCCTGGCGAGGTGGCCAATGAAATTTCACGTGACGAGCTTGCCCTCTACGATCTGATCTGGAAACGCACGGTTGCATCACAGATGGCCGATGCTAGAAAACTTCAAATGCGGGCCGATCTAGAAACCACTACCGACGATGGCAAGCGCTTAAGCTTTCGTGCCAGCGGCACTGTCCTAAAGTTTGCGGGTTGTTTGGCAGCCTACGAAGAGGCACACGACGAAAACCAAGAGGACGAAGAGGCTCGACGACTTCCGCCGCTTGTCAAGGGTGAGGTCGTAGATGTCGATAACTATTCAGCTGATGGACACGAAACGAAGCCACCAGCGCGCTACACCGAACCAAGCCTCGTAGCCCGGTTGGAAGAACTGGGGATCGGTCGCCCATCAACTTTCGCGGCGACTCTTCAGACGATTCAAGATCGAGGATATGTCGGTAAGCGTGGTCGTGCGCTGGTTCCTTCGTTCATTGGCTTCGCGGTTTGCAGCTTGCTTGAGGAGCACTTTGCTCGACTTGTCGATTACGACTTCACGGCTGAGATGGAAGAGGATCTAGATCGCATTGCCGCAGGCGAGGAGGAGCGAGTTGCCTGGTTGACCAAGTTCTATTTCGGGCACGATGGCGTTGTGGGTCTTAACGAGTTGACCACCGACATTACGAACATTGATGCGCGCGGAGTCAACAGTTTCGCCCTCGGTGAGGGTGTCACAGTACGCGTCGGCAAATACGGGACCTTCCTTGAGCAGGGCGAGGGAGATGAGCGCCGGACCACGAGCGTTCCTGATGCTATGGCGCCAGATGAGTTGACTCTGGCAAAGGCGAAGGAACTTTTTGATCGTCCAAGTGGTGAGCGACTGCTTGGGGTGAATCCAGTTAATGGTCGGGAAATCTATTCCAAGGTGGGACGCTTTGGCCCTTACGTCACCGAGGTCTTACCGGAGGATGCTCCTAAGGGCGCTAAGCCAAAGAACGCCTCAGTATTTGCTTCGATGGATGTAGGAACGATCACCCTCGAAACTGCGCTAATGCTCCTTGCGCTACCCAGGATTGTCGGTGAAGTTGACGGCGAAGAAGTGATAGCCAGCAATGGACCATATGGTCCTTACATCAAGCGTGGTAGCGATATCCGCAGTATCTCTTCGGAAGATCAGATTCTCACCATCACTCTTGATGAGGCGCTCGCGATCTTGTTCCAACCTAAGATCCGCGGACGGGGTGCTCCCAAGCCACCGCTGAAGGAACTTGGGCTGGATCCAGCGAGTGGACGAAATGTGGTCGTCAAAGATGGCCGCTTCGGTGCTTATGTGACTGACGGAGAGAGCAACGCCTCGCTGAGAAAAACCGAGGTTCTTGAACTCTTGACTCTCGACCGTGGCCTTGAACTTCTCGCTGAGCGACGGGCCTACGATGCTGAGAATGGTGGTGTCAAGAAGATGCGACCGCGCAAGGCCGCCGCCCGGAAGGTCGCGGCGAAGAAGACCGCAGCGAAGAAGACCGCAGCGAAGAAGACACCGGTCAGAAAATCGGTCAAGAAGGCCACATCTAAAGCTGGCGCTAAGCCCAGCTAGGCTGACGTCATGTCAAATGTTCTGCCCACGCCATCTCCGCCTGCACAAGGGGATTTGCGCGGAGTGCTCGCCATTCCGGCCTTCCGGAAGTTGTGGCGCGCCCTTGCCTTGGGCAGTCTTGGCGATTGGCTAGGCCTCCTCGCTACCACCGCGTTGGCCAAGCAACTTTCTGGCGATAACTATGCAAAGGCCAACGTCGCAATCGCTGGTGTATTCATCGTCCGACTCGTG
>ORJL011139797.1_pt1 | contig 10206 bp, 21 predicted proteins | sample 1779941 | NCBI WGS metagenome assembly ORJL01 (sample SAMEA104232317, study PRJEB22302) | groundwater metagenome | biome: forest; feature: aquifer; material: groundwater | place: USA | collected 2011-08-07 | depth 5.8 m | reverse complement strand
CGCATTTGCCCTCAACAACAAAAGGAACAGTATGAGGATCAGTCTTTCCTTCCTCAGGAGTTTCATAACCGCGCGTAATTTTAATTATGTTTAATTTTGCATTTCTTAATGCTTTGGCTCTGGCAGGAAGAGTTTCTTTTGCCTTGCCGTAGCCAACACCAATATATCCCTTTTTGTCACCAACAGCAGCCATACATGAAAAAGTGACAACATTGCCTTCCATAGTCTTCCTTTGAGTTTGACGCCAAGCTCTCCTTTTACCTCCGCCAAATTTTCCTTTCGCTTGTCCTATAAGCAAAAGAACATGTTCTAAATGTAGTAAAGAATCAACAATCTCCGACTCAAGTATCTTTCTTCCAGTAGAAAAAATATCTTTTATATTTTTTATTTTTCCTTCCCTAACTAATTTGCCTAAATTTGTTTTTGGAACCCATGCTTCAAGAGCTTTTTTCCCCGCCTCAGATTCAAACATTGCTTTTCTTTCTTCTTTAGACAATTTTTTATACTTCACTTGATCTTCAATTATATTTTCCCCTAAGGCATCTTTCAATTCAATTTTTGAAAGCTCTTCAGGAACAGGTTCAATCAAATCTTTAGGTTTATTTATTGTTTCTTTTTCTGCCATTTTAAATTGATGTTTTCAGTTTATTTAATATTGAACGAACATTTTCATTTTTTTCCAGCATCTCATTGCTTGGTAATGACATTGAATCATGCGGAATTTTTATACCTGAATCGATAATACCTTTCAATACAGCATAAACTCTCGATTTAGGAATATTGCGATTCATTCCAATATCTAGAATTGCTTCTTTTACTTTTGTAGCTTTTCCAAGCATTAAACCTGTTAAATAGCACGCCGCAAGATTTTTTAAATGACCTTTGAGATTCTCAGGCCATCCTTTATCAAGAAGTTTTTTCGAAGTCAAACCGTAAATAACTTTATCTTGTGCATCAGCAGTTTCAATTATTTGAGCTATTATGTACTGATTAGTTTTCCTAACAACCAAGCGCGGTTTATTAGATACAAGCAAAGCTAAACGAGTTTTATAATCAGTTTTTCCTTCTAATCTTCTGCGTTTGCTTGTTTTCATTTTATTTCTTCTCCGACTCAATTCGTTCTTTCAAATGAGATTTCGATTTAAAAATTGATGCTTTTATTTCTTTCCTGATTTTATTGTAAAGATCTGGTGAAATTTTATTTTTTTTTCTTAACTCAAATAAATATGCCCTCAATTTCCTTGTTAGTATAATATAAAGTGTTTTTCCTCGAATAGTTCTCTTTCTTATGCTGCCAAATCTTCTTCTATTTTTTCTTTTTTCAATAGCTTTTCTTCCTTTTATTTCTTTTATAGAAATAATTCCTTGATTAAAAAGGTCTCTAATATCCTGTTTCGAAATAGCATCTTTAATTTCAGCAAGGTGCAATGAATCAAATCTTATTCTTTCTTTTCCCACTTGAAGTGTTTTTGCTGCCAAATTTTTTTTCTTTTTTAAGTTCATTTTTTACCTCTAGAATTAATATTAGCAATCAATATTTTGAGTTCTTCTGCTTTTTTTATAATTTCCATTTTCTTCTTTCCTCCAACTCTTGCAATAATCGCAATATTATCTTTAGTTAGTTTAGATATATCTTTTACATTATGAACTAAAACAGGAATTAGCCCACTTACTCTGCCAAATTCATCTTTTCTAGTCGAGAAACCAATTCCTGGTTGAATAGGATAACCAAACCTTTTTTTTCTAATTTTATTGTGTCTGCCTTTTGGCATACGCCACTTCTGCAATTTTCTTCTTCTTTTTCCAAGTCTAAGATGCCTTCTTATATCTGATCTTAAAAATCTTTGGCTCATTCTACAGCTCCTGGTTTTTCCACAATAAAAATACCATCTTGGAATATTCTCCTATCGCGATTTCTAACTTTAGTTGATTTTTCAATATTTGCAGCCGTTTGTCCAGCAGCATCTAAATTATGAGACGTAAGAGTAATTTTTTGGCCTTTTATTTCAACATTGACTCCAGTTAATATTTCAGCGAATCTTTGTACCTTCTCACCTAGAAAATTATTAATTATTAACTTATTACCCTCTAATTTCATAGTCATAGGAAAATGAACATTACAAGCCTCCAGTCTGTAAACAAATTGTTTGTGTAAACCGCGCATCATATTTTTTATATGTGCAATGTGAGATTTTATTACTTTGTACTCCTTCTTATTTCCTTTTTCGCAATTTAAGAAAATCTTTCCAGATTCAATTTTTAGTAATACTCCAGGATTATGAACTTCCCTAGATATCTCAAGAGCACCATTAGAACAAATTAATTTGTTTCCTACACTCTTGCAATCAATACCTGCCGGGACTTCGATCATTTCTTCAATTTTAATCTTCATCTTAGTAAAAGTATGCTATTAAACTTCCTCCTAAATTTTTTTCCATTGCAGTTTGATGAGTCATAAGACCTTCAGAAGTAGAAATAATAATTATACCAATATTCTTTGCAGGCAGAAATCTTTTAACGTATTTTTCAATTTCAATAAAACCAATTACGAAACGAGGTTTAATCGCCTTACAAAAATGAACGCCCCCTAAATTAACATTCAATTTGTTCTTGTCTATTTTATAATCTTTAACATACCCTTTAAGCTTCGCTATTGCCAATATAGACACAAGCATTTTAGAGTGCATATTTATCAATAAATTTTCTTTACGCGCCTTTTTAGCATTAAGCATTTTGTTCAATGCATCAGCAACTATATCCTGGCTCATTTTAATTACTGCCTCCTGCTTCGTTTAAAATCATTTCTAATTTAACTATTTGTTTTTCCATTTTACTTTTTTAATTATATTTCTTAAACCCGATTTCTTCCGCTATTTCACGAAAGCATTGCCGGCATAAATTTAGATTATATTGACTTAGATGAGCTCCAAAACGTCCGCATCGGCTGCATTTAAATTTGGATATGCCAAATTTTCTTTCTTTAGGTTTATTAAAACGAAGAAATTTTTGTGCAACTACTCCTTTCCCCTTAATTTGCTTCAATACTTTATTCCAATCACTTGCAGTCATTTTATCTTAGTCTTAAAAACTTCCTCCATGTAATTTATTATTTCTTTTTTTGAAACTTGCTGTTTTTTCGGCCATTTGCCTCTTTTCATTTTCTTTAATTTAACCCGGATACCTGGTTTAGAAAAAACCACAGTCACATTAAATCCTCTAATTCCAATATCTCTATGATATTCAATTTCAGGTATTTCTATATACTCTTTTATTCCAAAAGAAAAATGATTATCAGATATTTGTTTAATATTTAATTCATTATCGATAGCCCCAAGAAGCCTCTTTAACAAATCTACAGCTTTTTTACCCCTCAGTGTAAGTCTTGTTCCAACTTCAAGACCAGGACTTACATCAAAGTCAGGTATTCTTTTCGTTGAAGCTATTATCTGCGCTTTATTTTCTGAAAAGAGCTCTAAGAGCTTTTTAGCTTTCATTAAATTATCACCAGTAGCCCCCGCACTTAAAATTATCTTATCAATATAAAAAGTGCGCATAGGATTAACTACTTTCTCTTTAATCTTAATTTTTGAAACATTTTTTTTAGCTTCTTTAATAACTGCTTGTTTCTTTAATTTTGGCTTCTTTAATTCAATTTGTTCTTGCATCATCATTTAATAACGAACAACGTATCCTTTCTTAGATCTGCTGTTTTACCTCCTTGAAAATTTATTATTATTTTTTTCTTTTCAATAGACTCTATGGATCCGCTCAAACCTTGATGCTTTCCTTTAATTACAAATACTTCTCTTCCTTTTTCGAATGGAATATGACTTGCTATCTTTCCCTTCTGATCAATATAAACAGAACCTCCAGTTCCAATTTCTTCTTTTTCTGTAAGAACACTTGTACCATCATGGAAATTCAATTGAATCTTTCCGCCGCTGACTAATCTCTTTCCAGTAATTCTGCATAAACGATTTTCATTCTTTTTCATTTCTTCAAATATAAATTTTCCAGTGCGCATGATACTTAATCGATAAATCTTATCTGCTTCAAAAATATTAAATAGGCATATACTATCTCTATAATCCTTAGAAGGTCTGCCATTTATTTTTAGCATTTTTTCTTTAATCATTTTTTTAACCTCGCGCGCAGTTCTTGCTAATTTAAGCATATCTCTGACTGCGATTACAACAGGAACTGAATCTCTAACATGCGACAAAGCTTTTGCTACATATTTTGTTCCTTTTCTTTTAATTGGAAGCTTGATTGAAGCTGCCTGTCTAGTTTGATACATTTTTATTTTCTCCTTTCCTGTGTAAAGCTGCAAGTCTTTCTTTATCTTCTAAATTTAATGATTGAATTTGTAATACTGAAGGGTGAAAAAAGACATTCGTTTTTGCTCCATCTCTTTTAGTCCTTTGTATTCCATCAAGAACAATTCTTGTTTTCTTTAAATTAACAGAAGTTATTTTTGCCTTCTTTTTTCTGAAGGTCCCTCGCATGACAAGCACCTCATCCCCTTTCCGGAGGGGAAGACTTCTCTTGTCATACTTCTTTCTTAATTCTTTTGAAAGGTTTCCATTTAAAAATTTATGCTTTATATGAAGCGGCGCTTCAGCTAAGTATTTGCGCTGTTTTCTTGGCAGCCTGCTTGATATCCACGATTTCGAAAATTGTTTTTTCATATTTTCTCTAATAATTGTTGCGTTGGTAATGAATAATGATATGGGCATTGTCCATTTCTTTGTCTCATGATGCGTCCTTCTTCTACCATCTCCTTAAGGCGCTCTCTAAGATAACTTTGAGATACTCTGCTCATTCTAATTTCTAATCTACCATTAATAGCATAAAAATCTAAATTAGATTTAGTCATTAATATTTCAGTTATTTTATCATCTATTTCTCTATTCATAGTACAAACTGTGCTAATTTAGCAACCTCCTTCCATCTTTCTGAAATTTCACGCGCAACAGGACCTTTAATCATTGTGCCTTTTGGATTGCCTTTTTCATCTTTTAACAGAGCTACAGCATTATCTTCAAAACAAACCCTCTCACCAGTTTTCCTTCTATAGGCCATTCTTTGTCTTATAACCACGGCATCAAAAACCTGTCCTTTCATTTCAGGTTTTCCAGCTCTAACGGATACTTTCACCCAATCAGCCACTCTTGCAGTTTGTTGTCTCCCTTTCTTTGATTTTCCATGCTTAACAGATGTAATTCTTACAATCCTAGCTCCAGAGTTATCTGCTGCCAAAACATTACTGCCTATATTTAATCCGCGCGTGACTCTCGCTCCAACTGCTTTCATTTTCGCAGCCTCTCTAATATTCCAACATTTTTAGAGTATTTACTTCGTATTTTTTGTTCCATTAAATCGTGAAGATAAATTAAATCATATTTCCACCGAAGTGCGATATCTGGTTCTTGACCAGTTCCATCAAAACTTAGAGTCATTAGTCCAAACTCTTTTGCAAATTCTTGACTTGAACCGTATAACCAGCGAACCATAGTAGGATGATGAATCCATATCGCATGTTCGGGATAATTTGGGTTTTCTATTGTTTCTAGATTAGAAGCCATGCATTCTTTTGCAATTTCATATTTTCTTTCCAGGCTTTTAAAAGTTACTGTTTGATTCATACTTTTATGCCTCCACCAAGACCAGATTTTACTTTAGCAATGACTAAATGATGAATAATCTTGCTCAAAGGACGGCATTCTTGTACTTTTATCAAGTCTCCAACATTTATCTCCTTCTCAATATAATCTAGAAGACGAGCATGAATGCGGGTTTTCTTTTTATAAAAACGTTCATATTTTTGAACATAAGCTATGCGTTCAAATTCTATTACAACTCTTTTTGGAAACTTCTTCGCAACAATTCCCTCAAAAACTCTGCCGCGCGTTTTTATCCCTAAAGAATTTTCCTCTGATGCCAATTCAGCACCAGCTAAGTTTTTTTCCGAAAGATTCTTTTCTATCTTTTTTGTTTTCTTTGATTCCATTTTCATCTATTTCTTTAGTCGCTTATTGAGTCTTCAGGAAATCCCAGTTTTACAAGTATGGCTCTTATCTGCTTTTTATGATTTCCTTGCAGTTCAATCACGCCATCCTTAACTGTGCCCCCGCAAGCAAGCTCCTCCTTCAGATGCCTTGCAGTTCCTTTGATATCAAAGTTCTTGTCGAACCCTGAAACAAGCGTCGTGATTTTACCATATCTTCTCGATACGGTACTCACTTTTATCTTCTGATCGCTCTTAGCGATCTCTTCGAACACTCCAGCTTCTGTCGGTAAACCAATTCTTGGATCTATGTCCATTGTTATTTGTTTTTCACCCCAGTTAAAGAGGTGAATGTTTTTAGACGTGCAATAGCCCTTTTAATCTCTTTGGTTTTAGCATTTACTTTATTTGCTGTTACATTTGCCTTCGTAATCTCCAATTTAAGTTCTGACATCTTCGTATCCAGGTCATTCTTGTTCATTTGCTTCAGATCTTTATATTTAAGTAATGCCATTTTTATTTTCCTTTAGTTTTATGTTTAGTTGGTTTTTTCTTTGGTTCCACAGGAGTTTCAATTGGTTTTGATAATGCTTCTACTGATGCAATTCTTATTTTTTCCTTTACAGCAGAATCTATAATTATCCTGTCATGTATGTGAGCATTTGGAGGCAGAATTGCAACTTTAACTCCCACAACTCCTGGAAGAGTTGTAGCTTGAGACATTGCACGATCAACAACTTTTGCAGGATCTCCTGTTTTCTTGAGATAGCCTTGAGCAAATCTCCAACTTCTAGCTCTTTCACTTGGTAATTTACCAGACAAAACAATTTCTACACCAAGTGCTCCAGAACCCATGATCATTTGGAGCATTTTATAAGCTATGACTTTAAATTTTAATGATCCTTCTCTTTCAAGAGCAATTGCAATTTCATCAGCAACAAGCTGAGCATCTAAAAGAGGATTATTAATTTCTTTGATTTCAATATGAGGATTATCAAAATGAAATCTTTTCTTGATTACATGAGTAAGTTCATCAATCTTTTCACCTTTTCTTCCAATAACTAGCCCAGGTTTTGAAGTTGCAATAATAATTTTCTCACCCATTGGAGTGTATTCGATAGTAACATTGCTAATCTTACCCTTTCCAAGAGCATTTTTTACATATTCCTTAACGCCAAGTTCTTCCTTCTTAAATCCAACAAATTTTTTCTCTTCCATTTTATTATTTCTTCTCCTATTTAATTTCCTTATTTTCTTGTTTCATTTCTTTCTCTTTAATTTCCTGTTGAACAGGAAATTCTTTTGCTTTTAAGACAACAAATGCTCTTTTAAACCTCATGCCTCCTCGTTTTGCAGGTCTAGCAGCCCATGTAGCTGAAGCATAATAAATCAATGTTTTATCCAAATCCAATCCATTAACAATCACATTTCCTTTAAGCCCCTTCAATAGATAAATGAATTCTTTGGAAGCCTTTACAGGATACCTTCCAGACATCATTCCTGGATGGGATCGATGAGGGATTTCTCCCTTGAATGGAATTGGGTTTTTCATTTTTATTACAGATTCCAAATCCTTAATTGCAATATCAATTGTTTTATTTTTTATATATTTGCAGATATACATGCATTGTTTCTTAGACAAATGCAAATTAATTCCTTTGGCTATTGCCTCATCTTTTTTGGATATTTTCTTAACTTCTTTCTTTTGTGAAGGCACTTCTTTCTTTACTTCAGTACTTTGCTGTGCTTTTGATGCTGTTTCTTTCTTTTCCTCTTTTTTCTCATCAACTATCTTTTGTTCAACTTTATTTTCTTCATTTTTCAGATTTTCAGTCTTATCTTCTTTTTTCTCCTGCAACTTTCCTATTTCCAGCGCTTTTTTTCCTAAAGGAATTTTCTTAAGATTATCAGATTCTCGATTCAATTTTTTTTCTTGAGGTTTACTTTGAGGTCTTTCTGTCATTTTATTTCTTCTCCGATGCAGAGCTCTTAGTTGCTCCTATTCCAGGGGATCCATGAGATACTTTCTCTCTTGTAAGTGCAAACTCTCCTAATCTATGCCCCATCATTTGATGAGTTATTTTAACTTCTTTGAAATTCTTGCCAGTATAAACAGAAATTGACATGCCAACTAATCTTGGAACAACAACCATATCTCGAAGATGTGTTCTTATTTTTTTATTCTGAGTAATTTGTGTCTCGCATCTTTTTATGAATTTTTCAATATCATCAAAATTTCTCAAAACAGTCCTTCGACTTCTCGATGGAAGGTATTTAGCAACTTCTCTAACATTCAGCTTTTTTAAATCTTCAAGAGATTTACCTCTATAAAAAAGTTCTTTTGATCTAACCATTACTTCTTCTACCATTTTATTTTCTCCTTCCTGTCCTTCTTGGACGGATGTGGCCAACCCTTCTTCCTGGAGGGGCATTGCGCTTAGCAATTTTTGATTTAATTCTCTTTCCTCTACCTGAGCCAAATGGATGATCAACGGCATTCATTTTAACCGCAGATGTTCTTGGCCAAAGCTTATTACGAGCCTTTGCTTTATAATGCATAATACCTGCTTTCATGAAAGGCTTCATAGTTCTACCTGATCCAGCAATTTTCCCAATCGTTACTCTACAATCACCGCTTAAAATTACTTCTTTTTTGGCAGGTGTCAAAATAGATATTTTATTGTTATCATATCTCTTAAAAACTAAAGCACTTGATCCAGAAGCTCGAATCATTTTTCCTCCATCTCCAGGATTTAATTCAATATTAAATATATTAGTTGAGAGAGGAACATTTTTAATAGACAAAATATTTCCAGATTTTATATCGGATGAAGCACCTATATTAATCTCATCTCCCTCCACAGCTCCGTCAAAAGCAGGATTATAAAATATCTCCGACCCTATCTTCAATTTCAGTAATGGCGCAGAATGTGCAGCGGAATGCAAAATATTTAGTATTTTTGCCTTTCCTTCACTCATAGGATATTTAATCCTATATATAAATGCCTTTTTTCTTACTTGATATGTAAGAGATCCATGTCCTCTTGCCTGTGATATTATTCGTTTACCCATGTTCTATAAATCCTCCTTGACAAAATATGATCATACACTTCTTCCACTTCATTAGATTGCGCTCTTATTCCCTCACTTACTAAGCCATTATAGACTCTATCTTCTGAAGGCAAAGTCCCAGATTTTAAAGATAATTTTTTAATAGCAGTCAAGATATTTTCAAATTTTGTATTTTCTGCATCTTTTCGTGAATATGTATTTCTTTCTTGTAAAAATTCACTATATTCTCTGCTAGTCATTCTTCTATTTAATCTCATTTTACATCATTCCCATCTTTGTAGCTATATCAATAGCAGGATTAGATTTATTTAATTTAACATAAGCAAATTTTTTATTTTCTCTAATAAAAGTTCTAACTTTTTCAACTTTTACTTTAAATAAAGTCTCTATTTCTTTTTTAATTTCTTGTTTTGTATATTGCCTGCCAGTCTCAAATAATAACGTATTATCAATTTCTATTTGTTTTACTGCTTTTTCAGATGTAATTGGTTTAACTATCATTTTTTAGCCTCCGTTTTTTCCATCTCTTCAATGGCTTTTTTAGTATAAAGGGTTAATCGTCCTAAAGGATATAAATCAACCATATTAATATCTGAAACTGATTTAACTTCAACACCTGAAAACTTAGATTTTTCATCTTTCGACTTAATTATAAGCAAGCCAGCGTTTGATTTATATTTTCTTCCTCTGCGCTTGCCCTTTCCAGCCCTAATTGTTTTATTCTTAAAGAGCAAATCTAATTGATCACCGAAAATATTTTTCAAAGTTAGTGATAGAATTTTTGATTTTTGAGGAAGTGATTCTATAACTTTAGATGTAATAGTTTTATTATTATTTTGAAAACTAAGATATCTTTTTTTGACAAAAGATTCATTAAATGTAGCGGCAAAAGCAGAATTGAATGCAATAATCTTTTCTTTAAGATTTATCTTTCTTTTAGCATAAATGCCTTTAGGCGGATGTGCCATTCTACCTCCTCGTGTCTGAGATACTTCAGCCCCTATCCAAAAGAACTGTGTACCTCTGCGAGACATTGTCTTTCTAGGAGTTCTCGATATTCCCTTTCCATAATGACCTTGCCATTTATGACGCGCGTGCCTAACTTTACCAGAAGCTGAATGTCTTTT
>ORJL011059180.1_pt1 | contig 10209 bp, 11 predicted proteins | sample 1779941 | NCBI WGS metagenome assembly ORJL01 (sample SAMEA104232317, study PRJEB22302) | groundwater metagenome | biome: forest; feature: aquifer; material: groundwater | place: USA | collected 2011-08-07 | depth 5.8 m | reverse complement strand
ATGCCATATAGCCTACGAAAAGCAACACAAACCCTAGTAATGCAAACAAGGCCGAAAGAAACGCGCTATTAACGATATTCTCCAACAAGTCCTCCTCTTAGCTTAATTGTCTTTCTTGTCATGCCGAAGAAGCGCTTCAGGTCAACATCTGATCTCTTACGAAATTGACGAAGCGGACGGTCTCGGCGTAGGCTGCGGCATCGTCAACCTGCTTCTCGCGCCATCCCTTCCGCCCCTCCAGCGAGTTCTGGATCAACACCTACCAAGCCGGAAGCTCCTTCTGGGCCCAGAGCGCGGCACCCCTCTTCGATGCCTGCTGGCCAGTCCGGCGCAACTGCAACGCTCTACACATGCTCAAGACGATGTATGCCTGGCCTTTCTTGGGCTGTCCGCTCTTTACTTTCTCACTCAACTCCGCCACGTGGCGCCAAATGGCCTGTATGAACTCGTCTCCGGTGATGAGGGGAATAATCAGCCTCGCCGGAGGGCCAAACAACGCCACTCTCGCGCACGGCACACCAGTTCTCGAGCCGACTCCTTAGTGCCTCATATCGCATACTTACACTCGTTTACAGTATCAGACAGTTTGGCGCTGGTTAGGGCGTACACACAGTCCCAACAAGTATATCTTAATCTGCATCAACTGCCCTTAAAAGCAGGGATGAATAGACAAGCGATTCACTATCTCTTCTTGCTCCTACTCGAAGGGGGGCCGGTTCACCTTATTGAGACCAGCGGGATATCGGGGCGGATGGGGCACATCGGACTTATGGTTTTACGTCTCCTTCAGCAAGGTCTCGATGTCATTCATTACGTCTGCTGGTTGCCACACACCTTCATACTGGTAGCGGACATCTCCCCGCTCATCGATCAGGAAAGTCTTGTAGCTATGGTATACTACGATCTCTTCCAGACGCTTCTGGATCTCCCAGTATATCCCATACCTGTCCCAAACGCTCTTAAGTTCTTGCGTGCTTCCGGTCAGAAACAGCCATTTGGCGCCTCTCCCCATCGTGTACTCTCGAAGACGGTCCGTGGTGTCTCGTTCCGGGTCGGTGGTGATGAAGACGAGGGCCAGAGACTGGGCTTTCAACTGCTCGGGGAACTTTTCCTGAATCATTAGATAGCCTTCTGTCAGAAGGGGGCAGGCCTCGTGGCAATTGGTGTACGTAAAACTTACCAGCACTACCCTGCCGGCCAGGTCGGTGAGACCCGTAGGTGTTCCATCATAGTTAGTGAGCTGAAAATTAAACGCTGACCAGGGCTGCGCCACTAATTCGCGCTTGACAGACCTGAAGCCTGATATCTCCGGATGATGCACTGCGGGAGACTGGCCTAGCGCAACCTCCGGAGCCGCGCTAGGCCTCAGAGTGACGTACCAGATTGAAGCCAGCGCCATCACCACAGCTGCACTCAGAATAATAGCCGGTCTCGTCCAGTTCAACATTCCAAATTCACCATTCCTGAAACTTAATGTCGTTTACAGGAATATTACGCCGGCAACTATCCCGGACAAGGTTACTGCTGCTCCCAGAAGTGCCACCGTTCTGAAGCTGCCAATTGAACCTCCCAGCAGCATCATGCACGGCAGGCTGACGGGAGGCAGGACCACTAGCATGGTTGCCGCAGGACCGCTAAGGCCGGCGGCAATCATCTGCTGTGCTACTGGTATCTCTGTCCAAGTGGAGATCATCAAAAGAGTGCCCGCTGCGGCAGCCATTACCACGCTTGGAACATTGTTGCCGAAAGCCGCGGGCATTATCTGAATAAGACCAGCAGTAAGCACCGTCAGTATGAACATGGTGGGGACGAGCAAGAGCCCAACGCGAAAACTTACCTTCAACCATGTCTTGAGGAAAGAAGTCGGAGATTCCATCTTGCTGCCCTGCGCCATTTCCTCCAAATGGAACAGCTTGCAGTAGAGATTCACCCACTGGGAAATCCACTCCCCAAATCTGTTGCGCCCTGCGTTTTCACTATCATCCTTCCATCTTTCGGAAATCCAGGCGACGGCGTAGGTAACCGGCAGGGCCAGGAGGATGCCTGCGAGGACTCGTGTTAAGGCGTACGGTGCCGGCAATAACACGGCTGCAAGAATAAGACCCGTGACGTTGAGCATGGGAGCGCCCACGACAAATGCGAGGGAAAAGTTATTCGAAGCTCCCTGGCGAACGTATGATGGAGCGATCACTGCAGCGCAGCAGGAACAAAAGGGCTGAGGCAGCGCAAATAGAGAGCCAAAGACGCTGCCTCTGAAGCCGCCTTTGATAAAGAATGATCTCAGGTAAGTGGGCAGCACGGTAAGGGCTAAGCCGGCAAGGAGAACTCCCAGTAGAGTTGCATGCCATACGGTGAGAATGTAGCTGATTCCGAGAGCCACCGGGCGAGCCCAACCAGTGAGGCCGAACGCATCCATCCATCCTGCTCCCAATTGTCCGGCAGAGATTATTCTGCCGGCAGCTACGCCACGATAAATAAAAAGATCTACAATTAATACCACGAATAGCACCAGAGCCAGAACACGTACATAGGAAAATAGACTATGGCCATCGATCCGCCCTTCATGCTCTAGCATCGCTCTGGCCGTTAAGACCAGGCCAAGTATACCAACTGCGAACATGGCGAGATGCAAAGGGCTGAAGGAGAAGTAAGGCGTTTTTGTCGCGTACTCTTGGAACAGAAAACCGCGTCGCAGGTCCACCAGCGCCAGGAGACAAAGCGTGGAGAAGGAGACTAGACCTGCGAGAAGAAGCTTGTAGATAAGAGGTGCTGGCCCGCTTCGAAAGGCCCTCACCCCGTCCATTACGTTGTTTGACTGGATTACAGCCATTTTTGTACCTCCAAAACTACTTGTTACAACAGCCAGGTTAATGGCAGCAACATTATGCGGACCGGCGCTGAAACAGCATCGGCCAGTGTACTAGGGCTGACCACCAGGACGAGACCGAAGGTGATTAGAAGCAGTGCGTTGCCGATCAGCAGTGCGTTTCGAAAGCGGTCAGAGACGCCGGCCAGGGCTTCCCCTAGGCCCACAGAGAACAGGACGAATGGCAGGGCGCATATAGCTAGGAAGACGACTATGATAAGAAACGCCCACCAGGGGCTGCTCAGTCCTGCGTAGACCAGCAGCGGCAGGAGCGTTGCCGTGCTGAGAGTTGGGGCCCCTGCCACGGAGCATACCATGGCGAGCGACGCGCCCATCGCTGAGGAATTGCCGCCGTTAAGAGCCGTACCTCTCTCTCTTGCGCTGTCTTCCAGTCCGCTGCGCGAAGTGATCCTAGCCAGGAACCAGCTCATAGCCACCTCTAGCCGTACGCCGAGACTTGTGCTTCTTAATAATACTATCCCCACCGCTACCAATGCCAGCCCTCCTGCAAGCTCGAGAGGGCGCAGGTCATCAGGGCCAAGCCGTAGGAAATACACGACCATGGCAACTGTTAGGTACGCGACCGCAAGTGCAGTGAGGTAAATCAGGGTACTCTTAACCGTCCTTGTTCGCATCGCCGCTCCGGCGAAACCTCCCGTTGTCCCTGTGGTAAGGGAGCCAACCGCCATTGATCCTAGGAGGCACGGCGTACAAGTCAGCATCAATGCGGCCATTGCCGCCCCAACAATCATTAAGAACTGGGCCGGCCCCTGGGTTCGACTTTCGCTGACACGGCCATTATATTGAAAGGTGAGGGTGTGCTGTGGCAGCGAATCACCCGTATTCTTCACCGCAATTTGAAAATTGCCATTCTCTCTCTCAAAGAGCGGGTTCCCCTGGTTGTCGTAACTGGGGACAAAGAGGAGATAGGAGTTATGGTGGCTGCTTGTCTGTAACGACTGAAGCACCGTAGGATAAGTGACTCCATCGGCCTTCAGCATCACGTTGTCTTTGAGCGAAAGCGACCGTACAGTCCCGACATGGGCCGTAGCATTGAGCACGAATGCCCTCGATGTCTTCATGCGCGGCTCGATGCTATCCCATAGCCCCAGTTTCTCCGCGTACCGCTTCGTTGCCATCGTTGCCGTGAAGTGGACCTCGCAGCCCACGCGGGCACATTCTTCGGCATCGCTGGCCGTTATCGTACTCGCTCCCCCGTCCAGGGCCATGCCGGTCCCGTAGCGATAGCCAATGACCAGAAAGGTCACGACGAGGAAAGTGCTAAGGATTATTTTTCCTGCTGGATGTTTAAGAGCAGACAGCCAGCTAGCACCTTCATCACCTCTAACAGCCTGGGATCTTGCCCTCGACTGGTCAAGCAAAAGACCCGCCAGCACACCAATCAGAGCGAATTCGATTGCCTTAGACAGCGGGCCTAGGATGTCGCCACCTTCTGAATGACTATGTTCGCTGAGCAAGGGCAAGTCAACCACTCGCGCTATGAAATACAGCCCGATAGTGCCAAGACTCCCGACGATCCCGGCCAGGAATACAGGCGTCTTGGCCCAGCTCAGTAGCGCTATGCTGTAGAGGCACTGGACAACAGCCAGAGCTAAGAAGAATATACCATATCCCCACCATGCCTCAAAATGGTCCGGCGTCGCTAGTATATGTATAAACGCAGCGGCCAGCGATAGCAGGGAGGCTGAGCCGAGCAGGAGGTTCCATCCTCCATCACCGAGGGGGCGTCCAACGTAGTCCATCTTCATTGGGACTCTCATGCCTTCGCCCCCTCGGTGACAGTCTTCTTTCCGAAGCGTGGTAGGGGTATGCTAAGATATCCCAGCCGGCACGCGCTGAATACCAGAAGCGCCCCGGCAGCTATAAACAGTGCAGAACCTATATCAGGATAGTGATAGGTATAGATCTTGCCGAGAGTTGTCACTCCTACAAGTGGCGGCGTGAAAGGCTGCAGATATCTCAACGGTCGCTCCGGGTCGAGGCTGTGGCCGTATACGTATAAGCTGTACTGTCCCCAGGCGCCAACGGCAGCCATAATCGCCCAGGGCGCCAAGCTTGCTACCTTTAGCAGTCGCTCCTTGGCCGCGCAGGCGAGGGCCAGTAGGCCCATGCCCGCTACAGCCGCTGTGAACAAGCGAAAGAAGATATCCGGAATGGGAGGCGGTACCTTCACGCCAACTAGCCGTCCGGCGAGGTTCCACTCATATATGTCTCCATCGTACTTATATGTGTACATCTGGAGCATCAGGTCCCCTTCGGGATAGGTGGGAGCATCCATCCTAGCCGACCAGTAGGGGAATGGTAGCGATGCCAGAAATAGCACCGCTGCCACTACCATTAAGATTTTCTCTCGCTTCATAACTTGTCTCCATCCAGCCAGTAGTTACTGGGCTAGCTTTGTCTCCTTGTCGGGCGTCCAGTCCTTCTCAGGAATCACTATCATGCGTCCCCGCATTTCCATGTGTAGCTCACTACAGAACCAGTTACAGTAGTACCAGTACACGCCCTCTTTGTGTGCTATCCACTCGATATCTCGCACCTCACCTGGGTCCATCGATACCGAGACATCATAGCCGTCGATAGCAAAGCCGTGGGTCATGTCCATGGCCGTCTCGCCGCTGACTAGATGGGCCTTTACCTTCCATCCTTGGGGGACTGTTATGGCGCCGGGCGTGAAGAAGGAGCGGACTACAGACATCGTCACGCGCACTTCCTTGGCGGCATAGTCATACTCAACCTTGGGCTTCTCATTGGACATGGCCTTAGCATCGGGATAGGTCTTGTGCACCTTTGGAGCGACAAGTGATACCGGTAGGGCCTGTGAGTAATGGGTCTCCGGTCCCAGTGACATCTGGTCTACTAGCTGGGCCGCATTCCCGCTGATGTCGTACAGTTCGTGGTTTTCTGACTCCAGGGGTCCGTGGGGCAGGAAGGTATCCTTTGCCAGTTTATTCATGGAGATAATGTACTTGCCGTACGGTTGAGCGGAATCTCCTCCTGGGACTACCAGGTGACCGACGCTAAAGTGGGCCGGCAGCACCTCAGTTACCTTCCACGGTGTTTGGCCGTGCAGCTTGGCGTACTGGCCACCGAGCGGGACCTTCTTTATATCGGAGTCCACAAAGAAACCGACGTAGGCATATCCTTTGTCATCAAACTCTATGTGAGTGGCGCCCATACCCAGGTCCATGCTGGCTGCGCGGACCTCGTCGGGGTCCAGTTTTTTGATCCCAAACTCCTCACCAACGAACTTCTTCTCTTTGATGTTCTCCAGAACTTCCTCAAAGTCCACCGCCACTGTCAGCGTAGTAGCCTTGCCGCTGACCAGGCTAAACCTCCCATCGGGCGAGACGTCCACGCCGTGGGGGTTGAGCGGTATCGGCGTCATGTAGACTTCAACGTCCTTCCAGGACAGGACAGGCACGTCGGGCGACTGCTTGGAGGTTATATACTTCTTCTCGGCCACGGCCTTTTCTATGCTAGCGATATTCCAGAAGAAGAGGTAGTCCTGGTCTCGCTTGAACATGCCTACAGGGTCGGTGGCTCGCTCAGTATTGTAAGCGGTGGTTATGATCCACCCCTTGCTCTCGCCCCATCCGATCCGGGCCATGTCGAACTGCCAGGGTGACCATACCTGCCAGGCATTGCTCATCGTGCCGTCATCAGCAATCTTGATGCCGGAGATACCGGCTGCGTAAGGTCCCTTGATCGGGTCCAGTTCCAGACCCAAGTGCTTCCGGATATTCTCATCGGGGTACTGCTCGTGCTCCAGGTTGGTTACAGCAAGCTTGCTGTCCGGCCCCACGTTGAAGCCGTGGATCCCACCGGTGGTGTTGGGGATCCAGAGGATTTGGCCGGTACGGAAAGTGTTTAGGTCAACCCTTCCTATTCGCCCGTTTGGCTTATCGTTGATGAATATCCAGCGTCCGTCGTACTTGCCATCGGTCTTGCTGGCCGACGGATGGTGGGTATCGCCGCGGGTCACCAGCTCCCCTGTCCAGGGATTGGTCAACATGTCCCGTATTTTTGAATCCTCCGAAGTCCATCCCCAGGCCATGTCCTCGTTGAACATAGGGATCTCCGAGAGGTACTTCATGGATGGGACTCCATAGACGTATAACCCTCCCTGCTGGCCACCACTGGCAAAGACGTAAAACTCGTCGTTCTTGGCCCAGTACTGGTGCGGCATGGGATAAGGACGCTGGTACTGCGCGGATGCAGTTATGCTGCCGCCATTGGGCAGAAGTACGCCGATAACCATGGTCCCAAGCAGGGCGCCGACCAAGAACGTGGACACGGCCTTCGGATTGAGAAAACTCTTTAGTACATTCATATTCATTCCTCCGTTACTGTGGCTCCACGATTAGTTTCCCCTGCATCAGGTAATGCGTTGGGGAACAGAAGACTACGCACTCAAAAGCAAACTCGCCGGCCTCGGAAGCCTTGAAGGTCACCTCCTTGGTCTCATCTTTCCTGATACCAGTAATCCAGACGTCGTAGGGGCCCAGGATCTGGAACCCGTGGCCGCTGAATTCCTTGAGACCGAGATGGCCCTGCAACGCCGGGTCGTCGGCGAGACCGTTATCTTTGCCGTGCAGCCGCAGCTTGACCACCTGCCCCTGCTTTACCCGGACCTCAGTAGGGATGAAGACCGGCCTCATCACCTGTATGTCGATTGTGACATCCGGCGCTCCCAGCTCTTCATTGCTGGTGCCGACGTTTATGGATTGTTCAGACCAGGTCCCTGGAGCCCTCTTTAGGCCCTGCACTAACTCCTTTGTACCTGCGAAAACCTCCGGTTGCCCAGAAGGTTGCTGCGCTACAGCTACAAAGGCTCCGGCGCTTACTACAACAATCGCCAATAAGATGGGTACAATCCAGACTCTCACGAATTACCTCCTTTCATATCTTGCATTGACTGATGTACGTTCAGTCTATTCTCCCGCTGCGGCTCTCCGAACCCTCGTTCAGGTAGAACCGTACTACCGTAACGGGTAGTTCTAGACCCTACCCTAATTGGGGAGCTAAGTGTGATGTTTTTGTGTACAATCTTAAGTAGCTGCATCATTTTCTCGTTATGAATGGGCCGGAAAGGCTGCTGCCAGTCACTTAGATGACATTACGGAGTTGCTCTCACTATGCTCCTCATACTCAAGCCGCGTACACTGGTAGTATCATCCGCCGCACTATTCGTGTTGGCCTTGGCGACCGCGGCCTGTGCCGGCGGGCCGGGTGACGCCGAAAAGATACGGGCAGGCTCGCAGATTTACAGCCAGTCCTGTGCCGGCTGCCATGGCGACGCGGCATCCGGACGGGGAGCCGTCCCGGAGGCGGCAAGTCATGGACCACAAGGCCATACCTGGCACCATCCGGACCAGCAGCTAATCGAAATAGTTCTCGGAAGACTCGATTATCCAGGCCGGAAAATGCCTTCCTTCGAAGGTCAGCTAACAGAAGGGCAAGTTGAAGCAGTACTGGCCTACCTTAAAACAAACTGGACCGCAGACCAGCGCTCATTCCAGGCCGAAGTGACGCGCAAATGGGAAGACCAGTAAGAAAGAGGCGGGCCCGCGCAGGTGCTGCACTTAGTCACCTCATATTTCTACGCTTAGGAAGGCTTTCCTCACAGTTTCCTCACACCTTTTAGGCAATCTTCACGAATTCTTCACATCACCTGCCCTATAATGGGCCAATTATCGTCACCATTGGTGGTGGAAAAGGATTAGGGAGGTAAGTTGACCTGTGGATTTTAAAGTATCTGTAATATATACGGAGGATAAATGGTACTCGGTACATGCTCAAACGTGTCGCTTCTTTGTAATAGGTGAATATCTAGAAGCCGGCGAGATGGTTGGACGGACGTCGTTGAGCGGAACTCCGATACGGACGGACAAGCCGGGAGAGGTGGTTGGCATTCAGCACGATATATGGTGTGAGCGGCTGACCTTAGTGGTGAGATCTTACGTAAGCTCGTCACGTACCCCATGCGAATACACGGAGCTAACCTTGCCACTGCACCAGCAGACGGTCAATCAGGTAGCCGAAGCCTCTTTATTGGAGAAATAGCCACGCTGCTTTTCGGGAGGCATCCGCCTGATGCAAGGAGGAAGATAGCTGGCTGGCTGCGACGAAAACCAGCAAGGCCGCTGGTATGACCTGCTTAGGGTTCCAGCGGCCTAATTCTGTGCCTTATAGTGGCTGCCGAGCTAGGATTCGAACCTAGACTAGAGGATCCAAAGTCCCCTGTGCTACCGTTACACAACTCGGCACTACCCGTAATATTATACTACCTGGAGAGCCCGATTGTCCGAAGGAGAGCCGGAATATTGACTGTCCAACCTGCTCCGTATGCCATAGGAGTAAGTATTCTGGGATCGTCAGGATTCCAGTTTCTCTCTTTTATGCGCTCTATAGTTGGAAAACGCAGGTCGTAGGGAACACCCATAACTGAGCCTTCCAACTTGACGCCGGTGTCCTCCACCAGTCTGGACGCTGCCAGCATGCCTGTTAACAGTACCAGCCACTTAATCATGATTGTCTCCTTATTGATCGGCGATCTGTAATGAAACATAGCCGTAGAACAGCATTGCTTTCTGCGGCGCTTTATTTCGTCTAACTCGAAGCGGGCTATCGGCGACCTAGAGTAACCATTGCAGCATCAACTAAGATAGACCAGCGATCACCGGTCTTCCATCTCAGATTTCAATCCAGGACTATTTCACCGCTTTTGCCGCCCGTCTTGTACGTCAGCCGGACGTCTCCAATACGCATTGCCCTATCGACGGCCTTACACATGTCGTATATGGTGAGGGCGGCCACGGATACCGCGGTCAGAGCTTCCATCTCTACGCCGGTCTTGCCGGTGGTCTTTACTGTGGCCTGAATATCCACGGCGCTACGTTCTTCGTCCAGCTCCAGTTCCACTTTGACGTTGGTCAGAAGCAGTGGATGGCACATTGGGATGAGGTAAGGCGTGTGCTTGGCCCCCATGATCCCCGCGATCTGTGCCACCGTAAGAACGTCTCCTTTGGCTACTGAACCCTCTTTGATCAACCGTAGGGTCTCCGGCTCCATTACTACCGAGCCTGTGGCGATGGCTACTCTCTCGGTGTCATCCTTGGCGCTGACGTCCACCATTCTGGCGCTCCCGGTCTCGGGGTCTATGTGGCTTAGAGTTAGAGTAGGCTCAGGAAAAGGAGGCTCTCTCTTCATAGAGTCTCTTCTTTCTTCACCTCTTTCACTAATATTATACGTTGCATCAGCTAAGGGCTGAACCTCCTGGGCCAAGGTATGGCTGGACTCAGGTGCTAAAGGAGTCCCTT
>ORJL011368064.1_pt1 | contig 10211 bp, 7 predicted proteins | sample 1779941 | NCBI WGS metagenome assembly ORJL01 (sample SAMEA104232317, study PRJEB22302) | groundwater metagenome | biome: forest; feature: aquifer; material: groundwater | place: USA | collected 2011-08-07 | depth 5.8 m | reverse complement strand
GAACCAGGGTCTCCTCTATGAGCTTAAGCAAATCAGAACCAAAAATCGTCATACCTTCGGCATTAAACTTTTCAAAACTCCTGATGTTGTAGATATGCGTATTTAGACCTAATGCCCCAAACTGACAGGTGCAATCTCTTTCTTCAATTACACCGTAATCGCCATTTTCTACATTCAGGAAAATCTTTGGCGCATACAAAGAAAGGCTGGTAAATAAAAAAGTGTTAAATGTTGTGCCCGCATATTCTATTTCCCTGTTATGTTGGATTACGGCAAATAGGTCTTTTAAAAAATGCGTATCATCAGAAAAGAGCGCCCTATCGCAGCTAATCGCTACCGTTCCTCCCATTTCTGCAAAGCTGTATTGGCATATACTCTTTGCGCCTCTAGAAGCAATCTGTCCGAATTTATGCTGTGTCAGGGGTTCTCCTGATACCCAAAATTTTGTTCCTTCTATATTAAGCCTGTTTTGCCTGGATAAATCACAAATCTTAACCGCAGAACTCACAAATGTCCTTACGCAAGAACCTCGCTTATTCTCTGACAGGTTACTGATTAAGCGGGTAATCTCTGAAATATCTCCCAAAAGAAGCGGCCTTGGTTTGGGGAAATTTATCCCTATCTTTTTTCCCACAAAGCCCAGATACCAAAACGCCATCCTTGCATCCAGAGATGGCTTTCTTAATCTCTTGTCTAACTGATAAAAAAAATAGTCTGCGACCTTGCCTATTTTTGCACATTCCAGTAACGTGGCTAATTCCACCCCGCCCAGGGTAGGATACCACATAATAAACGGTATACCAAAAAGGCCGTGCATATCAAACATGAGATAACGATGAGTAGCACGTTCAGCCAAAAACTCAAAAGCCATATTAACCAAAGCGCCGGTTCCTTTATTAGTTGTGCCGCCAGTTCTTATATAAAAGGCAGGGGAAATCCGCGGATTGTTAAAGTCACTCTCCTTAAATCTAAAGGTCTGTCCTTTTCTGACGACTTCGCTCTTGCCTCTCGCTTCTTCCAATGTCAAGTAGATTCCTTCATTTTTTAGGATAGCTAGGGTTCCTTCTATCCCACTTGTTTTAACAAAAGACTCAATATCTTTGTAACTTATTTTTGCCGGATTAAGAAGCTTAAGATAGGGGCTTTTGGGGTAATCATAAATACAATCCTTGATGAGCCTTAAGAAATTTTCTTCTCTCTTTGCTATTCTGCTTTTTACAGCCTGGAGGCTCTCTTCGATTTTCAGGGTGTGCTTTAAAAACCTTCCAAGACAAAATAAAAACTTGGTGTAACTATTCATCAATAACGAAACATTTCTCCGGAAATTAAATCTTCCTCTGTTTCTTCATAACGGGCTATAGATTTTTGCCTCTCGGCCTCGTCAAACTTAACAGCTTTTTGGGCAATACTATTACAATAACCACATTCCTCGCAGGAGATAGACCGGCAGTCTATCTTGAAAAACTTCTCCAGGAAACCATCAAGGGCTCGGTTATCAATATAAACTTTCTCTTTATTCTGTCCTCTTAATCCACCCAATTTTCTAGCCTTAAAAATATTGATAGAAAATGGCCTAAAGAAATATCTAAATATACGCATAAGCCCGCGCTTAAGGGGCCCTTTTTCGGATAAACTTGGAAAGAGGTCAAGAAGATTTCCTTCAAAGTATCTCCTATGATATGCTTGGACTATTGAGTTTATCATCTCTGTAGTACCGGCAATTCTGTCAACCACCTTAAAGGAATCAAAGCCCAGACTTTCGTAAAGCTTTATATCCTCAGGCCTTATCCAATCAGAAGATATAAATTCAACCGGATTCTTAAGTCTGCGTATGGAACAACTCAGCTTGCAATAATCAATATAAAAACCCTTACAGGAATGCCATGACTGGGAAGCATGTGAAACTAGGAGCCCGTGATAATACCTCATAGGACAGTGCAATAGACAGGAAGTATTTACTATTAACTGAAGTTCGCATTTGGTATTCTTTCTTACCGCCTCCAGAAATCTAAAATCGCGATTAAGATAACCTGAAATAGTTATCTTTTTAGCTCCTAGTCCCTCCCAGAATTTAGCTTTCTCAACAGAATTAACATCGGCTATAAGAGAAACGCAAAGTTTAAACCCTTTGCATTGTCTCTTTATCATCTGAAATAAAAAAGGGTTAGCGACAGTTAATGAATCAACTTTTATTGCATATAGCCAATCAAGGAGTCTGTGGATATTCCTTTGTCCTGCCATAGTAAACTCTCTATTGTCAAGACATAGAGAGTTAAGTATGTAGTTAAATTCGATACCTTGTTGCTGTGTAACTTCAATATGCTTTTTAAATCGCTTTTTAGAAACTCTCGGCAACAAAAATGATGCCCTTCCACCTCCCACAAAATCTTTGTTGAGCTTACCGAACAATTCCACAACGGAATTTCCTTTAATTTTTGATATCAAATCATTCTGAAAGTTTGTAGCTACAGATAATTTCATCTTATCTTTAATTTTTGCACCACTATAAAATCAAATAAAACGAAGAGCCAATAAAGCGGGTAAAAAATCTTTTTGTGAAGAAAAGATGTCCTGCTAAACACACTTACTTTATCTCTTTTACAAAGTTCTTCTCTACCAATTTCGCTTTGGGGACTATATACAAAAAGCGCAAGTCCTATTGAACATCTTTTAAATAAAATCTTAATTATAAGTATGAATGTTCTAACTACATCTATTATCTTTTCTTTTGGCATTCCAATCATAAAACCAAATTGAACAGTTATCTTATCTCTAGCTAGAGAGGAACAATAAGGAAGGAGATTTAAAATCTCATTAACAGATATTCCTGTATTCAAGTAATTATGGATAGATTGTGAGCCACTTTCTGCTGAAATTATAATAGTCTTACATCCAGCCTTTGATAATTCTTCTATATAAGCCTTATTTAATAAATTTGCCCTGAAATAACCACCCCACTCCAAATTATATTTCTTAAGGATATTTATAATTTCTAGAGAATATACTACGGGATAATTAAATATATTATCAACAAAAAAAATTTTTCTTTTAAAGGAACTAAGGTAGTCTATTTCTTTATGAACGGAAGAAAGGTTACGGTATCTCATCTTTGCTCCTTCAAAATATTTAAATTGACAATATCTACATTCGAAAGGGCAACCTTGTCGTGTTTGTAAGTTTAACGTATCGTATTGAGAAAGATCTAAATCAGGCCAATTCCTTTTGGGAATAGGTAAGTCTTCTAAATTAATTTCTTCTCTTGGCGGGGTGAAGTGGATGTCTTTACCATTTCTAAAGACAATACCTTTAACCTCATGTGGCGGCTTCTGAATTAATTCTAAAAGTGCTTTTTCTCCTCTTCCGATTACTCCCGCATCTACTTCTTCTATTGAATCCATTATTTCGCGGGAGGCTAAAGAAAATGCAGCGCCTCCACATATAATCTTTGAATCAGGCGATATGAATTTTACCTTCTTAACTACACTAATCAATTGATGGGTTTGAGGAGTATTTCGAAAGAAGATACTGCGTATACTCACACCGATGAAATCAAACCTATTTTTTTGTAATAATTTTTGGAGTTCTTGCAAATGATTAACGCAACTATTTAGATCTATTAATCTAACATTGTGACCATAATTCTCAAGAAATGTACCTATAGAGGCTAACCCTAAGGGAAAAATAGGCCTTTTCTTTCCTACCCAAATAATTGGAGAATTTATAAGGAGAATATTCATTATGTTTGTTAACTAAATTTCTGTATTTTAATTCTAAATAATATATAATGCCTAACTTTTCTAACCAATTTCACTGCAAGATTTCCTTAATGTTATACGGCATATCTCTATACCATATATTAACGGAATTCAAAATAAAATCAAGTAACAGCAACGATAACTTTTTAAAAGTAAAGCTAGAATCTTTGGGATGTTTATAGTTACATAAAGCTTTAATTTCATTAATACGAGTAGCATATCGTATAATTAATATACTAAAGAATCGTCTAATCTCCGGGCGGTTTATATTATCTCTAATTAACCTGCCGCTATAAGCCTTTAAAGAACAGGCATGGTCATGTAACCTCTTACCGGTCAATAGATTAGTATACTGATTAATTAAAAAAGAACCTAACTTTCTTATCCGACTCAAACCTGGCCTATAATGCCTCCACGCAACTACTATGTCGTATCCTTCCTTCATTTTACTCACCAACTCTGGTATGTAGCGTGGCGGGACTTTTGCATCTGCATCCATGGTAATAATTATATCGCCGCGCGCTAATTCAAAACCCGCAAGAAGCGCCTGGTGCTGGCCGATATTTCGTTCTAGCCTTATCACCTTTACATAAGGGTGGTTTTTGTAAAGACTTCTTAAAATTTCGAAGCTATTATCAGTTGAGCCATCATCAACAAAAATAATTTCATATTCATCTTTAATCTCTTTTAAGGTATCAATCAGGTTTAAAAAATTGCCTTTTATTTTTTCGCCTTGATTCCAAACAGGTATAAGTATTGATAACATCTTAAGCCTCAGACCATTTAGAAAATCTTAAATGAGAAGCAACGATATTCATATTACTCTTAATACTTATTTTTATAATCGGTAAATTCTGAATAGTAGTTGCACTCTCCACTATATCTACTTTATCCTTAAACCAATTAAGAGCAGCTTCTTGAAGTCCAGGCCCACATCCAAATCCTTCCGGATTTAGGACAGCCAGATGCCGGATATGGCCTATGCGTATAGGTAAAATATTATTCAAATTATGACGGATTTGACAGACAACATAACCCACAACCTTGCTTTTTCTTTCTACCACAAAAACCTTATCAGATAAAATACCTTTGCAGCAATTCTCTATCAAAGATACATAAACATTATCGCTTACTTCTTTTGAGAAATGAAAATCATTATGAAAATGGTCATAATGCATGGAATTTCTTGCTATCATACGCAAAGCCATTAAATCTTTTTCCCTATACGGCCGTATTTTACCTACAATCTTAAAATGCCTACGCCTTTGTTTAGTTATATATGCTAAATGTAGCATCATAGATACCAATTTAAACTCGTAAGATTCAAAAGCATATATACTTGCGTTATCTTGTGTGTCTATTTTAACGTTAAGATAACGGATATTTTTCTCTTTGCATAAGTCAGATATGAATTCAAGCAGTTGTTTTTTAACATCGACCTCAAGTTTACTGTCTCCGTTAGAGAATATATGCTCTATCTTATAACAATCAAATCCAAAAAATGAACTATCCCAGCCCTGTTTTTCTAATACTATAAAACCCGCGTAACTATTTTTTATCTTAGCTGTCAAGATAAAATTGGATTTATCCAAGATAATTTTAGATAATTGCCATACAAATAATCTGCGCATATCTACATCATTCAGTTGCCTCAAGGAATAATAAGGTTTAAACCTATAATCTTTAATCAAGTCTCCTATTTTTTTCAATTCTTTTGGGTGAGTAATCTGTTCTATTTTGATTTTTAACATTACAAACAACCTTTTAGCACTTTGCCCAAACTACTCTTGGGCAGTCTATCTCTAAACTCAATTAACCTCGGAACCTTAAAGTCAGCTAACCTTTTTCTACAATACTTTAAGAGAGAATTCTTACACAAAGAAACGTTCTTCGCTACAACCACCGCTCTAACTACTTCCCCGCGTAACTTATCAGGAAAGCCCAAGACTACTGCCTCTTTTACTTGCGGATGTTTCTTTAATATTTCTTCCACTTCCTTTGGGTCCACTTTTGCTCCGGCAACATTGATAAAAGTTGTTTTTCTGCCTAATATATATAGATTCGCTTTTTTATCTTTCTTCCCTATATCACCCGTATAAAAATAACCGTCTTTAAGTAAGGGTTTTTTTGTATTTCCTATATAATACCAACTACCGCAAGTGGGAGTCTTAACCGTAACATCCCCTTCTCGAATCTCAACCCTTGTCCCTTTTATAGGTAACCCAACAGAATTAAGGGTATTTTCTATACGTTTATTCAAATTAATGGAGACGCATCCTGTTTCACTGGTACCGTAGAGGTCGCGCACAAATACCCCAAACTTAAGATAGAATTTTCTTGAAACCTCCGGAGGCAAAGAAATGCCTGCAGAAAAACAATACCTAAGAGAAGGTATCTTAGGTTTTTCCTTCGTTAAAACATCTGCTAACATACTAAACATGTATGGCACACCAAAAAAGATGGTAATCTTTGCTTTCTTTAATATATTTAAAATCTTACGGGGGCTAAACTTATCTAAAAGTATGAGTTGAGCTCCTGAATATATAGAAGGCAGCATTGCTGAACCAAAACCATAGGCATGAAACAAAGGAACAGCACAAAGAATTTTATCTTTACTAGAAATCCCGATACTCCTGGAGACACTTTTTGCTTCGCTTAAGATATTAAAATGGGTACGTCCAACCCTTTTGGGCTTTCCTGTGGAACCAGAAGAAAATTGCTCTAAAACCTCATCATCAGGATTAATTCTTATATCGAAATGATAATTTTTATTTAACCTTCCGGATATTTTTGTATAAATAACTTTAGAATCAATAATAATGTGATTAATAGCCATGCCATATATTGCTTTTTCACATCTATCTTTTAATCGCACATCTGAAATCAAATATTTTACTGACACCCCTTTTAAATAAGACCTGACCTCTTCCTCTTTATAATTTGTATTGAGCGTGATGGCAATGGCTCCTACTTTAGCAACGGCAAAAAAGGCAATAACAAATAAAGGGTTGTTGGATAAAAAAATAGCAACTTTATCCTGACATCTAATACCGCTATTTAATAAATACTCTGCAAAAATATTGATTTTCCGGTCCAGTTCTGAATAAGTTAAGCTTTCTTTGCCATAAATTACGGCTATATTATGCCCAAAGCGTTTAGCTGTAGTTTTTATTAGATCGGCTAACATTTTTTTATAAGATAATAAATCATAAAAACCAAGGTTGCCAGGCTTACTCCCAAGCCCGCATAAAAACTTATAGGCACATAATTAAACTTAATCAGATACTCCCCTCTTTTATCAAGGTTAATTGCTAAGAGCCCGTTGTGGCTTGAGGGTTTAACTAAATCTGAGCGCCAGTACTTGTCATAATTCTGGTTAATTATCAGGGTGTCCGGCTGGTGGACGCTGACTTTGGCAATGAGCTTGTTGGGGCTAAAATATTGGAATTCTGCCTTATTCTGGGGGTGATTTAAGAAGTAGATTTCTCCCTTATAATCAGGGTTGGGATGCCAGGTATAGTTCTTGGGGTCAAGGGACTCTAATCTGTTCCACTCAATATAATATTTGGGAGTGGCGTATTCGCCCAGATGGATCTTGGTATAGGCATTGACCTTGCCGATATTCTGCAGCAGGAGTTCGTACTGGGTAGGACGGGTGAGTTCCCAAGAATGCTCTGTTGGAATTCTTGGTAGTCCTTGTAGTGATAATCTATCATTGGGCATAAGATTCTTAACTTGAAAAAAAGATTCCTGTCTTTTATACTGCGAGACTTTTTCAGGGTAGATATCTTGACGTGGACGATTAGCCCAGTATAAATCAAGCACAGTAATGATTAGTAACGGGAGAAAAATAAGAGTCAAAAGTTTTCTTTTTTTGAATCGCTCCAAGATTAAAAAAGGCCTTCCTGAGCCCAAAGTAATAATAAAAGTTAGTATGGGAACAAAATATTTTGCCGGTTTATACATAGCATTAAATATCGGTAGCTTATGTAATAATCTGAATAAATCTAAAGGGGTATTTGTGCCAAAGCTAAGTAATGTAAATATAACAAAAAGGGCCGTCCATTTTAGTTGCTTTTTCCAATAAAACAAAGAAGCAAATATAAACAAAGATACTGGAATGTATCCTAAATAAAATTCTAAGGGAAAATATCCTTTAATAGCGATATCTAAGGGAAAGCTTTGACGTGTTAATAATAAGTTATATATGCCGTGCACCCTATTTAATAAAGCCGAATTACTCAACAGAGGCTCTCCAAATAACTTATAAAAATCAACACTATATCTACTTCCCTGTAATAATTCTAACATCGGTACAATCTTTACAGACCCCAATACAAAAGTAAATAAAATAATTATTAAAAAATTCCTTATATAAATCCGCTTAAATTCTAAACAGGCGAACAAAAATAAAAACAGCAATATGGTGGTAAATTGTAAGCCAACGGACAAAATAAAGAAAGTCAAGGTAAAGGCTGTAAAAAAAAGATATCTTTTGTCTTCTTTTGATTTTATAAAAAAGGCGAGTGAAATAGGTAGAAAGCAGTAACCTTTGTGGAATAATACTCCTCTGGACATAAACACCTCATATAAATTGCTCCCCAGACAAAAGGTAAGACTAGAAAACAATGCTCCGAGACGATTGTACTTTAATATATATCTGGTTAGGTAATACATTCCCAGAACGCCGATAAGAAAGACTAAAAAACTATTAATCTTGGAACCGATCACTTCTCCAAAAATAAGAGGATTAACAAACAAAAAACTAATAAAAAAGGCTTTTGAAGAAGGGTGACCAATTAAAGGATAACCTCCACTAAAATATGGTGTCCTTAAAGGATACTGATGATATTCCAAAATAGATTGTCTCATTAATCTAAAAAATGATAGATTCTCTAGAAAATCCCAATCTAAATTGATATTGTTAATATTTTTAAACAAAGGCAGGGAAGAAAATACCACAATTGATATTATAAGAAAAACGGCCAAGATATCTTTATTACCCTTCATTTAAATTAATCTTTTCTCTATATCTTTTATTGCTGCCAAAGTTTGTTTCTTATTTAAATCCTGCATAAGGCTATCAACATATTCCACCTGATAACCATTATCTATTAATAAGGTTGCTGTATAGCATAGGTATAAGGGGTAACGATTTGCCTTATCGCCCCTCTTTCTCGTTTCTCGGCCACCTATTTTGGCTTCTTAGCCCATAGCCATCACCTGGCCACGGAGGATGTAAGAACAAAATCTTGTTTATTTTGTTATGCATTTTGATTTTTAAAATTTTCTTTGTACCAATTTATCTCTTCTTGTATACCACCGTTATGAAAGCTAATTATTGGTTTAAAATTTGTCTTAATCAAAATTTTATCTATTCTGTATTTTGCATCGTGAGTAAAATTTTTTATATTTTGAAGTGTAAAGGGGGTATCAATCTTAAGGATAGACCTTAAAATATCACAACTAATACCAATTAGATATGCAAATGGTAGAGGCACATAGAGTCCTCTCAATCGCACATTTAGTTCTTTTGCTATCCTCCCGGTAATTTCATTTAAAGAATAATCTTTACCATCCGTAACTATAAAAATCTCTCCATTACATGATGAATCACCCATTACAGAGATAGCCGCCTCAACAACATTGTTTACAGAAACAAGGTTGTTAATATTCTCTCCTTTTCCAATCATAATAAATTTACCTTTATCAATATACCTTATCATTTTTAAAACAGTACCTCGGTCATATGGCCCATAAATGAGTCCCGGTCGTAAAATTGTTACAAACATATTTTTTTTCTTATGATATTCCATTACTAACTTCTCCGCTAACAGTTTGCTCTTTCCGTAATGGCTCCTGGGGATACACACAGACTTCTCATCTCTAATATTATCATAGAAGTCACCCATAGCGCCTATCGAACTGAAGTAAATAAATTGTCTTATTTGATTTTTTAATGAGGCTTCGAGTAGATTTCTCGTGCCCTCTACATTAACATAATATGTTCTCTCCTTGACTCTATCGCTTATTTTCTTGGGATGTAATTCTGCGGCAGCGTGAAAAACCATATCAATTCCTTCCAAAGATGCGTTTAATAAAACTTTATCAAGAATATTTCCTTTTACAAATTCTATTTTTTTTCTGAATTCATTTAAGGGGTTCAAATTACTTGTCGGTCTGACTAATGCAACAATTTCGTGGCTAAGTTGGCAGAGTCTTTTAATTAAACAAATACCAACGCAGCCGGTTCCACCTGCTACAAATATCTTCATTTTTATATAATTGAAAAATCTTCAATCTTATCAATCAGATACCCTTTTTTTCAGCGACAGTGACCTCAAACAGAGTGGTTAATTAACTTTTAGGCATTGGCGGTCGATTTTTTCAGGAGACTCAGAATTTCTTGCGCTACGGAACCATAGGATCGACGATCTGCCTAAAAAAGAGTATAAT
>ORJL011772998.1_pt1 | contig 10212 bp, 8 predicted proteins | sample 1779941 | NCBI WGS metagenome assembly ORJL01 (sample SAMEA104232317, study PRJEB22302) | groundwater metagenome | biome: forest; feature: aquifer; material: groundwater | place: USA | collected 2011-08-07 | depth 5.8 m | reverse complement strand
GTGCCGATCAGCTTCGGCGCATCACAGATCTACCCGGATCTGCCGGCCGGCATCGTCGCGACGGCGTTGATGCTGTGGCTGCTGGATGCCGGGCGAGAAGGAACGACACGCCGGCAATGGGCGGCGTTCTGGCTGATTACCGGCCTTCTCCCCTGGCTCAATCTGAAGTTTCTCGCGACGACCTTCGCCTTGACGGTTGCCGTCGTTGGCGTGCTGTGGGGCCGCGAACGCCGTACGGAACTGCGGGCGGCCCTCTCGACTTGCGCGCTCGTAGCGATAGGCCCGGCCGCACTCGCCGCGTTCCATGTGTGGGCGTTTGAGACGTCACTGGGTCCTCGGGGCGCCGCGGAACTGACGACGTCGTTCGGGCGCGCCGCGATGATGTTCCTTGGGCTGCATCTCGATCAGGGGCAGGGGATGTTCTGGCAGCAGCCACTGTTGCTCGCGGGCGTGGCGACACTGGTGCCGTTTGCCCAGCGGCACCGGCGTGTCGCGCTGGTGTGGTTGCTGGTCTACGGGTCGTTGATCGTGCCGAACTCGCTCGAGCTCGCACGCTACGGCGGGGGAGGACCGGCCGGACGGTTTGGCTGGTCGGCCGCGTGGCTATGGATCGTGCCGCTCAGCTATGCCTTGCAGGACGGTCCAGAGCGCTGGCGCCGTCTGGTCAAGCCAGTGGTCATCGCCTGTCTGGTGTATCAGGCGCTGCTTGCCGTGCGGTGGCTCGGCGCTCCGGACGTGTTGTTTCCGAGGCTCGAGGAGAATCTTGCGGCTCGCAACAGCCTTTTCCCCGTCGCGTTTCGAGCGTGGCTGCCGTCGTTCTATTTCTGGGATTTTTCGAGTTACTGGACCTACCCCCCGAACCTCGCGTCGTACGCCGCCTTGGGGCTGTTGCTGCTCGGCGGCGGTCTGAGCCGCACGAGGCGGTCCGCTTAGACTGCGCCTGCGCCGTAGATGTTCAAATACTGGTCGAGCCAATAATGCATTAGCACGTGGTGCGCCGATTCGACCCATCCGTAGCGCGAGGCCGGCACGTAGAAGTTCAAATCGCCCAGCGCGCGCGACCGGTTGTCAGCGCCTTTGCCGGAGAGCGTGACCACGCGCATGGGCATTGCGCGCGCGACCTCGATTGCCCGAAGGATATTGGGCGAGTTCCCGGAGCTGCTGATAGTGATCAACAGATCGTCGGCGCGAGCGAGCTGCGACAGCGGCACCGCGAAAACTTCTTCGAATCCCAGGTCGTTGGAGGCCGCGGTCAGCAGCGCCGCATCGTTGAACGCAAGGGCTCGGAGCCGGCCGTTCTTGCAGGCGTCGGCCGCAAAATGGCCCGCGATCATGGCGCTCCCGCCGTTGCCGACGATGTAAATATGATGGCCGTCTCCCTGGACCTCGTGGGTGATCGCGAGCCACCGGCGGAACGCGTCGGGGAGCGCAAGCGTCTTGCCGTCGGAGGCCGTTGCCGTCACGTGCTCCAAGCCTGCGGACAGTTTCTCGAGGTACTCGCTCCATGATTCCATGGCGATATCATATCCGGGCAGTGCTCAAGCGTAACCTTGTGGGGGCAGTACTTGCCGTCGCGCTGTTGGGGGTCCGGTGCGGCGGCAGTCCGGTTCGCCCAACCGTTCCCCCGCCCCCGGAGGCGCCAAAGATTGGCTGTCCCGCCGCGCAGTCGATCCAATCGCTCGACGGGCTGCCGGTTTCGGTCACCTATGCGCCCGCAACGGTCGTCGGCGGGTCCTTGCCCATAACGGTGGCGTGCACGCCGGACAGCGGCTCGAGCTTTCCAGTCGGATCGACCACCGTAATCTGCACGGTAACCGACGGGTGGCAGAAGACCGATGCGTGCACCTTCGCTATCACGGTCCTTGCGCCCCCTCGCATCAGCGCGACCAAGTTCGTCGCCTTCGGCGACAGCATCACCAGGGGCGATGTGGCAGTCGGGACTATTCATCTCCTCGCAAGCCCGCGGACCTCTTATCCGGTGAGCCTGCGCGACCTTCTCGTCCGCCGCTACACGGCCCAGTCGATCGTCGTCGTCAACGCAGGGCTCGGCGGCGAGCGCGTGACCACCGACGGGAGGATAAGGCTGCAGAGCGTGCTGACACGGGAACGGCCCGAGGTCCTGCTGCTCCAGGAAGGGGTGAACGATCTCAACTCCCTGGGCGCCGCTGGAATCCCCAACGTCATCACCGCATTGAGGTCCATGGTACGCGACGCGAAGAATCAGGGCGTCGGCGTCTTTCTGGGCACCTTGCTGCCGCAGCGGCCCGGCGGGTCGCGAGCGCATTCAGCCGGGTTGATTCCATACACCAACGACCTCATCCGGGCCATGGCCGCAACCGAAGGGGCCGACCTCGTCGATCTGTATGAGGGATTCGGTGGCGTAGCGGGTTCGCTGATCGGCGATGACGGCCTCCATCCGAACACGGCCGGCTACGAAAAAATGGCGGAGATCTTTTTCGACGCCATGCACGCCAAACTCGAGGTGCCTCAGGCGACCTCCTCGTCGTCCGATAGCCGAGTACAATCTGACTCTTGGTGAACTCAGGGTTTCGCGCTCGTCATTCGGTTCCGTCGCCTGTAGCCTCCATCGTCAGACTCATAACGGCCGGAGTCGTCATGCTGATGATGGCCGGCGTGTCGGCCGCCCCGCCCGGCGGTGCGGCACTGACGACGTCGGGCGCGAGCTTGCGGCTTGACGGCCGCCAGGAGTTTCTCCTGGGGGTCAGCCTCTTCGGCGCGCTCGATGCGGCGCCGCCTCGCGACGAGGATCTCAACGCACTCAGCCAGTGGGGTGTGAAAATCGTCCGCGTCTGGGCCCATTGGGAGCAACCAATCTACCAAGCTGACGGCGCCTTGACCGCTCCGGGGCGCGCGCGGCTTCTGGAACTCGCGCGGCGGCTTCAGGCGCGCGGGATGGTTTTGGAACTCGTGCTGCTGCGTCCCGGGCAGCTCCAGGGGCAGCCGTACGCCGTCTTCAGCTCGGAAGCGGCGCGCATTCGCGCGGTCACCGCATTAACCACGGCGCTACGCGATTTTCGCAACGTGCTGTTCGATCTCTACAACGAGCACGATCATCCCCGCGGTCCAATCTCGCATAAGGCGGCGCGTGTGCTCCGCGACGCGGTGAAGGCGGTCGATCCGGCGCGCGTGGTCACCATCTCGAGCACCGGCGGCCATCTGGGCGGCGTCGGCGCACAGGTTGGGAAAGAGGAGGAGCAGAACCTTCGCGAGGAGGCGGGGACGGGACCGGACTCTGTTGCAGTGGATGTCGTCGCTCCCCATTTTCCGCGGACCGACGACTGGGCCGGAGCCACAGGCGCTCGAATCACCGCCGTGAGAGCGGCACTAGAGCGGATCGGGCGGCAGCTGCCGATTTACCTGAACGAAGAGCGCCGCACGGACCCTCCGGCGGTCATAACGCCTGACGCCTATCGACGCGCGTTCTCGGAGGCGCGGGACGCGGGCGCGGCCGGATGGGTGTTCCACACGGCCGCCGGCTTTTCTCTCGGACAGAGACCGTTCCTCGAGGCGCTCGTGCCGAACGAACGCGCGGCGCTGCCGCGGATGTTCGACAAACCGCGCTGAGTGGCAGGCGGCCCAGACGTGTATCGCCCACTCATTTCAGCGCTTCGCACCGGGCTACTGGCAGTTGCGATTCTCGCGGCTGCGTGCGGTGGACCCACCACGCCCACCGGGCCGCCCCCGCCTCCGCCGCCGCCTCCGCCGCCGCCGAACACAGCGCCCGTGATCAAGTCCGTCGTCGTTTCCCAGGCGACGATCGAGGTTGACGGCGCCGTGGAGGTGACCGCGACCGTCGAGGATCTGGAAACGGCCGCCGACAAGCTGACGTTCGTTTGGTCGGCAACCGCTGGCTCCTTTTCGGGCCAGGGCGCAAAGGTCACGTGGAAGGCCTCGGCGGATCTTGCGACGCCAGTCGATCTCGCGCTGACTGTCACGGTCCGAGAGAGCTACTCCGCGCTGGACGCCCAGGGGCAGATCGTCACCCGCGAGCACGTGGTCAGCGACAGCGTCAACGTGCGCGTGCACAACTCGCCGAAAGAGCTCTCGGCAATGGGTCTGAGCTTCCTCACCAAGTTTGCAACGACGTCAATTTCTCCGGAGGCGTGTCTCGTCGACTTCAGCGACAACTGCAGCGGCAAGCGCGACGAGCTGGCCGACATCCGGCGAAACCGGGAGAAATTCGTCGTTCTCTATTCGACGTTCGGCGCGCCCCGCATCACCAGTCTGGTGACCCGCAGCAGCGCCGAGATGCTCATCGCGTGCTCGTTCCAGTCGCGGATCGTCAAGTGTCTGCCGGGTGAAACGTCATGCGTGGTCGGCTCGGTTGAAAGCGCCAACGGCGATTGCAGGCTGACGGCAGTGTACGAACAGGCGCGCTGGTGGCTGTGCTCCAGCAATTTCCTGCCGCGCACCACACTCTCGCCGGCGATGAAGGGATTTTTCGGGGAAACGAAGTGAAGGTCAGGCCCCGGAGGGCCTGACCTGAACGGGCGTTATTTGTTGGCGAATGCCGGACGCGGACGTTCGGACACCCAGACCTGGCGAATGATCATGCCCGGCACCGTCATGCTTTCCGGGCCGCCGCGGGCAGGACCGCCGCCTAGATACACGACATGGGGTTCGGGCCGGTAGAAGCCCTCGTAAGCCTTGCCGAAATCGTAAATGTTCTCCCCGTTGACGCCGCCTCGGTTGATGCGAAGCCTGAAAACGCCGTGGCGCCAGTCGGCCTCCCAGAAGTAGACCTGGTTCGGATCGAACTCGCGCACGACGCGCTCGGCCCCGACGGTGTCGACGCCGTCGCCCGCGCTCGTGAGGAAGCGCCACGCGATGCCACCCGTGGGGCTGTCGCCTCGCTTTTCAACAGTCATTCGTCTCGGGTTCGTGGTGAGGTCACTGTAGCCTTGGGCCATCGAGAAAATCTTGGTCTTCCCACCCTCGGTGTTCGTCGCCACATTTGTAACGAGGGCCGACAACTCACCATCCTCCAGCGGCTCAGGAAGCTCGTAGACGATGTAGCTGGTAAGGGTGTCGAGCCTCACGCCGACGCCCGGAATGAAGGTGACCGGGCCGGAGATGGTGCCGATCGTCTTTCCGTTGATCAGCGGGTCGTACAGCTCGGGCCCTTTCATGTAGCCCGACGTGGTCGGGGCGATGAACGAAGCGAGCGAGGACCAGGGGCCGACGTTTCCCTGATATTCCGCGCGGACCTGCCATGTGTAGGGCTGGTCCCCTTCGATCGGCGCATCTGAAGGCAGTGTGTAAGATGTCGTGCCGGACCCTGCGGCCACGAGCGGCGATTCGTACACGCGCGTGCTGCCCCTATAGATTTCGAAGCGGTAGCTCAGCGGAATGCCCGTCGTGAAACTCGTGGAGGCATTGTTCGCTACCAGTGTGAGCTCGAATGCCTCCGGCTTCTGTCCGTTGATGGGCGACACCGGTGTGGGTGCCGTCGCCTTGAGATTCGCTCCTGTTACGGCATCCGATGTGCCGCTTGCCGGCGCTATTGCGCTCGGCGACGACGGGCTGGCTGGCTGCTTTCCGCACGCGGCGGCAACGGCCAGCGTACAAGCCACGGCTGAACCAAACTTGAACACTCGTGTCATCGAAACTCTCCCGAAACGCCCCGGAACAATCCTGGATTAAGCTGGGATGCGGCGACGATGATACACCACAACCCGCGTCACAGGAAGAGCTTATCGTCGAAATGGCAGAGCTTTTGGCTATTGCAGCGCTCGGATGGCGCTCCCGAGAGAGGCCGGCCGCGGCTTATCGCCGAGCCAGACGTTTCGAATCGTCATGCCCGGAAACGTGCCGGTGTCGGCGACGTACTGTTCGTAGTTGGTCCCCAGAAACGCGTAGTGCGGAGCCGGCGTGTATCCCCTGCCGCCGGGTGCCGTCATCGTGTAGTCGTAGACCGTGGTGCCGCCGATGCCGCCGTCCCGGACGATAAGGCGGAATGAGGTGGCGGTCCAGGTGCCCTGCCAGAAGTACGTGCGTGACGGATCGGGCATAAGGATCGACTGATTGCGTTTGGCGAGCTCGGGTTCGACCACATCGTCGAAATCGCCCAGGACCGCCTTGAAGGCGATGGAATTGTTCGGATTGCCGCCTGGGGGGAGCGAGCCGCGGTACTGCGCGTTGATCAGATATCGGCTGGTTGTCGGACTGCCGATCGTGTCCATCATCTGAAAAATTTTCGGCTTGCCGCCGGGACCGTTCGGGTGCAGACCCTCGACCTCCATCGAGAATTCGCCGCTGGTCACGGTTTGGGGAAGCAGGTAACGGAGGTACGCGTGCACGTCGTTGAGCCTGATGCCCTTTCCCGGAACAAAAGTGAAGGCGCCGAATGGCGTCCCCACAGACTCTGAGTGCACGAGCGGGTCGTACAGCTCGCCTGGCCGATTAAACCCAACCAGCTTGGTCCTGAATTTCCCGGTCGGCGACCAGTCGGAGTTGGTTGTGCCCTGCGTCATCCGGGCGCGCCAGTACATTCGGGTCGTGGGCTGCAGATCCTGGGTAGGCGTGAAGCTGGTCTTGCCGCCGGCGTTCTCCGCGATGGCAGCGCCGGTGACGGCAACCGGAGAAAACGCTGAGTTGTCGGCGATCTGGAACTCGTAGCTGTGCGAGCCGCTGGTCTGATTCGACGTGCCGTTGCGAACGGTCAGCTCCGGCCGCAGCGTTTCCAGCTGCTGGTCGTCGCTCGGAGCATCCAGCGTGGGCGCCGTCAACTGCGGCGCCGTGGGTGCCGGCGGCGTCGGCGCCGCCGCGTTCTTGGTGCCTCCGCACGCGGCCGCCAGAAGGAAAAGGGGCAGAATCAGCAGGCAGATCTTCGCGTTTCTCAAACTGTGCTCCTCGGGCTAAAGGGTGTCGTAATTATTTGAGTAATAATACACTAGAATCGTATTAATATAGAAATAAATAAATGGCCATGAAACTGGCGCCGGCGCGCCGGGGGCGCCCGCAGAAGTTCGGTCGTCCCTCGCACGCCGTCACGCTGACTCTACCAGACGACATCATTGCGGCGCTCACGGCAGTCGACGACGACATCAGCCGCGCGGTCGTGCGGCTGTCGCAGCCGCTCGTGAAGGATGTGGTCGCCCGTCCGCCGGCAGAGCTGTCGAAGTACGGCGACAGCGCGATCATCGTCATCAAGCCGCTGCCTGCGCTGGGCCGGATTCCCGGCGTCACGCTGATTCCGCTTCCCGACGGGCGGGCCCTCATCTCTCTCGAGGAGTCGATGACCCTCTACGAGTTCGAGCTGAAGCTGCGGGACACGATCGATGAAGGCACGGACCTGGAGCCGTGGCAGCGGGCGGCGATGGCCTCGATTCGCGAGATCCTCAAATCGGCGCGCCGGACCAAAGGCATCGAGGTGCACGAACGCAGCATCATCGTGCTTCAATCGACCCGCCACCGGCGGATCGCTGGAGGACCGGAGAAGCAATTGCCGAGAGGTTGATCTCTGGAGGCGGGGCAGTCGAACCGGCTTCATAACTCCGGTGGCCCCACTTATGGGGCGCACTTCAGAGTTATGAAACCGGCTCGGATCGAACGCTTATCTGACTTTCGTGATGACCACCGAGAAGAAGCCGGAGTTGTCGACGTGCTCGGTGTCGTTGACGCCGAGCATCAGCCTCCCGTTGGCCGGCATCTGCACCGGCTGCGTATTGGATCCAATCGCGAACGGGGCGCCGTTGCCCACCCGCCCGATCAGCCCGCCGACCGGCATTGCCGGGACGGGATAGTTCCCACGGAGCGTGTCGTTGCCGTCCGGTCCCGCAACCATCTCCGCGCTCTGACCGAAGTTAATCTGTCCGGTCGTGTTGAAGGTGACGCGGTCGCCCCTCCGAACGACCACGCCCGTGTCGTTCCATGCCACGTTGGCGTTGACGCGGACCGCGCCGGGCGCTAGGACCGTGCTTGGCGCTGCGGTGCCCGACGTCGCGACGGCCTGCTCTGGCGGCTTGGCGTAGTACACCTGGGTGACGTCCATCGAGGAGAAGTCACGATTCCCCGATGGCGTTTCGACCGTCAGGATCTTCGGGTAGTTGCCGCCGATATCGATCAACCGCCCCTCGATCACTTCGCCGTTCCGAAGCACGACCAGCTGTTTGCCGGCTGAGAGCCTCGTCTGCAGGTCGTCGTCGAGGGGGCGGACGCCGGCCAGCTCGATGGCAGCGACGTCAGCCTGGTTGATCCAGCGGTCCTGCCCACTGACGCGGATCATGAAACCCTGTCTGGCGCTCAACTCCACCCGATCGCCGCTGATGCGTTCGCCGTTGCGCATGACGATGGTGGCCGGCGCCCCGGGCTGTGCCTGAGCCGGCGTAGCGGCCACCAGGCAGGACAGGCATATCCCGGCGATAAGAATTCGTTTCAGCATCGGTTCTAACCTCTTTTTGATGTGCCTTTGCAGCACGTGTTCCCAGGGCGTTTCGTCGGCTTCTTAGTACAGGCAGTTAACCTGCCACGAAAATGAGGCTGACGTTTCCCTTATGCGACATTCCTCAGTCGTCTCTTCAGACACCACCCTCAGATCACCCTCTCAATGCTATCCGGGTGGCCGGGTCGGTGATGTGCAAATTGGCACACAGAGCGCACCTGGCGGGATAGCCTTCTATATCAACGGGGCTGGCCTGCCAAGCCGAAGCTCGTTTGCTGGCTGCCGAGCGAAGGCTGGCGCCGCTTGAAGATGTACACCCGGGGATGGTCGTTCATGCGAGACGACAATTCGGCACCATCGTCGTTGATCGTGACGCCGAACAGCGAAGGGTAGACCTTGAACGTCTTGAGAAGTTCGAACTCAAGACGCCCGTTCAACAGGTCGTCATAGTAGCGTTTGACGACGCCGTACTGGGCCTCCGGCAGATGGTGATAGAGCTGCACATAGAAGTCGTCTATCACGATGTAGTCGACGAGATCGAGCCTCGCCCGGATGTATTCGCGCTGCTGATCGGGATTCGCCCTGTACAGGTATACGTAGGCGTCGAGCGAGTAGAGCGAGTAGTAGTCGTGCCGTTCCCTGTTGGCGCCCCACAGCACGTAGTCGCCGTAGAAGTCGGGGTTTTGCAGGTACGATCCCGTCGGTGGAATGCCGTGCGACGGCTCGACCAGGATGCGGGAGCCCTTCGGCACACTCGCCGACAGGTATTCACTCGCTGACAGGCGCGCGTCGGGAGATCGGTAGATGTTCATGTATCCAAGCGCATACAGTGCCGTCGTCGCCACAACAACGGACGTGGCGACAAGGGCCGCCGTTCGCCAGCGTCGGCGGTCGAACAGATAGGCGCTGAAGCCTCCAGCCGCTACGGCGAACGCCGGTGCGAGGGGTAGCGCGTAGCGCGCCATCGGCGCGATCGTGCCGCCGGCGGTCAGAAAGTAGATCAGCGGAAAGGCGGCGGCGACGAGTGTGGCACGCGTCCGCCGCCAGAGGAGCCATCCAATTCCGACAAGGCCCCACACCTCCAGGGCTGGCCCGAAACCCCACCAGAAGTTTGTCGTCAACCAATAGAGCTGGGGCTGGACGTCAGTGAACTGGGCGATCCAGATTGGCTTTGTCGCTCCGGTCAGGGGACTGACGATCTGGTCGACAATGTCCTGACGGAACTTCTGATAGTAGAGGATGGCCATCGGGTTCACGGTGGCGAACACCAGCACGCTGACGATGAGCGAGCTCAACCCGCGAGCCGTCCATCCGAGCCAACCACCGACATCCTGCCAGGTCTGCGGGCGACGTGGCGCGAGCAGATGCGCCACCGCGATGACCCCGAGGATGAAGGCGGCCGAGTACTTGGATCCGAGCGCCGCTCCCGCGAACACTCCCGCCCAGAGATAATCGCGCCAGCGCCCATGCTCGGCGATTCTCAACGCGAACAGCCACGCGAGCGTCACGAAAAACATCATCGCGAGGTCCACCCTGAAGCTGTGGGACTCGGCGATATGCACGACGGTGGTGGCCATCAGCGTCGCGGCCAGCAGACCGCCAACCCGGTTGGAAACGCGCTTGCCGACGAAATAGGTGACCAGGACCGTCGCCGTTCCCATCAACGCGGAGATCGCGCGTCCCATCACCATGTAGGTGACCTGGTCCTGGAAAACGGTCAACACCAGGGGGCCCTTGACACCCTCGTACACCCACACCAGAGCGTTCAGCAGGTGCATCGGCAGCGGCCCGTACATGAAGAACTTGGT
>ORJL011409742.1_pt1 | contig 10212 bp, 7 predicted proteins | sample 1779941 | NCBI WGS metagenome assembly ORJL01 (sample SAMEA104232317, study PRJEB22302) | groundwater metagenome | biome: forest; feature: aquifer; material: groundwater | place: USA | collected 2011-08-07 | depth 5.8 m | reverse complement strand
TGTCGAGATCCTCTCCTCGAGCATCGAGTTCGGCCAGGGGTCTCACACGGTATTCGCGATGATCGCGGCCGAGGTGCTCGGGCTTCCCGTGGAGAACGTCACCCTCGCCAACCCCGACACAGACTTCACCCCCTTCGACCGCTCGACCAGCTCCAGCCGCACGACCTTCCACATGGGCAATGCCATTCGCCTGGCGGCGGAGGATATCAAGAGCCAGATCGTCGCGATGGCCTCGGATGTCTTCGAGGCGCCGCCCGAGTTGATCGAGTTCCGCGACGGGCAGGTTCACGTTCCCACGCGACCGCCCATGGCCCTCAAACAGGTCGTCACACGGTACTTCGGTGCCGATGCCAGCGTGGTCGGCCGTGGTACGTTTGGGATTCGGGACGCCCAGCCCACTGATCCGGAGACGGGGCAGAGCGCCCGCGCCGCGGCCTTCTGGATGTACGCCACCCAGGCGGTTGATCTGGAGATTGACCCGGAGACGGGCCAAGTCGAGATACTCAATGTCTGCGCCGCGCACGACGTAGGGCGGATCATCAACCCGATGAACTGCGTGCAGCAGATCGAGGGTGCCCTCGCCATGGGTATCGGTTCGGCGTTGACGGAGCGGATGGATCTCCGGGGTGGCAAGGTGCTGAATCCGGGCTTCGTCGACTACCGGATACTGACGGCCGTGGACATGGGGGCCAAGGTCGACTCACGCCTGATCGAGGCACCCCATCCAGAGGGACCGTTTGGGGCGAAGGGGATCGGCGAGCCGGGCCTAGCGGCGACGGCCGCGGCGGGGGGCAACGCCATCTTCGACGCCACCGGCGTACGCATGAATGCGATACCGCTCGTGCCCGAGCGGATCCAGGGCGATCTGGGCTCCGCGCGCGGGAACTGAGGCAGAGACGCGGCCCCGGCGGCTCCGATCGCGGGCGGGGGCTGGAGGGGGGAGGGCGGGTGAGCGCCCGGCGGCGCCGACATGCTTGAGATACCGGCGAGTGTCTTGTGGCTGGGGCTCGGCTACCTGGTGGGTGGCATCCCGGCCGCGTACCTCTTCGGGCGGTGGCGCGGCCACGATCTCCTGGCCAGTGGGAACGGGACCCCGGGCAGTCATGCGGTCGCCGAGACTCTGGGTCTGGGCGCCGCCCTGTTCACTGGCGCGCTGGACCTGGCGAAGGGCCTATTGGTCGTCTGGTTGGCCCAGAGGACTGGCGCGCAGCCCCTCGTCGCGGACCTGGCCGGCGTTGCTGCCGTCGTGGGTCACATCTGGTCTCCCTACCTGCGTCTCCGCGGTGGCCGCGGGCTCGTCACGGCGCTGGGCGTTGCCCTCTATCTCGCTCCGTGGGAGCTGCTCGCCGGGGGCACGTTCCTGCTCCTCTCGAAGGTCTTCCTGCGGGATGCCGCTCCGGGAGCCTTCGTGGGGGTTCTCGCTGTCGCCGCAGGCACCTGGCTGCTTCAGGAGCCGGACCACGTGCGGCTCACCATCGCCCTGCTCTGCGCCGTAATCTTCGTGGCGCGCCTGGTGGGCCCGCGCCGCGATGATCTGCTTCGGCGCTACGGTCGCGTGCCTCGCTCGCCTTCGGTGCTGTTCGCGCGGCTGATCTGGGACCGGGACGTCCGCTGATGCGGCTGCTGCTCACCACCACCGACGGCCAGCAGGTTCACCTCGACACGGTCCCGCAGCGCGCGATGCCCGGCGAGCAGCCGATACCGTGTTTTCGCTGTGGCCGGTGTTGCATCGACCTGCGCCCCGTCCTCGAGGAGGAGGACATCCGCCGGATAGCGAGCAATCTGGGCCTCTCGCGCGCGGCCTTCGCTGCTCGCTACTTGGCACCGCATCCCTCGCGGCCGGGAAGGCAACTCTTCCGCAAACGGACCGGCCCCTGTCCCTTCCTGGCGGGGCAGGCCGGCGAGACGAGTTGCTCGATCTATGCGTTCAAGCCCGCGGCCTGCCAGGATTGGCAGGCGACCCTGAGTAAGGACGAGTGTCGCGCGGGACTGCTCGATCGCTACGGCACCAAGGGGCTCCTTTCGGTCACCGCCCTTTACCCCTCCGCCAACGAATGCCAGGCCCTCGTGACGGCTGTCGAGAGGAACACGGTTATAAAGCCCCGGAGCCTGGACCTTTCGCGGCGGGAGGACAGGGTTGGGTTGATGCCCCTGTGAGGCACGCCCTCTCCTGGCCCCGGTCCGTCGGTCGGGGCGATGTCGTTGCCTTGGGCGTCTTCGTCCTCTGCGCCGTGCTGCTCCACAAGGATGCCCTGTTCGCTGGCCGGCTCTACGCCGAGGCGGACACCGTGGGGTACTATTACCCTATTCTCGCCGATTTCAGCGAGGAGCTAAGGGGAGGACGTTTCCCGCTCTGGTCGCCCGATGTCTTCACCGGGTTTCCGCTGTACGCCGACGGGGAATCGGGTCTCTTCTACCCGCCCAATCTCGTGGCCATGGTGCTCCTCTCCCCCGTCGCGGCGCTGGTCGCGCTACGCCTCGCGCACACCATCGCCGCCGCCCTTTTCGCTTACACGTACCTGCGGCTCGTGGGCGCGGGCTCCCTGGGGGCTCTGGTGGGAGGTCTCGTCTACGCCTTCGGCAGCTTCCTTGTGGCTCAGATGCATCATGGGAATGTCCTGGGTAGCGGCATCTGGTTGCCTGCGACTCTGCTCTTCGTGGAGCTGTGGTGGCGGCGCACCGGGACCGTCCGAACCCTGGCGTGGCTGGGCGCCGCAGCCAGTCTGGCCATGACCGCCCTGGGTGTGCACGTGCAAGTGCTGCTCATGGTGGGTGGCGCCTACACCCTTTACGTGCTGTTTCGCCTTCTCTATGTACCTCGGAGTACGGGCGGCAGCGGCGGGCTGCGGTGGCGAACGGCAGGCGTCCTCCTGGTGGCCGCTCCCGCGGTCGCGGCCTCCCTGGCTGCCGTGCAGCTCGTGCCCTTCATCGAGCTGGCCGGATCGGCCCTGCGGGGGCAAGGGGCATCCTACGAGTACGCCGTCTCCTACAGCCTGCCCCCGGTGAACCTGGTCACCCTTCTGTTTCCCTACTTCTTCCGAAACGTCGGCGGCTCCTGGTGGGGCTTGTGGGCCCCGTGGGAAACCACCGTATACCTGGGCATCGCGCCTCTCCTCCTGGCGGTCGTCGCGGTCCTGTTTGTGCGGCGGCGCCTGGTGGTCTTCCACTGTGGTCTTGGCCTGCTGGCCATCCTGGTGGCCATGGGAGATTATCTGCCCGTCAAGCTGTACGCTCTCATCTGGCAGGTGCCCTTCTTGAGCGGTCTGCGAGCGCCAGGCCGCTACAGTCTGTTGTTTGTCTTCGCGGGCGCCGTGCTGGCTGCTCTGGGGACCGCCTGGCTGACCCGGCAGGTCACCGGTGTTGCGGGGTCGCGACGTCTCGCCCGCTTTGTCGGCGTGGCTGCCTTGGCGGCCGGCGCCCTGGCTCTCCTTGTGTATCTGGGGTCGCGGTATGTCCGGGATGCCCCCGAGGCCACCTTGGCCATGCTCGACAGCCTCTACCTGCCGCGGCCGAAGTCGCCCTATCAGCTCGACCTGAGGCCGGGGGAAGTGCTCCAGGGGTTGCAGGATGCTCTCTCGCTGGTTCGCTGGGAGACATCCCTGTCTCTGGGGCTCCTGGCGCTGTCCCTTGCGCTCCTCGTCCTCTGGGTTCGCTTCCCCGGGGGGATGCGGGTCTGGCAGGTGTACCTGGTCGCCCTGGTGGCAGGCGATCTGCTCCTCTTCGGCTGGAACTACCATCCGCAGGTGGAGGCGGCGGAACTCACGACTCCCTCCCTGCTCGGCAGCTTCCTTCGGGGCCAACCGGGGCTGCACCGGGTGGAGGTTGCCTTCGAAGATGGCAGCCTCGGGGGCAACCGGCTGATGCCCCTGGACGTGGCCAGGGTCGGTGGCTACAGCTCTCTGCGACTCAAGCGGGCGGCCGAGTACCGCGCCCTCATGCCGCGCTTCGACGTGCTCCGGGACCTGGCGGGGGTGCGCTTCGTGGTCCTGCCTGGTCAACCGCAGGCGCGGAAGGCGTATGCCGACACGGCCTTCGACCTGGACACGCCCCTGGCGGTGCTCAGCCGCCAGCATCCCGGGGGGGCGCTCTCCCGCTTCCGCGTGCCCGGTGTGAAGGCCGATAGCCTGCGGCTCATCGCCTACCTGGAACAGGCTGTGACGGTGCGGCAGGGGACGACGGTGGCGGAGCTGCTTGTCGGGAGCGACGGGGGGCAAGCATACGTCGTGCCGGTCCGGGCCGGCGAGGAGGTGTTCGAATGGGCGGCCAGCCGGGAGGACGTGAAGGATGCGATGGCCCATCGCAAGACCCAGAGCGCCGTGTCCGTGCCCGCCACCGATCACATCGGACGGCGCTACCAGGCTGAGATCGCCTTCGCCGAAGTGGATCTGCCGGCCTCGCTCGACGTGACCAGTATCGAAGCGCGCTACGTGGGCGCTGAGGGGCGTCTCTCCATCCTGGGCCTCGGGCTCGTGGCTCGCGACGGGGGGACGGTGTTCTCCCTGGCGCGGGAGCACATGAGCCGCTACCGGTCCGTCTTCCAGAGCGCGGCCGCCCGGGTGCTCGAGAACGCGGAGTCGCTACCTCGGGCCTTCGTCGTCCCGGAGGGGCGTTGGGTCGGGCGCTTGCCCGGGGCCCTCTCGATCATGGTTGATGAGTCATTCGATCCCAGGGCGACCGTCCTGCTGGAGGGGGAAGGAAGGCCCGAGGAGGTGGCGGCGCGGCTGAGCCCGTCGACGCCGCCGGCCGCGGCGAGCAGCATGGCAGGCGCCGAGGTTCGCGTGGAGCGATACGGACCCTCCCACATCTCCATCGCGGCGCAGACGCCGATGGCGGGCTTCCTGGTCCTCACGGACGCCTACTACCCAGGTTGGCGGGCTCTGGTTGATGGAGTGGAGCGGCCCATCTTGCTGGCCAACTACCTGTATCGGGCTGTGCCGCTCGAAGCTGGTGACCACCAAGTGGAGTTCGTCTATGAGCCCGTGTCGCTGCGTTGGGGTCTGGGCGTGACGGCCGCAGCGCACCTGCTGATCGGGCTGGTCGTGGTCGGGGCGCTGCGCCAGCGGTCAGCTATCAGCTATCAGCGATCAGGAGCAGACGGCAGGTCGGGGGATCGTCACCACTAGTGGCAGACTGCTGACAGCTAGCCGGCTCCTCCCCGTTCCTCGCGGTCTCCGCGGCATCGGTCGCAACGTAGCTCGCTGTTGGTGTCAGAGGTGATGAACTCGTCCACCATCGAGCTCAGCCGGAGGCCGCAGCCCGGACAATGGTACGAGACCATCTCGTCCTGTACCTCCACGCCCAGGTCTGCGTACCAGAGTGTGACCTCCTCCAGCCGCCGCGAGCCCAGCACGGCGTTGATCTGGCGGTGGTGAGCCATGAGGCCGTGGATGTCCATGGGGTGATGCCCGGCCTGGCGCTGACCGGGAGGGACCCCCAGCAGCTGGCGGGTAAGCTGGGCGTGGCCGACATGGAGGGCCAGGTGCTCGAGGGCATGCAGAACGCACTCTCGGGCCGTCCAGCGGCCCGCTGGACTCAGGTGAGCCTGAATGGGCTCGCGGATGCTTTCCAGATCGCCGTCGCGCAGGTTCTCCAGGACAGCTCGGCTCGTGGTCAGCAGGCCCTCGGCCTTGTCCTTGAGATCGCCGGCGGATCCCCGGGCTCCCAATTCGGTCTCGCGGTTTCTGATGAGGGTCTGTCTCCCGGCGCGAGCGATGATCCAGGCGCCGGCGGCGCCCAGGGCATGGTTGCCGATCTGGAACAGGGTATTCGTCTCGGGCAGGTCCAGCTCGCGGTTGAGCAGGTCGTCAGGCACCCCGTCCACGGCCGCCAGCAGATCACCGGTCAGGCGAACGAGGCAGTCGTAGCTCTGCCGGGCCTCGGGGATCATGGCGTTGCTCCTTTCTGCGCCGCGAACTGATCGGAGAGCAGGGTGGCCAGCGTCTGCACTGCCAGCTCGGCGGCCTGCTCCCGGCTCATGCCCTCGGTGGTCATGATGAAGCGCTTGCAGGTCGTCAACGCCGTGGCATCGATGCCCAGGACGAGATCGCACCAGCGTCCAACCTCGGCCTCCAGCTCGGCCGGCTGACAGACCTGGTTCACCAGGCCGAGCGAGGAGGCTTCGCTGGCATCCATCTCCCGCGCTGTCATCGCCAGTTCCAGGGCTTTCTTGCGCGGCACCCAACGGGGCAGCCAGGAGAGGACGATGGCCGGCGGCAGCCCCCCTCTGATCTCGGGGAAGGCGAAGCGTGCGTCCAAGGCCGCCAGAGTGAGGTCACATTGGGCGGCCAAGCCGCAGCCGAAGCCCAGAGCCCGCCCGCGCACCACGGCCACGGTCACGGCGGACTGGCGAGCCAACAGGGCATTGACCCGGATGATCTTCGCCAGGTTGCGGGCGATGGCTCCCGCCGGGGCGCTACGCAGGCTCGAGGGAGCGTGGCGGCCGGAGCAGAAGTCCTGGCCCTCACCGCGCACCTGAATGATCCGCAGGCCCTCGGCCGTGGACAGCTCTTCGAGGGCCGCGATGAGGCGGTCCATGGTCGGGTCGTCGACGGCGTTGCCCTGCTCGGGGCGGTTGATACGCAGCGTCGCGATGGGTCCTTCACGGCTCACGAGGAGGGTGTCAGCGTGCTTGACCATCAATACTTCTCCGGCAGAGTGTTCAGTGGGTACGCTCGTAGGGCTCGCAGATGAGGCCGTAGTGCTCGGGGCGCCGGTCCCGGAAATCGGGGAAGATGGCGCGTTGCTCGAGCAGGGCGTCCCCGCCCATGGTGGCCCGGACGATCTCTTCGCAGATCCCCTCGGAGCGCGCCAGCAGCTCACCGGCGGGACCGGCCACGCAGCTCTGGCCCCGGAAGCGCAGCTCCTCCTGAACGCCCACCCGATTGACCTCGGCGTAGAAGAGGCGGTTCTCCATGGCCCGGCACCGGGGCACGAAGTAGGCGCTCTCGGGGTCGGCGGCGGCGCGCTCGGCCCCGGGGATGTTGGCCACGGAGCAGATGATCTCTGCTCCCTTCAGGGCGAGGACGCGGGCGAGCTCGGGGAAGCGGCGGTCGGCGCAGACCATGAGGCCGATCTTGCCCAGCTCGGTGGGGACGACCACGGTGGTGTTGCCGGGGTAGAAGTAGTGCCGCTCCTCACCAGGAATGTGCATCTTGTGATGCACGCCCAGGACGCCGCCGGTGGGCCCGATCATGACGGAGGAGTTGTAGACGGTGCCGGGGATGAGGGGATGGGCTTCGAGGAAGCCGGTGACCAGGTAGACATGGTGCCGCGCCGCCAGCTTGGCCAGGGCCTCGACGAAGGGGCCGGGCACCGGCTCAGCGACCTTGAAGTAGTCGCGGCCGAAGTCCTTGTCGCGCCCCTTGACGTAGCCGCTGTTGGCCAGCTCGGGGAAGAGGATCAGGTCTACCGGGCCTTCGTCCGCCGCTCGTTCCACGGCGCGCGTGATCCGTTCCAGGTTGGTGGCCGGCTGCATCCACGCCACGTCGATCTGTCCCAGGGCCACACGGACCTGATCTTTCATGGGGTTGGTCTCCTCACCAGGGAAATCGTGACGGCGGTCCTGCCTACCGCTCGCGGGGCGCCAGGTCGGTATCGAGCCACAGGAGATGATAGGCTCTCGGGTAGGTCTGCCGTGCCCGGTTGTAGACGTAGTCGTGGACATAGGGTTGCCAGACGGCCACGATGCCGGCCGCAAACGTGGGGATGATGTAGAGCTTGTCGAGCAGCAGCCGCTGGATCTTGAGGAAGGCCTCCTTGCGCTTGGCGATGTCGAGCTCACCATCCTGGGCGTCGAGGAGCGCGTCCAGATCCGCGTCGCGAATGGGGAAGGAGTTGAGGCCGCCCTTGGAGTGCATGGTGTTGCGCCATTGAGCCTCGGGCAGGAAGCGGGCGAAGCCGGTGTAATAGGTCTCGAAGGTCCCATCCTTGATGGCCTTGTTGAAGACACCGGCCTCGGTGGGCTTCAGTGCGAGGCGGACGCCGATCCGGCGGAGCTGCTCCGCCAGGGCCTCGGCGCCCTGGGGCGTTCCCACGTAGGTCGAGACGTACATGACGCTGCTGTCGAAGCCGTCGGGGAAGCCGGCCTCGGCGAGGAGCCGTTTGGCCTCGGCGAGGTCGGCGTCCTTGGGCTGCCGGTAGCCGGGCAGCTTCAGCAGCTCCTCCTGGGGGATGGCCCAGCCGCGCTTGGCGCCGTTGACGGCGGGGGGCTCGATGCCCCCCAGGTCGTAGGTGAGGGTCTTGACCAGGGTCTGGCGATCGGTGGCCAGGTGAACAGCGCGACGAACCCGCAGGTCGCCGTAGGGCGACTGCTCCAGCTTCATGTGGAGACTGTCGGTGATGTCCGCCAGGTAGGCCTCGGATCGGGTGTCCGGGACGCTCTTGGCATAGGCATCGAACTGGGCCTTGTCCTGCATGGTGAGGATGTCCACCTGTTTGGTGGCGAAGGCGGCCTGCTGACCGGCGTCGTCCAGGTTCATCAGGATGTTGACACCGTCCAGGTAGGGACGGCCGGTTTGCCAGTAGCCGTCGAAGCGGCGCACCTGGACTGACTGCTCCGGCTTGAAGGTCTCGAGGCGGAAGGGGCCCGTCCCCACGGCGGCGCGCTCGAAGGTCTTGCCCTCGTCCGGGAGATGCTGGGGGTAAACCACCATGTCGGCCAGGTCCCACAGGAGGGAGGCGGCGGGCTGGCGCGTCGTGACTTTCAGTGTCTGAGGGTCGGGCGTCTCGATCCCATCGATGATGCGCACGTTGGCGGCGAAGGTGGAGGCCACCTTGGGGTCGGCGGCGTAGCGGAGGGTGAAGGCGGCGTCTGCGGCCGTCAGGGGTTGGTTGTCGTGCCAGCGAACCCCCGGGCGCAGCTTGAAGACCCAGGTGCGCGGATCCACGACCTGCCAGCTCTTCGCCAGCCAGGGAACCGGGGTGTCGCTGAGGCGGAAGTCTTGGCCGGGCTTGTAGTCGAAGTTGACCAGGGGCTCATAGATGGGCGCCAGGGTCTGGCGCTGGGACACCGTGGAGCCGGTGAAGAAGTTGAGGTGGGTGGAGGTCTGCCGCTGGGCGTACTGGAACACGCCGCCTTGTCGAGGGGCGGGCAGCGCCTGCTGGACCGACGGCTGGCGGGGAGGTGCGGCGGGCGCACAGGCCAGGGCGAGGGTGGCCAAGCCGACGACGGTTGCGTTGCGAAACCACGACACGCCTACCATGGGAATCTCCTCCTAACTCTCTCGTCGACGGTCCGGTGCTACCGCGGATGCATTACTGTGGAGCGTGTGCGCATCCTATCCCGCGCCGAGCCCAGCGTCAACGCATGTTTGGGATTTGATTGAACCGGCGCCGCAGGCGGGCTGGCTGATTGTTCTGGCGGATTTGTGCAGTTTGGGGCCCATCCCGAGCGCGGGAGCGGCGGGGTTTTCGATTGTTCCCTGGGCGGGTTGAGGGTGCCGGGGACGAGTGGATTGGACATGCTGTTCCAGGCATTGACAGCCTAGCAGAACTGGCGTACTGTCGCGCAAGGTGGCCAGTGGCACTGCACCGGAGCGACGGAGCCCTGCACGAAAGGCGTTGATCAGGATGGGGGATTTGGCTTACAGCGTGAATTACTGACGGGGCCTGAATGTTGGCTGTCGCCTGGCGGCAAGCCACTCCCCGTCGCCGCCTCAGGCCGGCCAGGCGGGGCCTGGATTCCGGCTTGTGCCGGAATTGACGGTACAGCCGCGCGGGGAAGACGTGGTGCCTGGCTGGGCCGCCGGGCCTGGTTTCCCGGCATTCGCCGGAGTAGCGGTGACGGAGGGGGCAGGGTGACGGTTGGCTGCGGCCGCTGCTGATCGACGCCTGGGCTGCGAGCCGTTACTCGATCACGCCGGGCTCGCACCAGGCTTCGGCCAGGTAGCGGACGAGGGCGTTGTAACGCGGCTCCTCAGGAATGCCATGACACTGCCTGGGGAAACCCCGGTAGGTGTAGTCGGCGTAGGAGGGGATGATCGGCACGTCGCGATCGAGGATCTCGTAGAGCTGGAAGAGGAGCCGCCGCCGCTCCTGGGGGTCGAGGGTACGCGCCTGCCGGTCGAACAGCTCGTCAAAGACGGGACTCTTGTAGCGAGAGTTGTTCTCGACGTGGCGGGACGAGAGGGACGCCAGCGCCCGGCCAGGGTCGATCGAGATGCCGAGGAGGTCGGCCGAGAGGCCGAAGTTCCCTACCTGGACGGCCTCGCGATG
>ORJL011179082.1_pt1 | contig 10212 bp, 22 predicted proteins | sample 1779941 | NCBI WGS metagenome assembly ORJL01 (sample SAMEA104232317, study PRJEB22302) | groundwater metagenome | biome: forest; feature: aquifer; material: groundwater | place: USA | collected 2011-08-07 | depth 5.8 m | reverse complement strand
TGCTCGCCTCATCCTGTCTTCGGCCGTAGTTTCGTTTCACTATCACCAGGAAGAGGCGGTCGGCGATGTCGGCTATTTCCGGGTGCGTTGCACGCTCATCGACGGTAGCGAGCTACAGCTAATCGAGCGCTTCAGGCATGTGGCCACTGGACTGGCCGTCGAGAAATAGTGCTTCCATTGGCAACGTAACGACGGCACGCCAATATGTCGCTGGGACAACGCGCCGCATTATCGCGACGTGACGACTTTTCCTGATCACCTGCACGAAGGCGAGACCGAGGTGGTGCAAGCCCATGCGCCCATCGATGCGTTTGCCGTACTGAGCGAGATTGAGAAGCGGCTGTCGGTTGATTGATGAGTTATCCCCTCGCCCCGCCTGCGGGCCGAGAGCCAGTGCGAAAGAACGTCTCCTCTCCCCGCTTGCAGGGATCAGGCCGGACACCCGACCGGGCGGTAGCGTGACCGAAACCACTCGACTCGAAGATTTCAGGCGTGAGAAAAGCGCCTGCCGCGATATTGGTGACCAATTGCACAAATCGGGCGACCCCCTGTTCCGTCCTGACAAGATAGCTTACGCCGCCCATGCTAATATCAACTCAAACCGAAGCGGAGGGCCACCATGCAAAAATTGAGCCGGATTACGATGGATCCCCAGGTAATGGGCGGCAAGCCCTGCATCAGGAACATGCGGGTGACCGTGGGCACATTAGTAGGATTGATGGCATCGGGCAAGACCATCGACGAAGTGCTGGCTGCGTATCCTTATATCGAGAGGCAAGACGTGCTGGAAGCGCTGACCTACGCGGCCTGGCGCGCGGAAGAGAAAGAACTGCCTCTCGCGTCCTGATGAAATTTCTCATCGACATGAACCTTTCACCCCGGTGGGTGGAAGTTTTCGTGGCGGCAGGGTTGGATGCGACGCACTGGTCCGCGATCGGCGATCCTCGCGCGACCGACCGGTCCATTATGGAATCGACCGGAGCTGTAAGCCCGTTTCTGCCCATTGCCCCGTTAACTTCGCAGCTATGACCCTGCCCCTTTCCCCCAATCTCGTCTGGCATCACGCCACCGTAACCCGCTCTCGCAGGGAAGAACAAAACGGCCATCGTGGTGTCATCCTTTGGTTCACCGGGCTTTCCGGCGCGGGCAAGTCCACGCTGGCGCACACCGTAGAGGAAGAACTGCACCGGCACGGCTGCCGCACCTTCGTAATGGATGGCGACAACGTGAGACACGGCTTGTGCGCTGACCTTGGCTTTTCACACGGAGCGCGCGTCGAGAACATCCGCCGCGTGGGCGAAGTAGCCAAACTCTTTATGGAGGCCGGAGTGATCGTGCTCACCGCCTTTATCTCTCCCTATCGCGCAGATCGCGAGCGCGTGCGCGGCATGGTCGAGCATGGCGACTTTCTAGAGATTTACTGCGACAGCCCCATCGAGGTTTGCGAAAGCCGCGATGTAAAAGGCCTTTACAAGAAGGCACGCGCCGGACTGATACCCGAATTTACCGGCATCTCATCTCCCTATGAAGCTCCGAGCAATGCCGAGTTGACGGTAAAGACCGGTGAGACTGACGTAAACGCATGTATGCACCTGACGATGGAACTCTTGAGAAATCGTCAGGTGATTAGAGGTTAAAAAGCACTTGTCCTCTTGCTAGCGCATAGCAGGGCGGTAGCGTGCTCGATGCCGCTCGAACCGAAGGTTTCGTCTTCTTGGCGCACAACCCGACAATGCTAGAATCCTCACCTCCCAAACCAACTTCGCCAATGTCACCGGGCACCTTCCGATGAAAGCTGTCATCCTCGCCGGCGGCCTCGGCACGCGCATTTCCGAGGAAACGCACCTCAAGCCCAAGCCCATGATAGAGATCGGCGGCAAGCCGATCCTTTGGCATGTGATGAAGATCTACTCCGCCCACGGCATTCACGATTTCGTGGTCTGCTGCGGCTACAAGGGCTACCTGATCAAGGAGTACTTCGCCAACTACTTCCTGCACATGTCGGACGTGACCTTCGACATGGCCAAGAACGCAATGCAGGTGCACGAGCGCCACGCCGAACCCTGGCGCGTCACCCTGGTGGATACCGGCGACGAAACCAAGACCGGCGGGCGCCTCAGGCGGGTGGCCGAATACGTCAAGGGCGAGGACGCATTCTGTTTCACCTACGGCGACGGAGTCGGCGACGTGGACGTGACCCGTGCGATAGCTTTCCACAAGGAACAGGGCAAGCTGGCTACACTGACCGCCACCCAGCCCCCGGGGCGTTTCGGCTCGCTGCAACTCGATGGCAATCGCGTGACCACCTTCGCCGAAAAACCCGATGGCGACGGCGGCTGGATCAACGGCGGTTTTTTCGTGCTCTCGCCCAAGGTGATCGACTACCTCGCGGGCGACGAAACTTTATGGGAACGCGAGCCAATGGAGCGCGCCGCGCCCGCGAAGGGCAGATGTCGGCTTACTTCCATCACGGCTTTTGGCAGCCCATGGACACCCTGCGCGACAAGACGCACCTCGAAGAACTGTGGGCGAGCGGGAAAGCGCCGTGGAAAATCTGGAAATGAGCCCGGATTTCTGGAGGGGCAAACGCGGTTTTCTCACCGGGTATACCGGTTTCAAAGGCGGCTGGCTGTCGCTCTGACTGCAACAAATGGGCGCAAGCCTCACCGGCTACGCCCTGGCGCCGCCGACCACCCCCAGCCTGTTCGAGCTGGGCCGTGTCGGCAAAGGCATCAGATAAGTTGGAGTGGGAAATACCCACTTGACTAATGACCCACAATGGGCGACCATGGCCGTATGGCAACCAGTATCCAAGCCCGCCACAAGAACACCGATTCCAAGGGCCGAGTGGCGCTCGGCGGCCACTTCGCGAATCGAGCTGTTATCGTCGAGCACCGGAGCGACGACGAGGTCGTGGTCCGGCTCGCGCGCGTGATCCCGGAGCGCGACGCATGGCTCTACGAGAACCCCAAAGCCCTGGATTCGCTGCGGCGTGGGCTTGACCAAGCTCGCAAGGGCAAGGTCGCGAAGAACCCGCCGGATCTGAAAGCGGCAGCGAAACTCGCCAAGCAGCTTCTGGACTGATGCCCTTTACGCTTGTCTGGCTGGAGGAGTCAGCGGAGACCTTTCACGAGCTTGAAGCGGCGGCCCTGAAGTCGCTCGAGAACCGGCGCAAATCCACGAAAGCAAAAGCCTCGAAGCAGGAGGGGCTCTTCAAACAAGTCGTAAAGTGCGTTGAACTCCTCCAGGCAAACCCTCGCCACCCGGGCCTCAAGACACACGAATACAACTCGATCGAGAACCCCTACGATCCTGGCACGAAGGTCTTCGAGGCGTACGTTCAAAACCGCACGCCCGGCGCCTACCGCGTCTTCTGGTGCTACGGTCCAAAGAAGGGCGAGATCACGATCATAACCATCACGCCGCATCCGTAAACGATTCTGTCAACTGAGGAGCACCGCCATGCCATACGGCAATGGCGAACCCTTGCCGTGTTGGTAGTCTTGGCTGATCGTTCTGTGGTTTCCGTGGCGCTCAAGCTGTCTGAACACGGGATCGGCAACTTCGACGCATTGCATGTCGCTTCTGCAATGGCAGGAAAAGCGGATCTGTTAGTCACAACGGATGACCGTCTGATCAAGAAAATGCGCGAAGTCGGTGGATTGCCCGTCATGCTGCCGGGCGAAGCATTGGCGTTTCTGGAGAACTGGTATGAAAACTGAAGCCGAAATTCGAATGAAAGGAATGCAAGCATTGATTAGCGCACTCGGGCTGGTAGAGGCCGAGCGCTTTCTTGTCGCTGTGTCTCGGGACAAGTTTGATTATACCGAGTGGCGCCGAACCGGCATGCCCGAAATGACTATCGAGGAAATATCCACGGCGGCAAACAAGCTTGCCGACTCTATGAATCGCGCCAATAAGCCATGAACAAAGGTACTTGTCGTCGAATTGAATAGCGCTACATCCTGTCTGCCGCCATAGTTTCATTCCACTATGACCAGGAAGAGATGGTCGGTGATGTCGGCTACTACCGGGTGCGTTGCACGCTCATCGACGGTGAGCGAGCTACAGTCAGTCGAGCGCTTCCGGGATGTGGGCGATACACTGGCCATCGAGAAATATCGCTTCCATTGGCAGCGTAGCGACGGCACGCCAATATGTCGTTGGGACAACGCGCCGCATCATCGCGACGTGGCGACTTTTCCCCACCATCTGCATGGAGGCGAGACCGGGGTAGTGCAAGCACATGCGCCAGTAGATGTGTTTGCCGTGCTGAGCGAGATTGAGAAGCGTCTGTCCGTGGATTGATGAGTTATCACGTCGACGAAGCGCCGGCAGGGGCCATCGAGGCACTACAGCCGCGCTTGATTTCGAATGCAGCAACAATCCTTACGAAGAGCACCGCCATCCGCACGAAGCCCATTACCTCAAACTCGACTGCTCCAAGGCCCGCGCCCGGCTGGGCTGGCATCCGCGCCGGGACCTGCCGACCACGCTCGCGCGCATTGTCCGCTGGCATAAGCAGATGCTTTTGGGCGACAATATGCAAACGGTGTCGTTGCAGCAAATCGCCGATTACCAGGAAAGCCATTCGCATTGACGGCCTATTGCCGAATCTAATTGGCACGCAGGAAATAGCGCGTAGTTCCTTACGGTCGTACAATATCATTAACGCATTCATTAACGGAGCGATCATGAGCTTGCGAACCAGCGACGTGGTGCCGATCAGCGAAGCGCGTGCCCGACTGACTGAGCTTGCCGAAGAAGTGGTTGATGGTGGCGCCGAAAAAGTCCTTACCAAGAACGGCGCGAGTTACGTCGCCATCATCGATGCGAAGAAACTCGACTACTACCATGCCTTGGAAGAAGAACATGCCGGCCTGGTGTTGTTGGATGAAGCCGAGACCGGCTTGCGGCAGGTTTTGGCCGGACAACGTGTGTCGCCTGAAGACTTGAAGCAGGTTTTGTCGGAGCGATGACCTTACCGGTTAACGCCCGGGTCGAAGCCGCGCCGAATTTCGTTGCCAACCTGGCCGCCGCGCATGCATTTTTTGCGTTACAGGACGAAGAGTCGGCGGATTTGCGTTTGAGCAAACTCAAAGCTGAACTACGCGAAATGACTGCCGTTCTGAGCTGGTCTCCAAGTACCGGCCGCCCGGCAAGATTTCTGACAGGCAGGTCGGCCCAAGCTCGGCTACGAACTGAAACTGTTCGGCGATTGGCGGAACAAGCGGGCCTGCCCTCTCTGCGCGAGTATGTCGTGAGTCAACACGTCGTTTTGTACGCTCACTCCGATGTGGAGGTCGTGCTGCTGGCGTTGAAACATCAGCGACAGCTCGCATATAACGCTGACCCATAGCGCCGCCCCGCCGGCGCCGGCTTTTGCAAGAGGAATACCCAAGAGAACCACGGACGGAAGGCTGTGAGCGTGATAATTCGCTTGTGCATGGGTTCATCGAGAAAGAGTGGGTGTAGCATCTATACCGAAAACGGTATAATATGACTGCGGTGAAACGACCTTCATCCAGGGAGAAGCCACTCCACTGGATTGCATCGTCAAAAAAGGACTTGCTGGCATTTCCTGCCGGAGTCGTGGACGACATGGGGTATGCCTTGGGAGTCGTGCAGCAGGGCAGGGTTCCGCCATCGGCCAAGCCGTGGAAGGGCGAAGGACCCGGCATCTTCGAAGTCGTCGAGGACAGCCGCGAGGGCACTTTCCGCACGGCCTACACCGTGCAATTTCCGAAGGCGGTGTATGTGCTGCATTGCTTTCAGAAGAAATCCCCCTCCGGGATTCGTACGGCCGGCACAGATGTCAAACTGATTCGCGAGCGACTGAAGCTGGCGCGAGCCGACTACGAGGTGCGTTATGGCAAACAAAGCAAGGAAGCGTGAGACCGTTGTCCCCGGTACAGGGGACGTGTTTATCGATCTCGGGTTTGCCGACGCGGGAGAGCGCAAGCTGCGGGTGCAGCTTGCGCTGCGGGTCAACGACCTGATCAGCGAACGCAGCTTGACTCAGACGAAGGCGGCAGCGCTGTTTTGTATTCCACAGCCCCACGTATCGGAACTCAAGAACTACAAGCTCAGCCGCTTTTCCTCCGAGCGCCTCATGCGTTTTATCACGCTGCTCGATCGCGACGTCGAGATCCTGATTCGTCCCAAGGCAAAGGGCCACAGATCGGGTCTTGTATCGGTTCTGGTGGCAGCATAGAAATCATCTGCAATGACCACCTTAGTTCCTGGACACGGTGACACGGCGCCTCTTTCCGCCTGCTATAGGCCGCGCGGCTGCCCCCCGGCACCGGACCTGATCGAGCGATGTGGTGTAACGCAAGAAAGTGAAGCCGGTGTCTGATTCCCCTCGCGCAGCCGCGCTGAGACAGCAAATCGCAGGACTTGTCACCGAGTATGCCGAGCTGGCGCACGCGCCGCGCCCCTTCGAGGCCGGCGTGACGCCTATCCCTCCCTCCGGCAAGCTGATCGGCGCCGCCGAGCTCAAGAACATGGTCGAAGCCTCGCTCGACGGCTGGCTCACCACCGGGCGCTTCAATGACGAGTTCGAAAAGAAGCTGGCGAAATTCCTCGGCGTGAACTACCTGCTCACCGTCAATTCCGGCTCCTCGGCCAATCTGGTCGCGTTCTCCACCCTGGCCTCGCCCAGCCTGGGCGAGCGCGCGATCAAACCCGGAGATGAAGTCATCGCCGTGGCCGCCGGTTTCCCGACAACCGTCAACCCCATGCTGCAATTCGGCGCCGTTCCCGTACGAACTGAAACTGTTCGGCGATTGGCGGAACAAGCGGGCCTGACACCGGTCGCGGCATAGCGCGGAGCCGCAACCACGCATCGATCAACCTGTCCGCAACCGCGCCATTGGTCGTCCCGGTGGACCGGGCGCAAGGTTTCGCACAAAGGCTCGACGCGTTCATGCTGAAGGAAAAAGTCCGCGAGAAGAAGTCCCGCACAGCAAGGCCCGGGCGGCTAACGAGTAATTGACATTTGGCCTCGCAGGCAGTTCAATCTGAGTTCTGAAATTGAACGTACAATAACAACGGGGCTTGTTCAGCCCCAGCCGGAGCATTGAAATAAAGTTTATCCAGGATATGCGCGAGCGTCGCAGGGCGGTAGCGTGGCCGATCGGATCCGCCGATTGCGAGACTACCCATGCCGATGGATCGACGCAGCGTTACCGTCGTGTCCTTGGTCGAAGCATGACCCGCTGATTTCAGAGCCCCGATCCCAGGAGACCTTCGCCAACCATGACACTGAAACTTGACCTCACTTCTGTGCACATCGGCATCATCGGCTTGGGCTACGTCGGCCTGCCGCTCGCCGTCGAATTCGGCAAGCGCTTCCCGGTCATCGGCTTCGATATCAAACAAGATCGCGTCGGCGAACTCAACGCCGGCCACGACCGTACTCGCGAGGTTGACCCTGAAGAACTGGCCTTAGCCAATCAGCTCACCTGCACCGCCGACCCCGAGCAACTGCGCGCGTGCAACGTCTTCATCGTCACCGTTACGAGGCGCAGGAAATCGGCTACCACCCGGAAGTCATCCTCGCCGTGGCCCACCCGGAGTTCCTGCAGTGGGGCGCAGCCGGCATCCACGCCCTGGGCAAATCCGGGCATGTGCTCTATGACGTCAAGTCTTTGCTGCCCAAGGGCGAGGCCGACCGCAGGCTATAAAATAGGGTACCAGTTGCTTCACCTAAGTGCATGCACTATAATGAAGTACCGTATTTATAGGAGTAAAGTCATGCCGTCGCTACAAATTCGCAACCTGCCCGACGACCTTTATCAAACCCTGTCCTTTCGCGCTGAGCAGGCGCATCGGAGCTTGGCGCAACAGGCGCTGATCGAGCTGCGCAATGTGACCGGAAGCGCAATCATCAGGCCGCGAGCGCGGATTCTTGAAACAATCAGCCAGGATATCGCTGAACTTGGTGCTCGAACCCCGTCTGCCCCGCCGGAAAAGCTGATTCGCGAGGACCGGAAGCGTTAAGCCCATGCGCATTGTCCTCGACGCCTCGGCAGCCGCCAACATTGTCCTGCGCACTAATCTCGCACCTGGCCTCATCGAAAAATTAAAGCAAAGCCCCCTGGTCATCGCCCCCGCCCTGTTTCACGGCGAAATTGCCAACACTCTCTGGAAATATGTTCGCTTCGGCGATCTGGACAAAGAAACGGCGCTGACTCGCTATACCGAAGCGATCGGCCTGATTGACATTTTTGAAGCCGACGAGCAACTTGCCGCCGAAGCCTTGTCCGCCGCCATTCGCTACAAGCATTCTGTTTACGACATGCTCTATGTGATCCTGGCACGCCGGCACAGTTGTATGGTTCTGACCGTCGACAAGAAGCTTGCCGCACTGATCCGGAAACTGGACGAAAAGATGTGATTTAGCTGTTGGCGCCGACCGAAAACGGACCGAGGAGTGCCTTCTTGACGTTCTTGGAAAGCTGGCAATGTGCTGATGGCATCGCATGGCAGTTCTGGAATAGACTGCATCTTGCCAATCAACCGTACGCGCGCCCTACTTACTGCAAAGCGTCTACCCTGTTGAAGAGAATATGAATTCCAGCCTACTTGACCGAATCACCGTCGAACCCGGCAAATGCGGCGGGCGCCCGTGCATCCGCGGTCAGCGCATTCGTGTCACCGACGTTTTGGGACTGCTCGGCGCGGGCGCTTCCCATGAGGAAATTCTTGAGGACTATCCGTTCCTCGAAGAAAACGACATTCTGGCAGCGCTCGAATATGCCTCCGTCCAGACCGACCATAGCCGCCGGTGATGCCGTCGTCGAAATTCGATAGACCCTCTGCGCATCCATACAGCGCCTGCAAATATATGCGTGAGCTGATCCGCGCCGACGAGAAGCGCAAAGCTGAAGAACATCTTGAAGCGAAACTGTCGATTCTGCCGCTGCTGTGCGCCGGGCGGGACTGGTGGAGCTGGTTAGAATTCAGCCACCGACAGTGATTTACCGTAATTTATTGCATTCTGACATTTATTACGGTAATTTATTAATAATCATGCAATTAACAGATGAACAACTGCGCGGTCTAGCCAACGCCGGGCAATTATACGAGACCTGGAAGGGTGTCATGTCGGCGCTCTCGAAGCTGCCGGGCGGAATGTATTGGCGGGTCATAAACAGCAAGGAGTACCTCTATCAATACGCCTCCGGCGCAGTGAAGCAACAGACGAAATATGTGGCGCCGAAAACACCGGAATCGGAAGAAAAATTCCGCAACTTCCAGAAAGAAAAACAGGACCTGGAACATCGACGCGCCGGCATTGAGGGTCGGATCGGCGAATTCACACCGGTGTGGCGCGCGCTTCGTTTGCCGGCAATAGACACGACAGCCGGCAGCATTCTTCGCGCCATCGACCAAACCGGCGAACTCGCGGACAAGGTTCTCGTTATTGGAACCTATGCGCTAAAAGCGTATGAGGTGGAGGCCGCCGCCACCTTCGCCACCGGTATGGATGCAACCGACGACCTGGATTTCACCTTGTTTGCCGACAACGCCACGCTGGATCCGGATCTTCCCAGGCGGCTGCTTCTCACGCTAAAGCAAGTCGACTCGAGTTTTGTGGTGTCCCCGGCTTCTTCAAGAACAGTCGTCAACAAGAAAGGCTACCTTGTTGATCTGCTCACAAACAAGAACATAGCCGGCGTCACCGCTGGCGTGATTCCGTGGAAACCGGAATGTCTGGAAGGACAAGAATGGCTTGCGCTCGGCACTCAGGTGAATACTGTGCTGATTGACTTCCAGGGGTGGCCGGTTCCAATACATACGCCAGACCCTCGATTCTTCGCGTTACATAAACTCTGGCTTGGCAATCGCCGCGGGAGACCCGCGAAAAAAGCCGCCAAAGATAAGCGACAAGGACTCGCGCTGCTGGAAACCATCAAGAACCATATGCCGCACTTCCCGATGGATGAGAACTTCATGCGCGCGCTGCCGGATCAATTACGCGAACAGATGCCAGGCCAGTCGGCCGCTTCATGAGTGCGGCCAATGAATATTCTCATGGCGCCCACGCCACGCACACGCAGACGCCGTCCCCCGTGTAAATCCTCATCACCGGCGCGGCGGGTTTCATCGGCAACGCCCTTGCCCTGCGCCTGCTCGCGCGCGGGGCGGAGGTCATCGGCGTTGATAAGCTCAACGACTATTACGACGTCAGGCTGAAAGAAGCGC
>ORJL010319447.1_pt1 | contig 10212 bp, 10 predicted proteins | sample 1779941 | NCBI WGS metagenome assembly ORJL01 (sample SAMEA104232317, study PRJEB22302) | groundwater metagenome | biome: forest; feature: aquifer; material: groundwater | place: USA | collected 2011-08-07 | depth 5.8 m | reverse complement strand
GGCTCGGCGACGGTGCTCTGCGCGAAGATCTGGCCGAGATCGGCGTAGACGTTGGTGACGCCGTACTTCGCCGGGATCTCCGCGAGGTCGGTCACCCACTCGATGCGGCCGCTCTTCTCGAAGTGCGCCCACGCGTCCTCGACCTTGCCGCCGCCCGCGGTGCGATACGCCGAGTGATAGATGACGAAGTTCAACTGCGGCCAGTCCTTCGCCGCGCGGCCGACGTCGCGCACGTCGGAGTACGCGAGCAGGTGCGGGAACTGCTTTTCCACCGCCGGCGGGAACAGGCCCTTGTGGACGCAGACGTTCACGAGCCCGGCCTTCGCGAACTTCTCGTACGCCTTGTACGCGACCTTCTCGTCGTCCATGCGCCACGGGTACTTGCCGACGGCCTTGTTCGTGTTGTCGCCGATCGTGTAGCCCTTGAACGAATCCGGCTTGAGATCCGCGATGGCGCGATCGATCGCCTCGAGCCATCCGGGCTGGCCGGGCGTGAAGATCGCGTGCGTGAGCATCCGCCGCGAGCCCGCTTCGCGGTTCACCTTCGCGCGGGCCTCGGCCTTCATCTCGTTGGTGAGGAACCAGTCTTGCGGAACGTCCGACGGCGAGCCGGAGATGAGCGCCACCTTCGTGTCGCTGTCGAGATAGATCTCCTTGTAGTAGTTCGCGAACTTCAGGTCGTCGATCGTCTGTTCCCGGCCCGCGAGCGCCGGGTTCCAGCCCGCTTTGCCGACGGCCTGCCGCTGCCGCACGAACGTCATGATGCGCGTGTCGTCGCGCAGGAAGTGCGTGTGGCAGTCCATCACGAACTGGTCCTTCAGCTCGTGCGCGCGCTCGTCGGCGAGGTCGCAGTCGTCCGCTTCGGCGCGGCTCACGTCGTAGAGCGCGCCGTAGACGTCGTTCATGACGAGGAACGCGGCGGCCATGCCGGACGCGGTCTGGAGAAACCGCCGGCGCGTCAGGCCGCGGCGGCGTCCGAGCGCGCTGCCGAGGTCTTTCAGGCGCGCTTCGACTTCACGCTGGGCGCGCGTCTGCGGCGCGGGCGCGAACTCGTCGCTGGAGACCATCTGCGTCGGGATCGGTCCCGCCCAGGCGTGGCTTTCCGCGGGGAGGAGCTTCGCGAGTTCGTCGGGGTTCAGCAGGCTCATTCGTCGCGCATCGTGCCACGCGCTGCGCGGCCGGTCAAAACGGGCGGATCAGGCGGGCGACAACAGGGCGCCGGCCATGGGAACGCGGGTCGGCACCAGGCGGCGAGCGAGCGGATCGACCGAGAAGCCGAACTGTTCGAGCGACACGGCACCGAGCAGCGGAAGCCCGTCAGGCGGTCCGAAGAGACATGTCGTGTGCAGGGTGCGGCCGTCGATCGTCATCAAAATCTCGGTGGCGGGCCACTCCGCACGCCGGCCGTCGGCCAGCGTGATCGGTACGCGCCAGCGCGGCGTCAAGCCGAGCGCTTCGAGCTGCGGCCGAGGCAGGCAGGTGAACATCGCGCCGGTATCGACAAGGCACTTCACTTCGACAGGGTTCGCGTTCCCGCGTGGATTGGCGACTCGGATGGGATAGACGAACGTGCTCATCGCCGTCACTGTAGCATTTGCGCCGGAGTCGCCAGAGTGTCTGGAGTGATACATTGACCGCCGCATGCGCATGACATCGGGACGGCTCGCCATCCTCAGTCTTGTCGTCGCGTTCGGCGGTGTCGCCGCCTACGTCCTCCTGTTCCGCGTGGCGATCGTCCGGAATCATCCCGAAGGCTACGTGCTCGCGTTCGCCGTCGGCGTCGTGCTCGCCGCGCTCGGGTTGCGGCGCGCGCGGCGGTGGCCGGCCTGGGTCGCGCTCGGCGTGACGACGCTGATGCTCGCCGGCGGCGTCTGGTTCAACTTCTTCGCGGCGCGTGTCCCCGCGACGCCGACCTCGCTGCGCGTCGGCGAGCGGCCTCCCGACTTCACGCTGCCCGACGCATCGGGCCGTCCGGTCTCGCTCGCCGACTACCGCGGGAAGAAACCCGTCGTCCTCGTCTTCTATCGCGGCTACTGGTGACCGTTCTGCGTGGCGGAGCTCCAAGGTCTTGGAGCCGCATTGTCCGACGCCGAGCGGGCGGGGATCGAAGTCATCGCCGTCTCACCGGACGCGAACGAGCAGAGCCAGAGGCTCGCGGACGGCCTGAAGCTCGGCTACCGGTTCGTCGCCGACCGTGATCTCGCCGTGACGCGCACATGGGGGCTCGTGCATCCGCGCGGAGGCGCCGACGGCCAGGACGTGCCGCGTCCGGCGACGGTCGTGCTCGATCGCAACGGTGCCGTCCGCTGGCTGTCGCTCAGCAGCAACTTCCAGGTGCGACCGGATCCGGACGACGTCGTGCGCGCCGTGCGCGCGCTCTAGTCGGCACGACGCGCTAGGCGCCGAGCGTCTCCTCGACCAGCCGCGCGCCCTCGCGCAGCGCCGTCACGATCCGGTTGCGCTCGCGGACGACCTGCGCGCGCAGGAACCCGTACTCGTGCTTGCCGTGAAGTGCCGGCAGCGCCGTCGCTTTCGCCAGTCCGGACAGCACCGCCGAGTTCGACGCCCGCATGATCGGCGACCACTCGGCCGGGTCGTGCGCGAAGCGTCCGCCCTGGCAGTAGATGACCGTGCTGACGACACGTGACAGCCGCATCTGCAGATCGTTGAGACGCCGCGCGGCGCGCGCGTCGCCGACCGACGCCTTCGCCGCCTCCACGCGCTCGACGGCGCCCAGGTACCGCTTGGCGTTGTCGATCACGGGCGCGAGGTCCACGTGGCTGCCGGCCTGCTCCTGGAACTTCGCGACGACGTCGATGATCTCGCGCGCCGATGCGGTGTGATCGACCGGCAGCACCGGTGCGTTGCAGAGCTCGACCACCGCGCCCAGCGAGATGCGCGTGTCGAGCGCCAGGATCTCCTTGTCGCCCTTGTCGAGCGTGTCGAACTCGCTGTGCCACCACCACGCGTTCGCGCTGCCGCCCGTCCAGGGCCGGCGGTCGGGATGATCGTCGGGCAGGAACGGATACGTGGAGAACGACGGCACGCCGTTGGCGAGGAACGACTGGTCCGCGGAGCGCGCAGGTCGGTGGATCGGCGCGTTCGCCTGTCCGCTGAATCGCTCGATGGCCGTCCGGCAGAAGCGCTCGACCTCGGCGGTCGTGTGCCGCGCGATGTACTTGGTCGCGCCCTTCACGCCCGGCGAGTCGATGTTGTGATAGGCGATGCAGCCCTCGGCGAGGTCCGTGAAGAACGTGTCGGCGTACCACGTCGAGCCCGAGTAGCGGCCGTGCGAGTGGCCGGGCCACCAGCAGATGCGCACGCCGCGGCGGAGCTGCGCGCGGTTCGCCCACAGGATCTTCGACATCTCGATGAGGCACGCGTTGCCCGTGGCGTTGTCCGTGGTGCCGTACTCCCACGAGCAGTAATGACCGCCGCAGAGCACGAACTTGTCGGGCTCCTCTGTCCCGGGAATGCGCACCTCGGGCAGGAGTGACTTGAACCACCCGGTCTTCACCTCGGTCTCGAGCCGCAGGCGCACACCCTGGTTGCGGGCGAGCAGCGCCTTGAGACGCTCGCCGTCCTGCTTGTTCACCGTGACGACCGGGATCTGCGGGAGGCGGTCGAGCTGGTCGAGCCCGGGCGTGCCCCAGATCGTCGTCACGATCATGTTGTGCAGCATGAAGTCCTGGTTGGCGAAGACGACAGCCGCGCAGCCGGCGCGGCTCGCGCGCAGCACGGTGACCGGCGTGGCGAGGCCGTCGATCAGCGCGACGCGACCGGCGGCCTGGCCGACGTCGCCGTCCTTCACGTGGACGAGATCGCCGACGAGGCCGTGCGGGCCGGTCGACTTCGCGAACGAGTGCGTGAGACAGCGGAGCTGCATCGGCTCCGGCGCCTGCACGTCGAGCGTCGCGCGGATCGGATAGCTCAGGAACGCGTCGAACGGATGGAGCGTCACGGGCACGCCGGCTTTCTTCAGCTCGGCGGCGATGTACTCCGCGGCCTGCGTCTCGCCGACGTCGCCGGTGTCACGGCGGACGGACGAGAACCATTCGAGATGGCGCTGGAGCGTGTCGGCGCTGACGGCGTTGCTGGCGGCTTCGAGGACGGGTGGCGTCATGATGCGTTCTCCCTCACTGCGCGCTGACGGCCTGCATCCACTGGAGCGCGTCGCGCAGCCCCAGGTCGGGGAAGTCGCGCACGCGCTTGTTCATGGCGAGGATCTCGGTCTGGTTGTTGACCCAGGCGTGCGGGGCGTCCGCGTAGATGATCTCCTGGATCTTGTGATAGATGGCGACGCGCTTGGCCTGATCGGTGACGGCGCGCCCTTCCGCCATCAGGCGGTCCACCTCGGGGTTCGAGTAGGCGTAGTGGTTGTTGATGCCGCCCGTCGTGTACTCGGCGGTCTTGTCCGGGTCGGGCGGCGTGATGCGCCACGTCGTGCGCGCGTCGTAGTCGCCGGCCGGAATCTGGTTGCCGCGCTTGATGTAGACGGACCACTCTTCGACCTTCAGCCGGACGTCGATGCCGAGCTGCTTCCACGCCTGCTGCGCGTAGAGCGCCACCTGCTCGCGGACGGGGTTGCCCTTGTCCACCATGAGCTCGAAGCCGAGACGCTTGCCGTCCTTGGCGAGCACGCCGTCCGATCCCGGCTTGAACCCGGCCTCGGCCAGGAGCGCCTTGGCCCGCGCGACGTCGTACGCGTACGCCTTGAGACCGGCGTGGAAGAACGGTCCGAACGCTCGCGCGTACGGGCCGGTGGCGAGCGGCGAGTCACCCTTGACGATCCGCTGCACCATCAGCTCGCGGTTCAGCGCGTGGACGAGCGCGTGGCGCACCGGCCGCTCGGTGAACGGCCATCGCGAGTTGTTGAACGCGATGCAGAACGTCGACGGCAGGTGCGTCACCTTGAACCCGAGGTGCGTGGTGCTCACGAGCGTCTCTCGGTGCACGTCCTCGACGACGGCCATGTCGAGCTCGCCGGTCCGGAGCTGCGCCACCACCGTGTTGATGTCGGGGATGACCTTGAAGACGAGCGTCTTCAGCTTCGGCGCGCCGCCGTAGTAGTCGGGAAAGGCGTCGAGTGCGATGTGCGAGCCCTTCACCGCTTCCTTCCACCGGAACGGCCCCGTGCCGATCGGCTTCTGCGCGAAGTCGGACAGATCGTTCAGGTCCTTGCCGTCGAGGAGGTGCTTCGGGGCCATGGGGATGTTCCAGGCGAGGATGATCGGCAGCGACGCGACCGGCTGCTCCATCACGATGCGCACGGTGGCGTCGTCGACGACCTCGACGCGCTGCAGCCCCTTCAACGCGCTCCGGAACAGCGCCTTCACGCCCGGGTTCACGACGCTCTCGAGCGTGAATTTCACGTCGGCCGCGCCGAACGGCTTCCCGTCGTGCCACTTCACGCCGCGCCGGAGCTTGAACTCCCACACCTTGCCGCCGTCGAGCGGCTGCCACGACGTCGCGAGATCGCCGACGGCCTGGAGGTCACCCGGCCGGTAGCGCGTGAGCGTCGAGAAGACGACCTTGAGCACCTGGGTCGTCGGAAGCTGCTGCGGCTGCGTGAACGGGTTGAGGGTGACGTCGCCGATGATCGACACGCGCAGGACGCCGGGTGGCGCTTGCGCGTCGGCGACGGGCGGCGTGGCGGCCAGGGCGAGTAAGGCGAGGAGAACGACCAAAACCGATCGTGCCATGGTCAGCACCTCCGGAGGCGCCGAGCATACGTCATGTCCCGGCGTGGCGGGGATCGAGCGTGTCGGACAGCGCATCGCCGAGCGCGTTGTACGAGAGCACCGTGAGCATGATCGCGGCACCCGGATAGAGCGCGAGGATGGGCCGCTTCCAGACGTAGTGCTGCGCGCCCGTGAGCATGTTGCCCCACGTCGGTGTCGGCGGCTGCACGCCGAGGCCCAGGTACGACAGCGCCGACTCGGTGAGCACCGCGTACGCGACGCCGAGCGTCGCCGCCACGATCAGCGACGGCAGCGCCTGCGGCAGCAGGTGCCGCGTCAGGAGCCGCACGGTGCCGACGCCGAGCGCGCGCGACGCGACGATGAAGTCCTGCGGCATCGTGCGCAGCACTTCGGCGCGTACGACGCGTGCGACCACCATCCAGCCGGTGGCCCCGATCACGAGCACGACGTTCACGGTATTCGAGCCGAAGACGGCCAGCACGAGCAGCGCGAGGAAGAACGTGGGCACGGTGAGCATGCCGTCGGTGATGCGCATGATGACCGCGTCGGCGGCGCCACCGTAGAGGCCGCTGACGCCGCCGAGCGCGACGCCGATGACGATCGCGAGCGTCATGGCCGCGAGGCCGACGGCCAGCGAGGTGCGCGCGCCGACGATGATGCGGGCCAGCACGTCGCGGCCGGTCTCGTCGGTGCCGAGCCAGTGCGCGCGCGACGGCGGTGCGAACTGGTCCAGCAGGTCCATGTGCTCCGGGTCGTAGGGCGCGATCACCGGCGCCGCGATGGCGACGACGTGCACGAGCACCAGGTACGCGAGGGCGAGCACCGCGAGCCGGTTCCTCTGGAACCGCCGCCAGAGGTACCAGGCGCCTCGCTGCGCGTGCGGCGTCACCGTCACCGGCGCGGACAGGGCGGACGCGACCGTCTCGCTCACTCGAGCGTGATCCGCGGATCGACGACGCCGTAGAGCAGGTCGGTCACGAGGTTGCTGACGACGACGAACGCGGAGACGAGCAGCGTCACGCCCATGATCACCGGGTAGTCGCGCGTCACGGCGGCGTCGACGGCCAGACGGCCGAGGCCGGGCCACGCGAAGATCGTCTCGGTGATGACGGCCCCGCCGAGCAGCCGCGGCGTCAGCACGCCGAGGACGGTCAGCATCGGGATCAGCGCGTTGCGCAGCGCGTGGCGGCCGAGCAGCGTGAGCTCGGGCAGCCCCTTGGCGCGCGCGGTGCGGATGTAGTCCTGCGCGAGCGCGTCCACCATGCTCGCGCGCACGTAGCGCGTGAGCTGCGCGAGCGGAAACGTCGCGAGCACGACCGCCGGCATCACGAGGTGCGCGAGCAGGTCGCGCAGCGAGAACGTCGTGCCGATGGTCACCATCCCGGCGGATGGCAGCCAGCCGAGCGTGACCGAGAACACGATGATGAGCAGGATGCCGAGCCAGAAGACCGGGATCGACACGCCGACGAACGCGACGAAGGTGGCGACGTAGTCGAGCCACGAGTAGCGGTACACGGCCGAGATCGTGCCGAGCGGCACCGCCAGCGCGACGGCGAGCACGAGCGCCGTGCCCGAGAGCAGCAGCGTGTTGGGAATGCGCGCGGCGAGCAGGTCCGCCGTCGCGACGCTGTGCTGATACGACTTACCGAAGTGGCCGGCCAGCGCGTTCCGCAGCCAGCGCGCGTACTGGACGGGCAGGGGATCGTCGAGCCCGAGCGCCTGCCGCATCTCCTTCGCGACGTTCGGGTCCATGTCCGGCTGGTTCAGCAGCGCGGGGCCGCCGGGCGCGGCGTGCACGATGACGAAGATCGCCGCGCTCACCACGAACAGGACGGCGACGCCCTGCACGATGCGGCGGAGGACGTACGTCCTCACGGCGCCGCCGGCGCGGCGCTCAGGCGGGCGCGGGAACGCGGCCCGCGGCGAGCAGCTCGTCGATGACGCGGGCGAGGATGGAGCGCGCGAGGATGGCCGGCTTGCCGGTCGTCTCGGTCACGACCTCGCGCATCGCCTCGTCCATCCCGACGCACGTCATCCACACGAGGTCGACGCCGGCCCGTTGCAACTCTCCGGCGGCACGCCGTGCGTCCTCGAGGCGGCGGCGCCCCGTGTACGGGGACGCCGAGGTCACCACCGCGTCGATGCCACGGTCGGCGAACTGCCGGCGCGCGCCCTCGACCTGCGCCGCGACGGGCTTGATCACGCCGAGCCGGCGGCCGGCGGCGAGCGCCGAGACGATCGCAGGGAACACGAGACCGGGGTTCACCACGAGGACGTCGGATCGGAGCGCGCTCCAGTCGGCACCGCAAAGGATGACGAGCATCTCGGCGCCGTCGGCGCGCAGGCGATCGGCGCACCGCTGCACGCGCGGGAAGAGCTTCGCGTGCGACACGAGCGTTTCGGAGCCGTCGAGCAGCCGCGCCGCGATGCCGGCTTCACCGGGAGGTGGTGCCAGGGCCGCGATCGCCGCCCGGTCGAGCCCGTCGAGCGCGCCGGCCTGCAGCACGTCGACGGGGCGCGTGAACAGTGGCGTCATGAAGGGAACGAGGTCGTCGCGGGGCGCCTGACCGACGGTCACCATGCCGATGTGTTCCATGGCGTCTCTCCTTCGCGCGCGGGTGTCGCGAGCCTATCACGCACTGCTTGACATGTGCCTGATGCGGCTCTACACGTGACCTCCCCGGGGAGGCCCCTTCATGACGACCCGATACGCGCGACCGATCGTCGCGGGTGTCCTTGCCTTCGTGCTCGTCGCCGCCGGGCCGGCGCTGGCGGCTGACCCGCCCGCCGGTCAGATGACGTGGGCACTGCACTTCACCCTGGCGCCCACCCTCTTCGAGCCGGCCGAGACCGCGGGCCTGATCACGCCGTTCATGATCATCTACGCGCTGCACGACGCGCTCGTGAAGCCGATGCCGGGCAAGATCATGACGCCGAGCCTCGCCGAATCGTGGACGGCGTCGCCCGACGGCCTCACGTACGAGTTCCTGCTCCGCAAGGGCGTCAAGTTCCACACCGGCGACCGTATCCAGCAGCTCGTTCACGACAAGGCGATGGTGCTGCCGATCTGGCAGCTCGCGCTGCTGCAGGGTGTCGGTCCGCGCGTCGCGGAATCAGGCCTCGGCCTGATCGCCGACTATCCGTGGTCGGCGCCGTACGAGGATCTGAAGCTCAAGAAGTAGGACGTCAGGTGCGCTCGGTGCTCGGATGCGGCCCCGGGCCAGGCAGCGGCGTCTTTGCGCCGCCGCGTGATTCACCCTCGATCGCTGTGCACCTGGCGGCCCAGCAGGCGGCGTCCTTCGTTTCGAGCGCGGCCAGCCGCTTGCCCGAATCGTCCGCGTAGTGACGGATGAACGCGAGCCGCGTCTCGTTCGCCGGCAGCGCCGGCCCGACGTCGATCCCGAACATCGACGCGAACCACTTCGCCTCGCTCATGCACTGGTGGACCATGTGCTCGCGCGGCGTGCGGTCGCGCGCCAGGTTCGGATGCGGCCGGAGGTCGAGATCGGCGTCGGCGAACATGCTCCAGACGTTCAGCGTCTTGAGGCGCTCGCTGTCGCAGGTCTCGACGAGGAACGAGTACGCCACGGTCAGATGCGGCCGCGCGCGGCCTGGATCACCTGCCAGACGCGCGCGCTCGTCGCCGGCATGTCGAGCTCGCGCACGCCGAGCGGTACCAGCGCGTCGAGGACGGCGTTCATCACCGCCGGGAGCGCGCCGACCGTGCCGGCTTCGCCCGCGCCCTTCGCGCCGAGCGGGTTGAGCTTCGTCGGCACCGGGTTGCTCTCGACGACCAGGTTCGGCACGGTGTCGGCGCGCGGCATCGCGTAGTCCATGAACGACGCGGTGAGCAGCTGCCCCGACTCGTCGTCGTACACGACCTGCTCCATGAGCGCCTGGCCGAGGCCCTGCGCGACGCCGCCGTAGATCTGGCCCTCGAGCGTGACGGGATTGATGACGGTGCCGACGTCGTCGACGATCACGTAACTCTCGAACGTCAGCGCGCCCGTGTCCGGATCGATCTCGACCTCGCAGATGTGACAGCCGTTCGGCCAGGTGTCGGACGACGGCACGAACGTGCCCGTCTCGAAGAGGCCGGGCTCCATGCCTTTCGGGATCTGCGCCGGCTGGAACGCGGCGCGGGCGACGTCCTTGATGGCGACGGCGCGATCGGTGCCGACGACGCTGAACCGGCCGTCCGCGAAGGTGATGTCGGCGTCGCTCGCCTCGAGCAGCCGCGCGGCGATCTTCTTCCCCTTCGCGACGATCTTGTCCGCCGCGACCCAGAGCGCGGTGCCGCCGATCACCGTCGATCGCGAGCCCATCGACCCGATCCCGAACGCGACGCGCTCGGTGTCGCCGTCGATGTAGCGCACGTCGTGCGGATCGAGGCCGAGCCGCTCGTGGAGGATCTGCTTGAAGATCGTCTCGTGGCCCTGGCCCTGGTTCTTCGTGCCCATCAGCAGCGTCGCGCTGCCGCCGGGCTGGAACCGGATCTCGGCGAACTCGG